>Ga0307374_10003592_pt1 | contig 26354 bp, 23 predicted proteins | sample OX3MG_FD_202532 | JGI IMG/M metagenome (GOLD analysis project Ga0307374, IMG submission 202532) | Soil microbial communities from Risofladan, Vaasa, Finland - OX-3 | ecosystem: Environmental > Terrestrial > Soil > Coastal area > Acid sulfate soil | place: Finland: Risofladan, Vaasa | collected...
ACCGTCCAGCAAGGACCACGGCCGGGTCGTCGAGCTCGTCGCGTACCTCGCGCTCTCAGGGCACGTCGCGACGACCGACTCCATCCGAGAGCAGGTCTTCGGCCGCAGTGACCGCGTCGCCTCGCTCGGCAGGGTGCACAACGTCTGCTCGGCCGCCCGCGCCGCGCTCGGATCGACCATCGACGGTCGCAGCCTGCTCCCCGCTGGCGCCGGCGGGCGCTACCGCCTCGACTCGGAGGTCAGCTGTGACTGGCTCCGTTTCGAGTCCATGCGCTCCGAGGCCCGGGTCGCGGCGGTGCCCGACGCGATCGCCCTGCTCGGCGACGCGCTCCGTCTCGTGGACGGCGCTCCGTGCGCGGACGTGGCTTCGGGGTGGGACTGGCTCATCTCACGGGGCCTTCTCACCTCGATGATCTCGGCGATCGTCGACGCGGGCCACCACCTCGCCTCGCTGTCGATCGCCGGGCACGACCTCGAGCTCGCGAGCTGGGCCGTCGCGAAGGGGCGGCTCGCCGAACCGTGCTCCGAGATGCTCGCGCGCGACGCGATGATCGTCGCGGACCTGCGCAGCGACCCGGACACGGTCCGACGCGAGTGGCGCGACCTCGAGCGCGGGCTGGCCCGCCTCGACGGCGACGAGCCGTCCGCCGAGACCCGCGCGCTCTACGAGGAGCTCGTCGCCGGTCGGACGGGCACGGCGGCGCGCTACCGGTCCGCGAGGAACGGGTAGCGCGACCGCACCTCACGGATCCGGGAGGCGTCGACCGTGGCGACGAGGAGCTCCGGCGCGCCCGCCGCCTCCGCCACGACGCCCCCGAACGGCTCGAGCACGACGCTTCCACCCCGGTAGTCGATCCCGCCGCCCGAGCCCGTGCGGTTCACGCCGACCACGTACGCCTGGTTCTCGATCGCTCGCGCGATCAGCAGCGCTCGCCAGTGCGATTGGCGCGCCGCGGGCCAGCTCGCGACGACCACGTAGCAGTCGGTGCCCGCCGCGGCGCCCCAGAACGAGTCGGCGAAGCGCAGGTCGTAGCAGACGAACGGCGTCACGCGCACGCCGTCGACGACCGCGGTCACGATCGTCGAGCCCGCAGCGTAGTGCTCGTCCTCGCCACCGTAGGAAAATGGGTGGACTTTGTCGTAGACAGTAGCCTGGCCACTAGGGCCGACCAGGAGGAACCGATTCACGGGGAGCGGAAAGTCCGGCGTTCGGCAGGCGAATGATCCGCCGACCCAGAGCCCGAGCCCGCTCGCCTGCTCGTGGAGGAACGTCGCCGTCGCCGCCTCGGGCCCCTCCGCGACGACTTCGGTGCGCATCGAGAAGCCGGTCGGGAACATCTCCGGGAACAGCACGAGCCGTGCCCCCGCGGCAGCTGCGGCGGCGACGTCCCGGGCGGCGCGGGCGAGGTTCGCCGCGCGGTCCTCCCACTCGATGTCGCACTGGACCGCGGCCACCGCGAGCCGGGGCGCGGCGCCCCCGTCCACGCCCGCGTCCCGTCCCACGCGCACGCCCCCGGCTTCGCCCGAGCTCACGCGGTCAGGGCCGAGAGTCGGCCGAGCGCTTCGTCGATTACCTGTTCGCTCTTGCAGAATGCCCAGCGCACGAGCGTGCGGCCGGCTTCGGCGTCGTCGTAGAACACGGAGCTCGGGATAGCGACGACGCCGCAACGCCCCGGGAGCGCCGCGCAGAACTGCGCGCCGTCACGAAACCCGAGCGAACCGACGTCGGTGGTCACGAAGTACCCGCCCTGCGGGCGTGCGACCTCGAACCCGAGCGCCTCGAGCCCGTCGGCGAGCTGGTCCCGCCGCGGGCGCAGCGTCGCCGCGACGCGCTCGTGCCAGTCGCCGTCGTCGAGCGCGCGTGCGATCGCGTGCTGGAAGGGCGCCCCGCTCACGTAGGTGAGGAACTGCTTCGCGGTCCGCACGGCGCCGAGCAGTGGAGCGGGCGCGCACGCCCACCCGATCTTCCAGCCGGTGAGCGCATAGGTCTTGCCCGCGGACGAGATCGTGACGGTGCGCTCCCGCATCCCGGGCAACGTCGCGAGCGGGACGTGCTCGCCTTCGTAGACGAGGTGCTCGTAGACCTCGTCGGTGACCGCGAGCAGGTCGTGCTCGACGCACCGGCTCGCGACGACCTCGAGCTCGTCGCGCCCGAGCACGCGCCCGGTGGGGTTGTGCGGGCTGTTCACGAGCACGAGGCGCGTCCGGGGCGTGATCGCAGCGTCGAGGTCGGCGGGGTCGAGGCGCCAATCCGGGTAGCGCAGCGGCACGACGCGCCGGGTCGCGCCGGCCATGGCCGTGCACGCCGCGTACGAGTCGTAGTAGGGCTCGAGCATGACGACCTCGTCGCCCGGCTCGCACAGCGCGAGCAACGCGGCGGCGATGGCCTCGGTCGCTCCCGAGGTGACGAGCACCTCCTCCTCGGGGTCGTACTCGAGGTCGTAGCAGCGGCGCTCGTGACCGGCGACGGCGCGCCGAAGCTCGGGGATGCCCCTGCCCGGCGGGTACTGGTTGTGGCCGGCGAGGATCGCGTCCACCGCCCACTGCTTCACCTCGTCCGGGCCGTCCACATCGGGAAATCCCTGGCCGAGATTGACCGAGCGCGTCGCCTCGGCGAGCGCGGACATCTCGGCGAAGATCGTCGTCGAGAAGCCCTGGAGACGGGAGCTCAGATCGGGCGCGCGCCGGGCCATCGCGCGGGATCGTAGCGGCGCGCCGGGCGACCGCGCGACCTCAGCCGAGGACGTCGGCGAGCTGCACGGCCTCGAGCCCGTGGGCGTCCGCGACCGGCGCGTAGGTGACGGAGCCCTCGACCGTGTTCACGCCGAGCGCGAGCGCGGTGTCGAGCCGGGCGGCCTCACGCCACCCGTGCGCGGCGATCGCGGCCGTGTAGCGGAGCGTCGCGTTCGTGAGCGCGTGCGTCGAGGTGTGCGGGACCGCGCCGGGCATGTTGGCGACGCAGTAGAAGACCGAGCCGTGCACCATGAACGTCGGGCTGGAGTGCGTCGTCGGGTGCGTCGACTCGAAGCATCCGCCCTGGTCGACCGAGATGTCGACGAGCACCGACCCGGGTCGCATCCGGGCGACGAGGTCGTCGGTCACGAGCCGCGGCGCCTTCGCCCCGGGGACGAGGACGGCACCGATGACGAGGTCGGCCTCGAGACAGGCCTCCTCGATCGCGTGCTCGCTCGATGCGACCGTCGTGAGCCGGCCCTGGTAGTGCGCGTCCACCGCGCGCAGCTTCGTCAGGTCGCGGTCGAGCACCTGGACGTCGGCGTGCATACCGACGGCGATCATCGCCGCGTTCACGCCGGACACGCCCGCGCCGATCACGACGACCTGCGCGGGCCGGACGCCCGGCACGCCGCTCATCAGCACGCCCCGGCCGCCGCCGGGCCGCTGGAGGTGCTCGGCGCCGGCGAGCGGGGCCATCCGCCCGGCGACCTCGCTCATCGGCGCGAGGAGCGGCAGCGATCCGTCACGGACCTGGACGGTCTCGTAGGCGATGCCGACGGTTCCCGCCGCGAGGAGCGCCTCGGTGCACTCGCGGGACGCGGCGAGGTGCAGGTAGGTGAACAGGACGAGGTCGCGCCGGAGCCGGTGGAACTCCTCGGCCACGGGCTCCTTCACCTTGCAGACGAGCTCCGCGCCACCCCACAGCTCGTCCGCGTCGCCGACGATCGTCGCGCCCGCGCGCTCGTACTCGGCGTCCGTGATCGACGAGCCGACGCCGGCCGCGCGCTCGACGCGCACCGTGTGACCTGCGGACACGAGCTCGCGGACGCCCGCGGGTGTCATCGACACGCGGAACTCGTTGTCCTTCACCTCACGGGGGATCCCGATCCTCATCGCTGCTCCTCGCTTCGTGCCAGGTCGCGACGACCGCGACCGACCGACGCGGCTCTGGCCGCACGTTCGCCGCGAATCGTTGCAGCCCGTACGTCCGCCTGCAAGCGGATCCGTCGTCTCAGCGTGCGTTTGCGACGGTATCCTCCAGCCCCGGCCCCGGCGGTCACGAGTCGAAGCCGAGGCCGAGACGGTCGAGGAGCCGTAGCCACGCGCCGCGGCGGCCGTCGGCTGCGTCCGCGCGGGCGATCGCGTGCCGCGTCATCGCGACGACCGCGGACCGCAGGGGCTCCGGCGGGAACGGGACCGGCATGGACCGCACCATCTCGAGCGACGTGCGCTCCGTCTCGGCGCCCGAGAGCAGGTCGAGCAGCACGTCCGCCGCGAACCGGGAGGCGCCGACGCCGAGGCCGGTGAACCCTGCCGCGTACGCGACGCGCCCGTTGTGCGCGGTCCCGTAGAACGCGCAGAACCGGGAGCAGGTGTCGATCGCGCCGCCCCAGGCATGGGTGAACCGCACACCGGAGAGCTGCGGGAACGTCTCGAAGAAGTGGCCCGCGAGGAGAGCGAACGTCGCGGGGCGGACCTCCCGGCGCGGACCCATCGCACCGTTGAAGTAGTAGAGCGCGTCGTAGCCGCCGAACAGGACGCGGTCGTCGGGCGTGAGCCGGTAGTAGTGGAACTGGTTCCCCATGTCGGAGAGCCCCTCACGCCCCTGCCAGCGAAGCGCGGCACGGCGACGCACGTCGAGCGGTTCGGTCGCGAGCACGTAGTCGTACACGGGGATGACGTAGCGGCGCACCCTTCGCACGAGCGGCGGGAACGCGCTCGTCGCGACGACCGCGCGGTCGGCAACGACCGTCCCGCGCTCGGTGCTGCAGCGCACCGCGCCGTCGACGGCCTCGAGCGAGGTCACGGGCGAGCGCTCGAGCACGATCCCGCCGCGCGCCTCGATCGCGGACGCGAGCCCCCACGCGAGACGCGCAGGGTCGACGAGTGCGGTCGTGCGGCGGTGGAAGACACCGCCCAGGTAGGTCGGCGAGTCCACCCGGTCACGGAGCGCGCTCCGCTCGAGCACCTCGACGTCCTCGCCGTGGGCGAGCGCGAGACGTGCGGCGTCCTCGACCGACGCGGCCTGCCACGGCGCGGTCGCGACGTCGATCGACCCGACCCGCTCGAAGCCGCAGTCGATGCGCTCGCGCGCGATCGTCGCCTCGATCCCGTCGAGGTTGTCCGCGCCCATCGCGACGAGCCGGTCGATCTCCGATGCGAAGCGAGAGACGCCGTTCTCGAGCCCGTGGGTGAGGCTCGCGTCGACGAAGCCGCCGTTGCGCCCGGACGCCGCCGACGCGATCCGCGCGCCTTCGACGATCACGACTTTGCGCCCCGGGTCGCGCTCGAGCGCCCGGAGCGCGCTCCACAGGCCGGTGAAACCCGCGCCGACCACGACGAGGTCCGCGCGCCGCGCGCCCACGAGGGCGTCGCGAGGGTCCGGAGCGGCGCTCGAGTCGAGCCAGAGCGGGACGTGCGCCGCGCCGCGAAGTGCGCTTCGGGCCCCGTGGGGCACGACGCCGTTCGTACCGGCCGGCTGCGGATTTCGCAACGAAACTCCTGATTGCTAGGCGGATTAGTCGGCCGTTCACAATCGAGCTATGGAAAAGCTCCTCGCCATGATGCAAGCTACCGGAGTGGCCCGGGTCGTGCCGGGTGCTGACCGCGGTGGCCGGCGGACGCGTCCCGAACACGGGTGAGTCCCGCGCACCGCGAGTGGGGGCGCTCGTCGGGCCGTTCAGCGGTCCGGGGGAAAGGATCGAGAGACGGCTACGTGGGACCCGCTGTGGTAACCGAAGGAACCTCGTCGGACGGGCGCGCGACGGCGCCGGCCGTGCTCGGCACGGCGATCGAGCTCGTCGGCGTCGCGAAGGACTACGGCGCGCGCACCGGCGACGCGCCCGCCGTGGAGCGGGTCGACCTCGCGATCGGCGCGGGCGAGTTCTTCTCGCTGCTCGGGCCGTCGGGGTGCGGCAAGACCACGACGCTGCGCATGATCGCGGGCTTCGAGGAGCCCACGAGCGGCCGGATCCTGCTCTACGGCAAGGACGTCGTCGGGGTGCCCCCCCACCACCGTGACGTGAACCTCGTGTTCCAGAGCTACGCGCTCTTCCCGCACATGAACGTCTACGACAACATCGCGTTCGGCCTGAGGCGACGGCGGGTCGCGAAGGACGAGATCGACGCGCGCGTCCGGCGGATACTCCACCTCGTGGGCCTCGAGGGCAAGGAGCGCAGCCGGCCTCGGGAGCTCTCCGGCGGCCAGCAGCAGCGCGTCGCGCTGGCGCGCGCCGTCGTGAACGAACCCCGCGCGCTGCTGCTCGACGAACCGCTCGGTGCGCTCGACCTGAAGCTCCGCCAGGCGATGCAGCTCGAGCTCAAGCGGATCCAGCGCGAGGTCGGGATCACCTTCGTGTACGTGACCCACGACCAGGGCGAGGCGCTCACGATGTCCGACCGGATCGCGGTCATGAACCACGGGCGCGTCGAGCAGCTCGGGACGCCGCGCGAGATCTACGAGACGCCGGCCACGCGCTTCGTCGCGGGCTTCATCGGCACGTCGAACCTGCTCACCGCGAAGGTCGAGCGCGTGGACGGCCGAGTCGCGGTGCTCGGCTCGTCGGCCGACGAGCGGCTCGTCGTCGTCACGCGGCGCGCCGTCGCGCCGGGAGACGAGGTCGAGCTCACCGTGCGGCCCGAGAAGATCACGCTCACCGCCGAGCGTCCGGAACCCGGCTCGTGCGCGCTGCGTGGACGGGTGACCGACGTGGTCTATCTCGGGACGTCGACGAGCTTCACGGTACGGACCTCGGCGGGCGCGGACATCGTCGCCCACCGACAGAACTTGTCGAGCGCCCCGGCGGGGATCGGCGAGGGAAGCGCCGTGTGGATCTCCTGGGACGACGACCACTCGTACGCGCTCGACCGGGTCGAGCCGTGAGCCCACGCGCCGGCAGTCGGGACGGAGGCGGTGCCGAGCTGCGCGCCCGGGTCGCGCGCGTGACCGCTATCGCCGAGTGATGCACCGCCCGCCACGACGGGCGGGCACGAGACAGGAGGGCCGCGAGATGGACGAACACGAGGCGTTGATCGACCCCGCGATGCTTCGCGGGCTGACCGGACGCCGCTACTCGCGGCGCGACGTGCTCAGGCTCACGGGCGCCGGTGCAGGCGCCCTCGGCGTCGGTGCGCTGCTGTCGGCGTGCGGCGTCTCCGGCGGCGGGAAGAAGGTGAACACGTCGAAGGACGCGGTCGCGGCGTTCTGGGACAAGCAGAAGGCGACCGGGCAGTTCAACTTCGCGAACTGGCCGCTCTACATCGACGTCGGCTCGAGCAAGAACGACCATCCGACGATCGACATGTTCGAGAAGAAGACGGGCATCAAGGTCAAGTACTTCGAGGTCATCCAGGACGACGGGCCGTTCTTCGCACAGGTCTCCCCCGCGCTGAAGGCGCACCAGTACTCGGGGTACGACCTCGCGGTCATCACGAACGGCGTGTACCTCTCGGACTTCATCGACCTCGGGTACCTCGTCCCGCTCGACCACGCGAAGCTCCCGAACTTCTTCAAGTACGCGAGCGCGAAGTACCAGAACCCCACCTACGACCCGGGCAACAAGTTCTCCCTGCCGTGGCAGTCGGGTATGACTGGCATCGGCTACAACCGCAAGCTCGTCGGGCGGAAGATCACGAGCTTCTACGACCTGTTCGACCCGGCGTTCAAGGGCAAGGTCGGCATGTTCGCCGACAACGAGGACCTGCCGAACGCGATGCTCGTCGCGATGGGTCTCGACCCGGCGAAGACGACCGAGAAGGACTGGCGCAAGGCCGCGACGAAGCTCGAGGCGCAGAAGAACGCGGGGATCGTCCGCAAGTACTACACGCAGGACTACATCACCGCGCTCTCCAACGGGGACACCTGGATCTCCCAGGCCTGGTCCGGGGACATCTTCCAGGCCAACGCGTCGGGCGCGAGCGACCTCGAGTTCATCATCCCGAAGGAGGGTGGCCTGCTCTGGACCGACAACATGGTGATCCTGCAGCAGGCGAAGAACGCGCTGTCCGCGATCGAGTGGATGAACTTCGTGTACCAGCCCCGGATCGCCGCGCTGCTCGCCGAGGGCATCAACTACGTGACGCCGGTCCCGGGGGCGAAGGCCTACATCGAGCGTGACGCGGCCGCGTCGACGGGGTCGACGAAGGCGGGACTCCTGCAGCTCGCGCAGAGCCCGCTCATCTTCCCGACGACGGCCGACTACGACAAGCTCTACCGGTACCGCGTGCTCAGCCAGAGCGAGCTCACAACCTGGAACTCGATCTTCCAGCCGATCTACCAGTCGTGATCCGCCGCCTGCGCTCGGCGTTCGTCCCGTACGCGCTCGCGCTCCCCGCAGGGCTGTGGCTCGCGATCTTCTTCGTCGCGCCGATGATCGTCATGCTCTCGGTCGCGCTCGAGACCGGCAGCCTCATCTCGGGCTTCACGCTGACCTGGCACTTCGCGACGTTCTGGCAGGCGATCGACCTGTACCACGTCCAGTTCATCCGCTCGTTCGTCTACGGCCTCGTCACGACCGTGCTGACGATCGTGATCGGCTACCCGGTCGCGTACTGGATCGCGTTCCGCGGGGGCAGGCGCAAGTCCACCTACCTGCTGCTGATCCTCCTGCCATTCTTCGTGAGCTTCGTGATCCGCACGGTCTCGTGGCAGTTCCTGCTCGCGGACAACGGGATCCTGCTCGGCCACCTGAAGGCGTGGCATCTCATCCCGCAGAACTTCCACGTGCTCGCGACGTCCTTCGCGGTCGTCCTCGGGCTCACGTACAACTTCCTGCCGTTCATGATCCTGCCGATCTACGTGGGCCTCGAGCGCGTCGACGAGAGCCTGCTCGACGCCGCGGCGGACCTGTACTCGAGCAAGCGCCAGGCGTTCCTTCGCGTCGTGCTACCGCTCTCGGTCCCCGGGGTCTTCGCGGGGGTGCTGCTCACCTTCGTCCCGGCGGTGTCGGACTACGTGAACGCCCAGATCCTCGGCGGCACGAGCACGACGATGATCGGGAACATCATCGAGACCGTCTACCTCGAGAACAACCAGTACCCGACCGCAGCGGCGCTCTCGTTCGTCCTGCTCGCCGCGCTCTTGATCGGCATCTTCGCGTACGCGCGCGCGCTCGGCACCGAGGACGTCTTCGAGGCGGCCGCGGCATGACCGCCGACGCCGCCGAGGCGGCCGCGGCGTGAGCACACCACAGACCGCGGCGCGCGACGAGGGCTTCGGCGACGACGCGCCCGAACCGGGTACCCGCCTGCGCGGCGGCCGCCGGTCGCGCGGCCTCCACATCTACACGTGGGTCGTGATCGGCTGGCTCATGCTGCCGATCGTCGTGATGATCGCCTTCGGGTTCAACAACACGACGGGCAAGTTCAACTTCGCCTGGCAAGGCTTCACGCTCCGCTGGTGGGAGCACCCGTTCGCGATCCAGGACCTCACGGGCGCGCTCGTCAACTCGATCACGATCGCCCTCATCGCGACGGCACTGGCCACGATCTTCGGCACGCTGCTCGGCATCGCGCTCGGCCGCCACCGCTTCCGCGGCAAGGGGCTCGTCGATCTCGTGCTGTTCGCGAACATCGCGGCGCCCGAGATCGTGCTCGGCGCCGCGCTGCTCTCGCTGTTCGTGACGCTCGGGGTGAACCGCGGCTACGTCACGATCGTCATCGCGCACGTCATGTTCGACATCGCGTACGTCGCGGTGACCGTGCGGGCAAGGATGGCCGGGGTGGACCCCTCGATCGAGGAGGCGGCCCGAGACCTCGGCGCCGGACCCTGGGCGACGTTCCGCCTCGTCACGATCCCGGTCATCCTGCCCGGGATCGTCGCCGGCGCGCTCCTCGCGTTCGCGCTGTCGATCGACGACTACATCATCACGCAGTTCAACGCGGGCCAGACGCTCACGTTCCCGCTCTGGGTCTACGGCGCGACCCGCTTCGGCGTTCCGCCCCAGGTGAACGTCATCGGCACGATGATCTTCACCGTAGGCGTGCTGCTCGCGGTCGTGAACGGGCTCGTCGTCCAGCGCCGGCGGACGTGGAAGCCGCTGAGCCCCGCGCTCGGCGAGGGCGCGACCGAGTAGTCCCGAGCGGCCCCCGGTCCCGATCTCGAGCTCGGTCCGGGCGCGTGGGCCGCGCGCCGGTCCGCACGGCGCCGCGACGGGTGGGCCGCTACGAGTGGAGGTTGGACATCACGTGCTTGAGGCGCGTGTAGTCCTCGAAGCCGTACATAGAGAGGTCCTTGCCGTATCCGGAGCTCTTGAAACCGCCGTGGGGCATCTCGGCGACGATCGGGATGTGGGTGTTGATCCACACCGCGCCGAAGTCGAGGGCCTTCGCCATGCGCATCGCGCGGCCGTGGTCCTTCGTCCACACACTCGAGGCGAGTCCGTACCGCACGCCGTTCGCCCAGGTGATCGCCTCGGCCTCGTCCGTGAAGCGCTGCACCGTGATGACCGGGCCGAAGATCTCGTCCTGGATCATCTCGTCGTCCTGGCGCAGGCCCGCGACGACCGTCGGCACGTAGAGGTAGCCCCGGTCGCCGAGGCGGCGTCCACCGGTCACGATCTCCGCGTGCGCGGGCGTCCGGTCGAGGAAGCCCGCGACGCGCGCGAGCTGGCCCGAGTTGTTGAGCGGCCCGACGTCCGCGTCCTCGACGTCGGTCCCGCCGACCTTCGTCGCGTCCGCCCGCTCGGCGAGCGCCGCCACGAACTCGTCGTGGAGCGCGGGCGCTACGAGCACGCGGGTCGCCGCGGTGCAGTCCTGGCCCGCGTTGAAGTAGCCGGCCATCGCGATCCCCTCGGCGGCGGCCTCGACGTCGGCGTCGTCGAAGACCACGACCGGCGCCTTGCCCCCGAGCTCGAGGTGCACCCGCTTCAGCGACGGTGCCGCGGCCGTCGCGACCTCGATGCCCGCGCGCACGCTACCGGTGATCGAGACCATCTGCGGGATGTCGTGCGCGACGAGCGCCCGACCGGTGTCGCGGTCTCCGCAGACCACGTTGAACACCCCGGGCGGCAGGTGCTCCGCCATGATCTCGGCCATGTACAGCGCGGAGGCCGGGGTCGTGTCGGACGGCTTGAGCACCATCGTGTTCCCGGCGGCGAGCGCGGGGGCCCACTTCCACACGGCCATCATGAACGGGTAGTTCCACGGCGTGACCGCGGCGCACACCCCGATCGGCTCACGCCGCACGTAGGAGGTGTGGCCGGCCATGTACTCGGCCGCGGCGCGGCCCTCGAGCATGCGCGCGGCCGCGGCGAAGAACCGGATCTGGTCCGCGCTCGGCGGGATCTCCTCGGACAGCATGAGCGCGAGCGGCTTGCCCGTGTCGCGACACTCGATCCGGGCGATCTCGTCCGCGTGCTCCTCGACCGCGTCCGCGATGCGCAGCAGCGCGAGGGATCGCTCGGAGGGCGTCGCGTCGCGCCACGCGGGAAATGCCTGCTCGGCGGCGCGCAACGCGTCGTCGACGTCCTGCGCGCCGGACACCGGCGCGAGCGCGTACGCCTCCGCGCTGCTCGGATCGACGATCTCGGACACCTGGCCCGAGTGCGCGACCACGCGACGCCCCCCGACGAAGTTCTCGAAGCGCTCGAGCGACGAAGCTTCAGCCGTTGCCACCGATCCCCTCCCGCGACGTTGAGCCGACCACCTCTGGCGCAATCCTGGCAGAATTACCGGGTATCGACAAGCGATTTCGTACATCTCGAGCCGCAGCGCGACGGATTCACTTGACGAGAGGCCCGCTCATGGCGCACGGTTGACGGGAGGAGGTCGGCGTGGACGTGCTCGACGAGGCGAACCGGGCGATCATCGAGGAGCTGCAGCGCGACGGCCGGCGGCCGTACAGCGCGATCGCCGCGGTCGTCGGGCTGTCCGAGGCCGCGGTGCGCCAACGTGTCCAGCGTCTGCGCGACGCCGGGGTCATCGAGATCGTCGCGGTCACGGACCCGAAGCAGGTCGGCTTCGCGCGCCAGGCGATGGTCGGCATCCGAGCGGACGGCGACGTCCGCCAGCTGGCCTCGATGCTCGCACGCATCCCCGAGGTCGACTACGTCATCGTCTGCGCGGGCGGCTTCGACATCCTCATCGAGGTCGTCTGCGAGAACGACACCCACCTGCTCGAGATCCTGAACTCGACGGTGCGCACCCTGCCGGGCGTCCGCCACGCCGAGACGTTCGTCTACCTAGAACTGACCAAGCAGACCTACACCTGGGGGACCAGATGACGCCGATGACAAACGACGAGCTCCAGAGCGCGGCACGCAATCACCTGTGGATGCACTTCACGCGCCTCTCCTCCTACACGACCCACGACATCCCGGTGATCGTGCGCGGCGAGGGCGCGTACGTGTTCGACCAGGCCGGGCGCCGCTATCTCGACGGGCTCTCCGGGCTGTTCACCGTGCAGATCGGGCACGGCCGCACCGAGCTCGCCCAGGCCGCCGCGAAGCAGGCCGCCGAGCTCGCGTACTTCCCGCTGTGGAGCTACGCGCACCCCCGGGGCATCGAGCTCGCGGACCGGATCGCGGGGATCGCGCCGGGCAACTGCAACCGGGTGTTCTTCACGACCGGCGGCTCGGAAGCCGTCGAGTCCGCCTGGAAGCTCGCTCGCCAGTACTTCAAGGCGATCGGCCAGCCGCAGCGCTGGAAGGTCGTGAGCAGGGACATCTCGTACCACGGCACCACGATGGGCGCGCTGTCGATCACCGGTGTGCCGGACCTCAAGTCGGTGTTCGAGCCACTCGTCCCCGGCGCGGTGAAGGTCCCGAACACGAACTTCTACCGCGCTCCCGAGCACGGGGACGACGAGACCGCGTTCGGCGTGTGGGCCGCGGACGAGATCGAGCGCGCGATCCTGCGCGAGGGCCCGGACTCGGTCGCCGCGGTCTTCCTCGAACCCGTGCAGAACAGTGGCGGGTGCTTCACGCCCCCGCCCGGGTACTTCCCGCGTGTCCGGGAGATCTGCGACCGCTACGGCGTTCTCCTCGTCTCCGACGAGGTGATCTGCGCGTTCGGCCGGCTCGGTTACTACTTCGCCGGCGAGCGCTACGGCTACCAGCCGGACATGATCACGACCGCGAAGGGCCTCACGAGCGGCTACTCGCCGCTCGGGGCCCTCATCGTCGGCGACCACCTCGTCGAGCCCTTCCTCACGGGCGAGCGCACGTTCCTCCACGGGATCACGTTCGCGGGCCACCCCGTGTCGTGCGCGGTCGCGCTCGCGAACCTCGACGTCATCGAGCGCGAGGACCTGCTCGGGCACGTGCGCCGGAACGAGCCCAGGTTCCGCGCCGAGCTCGAGGCGCTGCGCGACCTCCCGATCGTCGGCGACGTCCGCGGCGCGGGCTACTTCTACGGGATCGAGCTCGTGAAGGACAAGGCGACCAAGGCGACGTTCTCCGACGAGGAGTCCGAGCGGCTGCTCCGCGGCTTTCTGTCACCGCGGCTGTTCGAGGCCGGGCTCGTCTGCCGTGCCGACGACCGCGGGGACCCGGTCATCCAGCTCGCGCCACCACTCGTCTGCGGCGAGGAGCAGTTTGCCGAGATCTCCCAGATCCTGCGCACGGTCCTCGAGGAGGCGTGGAAGCAGCTGTGAACGGTGCCGCGATCGCCTCGGCGCCAGGCGGGACCGCGTGAGCGCCTCGCCGGCAGGCCGGCGCCCACCCGAGGCACACGGCGCGCCCGCGGAGCCGAGACCGCTCGCGGACCTGTCGTACTGGTTCGCGTCGCTCGACTCGCCGGTCGTCGCCCGGCCGCCGCTCGGCGGCGACGCCGCCGTCGACGTCGCGATCGTCGGCGGCGGCTTCACCGGATTGTGGACCGCGTACTACCTGCTGACGAAGGAGCCGTCGACGCGGATCGCCGTGCTCGAGGCCGAGGTCGCGGGCTTCGGCGCGTCCGGCCGAAACGGCGGCTGGTGCTCGGCGCTCTTCGCCGCGTCCGACGGGCGGATCGCGCGCTCGTTCGGGCCCGGCGCGGCGAATGCGATGCGCGCGGCGATGCGCGCGTCGGTCGACGAGGTGGGCCGCGTCGCCGCGCGCGAGGGCATCGACTGCCACTTCGCGAAGGGCGGGACGGTCGGCGCGATCCGCAGCGCGGCGCAGCTCGCGAGGGCCCGGGCGGAGCTCGAGGAGGCCCGGGCGCTGGGCGTCGGACCGGACGACCTCGCGCTCCTCGGTCCCGACGAGGCGAGCGCGATGCTCGCGGCAGAGCGAGTGCTCGGCGCGACCTACACGCCGCACTGCGCGGCGATCCACCCCGCGCGCCTCGTACGCGGGCTCGCGGACTGCGTCGAGCGGCTCGGCGTGACCGTGTTCGAGGGAACGCGCGCCCGCGCGATCGCGCCGGGACGCGTCGAGACCGACCACGGCACGGTCCGGGCGGACGTCGTCGTACGGGCGACCGAGGGCTACACCGCTCGCCTGCGGGGCCAGCGACGCGCGGTCGCCCCCGTCTACTCGCTCATGATCGCGACCGAGCCGCTCCCCGAACAGACTTGGGACGAGATCGGCCTCGGGCGCCGGGAGACCTTCTCCGACCACCGGCACCTCGTGATCTACGGCCAGCGCACCGCCGACGGCCGGATCGCCTTCGGCGGCCGCGGCGCGCCGTACCACTTCGGATCCGCGATCCGGGCCGCGCACGAGCGCGTGCCGCGGGTCCACGACATGTTGGCCGCGACGCTCGTCGAGCTGTTTCCGGCGCTGCGCGACGCGGCGGTCACGCACCGGTGGGGCGGTCCGCTCGGCATCCCGCGCGACTGGTTCTCGTCGGTCGCGTTCGACCGGCGCACGGGGATGGCCGCGGCGGGCGGCTACGTCGGCGACGGGGTGTCCACGGCGAACCTCGCAGGCCGGACGCTCGCGGATCTCGTGCTCGGGAGCGACTCCGAGCTCACGCGACTGCCGTGGGTCGGCCACCGCTCACGGCCCTGGGAGCCGGAACCCCTGAGGTTCCTCGGGGTGAACGCGGGGCTCGCGGTGATGACCTCGGCCGACCGCGTCGAGCAGCGGACGGGTCGCCCGGCGCGCCGGGCGGCGTGGTTCGAGCGCGTCACGGGCGGCTGAGCGCGCCGCCCGGACGCGTCGCTGTCCGCAGCCGCCCGACGGCTCCCGAGCGAGTCGCAGTTGACACCACCTCAGGCGCGCGACCCACTACCGTGCCCTCGTGCCCTCGACGCCCCGCAGCAACCCGACGCATCGCGCCCCCCGATCCGGACCGAACCGGCGGCTGATCGCTGCAGGCGCCGCCGCCGTGGTCGTCGTCGCCGCGGTCCTCGCCGTCGTGCTCTCCGGTACGCCGAAGAAGGCTGCGGGCGGCAAGCCCGCGAGCGCGACGACCCCCACGACCGCGGCGCTCGCGTCCGACGTCTGCCCGCTCACGGACACGAGGGCGCCCGGTGGGACTCCGCCGCGGCGACCGGCGATCGCCGTCAAGATCGGCAACGAGCCGCAGGGCGCACGTCCGCAGAGCGGGCTGAACGAGGCGGACATCGTCTACGACACGCCCGCCGAGGGCGGGATCATGCGCTACGAGGCGATCTACCAGTGCAACAGCGCGTCCTCGATCGGCCCCGTGCGCTCGCTCCGCTGGGTCGACTGGCACATCCTCGCGATGTACCGGAACCTCCCGCTGCTCGTCCACGCCGGCGGGATCATCCCCGACGTCAACGCGCTCGACGCGCTGCGCTACGTGAAGGACGTGAACCTGCTGAGCACGTTCGCCGCGGACGGCACGCGCATCACGAGCCGGGTGCCACCGGACAACCTCTACACGAGCACCGCCCAGGTCTGGGCGTCCTTCCCGAACGAGAAGGCGCCGCCGGCACCGGTGTTCCGCTACTCGGGCAGCCTCCCCGCTGCTGCGAAGCCGGCGAAGAGCATCCAGATCAACTTCTCCCTCGGCACGGACAGCGTGTGGACCTGGAACGCCGCGACGTCGACCTGGCTGCACAGCTACGCGGGCTCAGGACCCGACATCGACGCGCTCACCAACGCCCAGGTCTCGACCGACAACGTCGTGGTCCAGATCGTGAAGTACCAGCTCGGGCCCTACTCGGAGAGCCCGGGCGGCTCGGGTGACGTCGAGAGCGTGCTCACGGGCAGCGGAGCGGGCTACCTGCTGCGCGACGGCAAGGAGATACCGGTGACCTGGCATCGCCCGAACGCGAGCGCGATGACGACGTTCACCGACGCCCACGGCGCCGCGGTCGACCTCGCGCCCGGCCGGACCTTCGTCGAGATCGTCCTCAACACGACCGCCGCGCAGAAGGGCGCGATCACGATCACGCCGTAGACGGGCTGGATCGATACCACCTGGCGTCGGGCGCGTGCGGGCGCCCCGTGTCGCGCTAGCGGGGCACGATCGGCTCGGCCGGGCGGGGGGCGCGGGTCCGGCGGCGGGACGCGCCGAGCGTGCGGGCGACGACGAAGTCGCGCAACGCCGAGTACGGCGGCCGGTGCACCGAGATGTCCGGGCGCGCGCCCCGCTCGAGCACGGACCTCACCTGGGTGAGCGACTCGACGCCGAGGCGACCGTGGGACACGCCCGCGCCCGACTCACCGACGCCGCCGAACGGCAGGCCGGACACGCCGAGCTGGGTCATCGCGTCGTTCACGCAGAACGCGCCCGACCGCGTCCCGCGCTCGATCCGGGTGCGGGCGGCGGCGCTCTCCGAGAACGCGTACACCGCGAGCGGAGGCGGCAGACCGGCGACGACACGGAGCGCGTCGGACACGTCCTCGACCGTGACGACCGGCAGGATCGGACCGAAGATCTCCTCACGCATGACGTCCGAGGCGAGCTCGGGGTCGCGCAGCACCGTCGGCGCGAGGTATCGGCGGGCCGCGTCGTGCTCGCCCCCGGCCACGACCCGGTCGGCGTGGCGCGCGACGAGCGCTGCGAGCCGGTCGTGGTGCGCGGCGTCGACGATGCGCGGGTAGTCCGGGCTCGCGGAGGGATCGGGTCCGTACATCGCGCGGATCGCCCGCACGAGCTCGTCGACGAAGCGGTCCGCCACCGGACGCGAGACGAGGACGTAGTCGGGCGCGACGCAGGTCTGACCGGCGTTCACGAACTTCGCCCACGCGATCCGCCGGGCGGCCGGGCGGATCGCCGCCGTCGCGTCGACGATCGCCGGGCACTTCCCGCCGAGCTCGAGCGTCGTCGGCGTGAGGTGGCGGGCGGCGGCCTCGGCGACGACACGCCCGACCCTCGTGCTCCCGGTGAAGAACACGTGATCGACCCCTGCGGCGAGACCGTCGTGCACGACGTCCGCGCCGCCGAGCACGACGGCGGTCGCGTCGCCGACGGAGCCGCCCTCGAGCAGGCGCGCGAGGGCATCGCCCGAACTCGGCGCGTGCTCGGAGGGCTTCACGAGCACGCAGTTGCCCGCCGCGATCGCGGACACGAGCGGCATGAGCGCGAGGTAGAGCGGGTAGTTCCAGGGCGAGACGACGAGCACGATCCCGAGCGCCTCGCGCGTCGTGCGCGCGCGCCCCGGGCGCTGGACGAGCGGGACGGGCACGCGCGCCGGACGCAGCCAGGCGCGCAGGTGCCGGCGCACGTGATCGATCTCGGCGACGACGAGACCGGTCTCGGTGACGAGGGTCTCGGTCGGGTGCTTGCCGAGGTCTGCCACCAGCGCGCGCTCGAGCGACGTCGGGTCGTCGAGGATCCGGTCCCGGAGCTCCGCGAGACACGCGAGGCGCCACGCGAGCGAACGCGTCTCGCCGCCGTCGTGGAACGCACGGAGCCGCGCGATCGCGTCGCCGACCGGGACCAGCGCTGCGCTCACGACCGCACCATCGCCCGGCACCCTAACGCGGCCGCCGAGGTCGCGGGCCGGCCGCAGCGAGCGCCCGCCGACGCGCTGCGGGCGCCCTAACACATCCCTCGCGGATGACGACTCATTTCGCCAACATCTGGCTGGCAGCGTCGGGTCCATGGTGGTTCGAGGCGACGGGGAGGACCGATGACGGCACTGGTGAACGTGCTCTGGATGGCGCTCGGCGCCCTCGTGCTCCTGCTGTTCGTCGCATCGGTGACCGGCATCGGCGCACGTGACGCTCGCTCGCGGCGCATGCGGGACGACGCGCGCTCGCTCGGAGGGCGGGCGCACGCGTCCGCGCTCGTCCCGGCGCGGGTCGCGGCCCCGGTCGACCGGCTGGACTGACCGGGCGGCTCCGGTAGGGCCCCCGGGCCCCTCCGGCGCGCCACCGCGGCCCGCCTGCAGCCCGCCGGCCGCGGGCGGGCCGCCGTGGCGCGAGACTGCTCCGCCGTGACGACGCGACGAGCCGCAGCGGGACGCGGCGCGTCGCGCCTGCGGTGACCCCGGCCGCGCCGCGGGCCGCCGTCGACGTCGCCCCGGAAACTCCCTCACGGCGCACCCGGGCGCTCGCCGCGGTGGCCCTGCTGCTCGTCGCCGCGAACCTGCGACCGGCGATCGTCGCGATATCGCCATTGCTCCCCGAGATCCGGAGCGCGACCGGGCTCTCCGCCACGCTCGGCGGCCTGCTCACCACGCTGCCCGTCGCGTGCTTCGGGGCCTTCGCCTTCCTCACGCCGAGGCTCACCGCTCGGCTCGGGCGCGAGCGCCTCGTCGTCGCCGTGCTCGCGCTGCTGACCGCGGGCATCTGCGTGCGGCTGCTCGCGGGCACCGTGGCGTTGTTCGTCGGGACGACGTTCGCCGGCGCGGCCATCGCCGTCGGCAACGTCGCGCTCCCCGGCCTCATCAAGCGCGACTTCCCCCACCACGTCGCGCTCATGACCGGCTGCTACGCGACCGCGCTCACGACGGGCGCCGCGCTCGCGGCCGGCCTCAGCGTCCCGCTCGGCCGCGCGACCGGGCTCGGGTGGCGCGGCGTGCTCGGCCTCTGGGCGATCCCGGCCGCGGTCGCGCTCGCCGTCGCCCTCCCGCTCGTCCGTGCCGCGGACCGACGCGAGCCCGAGGCGGCGCCACCGCCTGCACTCGCCGGGCTGTGGCGCGACCGCGTCGCCGTGGTCGTGACGAGCTACATGGGCCTCCAGTCCATGGTCTTCTACGCATCGATCGCCTGGCTCCCGAGCCTGTTCCGCTCCGATGGCGTGAGCGCGGGCGCTGCGGGCTGGCTCGTCTCGTACACCGGCTTCATCAGCATCCCGTCCGCGCTCGCCACCCCGCTGATCGGACGCCGCCTGCGCAGCGGATGGCCGCTCGTCGCGGCCGCCAGCCTGCTCGGCACCGTCGGCGTCGTCGCGCTCATCGTCGACGCCTCCGGCCTCGCGGTCGTCTCGATGACCGCACTCGGCCTCGGTTCGGGGATGTCACTCAGCCTCGCGCTCGGCTTCATCGCGCTGCGCGGCCGCGACGCGCACCGCGTCTCCCAGCTGTCGACGCTCGCGCAAGGCGGGGGCTACGTCCTCGCCGCGGTCGGTCCGCTCGCGGTCGGCGCCCTCCACCAGGTGACCGGCGGATGGGACGCGCCGCTTGTCGTCCTCGCCGCACTGCTCGCGATCGAGATACCCGTCGGCATCGCGGCGGCGCGCGACCGCTTCGTGTCGGGATCGCCGCCGGGAACTCGCGGCACGGAAGGGCGCGTTCGCGCGCGCCCGACTGGAACGCCGAGATGAGCCGCCGCGGGCTGTGGCTCTTCGCCGCGCTCGGCGTCATCTGGGGGATCCCGTACCTGCTCATCAAGGTCGCGACCTCCGGGGTCACGCCGGCGACGCTCGTCTGGGGCAGGACCGCGCTCGGCGGGCTGCTCCTGCTGCCCGTCGCGATCGCGCGGGGCGCCCTGCGCCCCGCGATCGCGCGTTGGCGACCGGTCGCCCTCTACACGGTCGTCGAGCTCGCGATCCCGTGGTACCTGCTTGCGACCGCCGAGGAGCGTCTACCGAGCTCGCTCGCCGCGCTGGTCGTCGCGTCCGTCCCGATCGTCGGTGCGGTCCTCGCCCGCACGACCGGTGCGCGCGAGCGCCTCGGACGCGTCCGGATCGCGGGGCTCGCAACGGGCCTCGCAGGCGTCGCCGTGCTCGTGGGCCTCGACGTGCGGACGTCCGAGCTCGGGTCCGTCGCGGCGCTCCTCGTCGTCGCCGTCGGGTACGCGCTCGGGCCGTGGATCTTCCACCACCACCTCTCCGACCTCCCGAGCCTCGGGGTCGTCGTGGCCTCCCTGCTCGCCTGCGCGCTCGTCTACACGCCGATCGCGATCTGGCAGGCACCGCACGTCGTGCCGGCCGCGAAGGTCGTGGCATCGGTCGCCGGTCTCGGCGTCGTGTGCACGGCGGTCGCCTTCCTCGTGTTCTTCGGCCTCATCTCGGAGATCGGCCCGGCCCGCGCGACCGTGATCACCTACGTGAACCCCGCGATTGCGGTCCTGCTCGGCGTCCTCGTGCTCGGCGAGCACTTCACTACGGGCACGGGCCTCGGCTTCGTCCTCATCCTCGCCGGCTCGGTGCTCGCGACGCGCACGCCTCGGTCGCGCCCCCAGGTCGCCACGTCCTGAGGTGCGCGCAATCGGCAAACGACCGCGCGCACATTTGTTGCAAATATGTAATGCGCGCCACGGATCGCCCGGGGTAGTGTCAGATGCGGTCCGGGCGACAGGGGGGTCACGTGGCCGCATTCAAGATGCAACAGTTGTCCACCATCGACAGGGTCGTCGCCGGTGCCGGAGCGATCGCACTCGTCTCGCTCTTCCTCCCGTGGTACGGAGCGTCGACGCCGATCTACAGCGCGTCCGTGAGCGGCTTCAGCACGAGCTACGGATGGCTTGGTGGCCTGCTCATCGTCGCCACCGGCGCGTACCTGGCGCTCCTGCGCTCGGGCACGAAGCTCCCGGAGCTGCCCGCCGGTCCCGGCGTCGTGGTCCTCGGCGCGTCACTTCTCGGAACCGTCATCGTCGCGCTGCGGTGGCTCACGCTCCCGAGCGGAAGCGCGTCCGTCGGCGGCGTGACCTATCTCAGCTACGGACCTCGGGTCGGGATCATCCTCACGCTCGTGGTCGGGCTCGTGCAGGTCGGGTGCGCGTTCACCCTGTTCCGGCGCTCCGGCGAGCGCGTGCCCTGGTCGACCTCGCACGGATCGCCGGGCGAGACGCCGCCGCCCGCCGACCAGTAGACGGCGCGCCTCGGCTCACCGGGGTGTACGACGTCTCGCTCCGGATCGTGAGCCCCGCCGCGTACCGGGGCGACCGCTACGGCGTCGGCTGGGCGTTCACGCCCGCGTGCGACTCCGGCGCCTGCTCCGTGTCGGTCTCGACCGTCGCCACCGCGTGCGCGTCGGGCTCGTGCTCCTCGCCGCCGAGCTTGCTCGAGTACGCGGACGAGCCGCTACGGCTCGCCCACGGCTCGTACCACGGCACCTTCAAGATCGCGACTGGATGCACAGCGAGCGACGGTACCCACTTCCCGTACGCGTACGTGCAAGGCACGACCCTCTCGCTCCGGCCGCTGGCGAGCCGCGCCGTCGGCGCGGGTCGCTCCGGGCGGCAGGTGACGAAGCTCGCCGGGACGCCGAACTCGACGGGGCGCAAATTCCACTGTGCGCCGTACCGAATCGGGCTCTCGCTCACCGCGATCGCGCAGAACGCCTGAACAACGGCGCGGGCGCGGCGTGCTTCTCGCCGGAGCACCGAGCGGATCCCGGACCCGCGCGCTGCTGCTGCTCGACACCTTGTCGCTGTCCCCGTGCGCGCGGCCGCGCCCACCTGGGCCGTGACCGGACGACGCGGTCACGGTGCCCGGCGGTCGCACAGCGGCGCGCGCCGGTCGAGCTCGCACCCCGAGAACACGCGTGACCTGGTGACGAAGTGCTTGTCGTCGCCGGCGGCCAGGGAGAACCCTTCGGGCTCCCCGTCGCTCACGTCGAGGACGAGCTGGGTGTGCTCCCAGACGGCGAACTGCCGGTGGTCGATGTAGAAGGGACAACCTCCTACGCGCCCGAGCAGGACATCGTTGTCCCCGATCTTCAGCTCGCCGTCGCCGAGGCAGATCGGGAGGCTGCCGTCGCAGCAGCCTCCTGATTGGTAGAACATGACCTGGCCGCGCTCGTCCCTCAGACGGGCGATGGCCTCGAGTGCGGCGTCCGTTGCGAGCACTCGAGCGACGGTGTCGTCTCCGCTCGACATCTCGTGGCTCAGAACAGTCCGAGCGGTTTCGCGCTGTAGCTGACGAGCAGGTTCTTCACCTGCGAGTACTCCTCCAGCATCATCTGGTGGTTCTCCCGCCCGACGCCGGAGATCTTGTAGCCGCCGAACGCCGCGCCCGCCGGGTAGAGGTGGTAGCAGTTCGTCCAGACGCGGCCGGCCTTGATCGCCCGTCCCATCCGGTAGGCGCGATTCCCGTCGCGAGTCCACACGCCCGCGCCGAGGCCGTAGAGCGTGTCGTTCGCGATGCGGATCGCGTCCGCCTCGTCGGTGAAGGTCGTCACTGCGAGCACGGGCCCGAAGATCTCCTCCTGGAAGACACGCATCGAGTTGTCGCCCTTGAGTACGGTCGGCTCGAAGTAGTAGCCGTCGGCGAGCTCGCCCTCGAGAACGTTGCGGTGCCCACCGATCAGGCACTCGGCACCCTCCTGGTGGCCGATGTCCACGTACGAGGTGATCTTCTCGAGCTGCTGAGTGGAGACCTGCGGACCGATCTGGGTGGTGACGTCGAGCGGGTTGCCCTGCTTGATCAGCGCGATCCGCGCGAGGCACCGCTCCATGAACTCGTCGTAGATCGACTCCTGGACGAGCGCGCGCGACGGGCAGGTGCAGACCTCACCCTTGTTGAACGCGTAGAGGGCGAGGCCCTCGACGGCCTTGTCCAAGAACTCGTCGTCCTCGACCATCACGTCGGCGAAGAAGATGTTCGGCGACTTGCCGCCTAGCTCGGTCGTCGAGGGGATGATGTTCTCCGCCGCGTACTGCATGATGAGCCGACCGGTCGTCGTCTCTCCCGTGAACCCGATCTTCGCTATTCGCTTGTTGCTCGCGAGCGCCTTTCCGATCTCGGCACCCGGCCCGGTCACGACGTTGATCACGCCCGGCGGGACAACGTCGTTGATCACCTCGGCGAGCTTCAGGATCGACCACGGCGTCGGCGACGCGGGCTTGATCACCGTGCAGTTCCCCGCGGCGAGCGCGGGAGCGATCTTCCACGCGGCCATCAACAGTGGGAAGTTGAACGGGATGATCTGACCGACCACGCCCAGCGGCTCGTGGAAGTGGTAAGCGACAGTGTCCTTGTCGATCTCGGTGCTCGACCCCTCGAGCGAGCGGGTCGCGCCGGCGAAGTAGCGGAAGTGGTCGATCGCGAGCGGGAGGTCCGCGCCGAGCGTCTCACGCACCGGCTTGCCGTTCTCCCAGGTCTCGGCCACCGCGAGCATCTCGAGATTGGCCTCGATCGCGTCCGCGATCGCGTTGAGGACCTTGGCGCGATCCGCGAGCGAGGTCTCGCCCCACGCGTCCTTCGCGGCGTGTGCGGCGTCGAGCGCGAGCTCGACGTCCTCGGCGCTCGAGCGGGCCACCTCGCAGAAGGCCTTGCCGGTGACCGGCGAGACGTCGGCCATGTACTCGCCCTTCACCGGGGGGACGAAGTGGCCCCCGATGAAGTTCCCGTACCGCGCCTTCAGGCTCACCAGGCTGCCCGGCCGGCCGGGCGCCTCGTACACCTTGGCCGGGGCTTCTGTTCGCTCGTTGGTAGTGGTCACCGACGTCTCCGATCGCGCACGCGGCGACCGCCACGCAGACTCGCCCACCGGCCGCCGCTCCTTCTGCGACGGTACGGCGGGCGGCAGGGCACGCCCAGGGCCCAACGGCACAAGTCGGGCCGGAACCGCGCCGCGGCGGCACGGGCGGCTGCGGCGCCCGGGGCGTCTGCGCGCCCGTCCGGCAGCGTCCGGGTCCGCATCCAGCGACAAGCCATCAGCGCTCGACGCGCACGGTGTGCGCGCTCGTGCGTCCGGCCTCGGCGCAGCCCGCTGGGAGTGCGGGCGCGACGAGCCCCTGGTCCGACACGGTCGTGACCAGGGGCTCTGAGGGTGGGCCGTACAGGACTTGAACCTGTGACCCCTTGCGTGTCATCGGTTCTCGGGGCGTTCGACAGCGTTCGTTCTGGTACGCGCATGGCCGCTGACCTGCGGTGACAGTTCACTGGAGTTCAGGCGAAGTCATTAGAATTCGTCTCCGTTGCTACATGCGTTGCTACATTCCTCGGCCGCAGTCGGAGGCAAAGGGTGCGTCGTCCAAGCGGCACGACGGGGGTCCATCGTGGGGCCGAACTACGAGGCGATTGCCTGCCGCTCAACGGCGTCCGACCCCTGGTGGCAGCACTTCGCACCCCGCAGATCCTGGTGACGTACCTTGCTGACAGGTGGCCAGGATCGGAGCGGATCGCGTGTAACGGCGGACGTCCGTCGGCGGGGGCGGGCGACAGAGTTGATCACCCCCAGCCTCAAGTGGCCTTGCCTGCGGCCGTGAAAGCAGCGCTGTGCCTCAACCGGCCAGACTTGCTGGGCCTGGCGCGACGAGCGCGGATTGCCGTGCCGAGGTGCCGCTCCGCGCTCGTACCTCGCTGGCGATGTCATCGGCGCTGGTGACGGGGTCTTCGTGTTCCCAGATTCTCAGCACAAGCCAACCCGCGGCCGTTAGGGCCTCGTCGACCTCACGATCTCGTGCCACGTTGCGGGCGAGCTTGGGGATCCAGTAGTCGCGGTTCGTCCTCGGCACGCGCTGGTGATCCGCGCAGCCGTGCCAGAAGCAGCCGTCGATGAACACCGCGACGCGGGCCCGAGTGAACACGATGTCCGGACGAACGGGTCGACGCTGGCTAAGACGGATTGGAAAATCCTTCCGGAAGCGCAAGCCATTGCGGTGAAGAGCTGACCGATACCGCACCTCCGGCATGGTTTCCGATCGGCAGTTGGCCCTGGCCATCTTCGTCGCAGCCGTGTCGCGTGGATACGGATAGGGCACGCGCCGGCCGTCGCCAAGGGCAACGGTCCGGTGGGGCGGCGCCCATCGCGCCCGGTCCCCCGGCTGATCACCTGTCACAGCCCACCTGTCTAATACGAACCATGAGACGGTCCCGTGAGGAGCTGCGGCGAGCTGACGGTCACCCGCGGCTGCCGTTCCCGAGGGGCATTCGCGACGAGGACCGCGTCAGCAGCCACAATGGCACAGTGACGGGAGCGGCGATCTCATTGTTCTCGGGAGCTGGGGGCCTCGACCTGGGCGTCGAGCGGGCCGGCTTCCATACGGTCGCCGCCGTGGAGTGGGACGGCGACGCTGCGGACTCGATGGAGAAAAACGCCCACCAGCACTTCCCGCAGCTCCGCGAGGTACTGCGGGCGAGCCTTTACCCGCTCGCCGCCGGCCGCTCCGATGGGATTACGACGAGAGACATCCTCCGAGCTGGGGGCCTCGGGCGCACCCAGCCCGAGCTACTGGTCGGGGGCCCGCCGTGCGTGGCCTTCTCCAAGTCGGGCTTTTGGCTCGACTGGAAGCGAGAGGGGGTCGATCCCGCTGCGAGCCTCCTCCAGGCCTACACGAGGGTGCTCAGCGAGGCCAAGCCACGACACTTCGTGCTCGAGAACGTCTATGCCCTCACGTTCAACAACAGGGCCAGCAAACCCGCGTTCGATCGCCTCCTCCGCGAGATCGCGAGCGCCGGCTACCGTTGTCGCTGGCAAGTGTTGAACGCAGCCGACTTCGGCGTCCCGCAACTGCGACCTCGTCTTTTCATCGTCGGGGCGCGGAAGGGCGAGAAGTTGCCAGAACTCCCTATTCCAACGCACCACGGCCAGTGGGAACGACGCGAAACGCAGGGGGGACCGCTGCCCCACGTGACGAGCGGTCAGGCGTTGGCGGGGCTCGTGACCGATCCCGAGCCCGAGGAGGTCGTGCGCGGTAGGTGGGGTCACCTCCTTCCGGAAGTCCCTCCCGGCGGCAATTACCTCTTCTACACGGCCGAGCGGGGGCATCCGGATCCCGTGTTCGAATGGCGATCGCGATACTGGTCGTTCCTTCTGAAGCTCGACCCCGATCGGCCCGCTCCCACTATCCAAGCGCAGCCTGGACCGAATGTCGGCCCCTTTCACTGGGAGAATCGGCGGCTGCGAGTCCCCGAGCTGAGGCGACTCTTCACGTTTCCCGATGACTACGCCTTCGTAGGGCGACGGGCGTCGGTGCAGTCCCAGATCGGCAACTGCGTGCCTCCGCTGCTGGCCGAGAAGGTCGGCACTGCGCTCGCCACACTCTGAAACGTCGGCACTATGAGCGAGCTCGCAGGGCGAAGTTACATCCCGAAGCTGTATCGGATCGACACCTCTCGCGGTGGGATCATTCAAGTGCTCCTCGGTGGCATCGAGGCTGGAGGTGCTCGAGTCGTCTCGTGCTCCTTTCCCGAGCAGTTGGTGGCTCCGGTCTATATCGGCGCGGAGG
>Ga0307374_10003593_pt1 | contig 26351 bp, 27 predicted proteins | sample OX3MG_FD_202532 | JGI IMG/M metagenome (GOLD analysis project Ga0307374, IMG submission 202532) | Soil microbial communities from Risofladan, Vaasa, Finland - OX-3 | ecosystem: Environmental > Terrestrial > Soil > Coastal area > Acid sulfate soil | place: Finland: Risofladan, Vaasa | collected...
AGGACCGCATCGGGACCGAGGCCGGCTTCGAATGCCGATTGCAGCCACCGCTGCAGTGATTTACGAAGAGCAGCCTGTTTGTCGGGAGGCGGACCGTCCAACGAGCGCAGGACGAAGGTCCCCATTCCTGGGCGCCCTTCAACCAGGCCGGCATGTTCCAACTCGCGGTACGCCTTCAACACTGTGTTGGGGTTGATGGCGAGCGACCCAACGACCTCCTTCACTGTGGGAAGTTGATCCCCGGGCGTGAGCAGTCCAGACCGCAGGGCATGGCGCACCTGCTGAACCAACTGCACGTAGGTAGCCACGCCTGATTGGGCGTTGAGACGAAAGTGGATCATGGGCCGAACATTCTCACTAAGAGTATTTATCTACTTGAATAGATATTAGCAGAAAGGGCACGCCTGGGAAAGGGCGTTCGAGCGCGCCTCTCACATCCGGCATCCACATGCCGCCCTACGCCCACGTCACCCATGGCAGTACGCGGACTCTGGTCGACCCACCGACGCCGCTTTGCGCGTCCTCGCGAGGAGCTATTGGCCCAGCGAAATCGAAATTGGCGCCACTGCAACGAAATCGACTGCCGAGGAAGGGAATCGAACCCTCCCAAGCTCGCTCAAAACGATCCGAAGAAGCGGCGTCGAAACTCCAGCAAGCGGCCAGGAAGCGCCACATGACGCCGTGACTCGACGGAGGTATTGGCCCAGTATTGGCCCAGCACCTACCAAGCGCCACGCGGGTACGGGCTGGCGTGGGTCAGGTTAGAGGACGCTCGCGTGCACTAGAGCGAGTGATGTCCCGTAGTGTGGTGTAAATCCGGGGTGACCCCAGCGCTGCCGACGAGGTAGACAAAGAAGGCCACCGCGGAGTTCTCTTGGAAGCTCTTACCCAAACCAGGAGACCCACGATGGCCCAGAACAGGATGACGCCCCAGGCACTCCTCGATCAACTTCAGGGCGCAGACACCGACGTGCTCCGACGCGTTCTCGAACACGCGATGCAGCGGCTGATCGAAGCCGAAGCGGCCACGCAGATCGGCGCCGGCCCGCACGAGCGAGCCTCGACACGCACCACGTACCGCAACGGCTACCGAGAGCGAATCCTCGATACCGGCTCGGGACGCCTCGAGCTGCAGATCCCCAAGCTGCGCACGGGCAGCTTCTTCCCGACCCTGCTCGAGCCGCGGCGACGCATCGACCGAGCGCTCCTGGCGGTGGTCCAGGAGGCCTACGTACTCGGCATCAGCACCCGCAAGGTGGATGACCTCATGGCCGCGCTGGGCGGCTGCAGCATCAGCCGCAGCGAGGTGAGCAGGATCTGCGCGCTGCTCGACGAAGAGCTCGCCGAGTTCCGTGAGCGCCCGCTCGACGAGCCGTATCCGTACGTGTGGTTCGACGCGACGTACGAGAAGGTGCGCCAGGGTGCGCGCATCGTCAGCCAGGCCGCCGTGGTGGCCGTGGGCGTGCGTGACACTGGCGAGAAGAGCGTGCTCGGCCTCGCCATTGGTGCCAGCGAGACCGAGGCCTTCTGGCTGGAGTTCTGCCGCAGCCTGGCCCGGCGCGGGCTGAGCGGTGTGCAGCTGGTCATCTCCGACGCTCATGAGGGGCTGCGCAGCGCCTTGTCCCAGGTGTTCGCCGGCGCGACCTGGCAGCGCTGCAAGGTGCACTTCCTGCGCAACGTGGCCAGCGCCGTGCCCAAGCTGCACGCCCGGCAGTGCTCGCGGTCGTGAAGTCGATCTTCCTGCAGCCAACCCGTGAGACCGCTCGTGACGCCGTGCAGCATGCGCTCAACGTTCTCGAGCCACGCTTTCCTGCGGTGGCAGCCAAGCTCCGTGCAGCTGAAGCCGACGTGCTCGCCTACCTGGACTTTCCCGTCGACCACTGGCGCTCGATCTCGTCGACCAACGCCATCGAGCGGGTCAACGCCGAGCTCGACCGGCGCGCCAAGGTGGTGGGCATCTTCCAACACCGCCTCACTGCTGCGCCTGTTCACCGCGGTGCTTCAGGACCAGCACGACGAGTGGCAGGAGGGACGTCGCCACTTCAGTCAGCAGTCGATGGCTCGCGTGATGCACCCCGACGGTCCGCCCTTGCTCACCAACCCGCTCACGGAGGGACTGGTCGCGTAGCTCACCGACGTTGTGAGAACTCCACCGAATTCACACCACTACGCGGGACTTGACCCTAGAGCGCTGACGCCCTGCGCCCGAGGTCGCGGCTCTGGCTTCTCGGAGCCACCGACGATCGCTCGACTGATGAGCAGTAGCCGTCTGCGGCGGTGCGATGACCGCCGTGAGCTCCGCCGTCAACCGTCGAGCTCGTTCAACGCCCATATCGCCCACATCGTGCAGCGCCGCGACCGCACGCATGCTGAACTCGGCTGCCAGTCGATCGAACGACAGTGGAGCGCCGGCGTCCACGGGGCTTTCCGCGCTCGCCACGGCAGCACGCGGCCTCTCGAGCTCCTGGCGCCCGCGTACCCCGGCGTGTCTGTCAGGTGTCCGGCGTGACGACGGCGCGGCCGATGATGGCACCGCCATCGAGAGCGGCATACGCCGCGGCAGCGCCGCTCAGGGGGACGCGCTGGGTCACCATGCGCTCGGCGCGGATCGCGCCGGCGGCGGCCATGCGTAGGATCTCTGGCATATCGGCGCGCGTCCGGCCCCCGTACGAGCCGGTGATGCGGATACTGCGGCGGACCAGGCGAGTGATACCGATCGCCGCCGTCGCCTGACCGGACGCGATCCCGATGGCGACCATGCGACCGCCGTCTCGCACTAGCTCAAAAGCCTGCTCAAACGTCTGGGGTCGGCCCAGCGCCTCGAATGCGACATCGACTCCCTCGCCACCGGTGAGTTCGCGCACCCGGCTGACGGCGTCCTGTTCGCCGGCGTTGACGACGTCCGTCGCACCCAGATCGACGGCCGTTCGGAGCGCCTCCTCACGAACGTCGACGGCGATGATCTGCGCCGCCCCGAACGCGTGAGCAAGCTGGACGAGATTGAGACCGACACCGCCGATGGCGACCACGGCAACGGTTTCACCGACGCGGACATCGCCGGCGTGGCGCACAGCTCCAAACGCAGTGAGGATCGAGCACCCGTAGACCGCCGATTCCACCAGTGGCAAGCCATCGGGGAGGCGGAACAGACCGGTGGCGGGAATCACGCAGTACTCGGCCAAGCCCCCCATCGAGTACATCCAGAGCGGATCGCCACCGGCACGATAAAGGCGCGTGGTGCCGTCGTACAGGGTGCCCTTCAGCCGGTTCATGGCGAAGAAGCGCTCGCAGAGGTCGTCCCGGCCGCGCGCACAGAAGCGGCAAGACCCGCAGGGCATGATGAAGGCGCCCACCACATTCGATCCGACCTCTGGCGCGTCGGTGCCGCTGGGCACCTCGGCAACGACGCCAGAAATCTCGTGACCTAGTACGCAGGGCGTGGGGAAGGCAACCTCGCCTTTGATCACATGGAGGTCGGTGTGGCAGACCCCGCAGCCGGCCACCTTGACAAGCACCTCACCCGAGTGTGGATGGGGGATGGGGATCTCCTCGACCCGCAGCTCCGCGCGCGGCGAGTCAAGCACCACCGCCCGCATCATTCCGGCGGTCACCCGCCCTCCTTGAATATCACCGCTTCAATCTCCGCCGGACTGCAGCCTACCTCCTCGAGGACCTCTGCCGTGTGTTCGCCGAGCGCTGGCGGTTGGCGAGTGAGCCCCGCTCTTCCGGAGCTGTATCGGACGGGGTGGCGGAGGACCCTCACGGTGCCCGCCTCTCGATGCTCGAATTCGAGGACCGGGTCAAGGAAGCGCACCGCCTCATCCTTGAAGGTAGCGTCGAGCTCATTGACCGGCGCACACCAAATGGCGCGCTCGCGCAGACAGGCAACCCATTCCGCGGTAGTGCGCTGGCGGATCAGGGGATCGAGGATCCGGCGGATCTCGTCACGATGCGTGTACGCAACGGTTGGATCCTGGTACGGCTGGAGTTCATCGGGGTCACCGACCGCGGCGGAAAGCGTCGCGATCGGCGTCATCGAGATCGCGACGTGACCGTCCGCGGTAGCGTAGAGGCCATACGGAGCGGCGTGGAAGGTATCGGCGAGCTGGGAATGGGGCCGTTCGAGCTGGGCGCCGTTGAGGTGGTACACGACAGGTTCGGTCTGCAAGTCCAGCGCCCCCTGCATCAGCGTCACCTCGACCCGCTGGCCCTCACTCGTGCGTTCACGGTGGACCAGGGCAGCGAGGATGCCCATGGCCAGCAGACTGGCGCTGTGCTGGTCCACCACCGCCGCACCCGCAACTGTCGGGCCCTGTTCGGCGCTGCCGGTGTTGGCGGCGAGCCCGGAGAGGGCCTGGATGAGCAAGTCCTGACCGGGGAGATCGCGGTAGGGACCCTCGCTGCCGTAGCCCGAGCCGGACGCGTAGACGACCCGTGGGTTCGTCTGTCTGACCTCCTCATAGCCGAGGCCAAGGCGGTCCATCACCCCCGGACGGAAGTTCTCGATGATCACGTCGGCGCGGGTGATGAGGCGGCGCGCGGCGGAGACACCCGCCGGGCTCTTGAGGTCGAGGGCGACGCTGCGCTGGTTGCGATTCCCGAGGAGGAAGAAGGCGCTGACGCCATTGATAAACGTGTCGGCCCCGGCCCAACTGCGCTCCCAGGCCCCGCGGCCGGGCTGCTCCACCTTGACCACGTCCGCGCCCATGTCGGCGAGGTACTGACACGCTGCCGGCCCCATCAGGAACTGCGAGAAAGCGACGATCCGGATGCCGTCGAGCAGGGTCAGACCGCCAGAGGTGCCAGCCATCTACGTGATCAGCTGCATGATGTGCGTGGCCACAGCCACCACCTCGCTGCGCTGGTTGGTGACCTCGATGGTGCCGACCGTACGCTCCTTCTCAGCGACGATGGAGGTGATCTCGTACGCGATGGTTAGTGTGTCTCCAAAGAACACCGGTTTGATGAAGCGGATCCGGTCGTATCCAAGCGATACCATTGGCCGCTCGAAGTCGTCGAGGATGCGCGTGGAAGCAGCGGACATGTATCCGACCACCAACGCCCCGTGGGCGATCCGATGCCCCAGGCTCGTTCCCTTGCAGTACTCCTCGTCGACGTGGTTGGGGTCGAGATCGCCGGTGATGCCAGCAAACAGGTACACGTCGGACTCGCTCACGGTCTTGCTGACCACAACGCGCTTGCCGATGGGCACGTCGCCAATACCCACGGTGTTCGTCGCGCCGATCGGAGCGGCGGCAGGGTACTCGCTCACCACCATGCGCTCCCGGCGGTAATGCCGCCGTCGACGTAGACCGTCTGCCCGGTGACGAAGCGAGCCTCGTCCGAGGCGAGGAAGGTGACCACGTCGGCGACGTCCTCGGGCGTGCCAAGCCTGCGCAGGGGGGTATTTTCCACGGTGGCCGTGGCACGCTCGGGGTACTGGTCGATGTACGCCTGGGTGAGTGGGGTTCTGATGATTCCCGGCCCAACGGCATTGACGTTGACACCGTGCGGTCCCCACTCAACAGCGAGGCTGCGCACCAGGCCGGTGAGCCCCGCCTTGGTAGCGGTGTACGCGGCCCGAAGGTCCATCCCGTGAATGGCCACCGCTGAGCTGGTGACCACCACCCGACTGCAGTCGCGGTCGAACAGCAGGGGGCCGAACACCTGGCAGGTGACGAACACTCCATAGACGTTGGTCTCGATCATGTCGCGCAGTTGCGCGTCGCCAAGATCGAGCGCCTTGCAGCGGGTGTTGATGCCCGCGTTGGGGACCAGGATGTCGAGCTCGCCGACCCGTTCCCGCACAGCTTCCAGGGAGGCGCGGTCGCGAACATCAGCGAACTCAACCGTCAGCCCCTCGTCGGCCGCAAAGTCCTTCCGCACCTGGGCGATCTGATCCTCGGCATTGCTCACCGCGACCACCGCGGCACCCTGGGCGCGGAGCGCCCGGGCGATCGCCAGCCCGATGCCCCGGGTCCCCCCTGTGACCAGCGCTCTGCGCCCGCTCAGGCTCATGCGGCTGGTGCCTTCGGGGGGTCGACCTTCTTGAAGGGCTCGAGGATGTGCTTGGCGAACAGATCCAGCTGCTCGAGATCGGCGGTCATGGTGTGCAAGAAGATGTGTTCCACGCCGGCGTCCACGCGCTGCTGTATACGCTTCTGGATGTCGTCGATGGTGCCGGTCAGGTACACGGTCTCAATGTAATCCCAGGGACGCTCGTCTGAGACCACGCCGAGCAGGTAACGCTGCTGCTCCGTGATCACCTCGTCCCGGTTGGTCTGCTCAGTCAGCCAGCAGAAGTTCTCGTGGGCCACGGCGAATCCGGTCCGGGCGCGGGCCCGGCCGCGCCGGATCAGATCCTCGTCGATGACCGCAAGATCCTCGGCGATCTGTCGCGGCTCCGCCGTGGGGCGGGCGATCCAGCCGTCCCAGCGGCAGATCCGATCGAGCACCTTTGGCGCCATTCTGGCCTGGTCCGGCGAGGCCTCATGGGCCAGCTGCTGACCGCCCGCCGCCCACACCGGCGGCACGTGGCTCTGCGGCTCAACGGTGATGTCACGCATGGTGTAGTAAGCGCCTTCGAAGGTGACGTTGCGGCCCCGGAGCAACTGCATCGATGCCTCGAGGACCTCGTCGGTGCGCGCGCCTCGCTGCTGGCGTGTGCCGCCCGTTGACTCGAACTCAGGCGGGTACCAACCGGTGCCGATGCCGTAGATGAACCGGCCACCGCTCAGATGCTGCAGGGTAGCGATCTCCTTGGCCAACACCACGGGCTGCCGGGTCGGTAGCACCAGGACGGAGGTTCCCAACATGACCCGCTCGGTCACCGCGGCGACGTAGGCCAGGGTGATCATCGGCTCCGTCCAGCTGACCCGGTAGAAGCGCGTCGCGGTGAGCAGATGGTCGGTGATGAAGAGCGAGTCGAAGCCGAGCTCTTCGGCTTTGGAGGCGTAGCGACGGATCTGCTCGCCATGCATGGCGGCCTGACCGGGGAGCAGATAGGACGGAACGAAGACGCCAACCTTCACCGCGCCGCCTCAGCCACGCGCGGTGCCGCCGGAAGCTCGCCGGCGAAGACGAGCGCTTCCCGGATGCGCGCGCGCTCCTCATCCGATATCGGCAGGAGCGGTTCCCGGACGGTGTCGCGCTCTAGAATCCCCTGCATGACTAGGGCAGCCTTGGTGCGCGCTCGATAGTTCCGGACCGGCGGGGCGAAGACCGCGTTGACCAGCGGTGTCAGTCGATCCATGATCCGGCGCGCTTCGGCGTGCCGCCCGGCGAGCGCGTGCTCGATGAGATCGACCTGCTGCTTAGTGGCAAGAGCCCCGAAGCCGATCAGCGCTCCTTCCGCGCCGAGGAGGAAGGACTCGTGGATGAAGTTGTCGTTGCCGGTCAGGACCACGCAGTCGGGGCGGGATGCCTTCACGGCATCGCGCGCTCGCACGAAGAGCTGAGGATCGAATGACGCCTCCTTGATTCCGACCACTTCGGTGACCCGACAGAGCCTGTCAAGCAGTTCCGGCTCGAAGTTGACCCCGCCAAGTGAGGGCTGGAGAACGAAGAGGATGAGCGGGAGGCCGGTCGCGTCCCCGATCGCCGCGTGATAGCGCACCGGAAGCTCGGGATCCAGCGGCGCACCCTGGTACGCGGAGATCGGGAAGACGAGCAGCCCGGCCGCGCCGATTGCGCGGAGGTCGCGCGCCGTGGCCACCGCCTGCTGGGTGAACTGCGCCCCCAACCCGGCGATGACAGGGAGCTGGTCGCCCACCTCGTCGATCACTACTTCCAGAACACGCAGGCGTTCCTCCGGCCAGAGGTGCGGTCCTTCACCGGTGTCGACGTTGATGGCGAGCGCCTTGGGCTTCGCGCTGGCCACGTGCCGGACGTACCGCCGGAGCACGGGCTCGTCGATCTGGGCGTCAACGGTCATGGGAAGGGCCGTCGCCGGAATCAGCCCCCCGAGATCAAGCTTCATGGAATCCTCCTGTCCGGTCGCGGAGCGGACCCAGGGTCGCGAACGCCCCCGGGCCCGCAAATCCAGCCTGGGTCTTACCCCGTGGCGGTGCTCAGCTCAGCCGCGCTGAAGGTCCGCAGGATCTGATAGTTTCCCTGCAGATCCACTTGCACAGCGTCGAACGGCCCGAACACGTTGTGGTACTGGTTGAAGTCCATCGGGCCACTGGCACCTTCGTAGTTGATCTTCTTCCCGGCCTTGAGATCGGCAAGCGCGGTGGCCCAGTCGGAGACCTTGACGCCGGGAGGGTTGGACACCTGCGGGATGGCATTGACCATGGCCTGCGGATCAGTGCTGCCGGCCTTCTCGATCGCGAGGCAGAGGACCATCACGGAGTCGTACGCGTAGTTTGCATTCGACAGCGGCTGATGATTGTATGTCTTGGCGTACCAGGTGTTGTAGACATCAGCGCCTCCACCGGGCTCCGATCCGCCGACCAGCGACACGAGGTGCGCGTTATCGACCGGGATTCCAACCGCCTTGAACCAGTCGCTCCCGGTCGTCGAGTCGGTCCCAACGAAGGGGATCGCGAAATTGTTCGCCTCGCGGAAGTTGGAAAAGAGAGTCCCCGCGGTGGCGGGATCCTCGTGGGTGAAGATGACGTCGGGGTGGGCGTTGATCACCCGCGCCACCTCCGAGCGGTAGGACGACTGTCCTAACGCCATGTCGACGGTGGCCACGATGTGGCCGCCGAGCTTCTCGAAGGTCTTCGCGAGGACCGGCTGCAGTGTCTGAGCGGACGCTTCGGTCGTGAACAGGATGGCGGCATTCTTGTAACCTTTGTCGATCGCGTACAGCGCCATTGCCACCGCTTCCTGCGAGTCGGAGGCGCTGCCGCGCCAGATCCACGGGTCGGTGAGCTGGTCGAAACTGGTCGAGCCGCCTTGGAACATGTCCGGGATGTGGTAGCGGTCGATGATCGGCTGGACGGCGCCGATCTCCGGAGTCTGCGGTCCGATGATGCCGACGACATGATCGAGGTTGATGAGCTGCTGCACCGCGGCGACGGCGTCAATTGGATCACTCAGCTCATCACCGTTGAAAACCTGCACCTGCTGGCCAAGGACGCCGCCGCTGGCGTTGATCTCTCTGAGAGCGACCTGCACGCCCTCATTGAACGCCTGCCCGAACGATGCCTCGGCGCCGGTGAATCCTGCCAGATCGCCAAGGATCACGGGTGCGCTGAGGCGTCCCTTGACGGCAGCATTACTGCTGCCGCTCCCGCAGGCGGCTAGGAGCAGTGCGCTTGAACACAGAGCTGCTGTGATCACGGTGCGCAAATGGGTGTTTCGTAGATTACTCATACTCTTCTCCTTGGAAAGGGTTCCACTTGGAAAGGGTTCCACTGTTGGTTACGACGCCGTGCGCATACAGGCTCTCTTGGCTATTCGGGCACCTCCCTCGTCACCTGACCATCCTCGTTTCCAGGCGCGGCTTTGCCGATGTACAACTCGCCGATCTCATGGTTGTTGAGGATGTCCCGTCCCGGCCCATCGAGACGGTTCTCACCCACGACGAGCACGTAGCCCCAATCGCACTCGGCTAGGGCGCGACGCGTATTCTGCTCGACGAGCACGACCGCGACCCCGGTGTTTTTGATGCTGTGGATGTGCTCCCAGACAACGTGCTCGTATCGCGGCGACAGTCCCGCAGTGGGCTCGTCAACGAGCAGTACCGCCGGGTCGACCATCAAGGCTCGGGCGAGGGCGAGCATGTTTCGCTGGCCGCCGCTGAGCGTGCGAGCCGTCCGTTTCAAGGCCATGCGAAGATCGGGAAACAGCTGACACAACGCCTCCGCTTTCTCCTTGACGCCGTGCCGCCGGACAAAGCCCCCCATCTCGAGGTTCTCCATCACCGTCAGTGACGGAAAGACATTTGCCAGCTGAGGCACGTACGCGAGGCCCTGCTGGACCAACCGGTTGGCGGGTTGACGGGTCACGTCGACGCCGCGGAGCATGACGTGACCGTCGGTCGGACGGATGACACCGGCGACAGCCTTGAGGAGGGTGGACTTCCCCGCCCCGTTGGGGCCGACCAGCACCGTGATCTCCCCCGCCCGAGCGACAAGTTTGACGTTCTTGACAATGGGAACGCTGTTGTAACCGGCGGTGAGACCCTCGACCACGAGAACGGCGCCCGCATCATGCACTGGTGTCCACTCCCAGGGCACTGGTATCCACCCCCAGGTAGGCGTCGAGCACCGCCGGGTCCTTGCGGAGGGCGTTCATGGTGCCGCTGGCGATGACCGTCCCCAGAGCCATCACGATGGCGGTGTCGCACGCCTGCTCGACGAACGTCAGGTTGTGCTCGACGATGACCAGCGTGATGCCAGACTGGCGCAGGTACTCGATTGCGTGGCTGATGCGCGCGACCAGCACCGGGTTGACTCCGGACAGCGGCTCGTCGAGCAGCGCCAGCTGCGGCCGCGCCATCACGATCCTGGCGAACTCGAGAAGCCGTTTCTGGCCGCCGCTGAGCTCACCAGCGCGGTCGTCGCGCAGCGCGACCAGGCCGAGGTCCGCGAGGATGCCGCGCGCGGCCTCCCGGTCGTCTCGCTCAGCCGTGGCGATCCGCCGTGGTCTGAACAGTGAGCGCCATGCCGCGTCGCGACCCATCGCACGGGCCGCCACCAGCATGTTCTCCATGACGCTCAGCGACCCCCACTCGCGCGCCGTTTGGAACGTGCGAATCAACCCGCGGGCCGCCACCTGGTGAGGCGGGCGTCCCATGATCGACTCACCGGCGAAACGCACCTCGCCTGAATCGGCCCGTTGAAAGCCGGACAGAAGGTTGACTGTGGTGCTCTTGCCCGCGCCGTTGGAGCCGATCAGGCCTGTGATCGACCCCTGCTCGATGGTGAAGGAGCACTTGCGAACTGCCTCGACCCCACCGAAGCTCTTGGACAGATCGGTGACCTCAAGGATCGACGCAGCTGTCATGTGAGTTGCGGTGTGGCCGGGGCCACGGGCAATGAAGCACTGGCGTTGTTGTCCTTGTCTCTGTCGGTGTCCTTGTCGCGCGGCTCGGGCAGGATTCCCTGAGGGCGGAAGCGGAGGACGAGGATGATGATCAGCCCGCCCACCACACCACGCAGGGCCTCGTTGGCGTCCGGATTGCCGGGGATCATCGGGATGAAATTACGGGTGGCCTCCGAAATCACTCCGGTGAAGAGGAACACCCCGAGAATGGCGCCGAGGTTGTTGCCAGTACCGCCGAGGAAGATCGCGGTGTAGAGCAAGAAGGTCTCCCCCGGCGTCCACCCCGCCGGGTTGAAGGCGCCGACGAAGTGGGCAAGCAGCGCGCCACCGAAACCCGCGATCAGCGAGCCGAGGATGAACGCCCGCAACTTGAACCAGAAAACCGGCCGGGCGAAGGCCTGTGCCGCGACCTCGTCATCGCGTATCGCCCTCAGCGTGCGACCGAACGGGCTGCGATAGAGATGGCGTGCGAGCAGATACACGCAGGCGAGAGCGAAGAGGCACAGACCCAGGTAGAAGAACGTGTATTCCTCCGGGCTGAACGGCAGGTTGTTCGCGAATGGCTGGGGAATGCCGAACATGCCGACCTGGCCGCCGAAGAGGCCCAGGTTCTGGGCGACGACCTGGTAGACGACCAGGCCAAGCGACAGTGTCACGATCGCGAAGTAGTCGGCGCGCAGCCGGCGCAACGCGATCGCGCCGATCAAAGCTCCGGCAGCCCCGGCGGCCAGCGTCCCTCCCAGAGCGGCCACTGGGAAGGGCAGTGAGAGGCTCAGGATGTACGTCTGCTGGCCGGCGTAGATCGGTGGCCCGACATCCAGTCCGGCCGACACGTAGGCGCCCACTGCCACGAACGTGATGTATGTGAGGTTGAGCATGCCCGTCCATCCCCACTGCACGTTCAGGCCAATCGCCAGGATGGCGAAGATCGACACCAGGGTGAGCACCGAGACGAGGTAATCGATCATATGGCGGCCTGCTCCTTGGCACCGAACAGGCCAGAGGGCTTCACCAGCAAGACCAGCACGAGGATGCCGACCGCGATCACCATCTTGTAGCTGGCAGCGAGGTACCCGCCGCTAACCTCGGTGGCCAGACCCAGGATCAGGGCACCGACCATGGCGCCGTAGGGCCGTCCGAGGCCACCAGCGACAGCTGCCGCGAAGGTGACGAGCAGAAACGTGTACCCGGTGAGCGGGTTGAATGTGCCTCCCTGGAAAGCGATGACCACCCCAGCCAGGCCCGCGATGGCTCCCGCCATGAGCCAGGTCAGCGCCACCACCCGAGGCATGTTGATCCCCGTGACGCTGGCGAGTTCGCGGCTGTCGGCGACCGCGCGCTGAGCCTTACCGAACTTGGTGTAGCGGAGCACGAGGTGGAGCGCAACCATGATGACGACGGCCACGACCATGACCACCTCGTCAGCGGCGGTGAAAAGGAACGGTCCAACCTGGTTGACTGCGTAGGAAGGCACCACCAGACTTTGAGTCGTCCCGCCGAAGAAGACGATCAGGCCGTTCTGGATCATCAGCGATAGCGCGATCGTGATCACGAAGAGGACCGTGACCTTGGCTCCGCGGCGATTGAATGGTTCAATAATGCCGCGATTGATCGCCCAGGCGGCCACCGCGGTCACAGCCGCACCTCCGAGCGCGTCGACGAATATGTTGTCGGTGAGGCGCTGCGTGACCAGTGCCCCATACATACCGAGCGTGAGGAACTCGCCATGAGCGAAGTTGGGGATGTTGCTGACGCTGAACTGGAGTGAGAGGGCCACCGCCGATAGGGCGATCACTGCGGACGTCACCAGGCCGAATCCGACCACGTGAGTGAAGGTGCTCATCGTCCGGGGCTCATCGTCTCGTTCGCGTCGTGATGCAAGTCGTTGTTCCACTCCATCGCGGGGGCCAGCGGCGGTTACGAGCCGTTTGGGAAATCCATTTCCTTTTAGAGGGATGCCCCACAATGCACCGCGGTCCGAACGCCTGTCAAGCTCGGGCAGTCAGGTCAGTGCGCGACGCGCTCGCCGCCGCTGCCACGGGATCGACGACCAGCCGCATCATCAGGTCGATCTGGCGCGGATCGTCCGAGGTGGGACCGAGGACGACGTACTCGCACCCGGCTTCTTGCAGCGCTGTCAGGCGGGCAACCTGCTGCGACGGTGTCCCGAGCAGGTAGCTGCGGCGCAGCTGATCAAACGACCGGTGGCTGCCCATGACGTCCATGAAATGCGGTCGCTGCTGGCGCAACGCTTCCTCCTCGTCGTCGGTCTCGACGACGTGGATGAAATTAGCGTGGCCGAACGTGAAGCCGTCGAGCGTGCCTCGCTGGCGCAGGAGCTCGGCACGGATCGTGGCCCAATCACTCATGATCATCGCGATGTCGGCTGCACTGCGCGCCAGCCAGCCGTCCGCCTGCACGATGCGTTCCAACACCTTGGGGGCAATCCCCACCGTGTCCGGCGAGGCGGCATCGGGCACACGCCCACCTCCCGACACCCACACTGGCGGCATCTTCGGCGGACGCGGCTCGATGGTCACATCGCGGAAGGAGTAGAAGCGGCCCTCAAAGGTGACCGAGTCCTCGGTGAGCAGGCGCCGGACCGCCGACAGGAGCTCGTCGGTCCGTGCGCCGCGCTCTTCGATCCGGCTGCCCGTGGCTTCGTACTCGGGGCCGTACCAGCCCGTTCCCACACCGAACATGTAGCGGCCGCTTGACAGGTAGTCGAGCGTGGCGATCTCCTTGGCCAGGATCACCGGGTTGCGGACCGGGAGGACGAGGATGCCGGTGGCGAGCCGGACTTTGGATGTGAGCGCGGCGGCGTAGGTGAGGACGCTGATCGGCTCCAACCAGGTCACGCCGTACAGGCCGGGCGCGGTCAGCAAATGATCAATCACCCAGATGTCGAGCTTCGCCTCCTCCGCGGCCGCGATACAGTCGCGGAGCCGCTGACGGTGGTCCAGCGACGCGTCACGGTACACGTACGATGGAAGCCAGATCGCGAACTTCACCCCACGCCCACCCGCTCTTGGAGCTCGCCGGCCTCGACCATGGCGTGGCGAACGGCCGCCCTGTCCTCCGCTGATACCTGCAGGAGTGGCTCGCGTACCGTGGCGCGTTCGAGGATACCCTGCATGACGAGGGCCTCCTTCGACCGGGCACGGTAGTTGCGCACCGGCTCCGCAAATAGCGCCCGCTGCAGCGGGGTTAGGCGATCCATGAGCTGCTTGGCCTCGTCGAGGCGGCCGGCGACTGCGAGGTCCACCATGTTGGCCAGCCGCCGTGCGGGCACGGCGCCAAACCCCAGGAGCGCGCCGTCGGCTCCGCACACGAACGACTCGTAAATGAAGGGATCGTCCCCGGTCAGGATGGCCACGGAGCGGCGCTGGCCGCGGACGGCCGCGACCACCTCCACGAACACCTTGGCGTCGAACGAAGCCTCTTTGATCGCAACCACAGGGGCAAGATCGCAGAGCCGCTCGAGGATCTCAGGCGGGAGCAGCACACCGCCGAGCGACGGGACCAGGTTGAACAGGACCAGCGGGAGACCGACCCCGTCTCCGACAGCGGTGTGGTACCGGATGACCAGCTCCGGGTCCAGCGGCAATCCCTGGTACGCCGAGATCGGAAAGACGAGCAGAGCGGACGCGCCGGCGTCGCGATAGTCCCGCCCGAAGGCGACAGCTTGTTCTGTGAACTGGGCAGGTAGGCCCGCGATGACCGGGAGTCGGTCGCCGATCTCCTCGACCACGATCTCGACGACACGGACACGTTCGGCATGGGTGAGGTGCGCGCCCTCACCAGTGTCGACGTTGAGTGCGACCCCATGGATCGTCGTGTCGGCGATGTGGCGCATGTACCTGCGCAACCCGGGCTCGTCGATCTGCGCGTCGCCGGTCATGGGCAGGACCGTCGCTGGGAAAAGCCCTTTGAAATCGATTTTCATGTTGGTCAGTCCTCGTGATCGGTCGGTGTCGCTGTTCCCTCGAAGAGATCGCGGCCCGCGACGAGCGCGCGGATCTTAGCGTCTGCGATGGATCGGGCCAGCATCCAGAATCCGCAGTCGGGATGCACGTAGGCAATGCGCGAGGAATCGCCGAGCAGCGCGGTGGCCGTCTGGATGCGAGCAGCGACCTGGTCGGGCGATTCCACCACCGTGGTCTTGACGTCGATGACTCCGACTCCGAAGCGCAGCCGAGGATCCAGGTCGCGCAGCTGCTCCAAGTCGCCGTAGCCGGGGCGGGCGAGCTCGAGCACGAGATGATCTGCATGGACGCGCTCGAAGAACGTGATGAGCTGCGCCCATGTCCCCTGCTGCACCCGCTGCCCCCCGTAGTTGCCGAAGCACAGGTGGACGGCGGGCTTGCCCCGTGCGGCGTCGAGGATGCGGTTGACCGCCTCGGCAGCGAGTTCGGCGTCTTGCGGACGTCCGGGCAGGTTAGCCTCGTCGACCTGGATCACGGCGGCGTCGATCGACCGGACCTGTGCTGCCATGACGTCCGCCAGGGCCAGCGTCAACGCGCTCAGGTCACCGTAATGAGTGTCCAACAGCATCCGCGCAAGCATGTACGGGCTGGTGAGCGTGAACTTCAATGGCTGGTGGGTCAGTGCGGACACCCGGCGATAGGCCTCGACCAGGTCGAGCGTCCCCTCGCCCAGCGGCCCCTCGACCACCCCGGCGGGACGGCGGCGGAATCCCAGATGCGACTTCGATCGGAACAGCTCGATGTCCGCGCGGGTGATCGCCGACCGAATCCCGGCCATCGGCTGAACAAAGTACTCGATCATCCCGTTGGTTTCAGGATGATCGGGATCGAACCGGTACAACTCGCCGTCCACCACGAGGTCGATGCCGGCCAGCTCCTGCACGCGAAGGACCACGGCTGTCGCGTCCGTAAGCGCCTGCTCTCCCGGGTGGGCGACCAGCCACTGCGGAATTGGATAGCTACCGACCAGCGTGGTCAACATCGTGCTCACTCAGCGTTCCTCGACGTACTGCACCAGGATGCCGCCCTCGCGTCGAGGGTCTGCCAGGGCCACCAGGGTGCCGCGTGAGCCGGGGTGCGGTGCTTTGTCGATGGCACGGAGCCCGCACGAGGGCGCGTCGGCGAGTGCACGGGCGACGCTCTGCACTCGCAGTGCCAGGTGATGGATGCCCTCGCCCCGGCGGGCCAGGAAGCGGGCGATGTCCGAGTCCTTGGTACGCGGTTCGAGCAGTTCGACCATCGACGCCCCGGCCCCGAAGAAGGCGGTCCGCACGTCGGGGAAAACCTCGTCGCTGCGAAACTCGAGGCCGAGTTCATGCTCGAAATGTGAGCGCGCCGCGTCTATCGAGCGGACCACCCAACCGATGTGGTGGAGAGTGCTCACACTAGCGTCGGGGTCGTATGCGACCCGCGGCGGGCCGGGGTTGACATGGTGTGGCGGCCACCCGCAAAGTATGCTCGATGCGGACGGAAACCGTTTGCCACGGTTCTGCCCGGGACTGGAGCAGCTTTGATCAACCCTGAGCACGCGGCGTACTGCGGCCTCGATGCCACGACCAGCGATGTGATCACCCGGGCGCCCGCGTTCGCCGTGCTGCCCGTCGGCGCCCATGAGCAGCACGGCGCGCATCTGCCGCTGGCGACCGACTCATTGGTGGCGGCATGGGCGGGCGAGCAGGTCGCGCACCGTCTCGGGGGCATGCTGCTCCCCACGATCCCGTACGGAACATCGTTCACTCATCGGACGTTTCCGGGCACGATCACGCTCGAGTGGGCGACCCTGGCGGCGATTGTCAGTGACGTGGTGGCTGCCTGTTACTCCCACCACGTCATGACCGTCTTCGTCTTAAGCGGCCACGGCGGCAACTTCATCCTCAACCCGTGCGTACGGTCGCTGAACGCGCGCCGGCCTGACGGCCAGGTCGTGCTGGTGCCAGAGCTCGCCTTCTTCGGCGAGTCGATGAGCGCGACCGACTTCCATGCCGGCCGCTGGGAGACGTCGCTCATACTCGCGCTCCGGGAGAAGGCAGTGCGCATGGAGAGCGCCGTCGACTGCGTGCCGCCTAACGTGAGTCGCAGCGAGCTGACCAACCGGCCCATCTCCGACTTCACCCCGACCGGCGTCTGGGGCTATGCAACTCAGGGCACCAGGCAGGAGGGCGTACACCTGCTGACCGAGATGAGCGACCGGCTCTGCGCCTACGTGTCAGGGTGGCTCGAGAGGCTGACGGCGGAAAGGGCCACGTCATGACCGCAGCGAGCGTGCGCGAGCGGCGGAACGCAGGAGCGCAATGGGGAGCCTGAGCGCAAAGGTCGTTGTCGTGACCGGTGGAAACCAAGGCATCGGGCTGGCCATCGCCAGAGCCATGGCGGCGCAGGGTGCCGCAGTGGCGATCTGCGCGCGGACCCAGACATCGCTCGACGCCGCGGCCGACGAGATCCGGGCGCTCGACGCCGACTGTGTGGCGCTGGCCTGCGACGTGGCCGACCCTGACTCCACCGACGCGATGGCGGAGACGGTCCTCGCTCGATTCGGACGGGTCGACGTCGTGGTTGCCAATGCCGGGATAGCCGGAGCGATCCGCCCCATGCACGAGTTGACTCATAACGAGTGGCGCGAATGCATCGCGGTCGACCTCGACGGCGTGTACCTCACCTTCCGCCGATTCATCCCAGTAATGATCGCGGGAGGTGTGGGAGGCAGCCTCATCGCCCTATCATCCATGACCGGGAAGCGGCCGCTGCCCGGTCGCACGCCGTACGCCGCGGCCAAGATGGGGGTGATCGGCCTCGTGCGCAGCCTAGCTCTGGAGCTGGGACCATACGGGATCACCGTCAACAGCGTCTGCCCAGGGGCGGTCGCCGGCGCTCGGCTCGACAGGGTGGTGGCGCAGCAGGCCGACGCGTTGGGCATCAGTGGCGAAGAATCCTTGCGGCGCTTCAGTGATCCGGCCGCGCTCAAGCGCCCGACTCGAGCTGACGAGGTGGCCGCCGCCTGCGTGTTCCTCGCCACAGACGCAGGTTCGGGGATCACCGGCGAGGACATGAATGTCTCCGCCGGGCTCGTCATGTATTAGGTTCCGCTGCATGGCCGAGGCAAAGCGGACCGCAGCCCCAGTCACTCCCCGTGTCTCGAGTGATACGGCGACGCCGCGCCCGCCGATCCTCTCGGACGTCGCGGCCGCGGCGCACGTCTCCATGACCACCGCGTCGCGTGCCCTCGATCCCAACAGCGAGCACCCCGTCAAGCTGCACACCCGCGAGCGCGTTCAGGCGGCTGCCGCACGACTTGCCTATCAACCCAACCCGATGGCGCGCGCCCTGCGGGCTCGGCGCTCGCCGACGATCGCAGTTGTGGTTCACGACGTCAGCGATCCCTACTTCGCCGAGATCGTTCGCGGCGCCACCCACGCGGCATCGACACACGGTTTCCTCACCGTTGTCTGCAACAGCGACCGGGATCCCGCAACCGAACTTCGGTACGTGCAGATGCTCTGCCTCAGCCGCGTCGCCGGCGTGCTCTTCGCCGGCGGTGGGCTCGAGGAACCAGCCTACCGACGCGAACTGCGCGGTTACACGCAGAGCATCGGCGAGTACGGGGGTGCGATCGTCGCTCTTGCGCCTCGCGCGGAGGCTTGGGCCGCTGAGATCCCAGACAACCGCGGCGGGGCTCGGATGGTCACCGAGCACCTGCTCTCGCTTGGTCATCGCTCAATCGCCATGATCGGTGGGCCTCCCTACATTCGCACCAGCCGTGAGCGCGAGCTTGGCTATCGCGCGGCGATGGAGGCGGCTGGGGCTGCTCCCTGGGTGACCACCGCCGACTTCAGTCGCTCGGGCGGTGCGTCGGCTATGCAGCGAGTGCTGGCCCGCCGCGAGCGGCGGACCACCGCCGTCTTCGTGGCCACCGACAGCATGGCGCTCGGGGCTCTGAGCGAGCTGCGACGCCGGGGAGTGGATGTTCCCGACGACCTCTCAGTGGCAGGCTTCGACGACATCCCGGGGCTCGACTTCGTCCACCCCAGCCTAACTACGGTGCGCGTGCCCATGGCAGCGATCGGTGCCGCCGGGGTGAGCCGGCTATTTGGGTTGTTCGATGGCAAGCCGGGTAGGCCGCGAGTCAGGGTGCACCCAGTCGAGCTGGTGGTCCGCGACAGCACCTCGGCGCCGCGCCTGCGCCGTGCCAGCCGAGCACGGGCGTGAGCGCCGGTCAGTCCCGCGAGCGGCCGCTCACCACCATGCGTCACCGGCGCTGATCCCGCCGTCGACGAAGAGTGTCTGCCCGGTGATGAACGCCGCAGCATCCGAGGCCAGGAAGGCGACAACGCTGGCGACGTCCTCGGGCTCACCCAGGCGACGCAGTGGCGTGGCTGCGATGGCCGCAGCCACGCGTTCGGGGTATGCCGCGACATAGGGCCGCAGCAGTGGCGTGCGGATGATTCCCGGGCCTACCGCGTTGACCGACACCCCCAGCTCGCCCCACTCGATTGCGAGGCTGCGCACGAGGCCACTGAGGGCCGCCTTAGTGGCCGAATAGAGCGCCCGCCGGCGCATGCCGTGGATCGCGGTGACCGAGCTGGTGACCACCACCCGGCCCCCAGGGCGCCGCGCCACCATCGGGACGAACACCTGGAGGGTGACGAAGCTCCCGTAGAGGTTGGTGTCGAGCATCAGGCGCACGTCCTCGTCCGGGCTTTCGATCGCGTCGTCGCGGCGGGCGACCCCGGCGTTGGCTACGACGATGCTCAGCTCCACCGCGGAGCGCTCGAGCGCTGCTCGCACGCCCTCGAGTTGGTCACGCCGCCCGATATCGGCCTCGAACAGCAGCGGAGGCGCACAGCAGGCACCGAGCAGCTTGTTGGCGCGATGGATCGGCGCCTCTCGCGCCACGATGACGAGCCGGGCGCCGTCGCGCGCCAGGCGGCGGGCTACGGCGAGGCCAATGCCGGAGGTGCCGCCCGTGACGAGCGCGGTGCGTCCCACTAGCGGTTGCTCGCTCATGGCGGAGGCTCGACAGCGCGCCAGGCTCGCCAAGCGGTAACCGTAATCGTGATGACAGGGTCGAGCTCGGCCGGGTCGGTGTACTGCGGGTAGCGCTCGAACAGGCGCGCCCGAGCCAGCCTCAGCTCCTCGCCGGCGGCGAGGCTGGCGCGGCCGTCGAGGCGAACCCACCAGAGCTGGGCCCAGTCCTCGCTCCATTCATGTGCCAGGAGGCCGACCCTCGGGTCTCGACGGATGTCGCTCAGCCGCGCCAACGAACGGGTTCGCTTGGGCTTGGCGTCCACCGGGACGTAGACGGTCGAGCCGTGCACCGCGTGGACGCAGGGGACGAGTCGCGGTGAGCCGTCGGCGCGCAGCGTGGCGAGGATGGCCACGCGGGCACGGTCGAGAAGTGCCCACGCCTGCTCACGCTCCATTGTGGCCGTCGTCCAGCCCTAGAGAAACAGGTCGGTGGCCCGGTCGCGGATGAGGCGGCGGGCCGTGCCGTCGCCACTCACCCCGAGCCCGCGACACAGCGCGGCCGGCACGCGTCTGAACTTGCCGATCACCAGGTCGGCGGCGCTGGCAATCTCGTCGGCGATGGCGACGATGGTGGACGACAGCTCGTAATTGTTGGGATCCACGAGCCCAGTGAGATCCCGCAGTGGCGCCAGGCCGCTGGAGCCGATGGCGGTGCCGATGATGCCCTCGCGGAGAGGCCGACCAATGGTGTCGGCGATGATGACCGCCAGCCGCGTCCCCGTGGCGGTCTCCAGGTCGTACCGCAGCCGCGCCGCCGAGGCGTCGGGATCGCGGGGCAGCAGCACCACGCTGTCGGGGCGCGGTGCGTTCGACCGGTCGACCCCGGCGCTGGCGCAGACAAAGCCGTGGTGGGTCTCCGTGATGAGCAGAGGACCGCGCTGGCGGACAACCCGAACGCTCTCGCGGAGGATGACCTCGACAACGCGCGCGTCGCTGTGTGCGCCAGCCAGCTGGACGGCGCGGGCGCCGGGCTCGATGGTGTCGAGGTCGACAACCTGGCCCTCGGCCTTGCTCACCACCTTCTGGGTGACCACCAGGACGTCGCCGTCGCGCAGTTCGGGGGCAGCTGTGCGGATCAGGCCGGCGAGGTCGTCGCCGGCCTCGATCTCGGCATCGAAATGCACCGGCAGGATCTCGACGGCGACAGGCGCCGCGTCAACCGGCGGAGTGGGCTGCACCGAACCCACTGTAGCGGTCCTCGGAGCGGTCGCGATGCCTATGGCAATCGTTCCCCTTCGGGGGCCGTGGCGCGGTCGCCGTGTGCCATCATGACCGCGGGTAACCCCTGTTGGCTGGTGCGGAGGACGAGCCATGGCGCTGGAGATCGGTCAGGCGGATCAGGCGACGCGAGTGGCCCCCGGGCGCATCGGTCACTGGATCGGAGGCGCCGCCGATTCCGCGCATGCGGAGCGGCGCGGCGACGTCTACAACCCCGCGACCGGGGCCGTGACCGGCCACGTGGACCTGGCGACCACCGCGGAGGTCGATCGGGCCGTGCGCGTCGCCGCCGAGGCCTTCCGCGATTGGGCGGAGACGTCGCTGGTGCGCCGCGCGCGGATCCTGTTCGCGTTTCGCGACCTCGTCGACCGGCACCTCGGCGACATCGCGGCGCTCATCACCGCCGAGCATGGCAAGGTGCTGGCGGATGCGCGGGGCGAGGTGGCCCGTGGGCTTGAGGTCGTCGACTTCGCCTGTGGCATCCCGCACCTCCTCAAGGGCGGCTTCTCGGAGAACGTGTCCACCTCGGTCGACGCGTACTCCATCCAGCAGCCCTTGGGCGTCGTCGCCGGCATCACCCCCTTCAACTTCCCGGCGATGGTGCCGATGTGGATGTTCCCGGTGGCGATCGCCTGCGGCAACACGTTCATCCTCAAGCCGTCCGAGAAGGATCCGTCGGCGTCGCGGCTTCTCGCTGAGCTCTGGGCTGAGGCCGGGCTGCCGAGCGGGGCGTTCAACGTGGTCCAGGGCGACAAGGTGGCGGTCGACGCCATCCTGCAGCACCCGGGGATCGCCGCGGTCAGCTTCGTGGGGTCGACACCGGTGGCGCGCTACGTCTATGAGCAGGGCACCCAGCACGGCAAGCGTGTGCAGGCGCTCGGCGGCGCCAAGAACCACGCGGTGGTACTTCCGGATGCCGACCTCGACGCGGCCGCCGATGCACTGGTCGGTGCGGCCTTCGGGTCTGCCGGTGAGCGCTGCATGGCGATCTCGGCAGTGGTGGCGGTGGGCGCGGCGGGTGACGGCCTGGTGGATCGGATCGCCGAGCGCGCCCGGGAGTTGGTCGTTGGTCCGGGCACCGAGGACGCATCGGAGATGGGTCCGCTGGTGACGGGCGCCCACCGCGATCGGGTGGCGTCCTACGTCGACGCCGGCGTCAGCAGCGGTGCCCAACTGGTCCTCGATGGTCGCGTCACCGCGCTGCCGACGAGCGACGGCTTCTGGCTCGGACCCACCGTCTTCGACCGTGTGAGCCCGGAGATGTCCATCTATCGCGACGAGATCTTCGGACCCGTGCTCTCGGTCCTCCGCGCCGACACCTTCGAGGAGGCGCTCGACCTGGTCAACCGCAACCCCTACGGCAACGGCACCGCCATCTTCACCACCGATGGTCGCGCCGCGCGACGTTTCCAGCACGAGGTGACGGTCGGCATGGTGGGCATCAACATTCCCATTCCCGTGCCCATGGCCTTCTACTCGTTCGGAGGCTGGAAGGACTCACTGTTCGGTGACAGCCACGTCCACGGCGTGCACGGCATCCACTTCTACACGCGCACCAAGGCGGTGACCAGCAGCTGGCCGGCCCCTGGACCCGGGGGCCGTGACTACGGCTTCCCCGTCAATCGGTAGGGACCGCGGCGCGCAATCGCGGCAGGATCTCCTCGGCATAGGTGCGCAGGAAGCGCTCCTGGTCGGTGCCCGGCGCGTGGAACACCAGGTGTCGAAAGCCAATGTCGAGATAGCGCTGGATGGCCGCGACATGGTCGCAGGCATCTGAGGAGACGATCCACCGGCTCGCCGACCGCTCCGCGCTCAGTGCATCGGCGCGACGCTCCATCTCGAGCGGATCCTCGACACCCGTCTTCTCCTCGGGTGAGAGGGCCAGGGCCGCCCAGTGACGCGTGTCCTCCATCGCTCGCGACCGATCACTGTCGAATGACACCTTCATCTCGATCATCATGTCGAGCCCGCTTGCCGAGCGGCCGGCGCGATCCGCCCCTTCGGCGACGGCGGGCAGCAGGGTCTCCACGTAGAGCTCAGGCGCTTTGCCGCTGGTGCAGATGAACCCGTCAGCGATACGACCCGCGAGGCGCGCCGCGGCGGGCCCCGAGGCTGCGATGTAGAGCGGGACCGGCCGCGCCGGTCGGTCGTAGATGGTGGCGTTGTTGGTGCTGTAGTAGATGCCGGAAAAAGTGACGCGCTCGTCCTGCCAGAGGCGCTGGATCAGTTCGACCGCCTCCTTGAGCCGTGCGAATCGTTCTTTCTGGTCCGGCCACGCGATGCCCAGTGGCACCTCGTTCATCGATTCACCGGTGCCAACCCCGAGCAGCACGCGGTCCGGGAAGAGGCAGCCGAGCGTGGCGAACGCCTGGGCGATGACGGCAGGGTGGTAGCGAAAGGTCGGCGTGAGCACGCTGGTGCCGAGCAGCACTCGGTCGGTGCTGGCGCCGAGCGCCCCCAGCCATGAGAGCGCGAACGGTGCGTGGCCCCCGGTGTGTCGCCACGGCTGTAGGTGATCGCTGACGAACACCGAGTCGAAGCCCACCTCCTCCGCGAGGACACTGTAGCGCAGCAGGGTCTGCGGATCGAACTGCTCAGCGCTGGCCTTGTAGCCGAGACGGAGCATGGGAGACCCTCCGAATTCCAAGTAACAACTGACGACGGCAAAGGATTGCCGTAAGGATAGCCCGCGACATCGCGGGGCAGCCACGGTCTGACATCATGCCCGCCGATGAGTGTCGGCACAGGCCGCCCGCTCGCGCGTGATCACCATCACGGCTCGTGTCGCCGGTGTTGCGCTGGTCGCCGCCGGGACAGCGATATGGGGCGCCGACGGCGCACTGCGCGCACCTCTGGTCGCGCACTAGTCGAGCTGGACGATCTGCTGTATGAGCATGTCGTGCTCGCCCTCCTCGTGGCCAGGACACCGTGGCGCCGGAGCTCAGACATCGCCCGCATCCCGTGACGCGCGTGGCTCTCCGCGGTCGGCGTCTCCTGAAGGTTCGGCGTTGACCACCCTGGCCTTCGCCTTTGCGTTCGCCTCCGGCAATCCGGACGTCACGGTCTTGGGGCAGATGACGCGGCGATTCGGGAGGTGGTGCCGGATGAATGCTTCCGCCCCGAGTTCTAGGCGGCAGAAGCGCCCGATCGCTGTCGCTCCGGCCCTCAGCAGCTTCGATGCATCCATCCGTGGTGTTGACGGCTTCACCACGCCCACCGCGCAGCAGGATTCCTGGGTGTCCGGCGCCGGCCAAGATCTGCTGTGTGACAACGCCACCGCGAACGACAAGCAGCGATCTGGGGGGTGACCATGCGGGCGTCCGGACAACCGGATGGTGACGTCACCGCCCTCGAGGAGCCCGATGGCGGGAGTCCACGCATCTCCCCGGCGCTGGGCGTGGCAGCGATGCTTCTGCTCGCCCTGAACCTGCGCCTGGGAATCTCATCGATCGGACCAGTACTGCCACAGGTCCTTCACGACCTGAGCGCGAGTGTCGTGTTCGGCTCGTTGCTGACCACCGCTCCAGTGATCATGATGGGCATCGCCTCACCGTTCAGCGGTCGGATCGCCGAGCGCTTCGGTGTCGAGTGGACTGTTATTGGCGCACTGACGGTCGTCAGCGTGGCGACGCTGATGAGGCTGTGGGCGGTGAACGCATTCCTGCTGCTGCTCAGCGCCTTAGTCCTCGGGGCAGGGATCGCCGCCGGGAACACCATGCTACCCGCGATAGTTCGCCGCTACTTTCCGAACCATCTGGCCCTGATGACCGGGCTGTACACCGTGGGCATCAACATCGGGGCGGCCGGTGCCGCGCTGATCACTCCCCGGCTTGCTCAGGGTGCCGGCCCAACGTGGCGAGGAGCTCTGGCCGTGTGGGCGGCCGCCGGCGTCCTTGCGGGGCTGGCTTGGTTACTGATCGTCGGAAAGACCCGCACGCAGCAACGGCGGGATCCGGCGGGAATGTCCCGACGGAGCGCGAACGCATGGCTGGTCGCACTCTTCTTTGGCCTGCAGTCCATGGTGTACTACGGGGTGTTGGCCTGGCTGGCTCCCCTCTACGAGGACAGAGGCTGGTCGAAGCCGCAGGCGGGCCTCCTGCTCGCGCTGTTCACCGCTTCTCAGATCGTCGGTTCGATGACGGCCTCAGTTGCGGTCGAGCGCACCGGGAGGCTGGTCGCGGGCTTGCGAATCACCGCGCTGGCAACCGCTCTTGGTCTGTTCCTGGTCGCCCTGACGCCGATGTCTGCTCCCTGGCTGTGGGCGACGGTCCTCGGGGTTGGCGCCGGCGGCATCTTCACCCTGGCCCTGACGGTGCCCCTGGCGGTCACAGCCACGGTCGATGAGGCCCGGCGGCTGACCGCGACGACGCTGTGTTACGGCTACCTTCTCGCCGCCACCGGACCGTTCGTTGTCAGTGTCCTGCGCAGCCTCTCGGGCAGCTTCACGTTGGCATTCGGTTTCCTCGCCGTGGTCTCTTGCTCCGCGCTCGGTGTTGCGCGGAGCGCGGTGGCGCGCCAGGAGCCGACGCGCGCAGGGCCTGCGCGCGTCTGACACTTCGCATTGCGCCCATTGACGGACGCATCACTGTCGCTCACCACCAGGAAGAAAGGAAGGGGCTCTGCGGACCAGATCCGGGGGCGACCCCATGCCCGCCTCATCGTTCTGCACGCGCTGGGCGGCGATGCGTCGGCGAGCCGGCATCCGCCCGGTCCATTTCCATGCCTTGCGGCACACGGCGGCGACGCTCGCCCTCGAGGACGGCATCTCGCCGCACGTCGTGGCCGCGATGCTCGGGCACGCTTCCGTCGCCACCACGCTTGGGGTGTATGCGCATGTCACCCATGTCAGTCTTGACGCGCTGACGGAGGCGATCAACTCCCGCCACCACGCCCGTGTCGATCTCCGGGTCATCAGCGGCGAGACAACGCCAGGTGATGAGGGTACGAATGAGGGTACCGAACTGAAACCTCGTTCCTCGTCAAGGGGAAAAGAGTGCCGAGGAAGGTGTCGTGTTTCACGACATATTGGACGGATGTCTCAAGACATAGTGGACACCCACGTTCGGCGGGGGTGTCGCTATGGCTCTGGGACGCTATGTGGTGGATGCGGTGCTGGTCGCGGGGCGCAGC
>Ga0307374_10003594_pt1 | contig 26342 bp, 18 predicted proteins | sample OX3MG_FD_202532 | JGI IMG/M metagenome (GOLD analysis project Ga0307374, IMG submission 202532) | Soil microbial communities from Risofladan, Vaasa, Finland - OX-3 | ecosystem: Environmental > Terrestrial > Soil > Coastal area > Acid sulfate soil | place: Finland: Risofladan, Vaasa | collected...
CACCCGGTTCCGCCGCACCTGAGGGCGGCCGGGGGGCCCGGGAGGGCCGGGGGCGGGCCGGGGCGGGCCGGGCCCAGCGGGCCGGGGGCGGGCCGGGCCGGGCGGGCCGGGCGGGCCCGATCGCCCGCCCCAGTCCCGTGCCCGGACGGCTCCGCGTGGAAGCATGACCTTCATGGAGGAGGGAGCCGTGGCCGCGCCGCGGCGTCGACGAGTGCGCCACCAGGTCAAATGGGGGATCTATGCGGTCGCCCTGTTCCTGATCCTGGAGTACCTGGTCCTCCCCCAGCTGGCCGGCGCCCGCAAATCGCTCGACCTGCTGGGCCGCATCAACATCGCCTACGTCGTCGCCGGCGTGGTCCTCGAGGCCGCCGCGCTGGTGTCGTACAGCCAGCTCACCCACACGGTGTTGCGCCGCGAGGGGCCGCCGCGGTCCCGGCTACTGCGGATCAACATGTCGAGCCTGGCCGTCAGCCACATCATGCCCGGCGGCACCGCACCGGGGACCGCCGTCGCCTACCGGCTCCTCACGCAGTCCGGAGTGGCGGGCGCCGATGCCGGCTTCGCACTCGCCATGCAGGGTGCGGGCTCGGCGCTCGTCCTCAATTCGATCCTGTGGTCGGCGCTGCTCGTGTCGGTGTTCCTCCACGGCTACAACCCGCTCTACGCTCTGGCCGCCGGCGCCGGCGTGGTCCTCATGGGCCTCTTCGCGGGGATCGTGGTGGCGCTCACGCGGGGGCGTGACCGGTCCGTCGAGACCATCCGCCGGTGGGCGGCGCGCGTGCCCTTCCTCGACGGCGACAAACTCGGCATCCAGGTCCGGAGGGTGGCGGAGCGGCTGGCGGCCTTTCTCGCCGAGCCGCAGCTCCTCACCCGGGCCGTGGGGTGGGCGGCGGCGTTCTGGCTGCTCGACGCCTCCTCGCTGTTCGTGTTCATCGCCGCCTTCGGCAAGATCGTCTCGCCGATCGACCTTCTCGTCGCCTACGGGCTGGCCTTCGTGCTGGCGGTCATCCCCATCACGCCGTCGGGTCTCGGGGTCATCGAGGGTGTCCTGATCCCCACGCTGGCCGGGTTCGGCGTCCCCCGGGGGACCGCCATCCTGGGCGTCCTCGGCTATCGCCTGGTCAACTTCTGGCTCCCCATCCCGGTCGGGGGCATCGCCTACCTGACGCTGCGCTTCTCGGGCGAGGGCTGGGGGCAACGGTTGCGCCACGCCCGGGAGGAGGTCGCCAGCCTCGACGACGAGAAGGTCCGCCGTGCCACCGACGCGCTGCCGGCCGAGCCGGTGCCGACCGACCGGGTGCCGCACCAGGGCCCGGTACGGGGCGACCGGCGGCCGACCCAGAGGCCGACGACGCCCGACGCCTGACGTCGGGACCGGGCTGCTCGGCGCCCGTCCGGCCACCCAGCCGGTCACCGAGCCGGCCGGCCGGCCGCGCAGCCGGATACCTCAGCCGGCGGGTGCCCCCAGGGTGTCGGCTTCACGCCGCCGGCGGGCACGGTCACGGGCGAGCTCCTGGAGCCGGCGCTGGGCGCTGATGCCCTCCACCCGCTCCACCCGCTCCCAGGAGCCGTTCGGGCCGAGCGCCCACGAGTTGGTGTCGTCGGCGAGGTTCAGCTCGAGCACTTCGAGGAGCCGGGCCTGCAGCTCGGGGTCGCACACCGGGGTCAGCACCTCGATGCGCCGGTCGAGGTTGCGCTCCATGAGGTCGGCGGACCCCATCAGCAGCGTCAAGGGCCGGTCGCCGGTGCCGCCGAAGCGGTAGATGCGGGAGTGCTCGAGGAAGCGCCCGACGATCGACCGGACGCGGATCGTCTCCGAGACACCGGGGACGCCCGGCCGCAGACAGCACACCCCGCGCACCACGAGATCGATGGGCACGCCCGCCGACGACGCCAGGTACAGAGCGTCGATCACGTCGGGGTCGGTGAGACCGTTCACCTTGATGGCGATGCGCCCGTCGGGCCCCGCCGCGGCCTCCTGCTCGATCAGCTCCACGATGCGCTGGCGCAGCGCCATGGGGGCGACCACGAGCTTGCGGTAGCGCGCGTACCGGCTGTAGCCGGTCAGGAAGTTGAACAGGTCGCCCACGTCCGCCCCGAGCTCGGGGTCGGCCGACAGCAGCCCGACGTCCTCGTACTGCCGTGCCGTGCGGGGGTTGTAGTTGCCGGTGCCGAGGTGGCAGTAGCGGCGGATCCCGTCCTCCTCGCGCCGCACCACCAGCGCCGCCTTGGAGTGGGTCTTCAACCCCACCAGGCCGTAGACCACGTGCACGCCCGCCTCTTCGAGCGCGCGGGCCCACAGGATGTTGGCCTGCTCGTCGAACCGCGCCTTGAGCTCGACCACGGCGGCCACCTGCTTGCCGGCCTCGGCCGCCTGGATGAGCGACGCCGCGATGGGGCTGTCGCCCGACGTGCGGTACAGCGTCTGCTTGATGGCGAGGACGTCGGGGTCGGCGGCCGCCTGCGCGATGAAGGCCTCCACCGACGTCGTGAAGGAGTCGTAGGGATGGTGCACGAGGACGTCGCGCTCGCGCAGCACCGCGAAGAGGTCCGCAGGCTCGTTGCCGGCGTTGGCGAGCCGCGGGGGCGTCATGGGGGCCCACGCCGCCTCGTGGAGGTCGGGGCGGTCGAGCCGGTGCACCTCCCACAGGCCGCCGAGGTCCAACGGTGCGGCGATCTCGTAGAGGTCCTCGGGCCCGAGGTCGAGTTCGTGCACCAGCATGTCCCGGAGGTCGGTGGACATCTCGGCGGCCACCTCCAGGCGCACGGCCCGGCCGAAGCGGCGGCGGCGCAGCTCCATCTCGACGGCGGCCAGCAGGTCGTCGGCCTCGTCCTCGTCGAGCACGAGGTCGGCGTTGCGCGTCACCCGGAAGGCGTAGTGCTCGCCGATCACCATGTCGGGGAAGAGGGTGGACAACTGGGCCGCGATGATCTGCTCGAGCGCCACGAAGCGCTCGCCGTCGGGCATCACCACGAACCGGGGCAGCAGGGGCGGGACCTTCACCCGGGCCACCCGCTCCACCCCGGTGATGGGGTCGCCGACGCGGACGATGAGGTTGAGCGACAGGTTCGAGATGTACGGGAAGGGGTGCCCGGGATCGACCGACAGCGGCGTGAGCACCGGGAAGATCTGGCGGTGGAACACGTCGACGAGGTGCTCGCGGTCGGCGGCGTCGAGCGAGGACCAGTCCGCCACCCGCACCCCGGCGTCCGCCAGGGCCGGCACGACGGCTCCGACGAAGATGTGCGACTGGCGGTCCACGAGCTCGGTCACCCGCGCCCCGATCGCCCGCAAGGTCTCGCTCGGCCGCAGCCCGTCGGCGGACCGGGTCCGCAACCCCGCGTCCACCTGGTCCTTCAGACCGGCCACCCGCACCTGGAAGAACTCGTCGAGGCCCTCCGAGAAGATGGCCAGGAACTTCACCCGTTCGAGCAGCGGCACCTGGTCGTCGGCGGCCAGCTCGAGCAGCCGCGACCCGAACTCGAGCCACGACAGCTCACGGTTGGTGAACCGCTCCGGCCCGCGTTCGGTCACCGCGTCCTCGGTGGCGACTGCGGTCAGCGTCGGTGCCGGGTCACCGCCCGTGCGTGTCTGCTGGACGGGTGAGCCGGAGCGAGGCGCGGGCTCGGGGGATGGCATCAACCTTCAAGGGTACTGCCGGCGACCCCCGGAAGTGACCCCTCGTCCGAAGGGGCGCGTGCCTCGGAAGGCCTGGTGAGCGGCGACCGGGCGCCCGGCCGGGACGCACGGGTCGCCCGGGGATGCCGAGGCCCGCGAGGGGCCCGGCGGTAGGCTCGTCCCGGTGCCTCGACCCTTCCGTCGCCTCGCGCCCAGCGCAGGCCAGCGGGTTCGCCGGCCGAAGCCCAAGCGGCGGACCGAGCTGGGACTCCTCGTGCTCGCGGCGCTCATCGTGGTGGCGGCCTACGTGTTGGCGTCGGTCGGCACCACCTCGAAGATCCCCGCCAACCTCGGGCCGTTCCTCGGCATCGTGGTGGGCCTGGCGCTCGCCGCGCACATCGCCAACCGCATCTACGCCCCCGACGCCAACCCGGTCCTCCTGCCGATCGCCTTTCTCCTGAACGGCCTGGGCTACGTGATGCTGGCACGGATCGCCGAGCACTGGGCCCGGGCGCAGGCGGGCTGGACCGCCGTCGGCGTGGCGGCCTACATCCTCACCCTGATGGTCGTGCGGCGGTCACGTGACCTCGACCGCTACCGGTACCTCCTGCTGCTGGCTGCTACCGCCCTCATGCTCTCCCCCCTCGTGCCCCATTTCGGCCAGTCCCACAACGGCGCTCGCCTCTGGGTGCACTTCGGGCCGGTCGTCGGCCAGCCGGTGGAGCTGGCCAAGCTGGCGCTGTGCATCTTCTTCGCGTCCTATTTCGTGGAGAAGCGCGAGCTGCTGTCGGTCCCGACCCTGCGCGTCGGCAACCGCCTCGTGCTCGACCCGCGCCCGCTCGTCCCCATCCTGGTGGCGTGGGGGTTCACCATGCTCGTCCTCGGCGCCGAGCGAGACATCGGCTTCGCCGTGCTGATCTTCGTGCTGTTCATGTCCATGCTGTGGCTGACCACGGGCCGGTGGAACTACGTCATCCTCGGCGTCGTCCTCTTCGGCATCGGCGCGGTGGCGTCGAGCCGCCTCTTCTACCAGGTCCACCAACGCGTCACCGAATGGTTGCATCCCACGACGACCGGTCAGATCATGCTCGGGCTCTACGGCATGGGCAGTGGGGGCCTCCTCGGCACAGGGCTCGGGTTCGGCCACATCGCGCCGGTGTGTGCGGGATGTTCGAACCCCATTCCCGAGGTCCAGAGCGACTACATCTTCGCCGCCTTCGGCACCGAGATGGGCCTGCTCGGCACCACGGCCATCGTGTTCGCCTTCGTCCTGCTCGTCGGTGCCGGCATGCGCATCGCCCAGCGGGCCCGCTCGGAGTTCGCCCAGGGGGCGGGGGCCGGGCTCACCGTGATCATCGGGTTCCAGGCCTTCTTCATCATGGCCGGCATCGTGCGGATCCTGCCGCTGACCGGGATCACGCTCCCGTTCATGGCGTACGGCGGCTCGTCCCTCGTGGCCAACTACGTGCTCATCGCGCTGCTCATGCGGATCTCCGACGAAGGAGAGCGCGCCATCGTGGCCGAACAGGCCACAGCGATGCGGGTGCAGCCCCCGGTCACGACATCCATCCCCGCCGTCAACCGCTGACCGTCGCTGCTGACTGTCGGCCGCTTACCGTCAACCGCTGACCGTCGCTGCTGACTGTCGGCCACTGACCGTCAACTGCTGACCGTCAACTGCTGACCGTCGGCCGCTGACCGTCGGCCGCTGATCGCGGCGACCGACGAGCTCAGACCGGCGGCGCTGTCGGCGCGACCGTCCCGTCCGCGCCGACCCCCGGCGGTGCGGCGGCGCCGGTGAACACCCAGTCGGCCACGAGCACCGGCGTCGGCATGCGCTGGCGCAGGGCCAGAGCGATGGCGTCGGACGGCCGGCACGGCACGACCTTGCGGCCCCGCGGGCTCGACGTGTCGACCTCGGCGAAGAACACCTGCCCCCGGCGCACGGTGATACGCACCGCCTCGATGGTCACGTCGTGACGCTCGAGGATCTCGGCGAACAGCGCATGGGTGAGGGGACGGGGGGTGTCGATGCTCCGGTAGGCGTAGGCGATGGCGGTGCCCTCGGCCAGGCCCACGGGGATGCGCACCTCACGCCACGGGTCCTGGGCCTCGTGCAGGATCACCTCGGGATTGGCGTTCGGCAGTTCCATGGCGACGCCGGCCACCGCCACGATCCGCCACACCTCGGGAGGGTACGTCGGCGCGTCCGGGGACCCTGCGGCGCCGCCCTCGTCGGCAGAGGCGGCCCGGGGCCGCGGGTCCGCGAATGGATCGAAGGGGGCACGTTCGACGTCGCCGGGAGCGCTCGTGTCGGGAACCACCACCTCCGGGGCGACGACCGTCTCCACCGGCTGCGTCTCCACCGGCTGCGTCTCCACCGGCTGCGTCTCCACCGGCTGCGTCTCCACCGGCTGCGTCTCCACCGGCTGCGTCTCCACCGGCTGCGTCTCCACCCGGCCCGCGCCGGGCCCGAGGTCGGTCATCGTGACGACGCTCGCAGCTGTACCGACAGCGCGATGCCCACCGCCGAGAAGAAGGCCACGGTGGCCGATCCCCCGTACGACAGGAACGGGAGCGGGATCCCGGCGACCGGCATGATCTGCATGGCCATCCCGGCGTTCTCGAAGACGCTGAAGGCGATGAGCGTGAAGCATCCCGTGGCCAGCAGGCGACCGAAGGGGTCGCGCGCCAGCTGCGCGCTGCGCAGGACCCGCCACGACAGGACGCCCAGGAGCGCCAGCACGCCCGCCGCCCCCACGAATCCGAGCTGTTCGCCCACGGCCGAGAAGATGAAGTCGGTCTGCTGCTCGGGGACGTACGCCAGGTTGGTCTGCGATCCGTGGAACAGCCCCGTGCCGAACAGGCCCCCCGAGCCGATGGCGGCCACGGACTGGCTCACGTTGTAGCCCGTGCTCTGGAGGTTCTGGCCGTGCTGGAACAAGGCGGTGAGGCGGCCGAGCTGGTAGCTCTTCAGAAGCTTGAAGTGCACCACCGCGAACGCCCCCACCACCACGAGCAGGACGAGCAACATCAGGTAGCGGTTGGGGATGCCGGCGATCACGAGCATCACGAGCAGCACGACGCACATGACGATGCCGCTGCCGAGGTCCGGCTGCTTCACGACCAGCAGGATGGGGAGCGCGGCGAGCGCCAGGACCTTCAGCAGGTCGGTGCGGTCCAGGCCGTCGGGTCGTCGCGCGCAGAACGTGGCGACGGTCACGATGAGCACCAGGGTGGCGAACGCCGACGGCTGGATCTGGATCGGCCCCAGCTGCACCCAGCGGGTGGCGCCGAGGGCGCTCGTCCCGATCCCGGCGAACATGGCCAGCAGGGCGAGGATCATGACGACGTACAGCACGGCGCTGGCGTGCTCCAGCCAGCGGTAGTCGAGCACGGCCAGGACGATCATCACGGCGCCGCCCACCACCACGTAGGCGGCCTGCCGGGTGAGGAAGTAGTGGGGGTTGATCCCCGCCAGCGCCAGCTTGGACCGGGTGGCCGAGTACACGAGCACGACGCCCAGGCACGCCACGAGCAGGGTGGTCAGGATGAGCGCGACGTCGACCCGCAGGGCCAGCGGCCGACCGGCATTGGGGCTGTGGGATGCAGAGGTGCTCAACCAGGTGGCTCCGACGGACCAGAATACCGGTCGTGCTCAGTGGCGCCACATCGCCGGCGGTCGACCAGGGCTGGCTGTACCAGGTCCTGCGCTGGGCGGGCGTGGACCCCACGACGGCGTCCCACTGGCAGGGGGTGGTGATCAAGCCCGTCACCGTGGTCGTGATCGTCCTGGTGGCCTCGCTCGTCGGCTGGTTCGGCAACCGGGTGATCCGGCGCTGGATCGGCGCGGCCGCCCGCAAGGCCGTCTCCCGGTCCGACTCGCCCCGGGCCGAGGCCCGCGCCGCCACGCTCACCGGGCTGGTCGCCAACGTCTGGCGCGGGGTGATCGGCGCCGTGGCGTTCTTCGTCGCTCTCGGGACGATCGGGCTCAACCTGGCACCCCTGCTGGCGGGGGCCACGGTGATCGGCGCCACGCTGGGGTTCGGTGCCCAGAGCATGGTGCGGGACCTGCTGGCCGGGTTCCTCCTGACCGTGGAGGGCCAGTTCGACATCGGCGACACCGTCATGGTGGGCGACACGACGGGGACCGTCGAAGACCTCACGCTGCGCGTCACGCGCCTGCGCTCCTACGACGGCACCGTGTGGTTCGTGCCGAACGGCGAGATCCGCAAGCTGGCCAACTCCTCGCGCGGCTGGGCGCTGGCCACCGTGGACGTCCCGGTGCACGCCCGTGCCGACGCCGAGGAGGTGCTCGGCACCGTGCGCGCCGCCGCCGAGGCGGTGGCGGGTGACCCCCGCTTCGCGGCGTCGTGCCTCGAGACGCCCCGGCTGTGGGGTGTGGTCGCCGCCGATGCGGACACCTTCACCTGCCGGGTGTCGGTGCGCACCCCTACGTCCCAGCGCGACGGCGTCGCCCGGGCCCTGCGCGAGATGATCGTGCAACGCCTGCACGACGCCGGGGTCTACGCCGACGCCGGTGCCGTGGGCGCCGCCGCGCCCATCACGACGACCGGCGACGGGCCCGACCCGGCGGACACGTAGGCGCCCCGGGCCTCGATGGCGGACCGAGGAGCGCCGGGCCCGGCGCGGCGTGAGGTGCGAGGCCTGCCGAGGAGCCCGGTGCGCGGACGCGCCGTCGCGGCATGGCGCCTCGCCACCGCCTCACTCCGGCCCCTTCCCGACGTCGTGATCATCGGCACGCAGCGGGGCGGGACGACCTCGCTGTTCACCTGGCTGGCGGACCACCCGTCGGTGGCGCCCGCCACCACCAAGGAGGTGCACTACTTCGACCGCTTCTACGACAACGGCGAGCGCTGGTACCGCGCGCATTTCCCCATCACCGGCCGGGGGCGCCTGTCCCTCGAAGCCACGCCGTACCTGCTGTTGCACCCCCTCGCCCCGGCACGCGCCGCCGCGGACCTCCCCGAGTCGACGCGCTTCGTCGCCCTCCTGCGCGACCCGGTCCAGCGGGCCATCTCGCACTACTGGCACTCCCGGCGCATCCATGCCGAGACCGAGCCCCTCGACGTCGCCCTGGCGCTCGAGGACGAGCGCCTCGCCGGCCAGGAAGCGCTCGTGCTCGCCGGCCGGGAGAGCGCCGCCTACCGCAATTTCTCCTACAAGACCCGGGGCCACTACGCCGAGCAGCTCCGGCGGTGGTTCGCCGTCGTCGACCGGGAGCGCATCCTGGTCATGGCGAGCGAGGAGCTGTGGAGCGCGCCGGGCCCGGCCCGGGTGCTCCAGTGGTTGGGACTGCCGCCGCAGCACGCCGGCTTCCCGGCGACCAACGAAGCCCCGAGGTCCGCCGACGACACGCCCGTGGTCGACATGCTGCGAGCGCACTTCTCGCCCTTCAACGACGACCTCTTCGAGCTGTTGGGGCGCACGTTGTGGGCACGCTGACCTCCGCCGACCGGATTCCCGGCCCGACCGGGGGGCGCGCCGCCTAGGACCGCCGGTGCCTGTAGATTCGGGGTGTTGTCAGGGGGGTTCTCGGGGGGGGCTGCCGTGGGTACCAGGGGGTGCATGGGCCGCGATCTGCGTGGGCGGGAGCGCCGACGGCGGCTTTCCGGGGTCGCAGCCCTCGGCGCCGTGCTGGCGTCCGTCGCCCTGCTGACGGCGGCCTGCACCGTCCCGTACGCCTCCGACTACTTCGGGCGCACGGTGAGCGGCGGCTGGGGCAGCGCCCTGATCGGCGGCCCATGGACCGAGGTGAAGGGGACGCCGAGCGAGCTGTCGGTCAACGGCTCGGCGGGGGTCTTCGCCATCCCGGCCGGGAACTACCTGAGCGCCGAGCAGATCCTCACGCTCCCCCAGACGTCGGTGCGCGACTACACCGGGAGCTTCGACGTCACCTTCATGGAGAACATCAGCACCATCGGCCCGAAGTACGGCGGGGTGGTGGCGTACCTCGTGGCCCGGTACCAGAACTCGTCGGCGACGGGCTACTACCGGATAGGCATCGTGTGGGACGCCGGCACGCGCCGGCTGTGGCTGCGCACGCAGAACGCCGCGGGCAAGGGTGCACCGTCCAACTGGACCATCGAGCAGAACACCGGGATCGACCCCGTGCAGGACTATCCCGGTGGCGGGCCCTACGCGTACCACGTGATGGTGCACGTCGCCGGCGCCTTCCCGACGACATTCGCCTCCAAGGTGTGGAAGGTGGGCTCGCCGGAACCGAGCTCGTGGATGCTGACGGGCAGCGACCCCGGCAACCTCGGTCCCCAGGTGCCCGGGCCCATCGGCGTGCGCGCCAGCAACGACCTGCAGACCGGTCCCGGGACGTACCCCGCCTTCACGGCTCACGTCGAGGTGAGTGCCATCACCGTCACGGGTCCCTGACGGGGCGCTCCACGGGGGACGCCCCCCGCGGAGCGCTCGGCCGTCGTGGCCTCACGAAGCCCTCGCCCAGACCGCTGTCGTCCCCGGACAGCCGCGCCTCGGCCACCGACCACATGGCGTCGACCGGCACGGCGCGCCCGGTCCACAGCTCGAGCGCCAGCGCCGCCTGATGGACCAGCATCCCGAGGCCGCCGACGGGTGTGGCCCCGCGCGCCGCGGCTTCCCGCAGGATCGGCGTCTCGGCCGGCAGGTAGACGAGGTCGGCGACCACCTGGCCGGGGTGCAGTGCGCCGGGGTCCACTGGCAGCGCGTCACCGTCGGCGCCCGCCCGCGCCGCCATCCCTACCGGCGTGGCCTGCACCACCAGCTCGGCGTCCGCCACGTCCGCATGGGTTCCCACCCGTCCCACCCGGCCGGCGAGCGCCGCCGCCGCCTCGGCACGTGACGCCGTCCGGTTGACGACCGCCACGTCGGACGCCCCCGCCTCCGATAGCGCCAGGACGACGGCCCGCGCCGCGCCGCCGGCCCCGATCACCAGGCAGCGCCGACCACTCGGCTCGAACCCCACGGCGCGCCGCAGGGCCGTCAGGAAACCCTCGCCGTCGGTGGAGTCCCCCAGCAGCTCGCCGTCGCGCAGGGTCACGCAATTGACGGCCCCGAGGCGCCGGGCCACGTCACTGGCGGTGTCCACGCACCGGAAGGCGTCCTGCTTGTGGGGCATCGTCACCGACAGCCCGGCCAGTCCCAGGGCCCGCATCCCGGTCAGGGCGTCGGCCGCCGCGCCGGCCCGCACCGCGAACGCCACCGACACCCAGTCGAGCCCCAGGGCGTCGAAGGCGGCGTTGTGCAGCAACGGTGACATCGAGTGGCTGACGGGGTCGCCGATGACACCCACCACCCTCGATGCTCCCGTCGGCCACGTCGGCGACTGCCGGGCGTCGTCGTGCATGCGCGCTCCCGCCGCTATCCGAGGCCCCGGCTCTTCGCCAGCTGCTCGTTCGCCTGCTGCCCGGCGAAGGTGTCGGCGAAGGCCTCGGTCCCGTCCTTGGACACCACCACGAAGTAGAGCCAGTTCCCCGGCGTGGGCGCCAGCGCGGCCTGCAGCGACGCCTTCGACGGGAAGCAGATCGGCGTCGGGGTCAGGCCCTTGTGCAGGTACGTGTTGTACGGGGTGTCGAGCGCCAGGTCGGCGGCCGTCACCTGCCCGCCGTCGCGGTGCTCGGAGTACAGCACCGTCGAGTCCATCTGCAGCGCCTTGCCGAGGGCCAGCCGGTTGTAGATGACGCGCGCCACCTTGCCGAGGTTGGCCGGGTACACGCCTTCCTTCTGCACGATCGACGCCACGGTGATGGCCTGGTACGGCGTCACGCCGAGCGCCGACGCCCCCGGGGCCAGCCCGACGGCCGCCGCCGTGGCGTCGAAGCGGTCGATCATCTCCGCGAGCAACGTGGCGTCGCTCTCCCCCGGCAGCACCGTATAGGTCCCCGTGCCGAGCAGCCCGTCCATGACGGTCGAGCCCGCCGGCTGGTAGGGCGAGCGCAGCGCGCCCGACGTCACGAGCGACAGGAAGTGGGCGCCGTCGTGGCCCGGGACCTGCCCCACCCGGCCCGCCACCTCGTCGACGGTGAACCCGGAGAGCACCGTCACCGCGTAGACGTTGGGACCGTCGGCGAGCCGGGCGCGCACGTCGGAGAAGCTGTCGTTGCGGTACAGCACGTAGCGGCCCGGCTGCACGACAGGTGTGCCGTGGAGCACCAGGAACACCCGGAAGGCGAGCGAGCTGCCCACGACGTGCTGGCGGACCAGGGTTGCGGTCACCGCGCTGAGCGACGACCCCGCGTCGATGGTGACCACGGTCTTCGGGCCCGGGGTCCCCGGGTTGGCGGCACCCTCGTACCAGACCACGGCGCCGGCGAGCAGCCCGAGCACCACCAGGGCGAGCACGGCCACGGCGGTCCGTACCGGGTGGCGCCGGGCGGCACCCCATGTGCCCCCGCCGGGGGGCCTCCCACCACCGGCCCCGCCGGGCGGCCCTCCGGCCCCGGCCCCGGCGGGCGTCCCTCCGGCCCCGGGCTCCGACACCTCCCCAGGCGTCCCCGCTCCCCCCGGCCCCGGCCCGGCGGCGGGCACCCCGTCGTCCGCAGGCACAGCGCCCCCGGGCAGCGCGTGGTCGCCGGGCAGCGTGCCCGTGGTCGCGGCCGTTGCGGCCGTTGCGGCCGTTGCGGCCGTTGCGGCCGTTGCGGCCGTTGCGGCCGTTGCGGCCGTTGCGGCCGTTGCGGCCGGGGCCGGACGCGGCGGGCCGTCAGGCATCCCCCGACCCCCGGTGGTTGTCGAGCCACGCCTGGAGCATGACCGTCGCCGCCGCCTGGTCGATCTTCGCGCGCTGGCGCGGTCCCCGGTGCCCGGCGGCAGCCAGCGACCGGGCCGCGCTGACGGTCGTCAGGCGCTCGTCGAACGTCTCCACGGGGACCCCCCGAGACGCCAGTGCCTCCGCCAGGGACGCCGCCTCGGCCTGGGCCGCCCGGGCGGCGGGGCCCACGCGCCCGTCGAGGCTGAGGGGCAGGCCCACCACCACCAGCCCGGCCTCGACCTCGTCCACCACACCCGCGAGGGCCTCCCACACCGTCTGGGCGTCGCCGCGGCGCTCGATCGTGCACCACGGCGAGGCCAGGGTGCCCCGGCCGTCCGACACGGCGACCCCGACGCGGCGTTGGCCGAGATCGACCCCGACCACGCGCACCGGCTCAGGCGCCGCCGAGCCGACGCCGCGCCTGCGCCAGCAGGTCGTCGATCTTCGAGGCGTCGGGCCCAGCGGCGGTGGCCAGCTCGGCCGAGCCCCCGCCCCCGCCGCCGACGACCTGGGCGAGCTCCTTGACCGTGACGCCGGCGTCCACGGCCCCGTCGCCCGACGCCACCGCCACCGCCGCTCTGGCGCCGTCGGGGGAGCCCGCCACCACCACGACCCGGGCGCCCCGGCCGCGTACCGCCTGGGCCAGGTCGCGCAGCTGGTCGGCGGACAGGCCGTCCTGGCGGTGCACGGCGACGCCGTTCTCGGCCAGCTCGGCGAAGCGCGCGGCGTCCTCCTGCAGGCGCGCGCCCCGCAGGCGCTGCAGCTCCTTGTCGGCCTGGCGCTGGCGGTCGAGCACCTTCTGGAGCGCGTCGAGCACGCCCTGAGGCTCGACCCGCAGCAGGCGCGCCGCCTCGTCGAGGGTGCGCCGGCTCTCCCCCATGAGGGCCAGCGACGCCGCCCCGGTGACGGCCTCGATGCGCCGGGTGTTGGACCCGATCGACCCCTCCGACACGATGGTGATGGGGCCGATCATGCCCAGGGCGTCGACGTGTGTCCCGCCGCACAGCTCGGTGGAGTGGGTGCCGGCGCGCACGACGCGCACCCGTTCGCCGTACTTGTCGCCGAAGAACGCCAGCGCGCCGAGCGCCTCGGCTTCGGCCTTCGACGTCTCGATGACCTCGACGGGAGCGTCGGTGAGGACGTCGGCGTTGGCGGCGCCGGCCACCTCCCGCAGCTCCTCGGGCTTCAGCCCCTTCGGATGCGAGAAGTCGAAGCGCAGGCGGTCCGGGGCCACCAGGGAGCCCTGCTGGCGGACGTGGTCGCCGAGCACCTGGCGCAGCGCGCTGTGCAGCAGGTGCGTGCCGGTGTGATGGCGGCGCGTGGCCTCCCGGCGCGACGCGTCGATGACCGCCAGGGCGTCCTGCCCGGGGAAGAGCTCCCCCTCCACCGTGGCCCGGTGCACCACCAGGCCCGGGAGCACGCTCTGCGTGTCCACCACCGTGGCCCGCCCCGTCTCGGTCGTGATCACGCCCGTGTCGCCGACCTGGCCGCCGGACTCGGCGTAGAACGGGGTCTGGTCGAGGACGATCTCGGCGGTGCCGGGCTCGGGGCCGGCGAGCACCGCCACCACGCTGGCGGGCTCCTCGTAGTGCTGGTAGCCGGTGAAGCGCGTCGGGCCCGAGGCGTCGAGCAGCTCGCGGTAGGTGGACTCCTCGCCGACGGACTGGCGCCGGCGCCGGGCGTCGGCCTTCGCCATCTCCCGTTGCGCGGCCATCTCCCGCTCGAAGCCCTCGGTGTCGACCTCGACGCCGGCCTCGGCGGCCATCTCCATGGTGAGCTCGATGGGGAAGCCGTGGGTGTCGTGCAGCCGGAAGGCGACGTCGCCGGGCACGCGGCCGCTCCCGGTGCGCAGCGCCTCCTCGAGGATGACCGACCCGGCGTCGAGGGTGCGCCGGAAGGCGCCCTCCTCACGCTCCACCGTCTCCTGGATGCGGTCGAGCTCGTCGCGCAGCGTCGGGTGGGCGGCGCCGAGCACGTCGGCCACGGCGGCCACGAGCCGCGGCGTGATGGGCTCGAGCACACCGAACTGGAAGGCGCGGCGCACCGCCCGGCGGATGACGCGGCGCAGGACGTAACCCCGGCCCTCGTTGGCGGGCATGACCCCGTCGGCCACCACCATGGCCATGGCCCGGGCGTGGTCGGCGAGGATGCGGAGCGACACGTCGGCGTGCTCGTCGGCGCCGTAGCGGGCGCCGGTGACCTCCTCGGCCACGGCCAGGACGGGACGGAACACGTCGGTGTCGAAGACCGTGTCCACGCCCTGGAGCATGGCGAGGTTGCGCTCGAGCCCGGCACCGGTGTCGATGCTCTTGCGCGGCAGGTCGGCGAGCGACCCGTCGGCGGACCGGTCGTACTGCATGAAGACGAGGTTGTACATCTCGACGTAGCGGTCCTCGCCGCCGTGGGCGGGGCCGCCCTCGGCGCCGAAGGCGGGGCCGCGGTCGAAGAACAGCTCCGAGGACGGGCCGCACGGGCCGGTGTCGCCCATCTTCCAGAAGTTGTCCTCGCCCAGCCGCTGGACGCGCTCGGCCGGGATGGCGGTGGCGTCGAGCCAGATCTCCCGAGCCTCGTCGTCGGTCTCGTGGACCGTCACCCACAAGCGATCCGCGTCGGCCCCGAGGACCTCGGTGAACAGCTCCCAGGCGAGCGGGATGGCGTCGGCCTTGAAGTAGTCACCGAAGCTGAAGTTCCCGAGCATCTCGAAGAACGTGCAGTGCCGGGCCGTGGTGCCGATGATGTCGATGTCCACGGTGCGGAAGCACTTCTGCACCGACGTCGCCCGCGGCCAGGGGGGACGCTCCTCTCCGAGGAAGTAGGGCTTGAACGGCACCATGCCGGCGATGGTGAACAGCACGGTGGGGTCGTGCGGGATGAGGCTCGCCGAGGGGACGACCTGGTGCCCGCGCGCCGCGTAGAAGCCGGTGAACGTCGAGCGGAGCTGGTTGGCGTCCATCATCGGCCCGATCCTACCGGCCGCCCAGCGGCGCCCGGTGCGCCGGCGCGGCCGGGATTGGGCCTCCGGCCAGCGATTTCAGCGCGGCGCAGCCCCCTGCGTGCGTCCCCGCCCCGGCCGGTGCGGGTGGGCCCGGAGGTGCGGTTCAGTGCGGCAGGTGGTTCCGGGTGGCGCCGGGGGCGGGCCGCTCCCGGGCGGCGATGTCGCGCCACAGGTCGTCCTCGCGCCGTCGGGCGCCGTCGCGCCCGGCGTCCAGCGCACTGCGCACCCGGTCGGCGGCACCCTTCGTCGTGCGGTCCACCGCCGCCGCGAGGTCACCGGCGACAGCACCCGGCCTGACGCGCTTCGACAGGCGCTCGAGGCGCCGGCGTGTCCACAGCGTGCCCCCGGCGCCCAGCGCCGCCCCGGCCGCCAGCCACAAGGGCCGGCGCATCACGACCGCACCCCCGGCGTCCGCCGGCGAGGTGTCACGACGGCGCCCGTGGTCGGCGGACCGGTCACGACCGCATCCCCGTCGTCCGCCGGCGGCGTCGCCGCGTCGGCGCCGTGTGCGACGACCGGTCGCGGCGTGTGCCGGGCACGGACGCGTGCCCGTTGGTCGCCGCCGCGGCCCGCACGGCGTCGGGGGACGGGCCGCGGCCGAAGAAACGCCGCACGGCGCTGCCCATGCCGGTGCCGTAGGCGAGGATCTTCACGACGGGGTTCGACAGGGCCCGGTAGGCCAGGCGCGACGCCGAGTCCACGGTGGCCGAGACGGCCTCCGCCGAGTCGAGGACATCGCCCACCCGCACCATCTCGGTGGCGGCCTGGTCGACCACGACGCGGGCGTCTCGGACGAGTGGGACCGTCTCCCGACGCAGCTCCTCCACCGCCTGCCCGAGCTCGCGCACACGCCGGCTGAGCACGACGGTGATCACCACCAGCACGAGCGAGGTGATACCGGCGGCGATGCCGGCGACCAGCACGGCGACGTGGTCGGCGGTCATGGTCGCCTCATCCTACGGTGCCGATGTCGGGGGGCGCACCCATGCCCACCATGGGCCTGTTGAGCGGGGAGCCCCCCATGGAGCCGAAGAACCCGCCGTAGCGCCCGCCGAAAGCGAAGATGCCGCCGTCCGAGGCCACGAGCCAGTAGCCGTGCCCGTCGGGCGTGGCCGCCATGCCGACGACGGGTTGGTTGAGGTGGATGTCGCCCGTCGACCCGTGGAAGGCGGCGTCTCCGAAGGAGAAGATGCCGCCGTCGGAGGCGACCTCCCAGTAGCCGCCGCCGTCGGGCGTGGCCGCCATGCCCACGACGGGTTGGTTGAGGCGCGTGCCGCCCATCGAGCCCTGGAAGGCGGCGTCGCCGAAGGCGAAGATGCCGCCGTCGGAGGCCACGAGCCAGTAGCCGGCGCCGTCGGGCGTGGCCGCCATGCCCACGACCGGTTTGTTGAGGCGCGTGCCGCCGGTGGAGCCGTAGAAGCCGGCGTCGCCGAAGGCGAAGATGCCGCCGTCGGAGGCCACGAGCCAGTAGCCGCGCCCGTCGGGGGTGGCCGCCATGCCGACGACAGGCTGGTTGAGCGCGATGCCGCCGGTGGAGCCGTAGAAGCCGGCGTCGCCGAAGGCGAAGATGCCGCCGTCGGAGGCCACGAGCCAGTAGCCGGCAGCGGACGGTGTCGACGCCATGCCGACGATCGGTCGGTTGAGTGCCATGCCCCCCATGGAGCCGTGGAACCCGAGTTGCCCGAAGGAGAAGATCCCGCCGTCGGAGGCGACCTCCCAGTAGCCCGCAGGGCCGACGTAGGTGAACGGCAGGGAGCCGTCCTCGCCGAGCGCGTCGTCGGTCGTCTTCACGAGCACCTTCACCGTGGCCCACCCACCGGTGGGCGACGGCGGCATCTGCACCGTGATCGAGCTGCCCGACTGCGCCAGGATGTCGGCGGGGTTGCCGTTGCCGGCGTCGACCTCGGTCACGCCCCCGAGGTTCGACCCCGAGATGGTCACGACCGTGCCGCCGGCGGCGGGGCCCGACGTCTCCGAGATGCCGCTCGCCGACGGGCACAGGTCCGGCGGCGGCGATTGCAGGGTGCTCACGACCGTCGCGGCGATCGGGGTCCCGAGGCCCGTGGCGAGGTCGTACCCCGGCGTCGCCGGGTAGTAGGGCCCGCCCGGGACGTGGGGCGCGTCGCTCGGCTGGGACCCGTTGGGCTGGTTGTTGCCCACCGTCACGTCGTTGAACGTGGCCCTGCCCGCGCAGCGCGACTGGTACAGGACGGGGTTCACGAAGCCGACCGGCTGCGACAGTCCCTGGTCGGCGAGCGCGGTCAGCGCCGCCCACATCGGCGACGACATGCTCGTGCCGCCGATCCTCGCCCACCCCGAGAAGCACGAACAGTAGACGGCGAGCCCGGTGCGGGGGTCGGCGTCGGCGGCCACGTCGGGGACCTGCCGGCACGATGCCGTGCCCGCCCCCGAGCTCACCGCGCAGGGCTGCACCCCGGTGAAGGTGTTCGGGGAGGCGGTGTACGCGTTCTGGACGCCGGGGCCCTGCTGCCATGCCGGCATGGTCCAGGTCGTCGACACGCCCCCGCCGCCGGTGCCGGCGAAGAGCCCCGAGTTCCACACCGACTCCGTGGGCGCGGGGCCGAGGGCGCTCAGGGTCGTCCCGCCCACGCTCGTCACCCATGGTTGGCTGGCCGGGTCGTCGTCCTGGAGCCGGGTGTCGCTCGAGCTCGGGAAGAAGAAGCAGTCCTCGGATCCCTCGTCACCTGCCGCCGTCGTCACCGTCTGTCCCTGGGCCACGGCCTGCTGGAAGATGGCCGACTCGATCTGCCGCACGACGGGAGCCGTCTGGGCCTCGCACTGGCCCCAGCTGGTGGAGATCACCTGCGGCAGCGTCGAGTCGTCGACCATGGCGATGTACGTGTCGAGGGGACCGCTCCCCCCGTTCGGCCCGACATAGACCCGGACGCTGGACTGTGGGGCCATGCCCACCACCATCTCGATGTCGAGGGCGGCTTCGCCTCCCTCGGGGCCCACGTTGGGGTCGGCGCTGTCCACCGACACCCCCGTGACCGGGGCCGTGATGGCCGGCGTGAAGCAGCCCTCGTAATGGGCGATGTCCGTCGGGGTGAAGGGCTCGAGCTCGTACACGCCGACGGTGACGCCGCTCCCCTCCGTCCCGCCGGTGTACAGGCTTGCGAACGAGTAGGCCTGGGCCAGTTTGTCGACCGTCAGGCCACCCGAGCTCTGGGGGTTGGCGGAGATCGCCGCCTGGCACCCCACGGTCGGGGTCGGGCCGGTGAGGCGCGGGGCGGGGCCGGACGTACGGGGCGCGCCGTTCGTCGCAGCCTGGCCGGCGGCCGGGCCGGTCCGGGTCCCCGTGCCCGCGGCCGGGTTGGCGCTCGCGGCTTCGGGCCGGCTGGCGCTCACGGCCGGGCTGGCGCTCGCGGCCGGGCTGGCGCTCACGGCCGGGCTGGCGCTCACGGCCGGGCTGGCGCTCACGGCCGGGCTGGCGCTCACGGCCGGGCTGGCGCTCACGGCCGGGCTGGCGCTCGCCGCTTCGGGCCGGACCAGCTCGGGGGTGGGCACGGCCAGGTCGTCGAGCCCGACGACGCCGGCCACCACACCCGCCAGGTGGGCGGGCACCAGGGGCCCCGCCGTCGGTGCATGGGCCGTGCGGCCCGTGGGCAGGCGGTACTGCTCGAGCCCCACGCCGAAGGCCCGGCCCATCTGGGCGGCGGTGCCCGATACCGGCACGACGAGGCCGTCGCTCGCCGTCGCGCCCACGACCAGGCCGCGGCCGGCGAGCCACGCCCGCACCGACGAGATGGTCGCCGGTGTCGCCCCGAAGACTCCCCCGAACGCCCCGGGGGCGAGGTAGTGACGGAACGACGCCGACCCCGGTGTCGACACCGCCGTGTCGAAGGCCTCCAGGGCGGCCGGGTGGCGCGGGTCGAGCACCACGTCGGCGTGAAGGGCGGTCGATGCCGGGAGCGCCCCCTCCGCCCGGCTGCCGGTCGGCAGGGTCGGCACGCTCGCCGCCGACCGCACCCACGCGGCCGGGTGCATGCCGCCGGACACCGCGCCGGCCACGCCGCCCCCCGTCACCAGCGTCAGGGTGCCGGGCACGACCAGGGCCGCCAGCACGGCCGTCGCCACCCGTCGCCGGTGCCCGGACGGGCGTGTCATCCCCGCACCGCGCGCCGGGGAACGGTCGTCCCGGCACTCCCGCCGGGCCCCCGGCATCCGACTGTCACCGGCTCAGTCTGCTCGGTCCGCCGGTCCACCGGTGTCGCGCCGGCGTCCGCGCATGCGCTCGGCGATCGCCTCCTCGGCGCCGTGCTCGCTGGGCTCGTAGTAGACGTGCCCCGCCACCTGTGGGGGCCGGTAGTCCTGCTCCACCCAGCCCCGGGGATCGTCGTGGGGGTATCGGTAGCCCTCGCCGTGGCCGATGCCCTTGGCCGACCAGTAGTGGGCGTCACGCAGGTGGGTGGGGACGTCGGCGCGCGGGCCCTCGCGGGCGTCGGCCCGGGCCCGTCCGAGCGCCGTGGTCACCCGGTTCGACTTCGGGGCGCACGCCAGGTAGACGACCGCCTCGGCCAGCGAGAGCTGGGCCTCGGGCAGGCCCACGAACTCGACGGCACGCGCCGCGGCGTCCGACACGACCAGGGCCATGGGGTCGGCCAGGCCCACGTCCTCGCTGGCCAGGATCACGAGGCGCCGGGCGATGAAGCGGGCGTCCTCTCCCCCCTCGAGCATGCGGGCCAGCCAGTACAGCCCGGCATCGGGGTCCGACCCCCGGATCGACTTGATGAGCGCGCTCACCTGGTCGTAGTGGGCGTCCTGGCCCTGGTGCAGCAGGCGCCCCGCCCGGGCGCGCTCGATGACGGCGGTGGTGATCACCTCACCGCGGGCCAGGGCGACGGCCACCTCGAGCGTGCCCAGGGCGGCGCGGGCGTCGCCGTCGGCCAGCGACACGACGGCGGCCACGGCGGCGGCGTCGGCCCGGGCGTCCTCGGCGGCGAGACCGCGGCGGACCACCTCGGCGATGTCCTCGTCGGCGAGCGGCTCGAGGCGCCACAGCGTCGCCCGGCTGAGCAGCGGCGAGTTCACCGAGAAGAAGGGGTTCTCGGTGGTGGCGCCGATGAGGACCACCAGGCCCTCCTCGACCGCGGGCAGCAGGGCGTCCTGCTGGGCCTTGTTGAAGCGGTGCACCTCGTCGACGAAGAGGATGGTGCCGCGGCCCTGCTCGCCGAGGCGCCGCCGCGCCCCCTCGATGGCCTGGCGCACGTCGGCGACGCCGGCGTTGACCGCCGACAGGGGGACGAAGGTCTTGGCGGTGGTGGCCGCCACCACCTGGGCGAGGGTCGTCTTCCCCGTGCCGGCGGGGCCCCACAGGATGGCCGAGGTGAGGCGGTCCGCCTCGATCAGGACCCGAAGGGGCGCATCGGGCGCCACCAGGTGGCGCTGGCCCACGATGTCGTCGAGGGTGCGCGGGCGCAGCCGCGCCGCCAGGGGGGCACGGTCACGCAGACGCTCCGTCGCCGCCTGGGCGAAGAGGTCCGGGGCATCACCGTCGGGCCGGCGCACCGGCCGGTTCGCCACGGTCCGTCCTCCCCGCCGTGCTCAGTCGCCCGGAGGGATGACGCGCAGGCCCAGGTCGCGCAGGGCGTCGGGCGGGAGGGCCTTGGGCGCCCCGGTCATGGGGTCGGTCCCCGACTGCGTCTTCGGGAAGGCGATCACCTCGCGCAGGTTCTCCTCGCCCGACAAGATGGCGCACAGGCGGTCGATGCCGACGGCGAAGCCCCCGTGGGGCGGGGCGCCGTAACGGAAGGCACCGAGGAGGAAGCCGAAGCGGGCCTCGGCCTCCTCGGGCGGGATGCCGAGCGCGTCGAACACCGAGCGCTGGATGTCCTCGCGGTGGATACGGATGGAGCCCGACCCGAGCTCCCAGCCGTTCAGGACGAGGTCGTAGGCCTGGGAGCGCACCCGCAGCGGGTCGGACCCGAGCAGCTCGATGTCGTCGGGGTGCGGCATGGTGAACGGGTGGTGGGCGGCCTGGGGGTTGCCGTCGTCGTCGGTGCCGTCGAAGAGGGGGAACTCCGTCACCCACAGGAAGCGCCGCTCGCCCTCGGACACCGGGGGGCGGCCGAGGTCGAGGCGCACCTGGCCGAGCACCTCACAGGCGCGGCGCCACTCGTCGGCCACCACCAGGACCAGGTCCCCCGCCACGGCCCCGGTGCGCGTCACGATGCCGGACCGCTCGGCGTCCGACAGCACTTTGTCGAGCGGGGACTGCAGCGTCACCGGCCCGCCGCCCGCAGCGTCGGCCGTGGCGTCGGCCGTGGCGTCGGCCGTGGCGTCGGCCGTGGCGTCGGCCGTGGCGACCCGGAACCACGCCAGGCCCTTGGCCCCGAGCGCCTTGGCCCGCTCCACCAGGGCGTCGAGCCGGTTGCGGCCCAACGAGGCCCCGTCGGGGACGCGCACCGCCTTCACGCACGGCGCCGCCAAGGCCCGCACCTGCGTCCCGGCGAAGACCTCGCCCAGGTCGACGAGCTCCATCCCGAAGCGCAGGTCCGGCTTGTCCACGCCGAATCGGTCCATGGCCTCGTGCCACGTCATGCGCTCGATGGTCCCGGGGGGCTCCCCTACGGCCGCCTCGGTGGCGTCGACCACCGCCACGGTGACGGCGTCGCGCACGTCGCGCTCGGTCACGAAGGACGCCTCGATGTCGAGCTGGGTGAACTCGAACTGCCGGTCGGCGCGCAGGTCCTCGTCGCGCAGGCACCGCGCCACCTGGAAGTAGCGGTCGACGCCCGCCACCATGAGCAGCTGCTTGGCGATCTGCGGGCTCTGCGGCAGCACGTAGAACTTGCCCCGGTTGAGCCGCGAGGGGACGGCGAACTCCCGGGCGCCCTCGGGCGTGGGCGTCCACAGCAGTGGCGTCTCCACCTCGCAGAACCCCTGGCGCACCATGGCGGCCCGCATGGCGCCCAGCACACGCCCGCGCAGGCGGAGGTTCCGCTGCATGCGCGGCCGGCGCAGGTCCACGAAGCGGTAGCGCAGGCGCACGGCCTCGTCGGTCTCGGCCCGGTCGTCGACCGGGAACGGCGGGGGTTCCGCCGAGGCCAACACCTCCACCGCGCAGTCGGTGAGCTCGACCTCACCCGTGGGCAGCTCGGCGTTGACGGTGCCCTCCGGGCGGCGGCGGACCGTCCCCTCCACGCGCACCACCCACTCGCTGCGGACGTCCACCGTGCCGTCCACGACGCACTGCACGATGCCGCTGAAGTCGCGCAGGTCCACGAAGGCGAGGTGCTCACCGTGCTCGCGGCGCCGCCCCACCCACCCGCACAGCGTCACGCGCTCCCCGGCGTGCTCGGGGCGCAGCTCGCCGCACACATGGGTCCGCATCCCCGTCGCCGTCACCGCTCGCTCCCCGCGTCCGTCAGCCAGGCCACCACCTCGTCCCGCCCCACCGGCTCCTGGGCCCCCTCGGCACGCAGGGGACGCACCGTCACCACGTGGCGCTCGAGCTCGTCGGGCCCCACGATCAGCGCGTAGCGGGCGCCCGAGCGATCAGCCTGCTTGAGCTGGGACTTCAGCGACCGCCCATCGTAGGCGCGCACCGCCGCCAGGCCCGCCGCCCGCAGCTCGGCGGTGAGGTCGCGCGCCACCTCGCCGCCCGTCACATCGACCACGAAGGCGTCCGGCGATGGCGGTGCGACCGGGAACACACCCTCGGCGTCGCAGGCCATGAGGAGCCTCTCGATGCCGATGCCGAAGCCGATGCCGGGCGTGGGCTCACCCCCGATGGCCTCGGCCAGGCCGTCGTAGCGGCCCCCGCCGCCCACGGCGTTCTGGGCGGACGTGAGCGCCAGCGCCGAGAACTCGAACGTCGTGCGGGTGTAGTAGTCGAGCCCCCGCACCAGCCGCGGCTCCAGCCGGTGGGCGACGCCGAGGGCGCCCAGGCCCTCCCGCACGCGGGCCAGGTGGGCGGCGCACGCCTCGTCGAGGTAATCGGTGATGCGGGGCGCGCTCTCGGTGGCGGCGCGGCACGCCGGGCGCTTGCAGTCGAGGACCCGAAGCGGGTTCACCCGGTACCGCTCACGGTGCTCGTCGCACAGCTCGTCGCGGTGCTCGTCCAGATAGGCCCGCAGCGCGTCGAGGTACGCCGGCCTGCACTCGGCGCAGCCCATGGAATTCACAGCCAGGTCCACCCGCTCGAGGCCGAGCCAGGCGTACAGGCCGGCGGCCAGCGCGATCACCTCGACGTCGACGTCGGCGTCGTCGGTACCGAGCACCTCCACCCCGAGCTGGTGGTGCTGCTTGTAGCGGCCCGCCTGGGGCCGCTCGTAGCGGAACGCCGGCGTGACGTACCACGCCTTCCACGGCACCGGCGGGTGGTGCTGTACGAAGGCCCGCACCACCGACGCCGTGCCCTCGGGGCGCAGCGCCACGTCGCGCCCGCCCCGATCGGCGAACTCGTACATCTCCTTGCGCACCACGTCGCTCTCGTCGCCGATGCCGCGGCGGAAGAGGGCGGCGTCCTCGAACATGGGGCTGAGCACGAGCCCGAACCCCGCCAGGCGCGCCCGGCGGGCGAACTCGCCCACCAGCCGCTCCCAGCGCGCCGAGTCCGGCCACAGCACGTCGTGGGTTCCCGCGGGGGCGCGCAGCGGCGCCTGGTGCTCGCCCACCTGTGGCTCAGCCCTTCCGGCCGGGCAGCGTGCGGAAGGCGTCGAACACGCCGTCGAGGTGCTTGAGCGAGCTGAGGAGCGACTCGAGGTGCCCGGGGTCGGCCAGCTCCACGTCGAAGTGCATGCGGCTGACGCGGTCGGGGGCGGTCTGCGAGGACGACGACACGATGTTGAGGTGGTGCTCGGACACCACCCGGGTGACGTCCGCCAGCAGGCGTGAGCGGTCGAAGGCCAGCACCTCGATGGACGCCACGAACACCGTGGTCCCCTCGCGGTCCCATTCCACCTCGATCATGCGCTCCTGGCCCCCGGCCGCCAGGGCGGAGGCGTTGGCGCAGTCCGCCCGGTGCACGCTCACCCCGCGCCCGCGGGTGACGAAGCCCACGATCTGGTCGCCCGGGACCGGGGTGCAGCAGCGCGACAGCCGCACCATGACGTCGTCGAGCCCCTCGACGTAGACGCCGACGGGCGAGCCGCGCCGCGTACGCGTGCTCAGGCCCGGGCCCACCGCGGTCGGCAACTGCTCCTCGCCCCCGCCCCCGCGCAGGTCGCGCGCCAGGCGCTGGGCGACCGAGCGCGCCGACACGTGGCCGTCGCCGATGGCGGCGTGCAGGGCGTCGAGGTCGAGGTAGTTCATGTCCCCGGCCAGGCGCTCCAGGGCGTTCGAGGCGGCCAGCTTCTGCACCGGCAGGCCCTCGCGGCGCAACGCCTTGATCAGCTCCTCGCGGCCGGTGTCCATGGCGTCCTCGCGCCGCTCGCGCGAGAACCACTGTCGGATCTTGTTGCGCGCCCGCGGCGACGCCACGATCTGGAGCCAATCGCGCGACGGGCCGGCGGAGGGGACCTTCGAGGTGATGATCTCGATGGTGTCGGCCGACTGCATCGGCGTGTCCAGGGGGACCAGCCGGCCGTTCACCTTCGCCCCGATGCAGCGGTGCCCGACCTCGGTGTGGATCGAGTAGGCGAAGTCGATGGGCGTCGACCCCGCGGCCAGGGCGATGACCTTGCCCTTGGGCGTGAAGACGTAGACCTCGTCCTGCTCGAGGTCGAGCTTGAGCGTCTCGAGGAACTCGAAGGGGTCGATGGTGTCCTGCTGCCAGTCGACGATCCGCTGCAGCCAGGCCATCTCGGCCGTGGTGGCGGCCGCCCCGTCCTTGGACTGCTCCTTGTAGCCCCAGTGCGCGGCGATCCCGTACTCGGCGCGCCGGTGCATCTCCTGGGTCCGGATCTGCACCTCGATGGGCTTGCCCTCGAGCCCGATCACGGTGGTGTGCAGCGACTGGTAGAGGTTGAACTTCGGGCTGTTGATGTAGTCCTTGAAGCGGCCCTGCACCGGGCTCCAGATGGCGTGGATCGAGCCGAGGGCGGCCCAGCAGTCCTTTTCGGACTCCACGATGACGCGGATGCCGACCAGGTCGTGGATCTCGGCGAACTCCTTGCCGCGCACCACCATCTTCTCGTAGATGCTCCACAGGTGCTTCGGCCGCCCGGTGACGTCGGCCTTGACCCCCGAGGCGTTGAGCCGCTCGCGCACGGCCACCAGGACGTTGGCCAGGTACTCGTCGCGCTCGGGGGCCCGGGTGGCCACCATCTGCTCGATCTCCGCGTAGCGCTTGGGGTGCAAGGTGGCGAAGGCCAGGTCCTCGAGCTGCCACTTCAGCTCCTGGATCCCGAGGCGGTGCGCCAGCGGCGCGTAGATGTCGAGGGTCTCCTGGGCGGTGCGGCGCTGCTTCCACTCCGGCATCACGGCGACGGTGCGCATGTTGTGGAGGCGGTCGGCCAGCTTGATGACGAGCACGCGCCAGTCGTTGGCCATGGCCACGAGCATCTTGCGGACGGTGGCGGCCTGCTGCGCCTCCTTGGAGTCGAACTGCAGGCGGTCGAGCTTCGTCACCCCGTCGACGATGACGGCCACCTCGGGCCCGAACTCCTCGGTGACCTTTTCGAGGGTGAGCCCGGTGTCCTCGACGGCGTCGTGCAGGAGGGCGGCCGCCACCGAACGGGCATCGAGGCCGAGGTCGGCCACGATCGTGGCCACCGCCACGGGGTGGGTGATGTAGGGCTCGCCGGTCTGGCGCAACTGGCCCCGGTGGGACTCCTCGGCGAGCTGGCCGGCCCGGGCGATCAGCTTCGCGTCGGCGGCCGGGGACCGCGGCCGGCGGGCGTCGTAGGCCGCCAGCACGCCCCCCACCAGGTCGTCGAGCATCGTCGGGCGGCGGAACGGTGCAGCCAGGCGCTCGACGGTGACCACCCACTCACCGTACCCGCCCCACCGGCCCGAGCGGTCTGACCCCGACCTCTCGCGAGCCCGAACGCCAGAAGCCCGGGAAC
>Ga0307374_10003596_pt1 | contig 26328 bp, 20 predicted proteins | sample OX3MG_FD_202532 | JGI IMG/M metagenome (GOLD analysis project Ga0307374, IMG submission 202532) | Soil microbial communities from Risofladan, Vaasa, Finland - OX-3 | ecosystem: Environmental > Terrestrial > Soil > Coastal area > Acid sulfate soil | place: Finland: Risofladan, Vaasa | collected...
CGCCTTCCCGCAGTGCGAGGCGTCGATCAAGATCAAGCCCGCAACTGCCAAGCACGGCGAGACGGCCACTCTCAAGGCCCCCAAGGGCCTGAAGAAGGTTGCGATCGTCTCCGGTTCCACCTTGGCTATTAGCCGCTGACCGCACCACGAGCATCAGGAAGTACCAGAAGGGCGGGGCAGAGGCCCCGCCCTTCTGCATTCTGTTCGTTCCCACCAAACCATCCGAGCGTGGCGATGGTGGCGACACCAGTGGATGCTGACGCCGAACTCCCGCACCCACGGGGATAGTGCGCCCCCACCGGGCCACCAGGGTGTTTGTAGCGCCTTCGGACGATCGGTACACCGACGGTGGCATGCCGCCGGGGCAGGCCGACGGAACACTTGGTCTTCCGGGCTCCTGGCGCCCCGGCACGCCGCACGCTGAGCCAGGGCGTCAAGGAGCGTCCTCGACAAGGGCTGCCATCGCTCGGTCTGGTTCTTCTCACGGAGTCGAAGGCACTGCCTGGCCTGGTCGAGGTCACAGAGCCTCAGGCCCAGGGCCTTTTGACGTGCCCCTGTTTCGAGGTGGAACCGCAGGAGCAGCATGTCGGGTAACGGTCGTCTCCCCCGTTGGCCGTGACCTCGTAGATCTCGGCCACCTCGGCATCGGTGAGGAACCGACGACGTGACGGGAGGCGGCCGGGCTTTTCGATCCCGTCCATCGGGCTCCGGATGATGTAGCCGTCTTCGGGGGCGAGTCGGAAGAACGCCCCAGTGTGCCAACGCAATTCTCCCGGGCGGACACGCCGTGGCGGCTGTTGGCCCGATCCTTCGCCTAGTCCTTCGTGGCGACACGAACGACCGCAGTCCCGACGTCCGTATCGCTGCGAGATGTCGGTCGCCCATGGCTGTGACGAGCCGCCGCCAATAGGGGCGGTAGGTGAGCCGTGCGCCCTCGGACGTTGCGGCATTGATGGCAGGCAGGTCTGCCACCGTAACCTGGCTGGGTGACCTGCTGTTGGCGGCAGCGTCGGCCAGTTCCTCGACGGAGACACCGAGCTCCTCGGCCATCGCCAGGAGCGTCCCAACCTTTCGGCTGGTGGGTGCCTGCATCACGACACCAGCTCGTCGCACAGGCTGGCCGGGATCACGATCAGTAGCCCATGGCCGCAGTCAGCCGACAGGAGGACGCCGCAATGGACGCCCAGCGAGAGCGCCCTGCGGTCCGCCTCGGGAATCAGTAGGCGTCCACGCCCGTCGAGCGGACACCCAGTGTCTGAGCGCTCCACGATGAGACGCTCGCCGTTGCGGCATGGCGTGACGAGCGTGCCGTGCTTCCACCCGAGCATCTCGAAGACGAACGCATCTCGGATGCGGCCGTTCACGTAGAGGCGGGCGAAGCCATGGTTCCTGTTGCCCGCAGGAAGCTCCCTCAGGGGACGCAGGTGCGTCAGGAGGGAGGGGGTGAGTTCCACGGCCGCCTCGGGCGGCAGAGGTTGCAGAGTCGCTATCAGGCGCTCTCGTTGTCTGACGGCAGCGATGCCGTTGGTGTTGCCTTTCATGTCCGGGACCGTGTCCCCACGGTCCGTCCGGGCTGTTGTCGCCGGACGGGTACCGACGCCCTGAACAGGGCCTTCGGTGGACGATGAAGGTTCTTCTCGGTGGGCTACTGGCCGCCTCCGGTGAGCGGGAAATCCACCGCGATTTCGTGTCGGAGGGGGGACTTGAACCCCCACGCCCTTTCGGGCACTAGCCCCTCAAGCTAGCGCGTCTGCCTATTCCGCCACTCCGACGAAGTGGTTCCGATATCGCTATCGGGGCGCCTGGCATGGTAGCGCGCTCCGAGCTCGACCCGGCACACCCGGGGTCATGTCTATCCGTTCGGGCGACCCGGTTTCAGGGTGGTCCACAGCGGTAGGTTCCACAGGATTCCGTCTGTCGAGGCGTTGTACAGCACGTTTTGGATCTGGACCCCGTTGGCCACGAAGGCAGGCTCTCCGAACAGGGGCAGTCCCACCATCTGGTCCCAGAGCTGGTCGTCGATCTGTGCGTAGATGCCGTCGCCGGTGACAGGGTTCAGTGCCTGCGACGCCAGGGTGAAGTCCTGGTCCACCTGTGGATCGTCGAAGTTGCTCCAGTCCTGACTGATAGCCGAGCCTCCCGCCGCCGGCCCATCTGAGTACCAATCGGCGGTGGCGGTCTGGTAGGGGCTCGACACCCGCGTCACCAGGGCCAGGTCGTAGTTGGCCGGGCTGATGGCGCCGCCCGGCCCTGCGGTGCCGCTGACCGGGATGGTGACCACGGAGATCCCGGCGCTGCGGAGTTGTTCGCTGATCTGGCTCGCCACCGCGCCGATCCACGGGTCACCGAGCTGGACGACCATCCGGATGGTCAGCTTGGCCCCATCGGAGTTGACCCAGTTGTCGGCTGCATCCTGATGGAACCCGACGCTCCGGAGCAGCTGTCCGGTGGTGGCGAGATCGGGCGACGTGTAGCCGCCAGACGCCGACGACGGGGTGTAGGTCGATTGCGTGGCCGTGGCCAGGTGATCCTGATTGACGACGAGTTCGGGGTCCACCGCACCGAACGTTCGCGCCAGCAGGCTGTTGCGATCGACGGCATGGGCGATGGCCTGGCGGGTGGCCACCCGGGACATCACCGTCGACTTCACATTGAACTCCAGGTCCAGAAGATTCAGCGTCGGTCGGAGCACACTCTGGGTGTTTGGCATCGACGACGCGACTCCCACGCCCTTGAGATCGAACTCAGTGGGCTGCGCCACTCCCTCGTTACTGGAGGCCAGCGTGGCGGTCCAGGCCGATTGGCTGGGTGCGATGTCCACGGTGACCCTGTCCAACACGGCGGGCGTCCCCCACCACTTGGGATTCCTGACCAGCACCGCAGTCCCTTCCGGGGAGACCGATTGCACGATGAACGGGCCGGCGGAGAGATCGACCGCGGGGTTGAATGTGTCGAATCCATGGTTCCAGCCCACCCGACGGGCAATGTGGGCGGGCACCATGTGGTTGAACATCACCCGCCAGTCGGTGAACGGAGTGGCGAAGGTCACCGTCACCGTCTTCCCACCGTTGCTGGGCCTGACGGAGGCCACATCGCGGTAGCCGAGGGTCGAGCCCACCTTGAAGGGCTGCCCGTCGACATCGAGGCCGGTCCCCCGCTGCGACTGCCATGCATAGATGAAGTCGTCGGCGTTCACTGCCACCCCGTCCGACCAGACCGCCTTCGGGTTGATGACGTATTGGATGGTGAGCGGTGAGGTGGAGATGGCCTCGACGCTCAGGAGGAGGTCGGTGTTCACCTGGGGAACCAGTTTCGGAGTGAGCACATACGCGCTCGGCAGTACCGAGACGAGCAGCGTTGGGGTGCTGGACGCAGCGCCTTCCGGTGTGTTGGGGTTGAACCCGGACCAGGGCCGGTCGAGGTCGACGGTGGTCGCCCCCCCGGTGGCAGGCACCAGGGGGGACGGTGTCTGGACGTCGACCTGGCTGATCCGGTGGGACCCCAGGTGGTCGATGACGGCCACGAGCCCGATGATCAGAATGATGACGAGAGGCAACGACCACCGTGCGCGGTGCTTCCGCCAGAACAACGCGACACGGGCTCGGCGCTCGACGGCCTCGGCGCCGTCCAGGCTCACTGCAGGCGGAGGATGAGGATCAGATTGGTGAACGCAAAGATCACGGCCACCGTGACCGTGATCCGGTCGAGGTTCTTCTCGACCACGGTCGACCCGGCCGCTGCCGATCCCATCGACCCGCCGAACATGTCGGAGAGCCCGCCGCCCTTTCCGCTGTGCATGAGGATGAGGAAGATCAGTGCCAGGCAGGCCAGGACCTGTATCACAACGATTATCGCAGTCAGCACGCGTCCTCCCTCCTCTGGTTGTGGACCGGTGGAGACGCTACCAAACTCAACCCGCAGCCCGTGCCGCGGCCCTGATGATTCCCACGAAGGCAGCCGCGTCGAGGCTGGCCCCCCCCACCAGGGCACCGTCGACATCGGCGCCTCGGAGGAGGGTTTCGGCGTTCTCCTCGTTCACCGAGCCCCCGTACTGGACCCGCACCTGGCCCGCCGCCTCGGCACCGGCGCCGGCCCCGACCACCTCACGGATCCACTGAATGGCCTCCTGGGCATCTTCGGGGGTGGCGGCGCGTCCGGTGCCGATGGCCCACACCGGCTCGTAGGCGATGACCATGCGGGCCACCGACTCGGCCGGCAGCGTTCCGATGGCGGACTCGACCTGGCCGGCCAGCCGATCCTTGGTCAGCCCGCCTTCCCGCTCCTCCTCGGTCTCTCCGACACAGCAGATGGGGGTCATGCCGTTGCGCACGACGGCCCGGAGCTTGTTCATCACCGTCTCGTCGGTCTCACCGAACAGGTGCCGTCGCTCCGAATGGCCGACGATCACGTACTCCACGTGGAGTCTGGCCAGCATGACCGGACTGACCTCACCGGTATAGGCGCCCGAGTCCTCGGCGGCGCAATTCTGCGACCCCAGAGCCACGGGTATCCCCTCGGGCTCGATCACCGACTGCACGGTGCGGATGTCGGTGTAGGGGGGATGCACCGAGACGTCCACCGGGGCGACATCATCGGGTTGGAGTCGGAGGCCGAGGTCACGGACCGCGTGCAGGGCCTGGAGATGGTCGAAGTTCATCTTCCAGTTGCCGCTGATCAGCGGCCGGCGACGGACCGGCGCGGCGCTCACCGGCGGGGTGGTCCCGGCCGGGGGCCCTCCGCGACAGCCGGGGCATTCGGCGCTCCTCTGAGCGCCGCCAGGCCGGCCAGATCGCCATGCTCGAGCAGCTCGAGGGACGCCCCGCCACCAGTCGAGATGAAACTGATCCGGTCCTCCAGGCCGAGCTCGTCGACCGCAGCCGCGCTGTCGCCCCCACCGACCACGGTGTAGCCCGCACACTCGGCAACGGCGCGGGCGACTCCGGCCGTTCCGGCGCAGAACCTCGAGTCCTCGAAGACACCCATCGGCCCGTTCCACAGGACGGTCCCGGCCGTCCCGATCTCGCTTGCGTACTCCTCGATCGTAACCGGACCGATGTCGAGGCCCTGCCACCCGTCGGGGATGTCGTCACCGAGGGTGCGGACCTCCCCGCCCGAGCAGTCGCAGCCGAAGGCGGCCCCCGGTTCGAGGGCGACGATGTCCCTCGGCAGGAGGATCGACCGGCCTGACGCCAGGAGCGCACGGCAATCGTCAAGTCGGTCCCGGTCGACCAGCGAGTCTCCGACGTCATGCCCGGCCGCGGCCAGGAATGTGAACGCCATGCCGCCGCCGACCACCAGGCTGTCCACCCGATGGAGGAGGGCTTTCAGAACACCGAGCTTCTCAGCCACTTTGGCCCCCCCGACCACCGCCACGAACGGGCGGGCGGGACTCCCGAGGAGCGCGCCGAGGGCCTCGATCTCGTGTTGCAGCAAGAACCCCGCCGCGCTGGGCAGCCGGGTCGGCGGACCCACGACGGAGGCGTGGCTGCGGTGCGATACGCCGAAGGCGTCATTGACGTAGGCATCATGGCCACTGATCAGCTTCTCGACGAAGCCGGCATCGTTTTGGACCTCACCGGGATCGAATCTCAGGTTCTCGAGGAGCTCGACCTGCGGGGCCAGACGCGACAACTCCTCACGGACCGGCCCGAGGTCCCATCGGGCGTCAGGGGCGCCCTCCGGCCTTCCAAGGTGCGTACAGGCGGTCACCTCGGCCCCTCGGTCGAGGAGATAGTTCAGGGTCGGGAGGGCGGCCCGGATCCGAAAGTCGTCGGTCACCGAGGGCGGCTCGTCCGCGCACAGGCGCAAGGGGACGTTGAAGTCGACCCTGACCAGCACGCTGGCCCCGTCCAGATCCGGGAGGTCGTGGAGCAACGGCAGACCGTTCAGTAGTGGATTGTCAGCCCTGTCGCTCACTGCTCTAAGCCTCCCCCTCTGTCCCGCCCGGCCACTCGATGCCCTACGAACCGATACCGCCGACCACCAGCGACAGATCGACGAGCCGGTTGGCGTATCCCCACTCGTTGTCATACCAGCCCTCCACCTTGACCAGGGTGACCCCCGAGGCGGACGGCATCACCATCGTCAGCCCGGCGTCGAAGGTACAGGACGCGGGGCTGCCGACGATGTCAGAGGAGACGATCGGGTCCTCGGTGTACACGAGCACCTTGGACAGTGGGCCGGATGATGCGGCGATGGCGAACGCCTCGTTCACCTGCTCGACGGTGACCGTTCCGGGTACGACGGCCGTGAAGTCGGTGATCGACCCGTCGGGCACCGGCACACGCAGGGAGCTGCCGTCGAGCTTTCCGTTCATCGCCGGAAGGACCAGTCCGGTAGCCCGGGCCGCTCCGGTGGAGGTGGGGATGATGTTGACCGAGGCAGCTCGGGCCCGGCGCAGGTCCTTGTGGGGCAGATCGAGCAGGTTCTGGTCGTTGGTGAAGGCGTGGACCGTGGTGATCATCCCGCTCTCGATCCCGAACGCGTCGTCGAGGACCTTGACCATGGGGACGAAACAGTTGGTGGTGCACGAGGCGTTGGAGACGACGAAGTGCGCCGCCGGGTCGAAGTCCGCGTCGTTGACCCCGACCACGAAGGTCGCGTCGACACCCGTGGCCGGGGCCGAGATGATCACCCGGTTGGCCCCCGCTTCGATGTGGGAGGCCGCCGACTCCCGGGTGGTGAACAGCCCGGTCGACTCGATCACCACCTCGACCCCGAGCCGGTCCCAGGGCAGTGCCTTGGGGTCCCGCTCGGCCAACACGGTGATGGCTCCCGAGTCGAGGGCGATCGTCGAGTCGACCACCTTGACCTCGCTGCCGAACCCGCCGTGGGTGGAGTCGTAGCGCAGGAGGTGGGCCAGGGTCTCCGCCGAGGTGAGATCGTTGATGGCCACCACTTCGACGTCGGCCCCCAGCGAGCGGGCCGCCCGGAGATAGTTTCGGCCGATGCGCCCGAACCCGTTGATTCCGATCCGTACGGTCATTGCCTTTGCGCTTCACTCCTCCCGATTCCGTGCGTGCCCCAGGCACGCCATTGTCCCTGCCGATGCCCCTCTGACGAACGGAGAACCGCTCCCACGCTAGGGCATCCTGGCGGCCCGGGCCCTCATCCGAGCAGATCTGACAGGGCCGACGCCAGTTTGACCGGATCATGGGCCAGCCCGTTCGGACGGGAAAGCGGCCGGTCCACCACCGGGATCAGGGGACGGCCCAGGGCCATCCCGGCGGTATCGCAGACGGCTACATCGACCGAGACGCCGTGCGCCACCAGCGCTTCGAGGTGCATGCCGACGTCGAACGCCTCGGTCTCGGGGATCTGGGGCCGGAGGTTGCAGACGTACGCCTTCCGGGCGCTCGACCGATTGATGCCCTCCCGGATCCCGGGGACGGCCAGGGCCGCCAGCACGCTGGTGAACAGCGACCCCGGCCCGAGGACGATCTGGTCGGCCTCCTCCAGCGCCGCCACCGCTTGGGCGGGTGCCTCGGGGTCGGACGGCACCAGGGACACTCTCCGGATGTTGTCGGTGCCCATCACCGCGACCTGACCGGCCACATGTCCGCCGTCGGCCTCGGCCTTCAGCACGACCGGCTCGACCGTGGAGGGCAGTACCCGGCCCCTGACGCCGAGGAGCCGGCCCGCCTCTTGGAGGGCGATGACCGGATCGCCGGTCTCGTCGATGAGGCCGGCCAGGATCAGGTTGCCGAGGGCGTGGCCTCCGAGATCCTCCCCGGAGAAGCGGTACTCGAACGTCGAGGCCAGCAGGGAGCCCGGCTCGGCCAGGGCCACCAGGCATCGGCGAAGGTCACCGGGCGGAATGATGTGGAGGAGCTCACGGAGGCGGCCCGACGACCCGCCGTCATCGGCAACCGACACGATGGCCGTGGCCCGATCCGTGTAGCTGCTCACCGCCCGCAGGGTGGCGGCCAGGCCGTGTCCGCCACCGATGGCGACGACGCTCGGGCCCTTGACCAGTGCGTCGGCATCGGGTGGCCCGCTCACCGGTCGACGTCCCGGTGGAAGACCGTCGTGGGCATCCCGTGGTCGTCGAGCCTTCGAGCCAGCTCTTCGGCCAGCACCACCGACCGGTGCCGCCCTCCGGTGCAGCCCATGGCCACCGTCAGGTAGGACTTGCCTTCACGGACGTAGGCGGGGATCAGCGTGGTCAGGAGGTCGTCGAGCTTGTCGAGGAATTCGGAGGTCTCCGGTCGGTCGAGTACGAACTTCCGAACCTGCGGCTCGAGCCCGCTGTGGCTCCGCAGCGACTCGTCCCAGTAGGGGTTGGGAAGGAATCGGCAGTCGAACATCAGGTCCACGTCGAGCGGCACGCCGTGCTTGAACCCGAAGGAGAAAATGGAGGTCCGCATGGTGCTGCCGGGCTCGTCGCCGCCGAACGCCTCCATGAGCCGCGCCCGGAGCTGGTTGGTGTTCAGCTCGCCGGTGTCGATGACCAGGTCGGCCCGGTCGCGCAGCCGGCTGAGGAGGAGTCGCTCCTCGGCCACCGAGTCGACGACACCACGGGCGGCCTGGGGATGCCGACGGCGGGTCCCTTCGAACCTCCGGATCAGCACGTCGTCGCTGGCATCGAGGAACAGGATCCTCACCCGGTTGCGTCCTGCCTCGAGGCCGTCGACCGCCGGCAGGACGTGATCGAGGTCTCCACCGCCCCGGCCCACGACGAACGCCACCCGTTCCATCTCCGAGCCGGCGCCGTCCACCAGTTCGGACACCTTCGAGATCAGCGCAGGCGGCATGTTGTCGATGACGAACCACCCCATGTCCTCCAGTGCGGCCCCGGCGGTGGACCGACCGGCACCGGACATGCCGGTCACCACCAGATACTCGCTCACCGGTCCACTTCCTCCTGTCTCCCTCCGGGTCCATGCCGCGCCAGGGGCGTATGGAGCCTCTCGAAGACGGCGGCACCCACCTCGGCCGGCAACCACGATACGCCGAGCAGCTCCTCTCGGGAGGCGTTGCGGAGGGCAGCCAGCCCGCCGAACTGTTCGATGAGCCGCGTCCGGCGCCTCGGTCCCAGGCCGTTCACCCCGTCCAGGGCGCCGAGGGTCATCCGCTTCCCCCGCAGGGTGCGGTGGTACGAGACGGCGAAGCGGTGGGCCTCGTCCCGGAGCCGCTGCAGGAGGTAGAGACCCTCCGACTGCCTCGACAGGCGGATGGGCTCGGAGCTCCCGGGGCGGTAGACCTCCTCGAAGCTCTTGGCCAGGGAGGCAATGGGTATCCGCTCGGTCAGCCGCAGCGAGTCGAGCACCTGCACGCCCACGTGCAGTTGGCCGAGCCCGCCGTCGAGGAGGAGCAGCTGTGGCGGGTAGGCGAAGCGCCGCTTGGGTGGCCCTCCTGCGGGGACGGCCCCGGGGCCCTCGGCCGCCGCCCCGAGCCCGGGGACCTGGTCCTCGGCCAACAGGGAGGTGAGCCGCCGGGTCAGGACCTCTTCCATGGCTGCGTAGTCGTCGTTTCCGCCGACAGTGGCCACCCGGAAGTGGCGGTAGTCGCTCTTTTTGGGCAGGCCGTCCTCGAACACGACCATCGACCCCACGTAGTCGGTCCCCTGCAGGTGGCTCATGTCGTAGCACTCGATCCGGAGCGGAGCCTCGGGGAGCCCGAGCTCCTGCTGGAGCGATTCGAGGGCACGGGCCCGGCTGTTGTGGTCTGACGTCCGCTGCAGGCGGTGGCGGACGAAGGATTCGCGGGCATTGTGCTCGACCGTCTGGAGCAGCGCCCGCTTGGCCCCGCGGACGGGCACCCGCAGCGCCACCGGCCCGCCGCGCTGCCCGGTCAGGTAGTCGGTGACCGCGTCGGCGTCGGCCGGCATGGTGGGGACCAGCACCTGCCGGGGGACGCCTGCCACCGGATCGTCGTAGACGTCGACGAGCACCCGCTCCATCAGCTGTGGAGGGCTCAGGTCCTCGACCTTGTCCACGAACAGGGCCAGGCGCCCCACCACCCGGCCCGAGCGCACGTGGAACACCTGCACCGCGGCCTCCAGCTCGTCCTCGCAGAGGCCGAACACGTCGAGGTCCTCCTTCCGTGCCAACTCCATCTGGCGCACGGCGTCTGCCGCCCGCACCGCGTCGACCTTGTCCCGGAGCATCGAGGCCCGCTCGTAGGCGAGGGTGCCCGACGCCTCCCGCATGGACGCCTCGAGGCTCTTGACCAGTGGCCCGGTGTCGCCACTGAGGAAGGAGATGAGGTCGGCTACCAGCCGCTCGTACTCGTCGTGCTCGACGGCGCCGACACAGGGGCCCGAGCACCGTTCGATGTGGTAGAGCAGACAGGGGCGCCCCAGGCGCTGGTGTCGCCGGAACTTGGTGTCCGAGCAGGTCCGCACCGGAAAGGACCGGAGCAACAGGTCGAGGGTCTCGCGGATGGCCCCGACGTTCGGGTAGGGGCCGAAGTAGCGCACCCCCTTCCGTTTCCGCCCGCGCACCACCGCGGGCCGGGGCCATTCGTCCTGGACGGTAAGGGCCAGCCAGGGGTAGCTCTTGTCGTCCTTCAGGCGGACGTTGTAGCGGGGCTGGTACTGCTTGATGAGATTGTGCTCGAGGAGCAGGGCCTCGGCCTCGCTGTCCACCACCATCCACTCGACGCGGTCGGCCTGGCCGACCATCTGGGCCGTTCTCGCGGCCAGGCCACCCGGATCCTGGAAGTACGAGTTGAGCCGCTGCCGCAGGGACTTCGCCTTCCCGACGTAGAGCACCCGTCCGTCCCGGTCGACGAATTGATAGGAGCCGGGGCGGTCGGGAATCGATCCGGGGGCAGGACGGGTGACCACGCCACCAGTGTGCCGTGTCCGGGCCGGAACCCGGTTCACCGCGCCGTGGTCGGCCCGGGGGCATAGGATGGAGCTACGCCGGCCTGGTTTCCGGCGACATCTACCGCTCCGGGGCCGACAACCCCGCGGACGGGCGACCAGGCTGTCCCCGCCGGCCACTCACCGGAGCGCCTCCCCGAGGAGGTATACCCGCATGCTCCGGCTACAGACAGCGCTCCCCGATCGCTACACGAAGGCGGGACCCGACCAGCTCACCGAATGGATCGGTGCCGCCAAGACAGAGCTCGGCTCGCGGCTGATCATCCTCGGCCACCACTACCAACGCGACGAGGTCATGGCCTGGGCGGACGCCAGGGGTGACTCCTTCGGGCTGTCCCGGATCGCCGCCGATCAGTCAGAGGCCGAGTTCGTGGTCTTCTGCGGGGTCCATTTCATGGCCGAATCGGCCGACATCCTCACCGGCGACCACCAGCAGGTGATCCTCCCTGACCTCAACGCCGGGTGTTCGATGGCGGACATGGCCGACATCGACGCGGTGGAAGAGGCGTGGGAGACGCTGGGCTCGGTCACCGATCTCGACCGTGTGGTCCCGGTGACCTACATGAACTCGTCCGCTTCGCTCAAGGCGTTCGTGGGCCGCAACGGCGGCTCGGTCTGCACCTCCTCCAATGCCCGGGCCGTCCTCAGCTGGGCCCTCGGTCCGGACGGCGACGGGTGCCGTCGGGGCGATCAGGTCCTTTTCTTCCCCGACCAGCACCTCGGGTGCAACACCGGCTTCGAGCTCGGCTTCACCGCCGCCGACATGGCGGTCTGGAACCCTCGCCTCGACCGGGGCGGTCTCGAGGACACGAGGCTCAAGTCGTCCGCCTTGCTGCTGTGGAAGGGGCACTGCTCGGTCCACCAACGCTTCCGGCCCGCCCACGTGGACGCCTTCCGCGCCGAGCACCCCGATGGGATCGTGGTGGTCCATCCCGAGTGCGCCCACGAGGTGGTCGAGGCCGCTGATCAGGTCGGGTCCACCGACTTCATCATCCGGGCGGTGGCCGAGGCAGCCCCCGGGTCGGTGATCGGGGTCGGGACCGAGATCCATCTGGTCAAGCGGCTCGACGACGAGACCCCCGACAAGACGGTGGTCTCGCTGGACCCCCTGGTCTGTCCGTGCTCGACCATGTTCCGTATCGACGCCCCCCACCTCGCCTGGGTGCTCGAAGGATTGGTGGCCGGGGTGACCCGCAACCGGATCACCGTGGACGAGGAGACGGCCGCCTGGGCCCGGGTGGCCCTCGAGCGGATGCTCGCCACCACCTGAAGGGCCGGGACGGATCGCCTACTTGGTCGCCGCCACCCGCGATCGGGCCGTGGGCCGCTTGGCGCCCTTCGGCTTGGAGCGGGTCCGGGCGGGCCTGGACCGACCCCGCCGGATGCCGAGCAGCGGGGCCAGGACTTCGCCGGTGTAGCTGCCCTCGGCCGCCGCCACCTCCTCCGGCGTGCCCGCGGCAACGATCGAACCGCCGCGGTCTCCCCCCTCGGGCCCGAGGTCGATGATCCAGTCGGCGCTCTTGACCACATCCAGGTTGTGCTCGATGACGATCACGGTGTTGCCCTGGTCGACCAGGCGGCTCAGCACGTCGAGCAGCTTGCGCACGTCGTCGAAGTGCAGGCCGGTGGTCGGCTCGTCGAGGACGTAGAGGGTGTGCCCGGTCGAGCGGCGGCTGAGCTCCGAAGCCAGCTTGACCCGTTGGGCCTCGCCCCCTGACAGGGTGGGCGCGGGCTGTCCGAGGCGGATGTAGCCCAGGCCGACGTCGACGAGCGTCTGCATGTGCCGGGCGATCGGCGGCTGGTGGGCGAAGAATCCGAGGGCCTCCTCACAGGAGAGCTCGAGGATGTCAGCGATCGTCTTTCCCCGGAAGGTCACCTCGAGGGTGTCCCGGTTGTAGCGGGCCCCCCCGCACACCTCGCAGGGGACGTAGATGTCCGGGAGGAAGTGCATCTCGATGCGAATCGTGCCGTCCCCCGAGCACGCCTCGCAGCGGCCGCCTTTCACGTTGAAGGAGAAGCGACCGGGCAGATACCCCCTCACCTTGGCCTCCTGGGTCTGGCTGAACAACCGGCGGACGTGATCGAAGACGCCGGTGTAGGTGGCCGGATTGGAGCGGGGTGTCCGGCCGATGGGCGCCTGGTCCACCTCGACCACCTTGTCGATGTTCGCCACCCCCCTGATCGTGCGGTGCAGGCCGGGCAGTGTCTTCGCCCGGTGCACCTGCTTGGCCAACGACCGGAGGAGGATGTCGTTGACCAGGGTCGACTTTCCCGATCCCGAGACCCCGGTCACCGCCACCAGCCGTCCCAGGGGGAACTCGGCGTCCACGTCGTGCAGGTTGTGCTCGCGGGCACCCTCGACGACCAGGGCCTCCCCGCTCCCCGGGCGGCGAACCGCCGGGACCGGGATCGATCGGGCCCCGGAGAGGTACTGGCCGGTCAGCGAGGCTTCGTTGGACTGGAGGCCGCCGGGCCCGGTCACCGGACCGGAGTGCACGATCCGGCCGCCGTGCTCGCCGGCCCCGGGTCCGACGTCGACCACATGGTCGGCGACCCGGATGGTCTCCTCGTCGTGCTCGACCACGATGACCGTGTTGCCGAGGTCACGCAGGCGTTTGAGGGTGCCGATCAGACGCTTGTTGTCCCGCTGGTGGAGCCCGATGGAAGGCTCGTCGAGGACGTAGAGGACACCGACCAGCCCGCTGCCGATCTGACTGGCCAGCCGGATGCGCTGGGCCTCGCCGCCCGAGAGCGTGGCCGCCGAGCGGGCCAGGGTGAGATAGTCGAGCCCCACGTCCAACAGGAACTGCATCCGCTCGCGCACCTCGCGGAAGACCCGGTCGGCGATGAGGTGGTCACGGTCGGACAGATCGAGGGAGGCCACCACCTCGACCGCCTTGCCGATGGACAGCGAGCACAGAGCGAAGATCGAGTAGCCGCCCACGGTGACCGCCAACGATTCGGGACGCAGGCGCGCTCCACCGCAGGCCGGGCAGGGGACCTCCCGCAGGAAGCTCTCGAGGTTGTCCCGGAGGAAGTCGGACTCGGCTTCGGTGTGGCGACGCTGCAGCCAGGGGACGATCCCCTCGTAGGCGGTGTGGAACGACCGCTGACGCCCGTAGCGGTTGCGGTAGCGGAGATGGACCTGCTTGTTGCCCGTCCCGAACAGCACGAGCTTCTGGTCCGACTTGCGGAGCTTCTCCCAGGGGTCGTCGATCGAGAATCCGCCCAGCTCGGCGGCCGCCGCCACCATCCGGCTGAAGTACTCGCTGCGGGCCCCCGACCATGGGGCGAGGGCCCCCTCCGCCAGTGACTTGGTCGGGTCCGGCACCACCAGCTCGGGGTCGACCTCGTAGCGGGTGCCGAGGCCGGTGCACTCCGGACAGGCCCCGTAGGGCGAGTTGAAGGAGAAGTTCCGGGGGGACGGGTCCTCGAAGCTCAGACCACAGTGGGTGCAGGCCAGGTGCTGGCTGAAGGTGATCGCCTCCTGTTCGGTGCCGTCGCTGTCCACCACCACCACCTCGGCCACCCCGTCGGCCAGCGAGAGGGCCGTCTCGAGTGACTCGGTGAGCCGTCGGTGGATGTCGTCCCGGCGGATCAGGCGGTCGACCACCACTTCGATGGTGTGTTGCTCGTAGCGGGCCAGATCCACACTCCCCCGGTCGGCCAGCTCGACCGTGGCGCCGTCCACCCGGACCCGGGCGAAGCCCTGCTTGGCCAGGTCGTCCAGCAGGGCGCCGTACTCCCCCTTCCGTCCCCGCACCACCGGGGCCAGCACCAAGAAACGGGTCCCCTCGTCCAGAGCCAGGATCCGGTCGACGATCTGCTGGGGGCTCTGGCGGGCCACCGGGCGCCCGCAGCTCGGGCAGTGCGGTTTGCCGATCCGGGCGTAGAGCAGCCGGAGGTAGTCATAGACCTCGGTGACCGTCCCCACCGTGGAGCGGGGATTGCGCGACGACGACTTCTGGTCGATGGAGATGGCCGGGGACAGGCCTTCGATGAAGTCGACGTCGGGCTTGTCCATCTGGCCCAGGAACTGTCGGGCGTATGCGGAGAGCGATTCGACGTATCGGCGCTGGCCCTCGGCGTAGATGGTGTCGAAGGCCAGGGAGGACTTGCCCGACCCTGACAGCCCGGTGAACACGATCAGCCGGTCGCGCGGGAGGTCGAGCGAGACATCCTGGAGGTTGTGCTCGCGTGCGCCCCGCACCACCAGACGATCAGCCATCGGTCGAGAATACCGGCGCGGAGGTCACGGTCCGGCGGTCAGAGACCGACGGTGGCGTCGACGTCGGCGGTGGCGCCGGCGAGCACGGCAGAGCCGTCCACCGGGTCCCGGACCAGGAGGGACCGCAGCTCGGTGACCTCGTCGCGGAGCAGTGCGGCCTCTTCGAACCGCAGCTCCTCGGCCGCCCGGTTCATCTCGGCGTCGAGCCGGTGGATGAGGGCGGACAGCCCGTCGGCGTCGGGACCGAGCTCCAGGACCAGCTGGGCGGCGGCCGCTCGGGGATCCCCTCCTCCGGCCCGTCCCCTCTGGGCCCGTTCCGCCGCCGACCGGCTGTGGGGCCCGGCCGTGACCGCCGCCGAGCCGAGGCCCTCACCGCGTACCCGCTCGAGGATGTCGGTCACCGACTTGGTGATGGAGCGGGGGTCGATGCCGTTGGCCTGGTTGTAGGCGATCTGGCGGGCGCGCCGGCGCTGGGTCACGCCGATGGCCTCGGTCATCGAGTCGGTGATCCGGTCGGCGTACATGACCACCCGCCCGTTGACGTTGCGGGCGGCCCGCCCCATGGTCTGGACGAGGGAGGACGCAGAGCGGAGGAAGCCCTCCTTGTCGGCGTCGAGGATGGCCACCAGGGCCACCTCGGGCAGGTCGAGCCCCTCGCGGAGCAGGTTGATCCCCACCAGGACGTCGAACGCCCCGAGCCGCAGCTCGCGGAGGATTTCGATGCGGGCCATGGTGTCGACGTCGGAATGCAGGTACTGGACCCGGATGCCCTGCTCGGCCAGGTAGTCGCTCAGATCCTCGGCCATCTTCTTGGTGAGGGTGGTCACCAGCACCCGGTGGCCGCCGGCCACGGTGGCGTCGATCCGCTCGCGCAGGTCGTCGATCTGCCCGGTGGTCGGCCGGATGTCGACTTCGGGGTCGACCAGCCCGGTCGGACGGATCACCTGCTCGACGATATTGGCGCTGTGCTCGAGCTCCCACGGCCCGGGGGTGGCCGAGAGCATGATGGCCTGGCCGGTCCGCTCGATGAACTCCTCGAACCGCAGGGGCCGGTTGTCCATGGCCGACGGGAGGCGGAACCCGTGGTCGACCAGCGTCTCCTTGCGGGAGCGGTCACCCGCGTACTGGCCGCGCAGCTGGGGCACGGCCACGTGGCTCTCGTCGACGACGACCAGGAAGTCCTTGGGGAAGAAGTCGAGCAGGGTGAAGGGCGCCTCGCCCGGCGCCCGCCCGTCGAGGTGCCGGCTGTAGTTCTCCACTCCGCTGCAGACGCCGGTCTCCGCCAGCATCTCGAGGTCGTACTCGGTGCGCATGCGCAGGCGCTGGGCCTCGAGGAGCTTGCCGGCCCCGGTGAGCTCACCGAGGCGCTCACGGAGCTCGACCTCGATGCTTTGGACGGCCCTCTGCAGCCGCTCGTCGCCGGCGCCGTAATGGGTGTTGGCGAAGACCACCAGCTCCTCGAGCTCGTCGCCGATCTCCCCGGTGGTCACGTCGAAGGGGCGGATCCGCTCCACGGTGTCCCCGAAGAACTCGATTCGGACGGCGTGGCTCTCGTAGGCCGCGTGGATCTCCAGGGTGTCGCCCCGGGCCCGGAACTGTCCTCGGGACAAGGTCACGTCGTTCCGGCTGTACTGGAGGTCCACCAGCTGCCTGAGCAGCGCCCGCTGATCGTGCGCCTCACCGGGGCGGAGGGCCACGATCCGGTCGCGGTACTCGTCCGGCGACCCCAGTCCGTAGATGCAGGACACCGAGGCCACCACGATGGTGTCCGGCCTCAGCAGCAGCGAGGAGGTGCAGGCGTGGCGCAGCCGGTCGATCTCGTCGTTGATCGAGGAGTCCTTCTCGATGTAGGTGTCCGATGACGGCACATACGCCTCGGGCTGGTAATAGTCGTAGTAGGAGACGAAGTACTCCACGCGGTTGCGGGGGAAGAAGTCCTTGAGCTCGGCGGCCAGCTGGGCGGCCAGGGACTTGTTCGGCTCGATGATCAGGGTGGGCCGCTGCACGGCCTCGATGGTCCAGGCGATGGTGGCGGTCTTGCCCGATCCGGTGATCCCCAGCAGCGTCTGGTAGCGGTCGCCGCGCCCCAGGCCCTCGACCAGTCCGGCGACGGCCTGGGGTTGATCGCCCGCGGGACGGAACGGTGAGACCACCTTGAACTCGGGCACCTTTCGATGGTACCGGGAGGGTGTGACGACCCCGTCAGGCTCCCTCCGCCCGCATGGCCTCCAGGACACCCCAGACCCGCTCCACCTCGTCGGTGAGGTGGCTGTGGTCACCGGCGTTGTCGATGACCAGGTCGGCGCCGGCCAGTCGGGAGGCACGGTCGGCCTGGGAGCCGATCCGGGCCTCGGCATCGGCCCGGTCCATGCCCCGGAGTCCGACCAGGCGCTCCAGGGCCACCTCGGTCGGGGCGTCGACCACCACCACGACGGCCAGGCCCAGCAGCTCGCGGTGGACGGCGCGCAACAGCGGGATGTCCAACACGACGATCTGGTCGGTGCCAGCGTAGCGGTCCTTGCGGGCGATCATCTCCGCGCCGATGGCCGGGTGGGTGATGGCGTTGAGGTCGGCCAGGGCGTCGGGGTGCCCGAAGGCCAGCTCCGCCACCCGGGGGCGGTCGATCCGGCCCCGTCCGTCGACGATCCCCGGTCCGAACCGGTCGATCAGGGGCTGGTAGGCCGGTCCGCCGGGTTCCACCACCTCCCGGGCGATGAGGTCGGCGTCGACCAGCTCCGCCCCGTGCCCCACCAGCAGGTCGGCCACCGTCGACTTGCCGGCACCGATGCCGCCGGTCAGCCCGACCGCGAGCATCCCCGCCCCCGAGGTCGGGCCGGGTGCCGCGGCCGGGACGCGGTGGGGAACTCCATCGACCGCATGGTACTCAGCCCGTGCTCGGTTCGGGATCCCATGGACCATCTGCCGACTTGGCGGTAACGTGCCCCCACGGCCGGTCGGGCCTGTGGCAGAGTGCATCCGTCCGGGGACGGCCGGAATTGGGCAGGGGGAGAGCGAAGGGGGATGTCCATGCCATCGGGTAACGAGATCAGCCGCCGCAGCTTCCTGTCGCGGAGCGCAGTCGCCGGCGGCGCGGTCGCCCTGGGTGCCGGGGCCCCGAGCCTGCTGGCCGGCTGCTCGTCCAACTCCGGATCGACGGGCAGCCCCCCGACGGGCTCGAAACCGGGCGTCGGCACGGGCACACCCAAGCGGGGTGGGTCGCTCACCGTCGGGACGCTGGCCGAAATCGACGGGTTCCTTCCGGCCACCAACCACTGGGACACCAACGGGTACCTGTATGCCAACGCCGTCTACGACCCCTTGATGGCGGTGGCGACCGACGGCACCATCAAGCCCTATCTGGCCCAGTCGATGACCGGCAATTCCACCTTCGACACCTGGACCATGACACTGCGCCCGGGCATCAAGTTCCACGACGGGTCGGACCTCACCTCGGCGGTGGTCAAGGCCAACTTCACCGCGCTCCAGGCCTCGCTGCTCACCGGGGTAGCCCTCAAGCAGGTGGCATCGGTCACCACGCCCGACGACATGACCGTCGTGTACACGCTGACCGGGCCCAACCCCACCTTCCCGTCCGGGCTGACCACCCAGGTCGGCTACATGGTGGCCGAAGCGATGCTCCAGGCGGCCGCCGCCCATCCCTCGACGGCGCCCAAGCCGATCGGCACCGGGCCGTTCGTCTACTCCCAGTGGCAACCGAACGACCACTTCACCGCCACCCGCAACCCCAGCTACTGGCGGAGCGGCTTCCCCTATCTCGACCAGATCACCTTCAAGCCGATCCCCGACACCGTCCAGCGCGAGGCGTCGCTCCGCACCGGGGTGGTCGACATGATCCAGTCCACCGACGCCAACACCATCAACCGGTTCTCCGGATCGGGCGGGTCGGGCTACCAGCTGGTCGACACCCGTACCGGGGTCATCGGCCAGCCGACCATGGCCTTCCTCATGTTGAACACCGCCGTCACCCCCACCAACGACCTGCGGGTGCGCCAGGCCCTGGCCAAGGGCCTGGACGTCGCCACCATCCAGCGGCTCTTCGGCGGAGGCTTCGCCAAGCCGATCAACGGGTTGTTCCTGCCCGACTCGCCTTACTACAGCAACACCGGCTACCCCACCTTCGACCCCGCCGGGGCCAAGGCGCTGGTCAACGAGTACAAGGCGCAGCACGGGACGCCCAGCCTGCAGCTGACCACCATCACCGACCCGCTGCTGGGCAAGCTCATCCAGATCGTGCAGCAGATGTGGAACCAGGTGGGCTTCAACATCACCATCCAGCAGGTACAGCAGGCCAACATCATCTCCGACTTCGTGGTCGGCAACTTCCAGGCCGCCACTATCTACCAGTTCGGGGCGGTGAACCCGGACCTCAACTATGTGTGGTTCAGCACCACGACGATCTCACCGGTGGGACAGATCGGTCTCAATTTCCCGCGGAACAGCGACCCCCAGATCGAGACGGCCATGCTCACCGGCCGCCACACCACCGACACCGCCACCCGGGTGACCGCCTACCAGACGGTCAACGAACGGCTGGCCCAGGACCTCCCCTACCTGTGGATCGACCAGTACCTCTTCTCCGAGGTTGCCCAGGACCGGGTCCAGAACTTCAACAACCCGATCCTCCCCGACGGGAGCCCCCAGTACCCCTACAACGAGGGCATCTTCGTCCCGACCCAGATCTGGCTGACCTGATCGCCCCCCGGCCATCGGTTCAGCCACCCCGACTCCATGGGCAAGTACCTCCTACGACGGTTCATCCAGCTGGTGGTGGTGTCGTTCATCATCTCCGTCCTGGCCTTCCTGTTGATCCACCTGCTCCCCGGCGATCCGTCGACCGTCATCCTCGGGGCCAACGACACCGCCCAGAACAAGGCGATCCTGCTCCACCAGCTGGGCCTCAACAAGCCCCTGTGGCAGCAGTACACCACCTGGATCACGGCCATCTTCCACGGCGACCTCGGCCAGTCGTACCTCAATCACCAGTCGGTGACCCACATCCTGGCCACCGGGGCGCCTATCGACATCGAGCTGATCATCATCTCCCAGATCATCGCCTTCTCCGTGGCCATCCCCATGGCCCTCATCACCTCCCGGCGGCCCAACCGGCCGGTCGACAACATGGCCACCACCGGCACCTTCGGGATGCTCGCCCTGCCCCCCTTCGTCATCGCCCCGATCATGGTGGCCATCTTCGCGGTGGGGCTGGGCTGGTTCCCGGCCACCGGGTACGTGCCGTTCACCCAGGACCCGGCGGCCAACCTCCACAACATGATCCTCCCCTCGCTGGCCATCACCGCCGGGTCGATCGCCGTCTACTACCGTCTCCTGCGGTCGGACCTGATCAGCACCCTGCAGGAGGACTTCATCACCATGGCCCGCTCGAAGGGGCTGTCCTCCCGTTACATCATGTGGCGCCACGCATTCCGGCCCTCCACCTTCTCGCTGTTGGCCGGGGCGGGGGTCAACATCGGCGCGCTCATCGCCGGAACCTTCGTGGTCGAGTACCTCTTCGCCCTCAACGGATTGGGGTATACCCTGGTCCAGGCCGTTTACCAGCGGGACTACCTTGTTGTCCAGGGCATCGCCCTGGTGGTGGCGATCGCCTATGTCATTCTCCAGTTCATCATCGACTTCATCTTCACCGTGGTCGACCCCAGGGTGACCCGGGGATGACCGGTGCCTGACGACCGCGAGCTGGCCGAGACCCATGCGAGCACGGGCCTGTTGGGCGACTGGGTCCCAGGCACCGCCGCCATGGACGAGCTGGTGGTGTCCCGCCAGAGCGAGTCCCTCGACTCAGACGACATCCTGGTCAAGAAACCTCTCGGCTTCCTGTTCTGGTTCGCCCTCAGCTGGGTGGGCCTGGTCGTCCTGCTGGCGGTGATCGCCGACCTCCTGCCTTTGGCCAACCCCAACTTTCAGAACTACTCGGCCATCAACGCCAGACCGAGCTTCCATCATCTACTCGGCACCGACGACCTGGGCAGGGATCTGCTGAGCCGGGTGATCTACGGCTCCCGGGTCTCCCTCATCGTCGGGTTCGCGGCGGTGACCATCGGCATGCTCGTCGGCGGGACCCTGGGGCTGATCTCCGGCTACAAGGGCGGGAGGATGGACACCTGGCTCAACGCGGGGGCCTTCGTGCTGCTGGCCTTCCCGGCCATCGTGGCGGTCATCGCCATCGTGGCCTTCTGGGGGCACTCCCTGTACAAGATCACCATCATCCTCAGCGTGGCGGTCATACCCCTGTTGTACCGGGTGGTGCGCGCCTCGAGCCTGTCTTTCGCCAACCGCGACTTCGTCATCGCGGCCAGGACGATGGGGGCGACGTCGACGAGGATCGTGTTCCGGGAGATCCTCCCCAACGTGATCCCGGCCGCCGCCGCCTTCGGGCTGATCACCGTGGCCGGGGTCATCGTGGTCGAGGGCACCCTGGCCTTCCTCGGACTGTCGGTGGCCCTCCCCACCCCGTCGTGGGGGAACATCATCTCGGAGGGGGCGACCAACGGCAATCTCCAGGTGAACCCCTTCATCATGCTGTGGCCGGTGCTGGCCATGTTCCTGCTGTTGCTGTCGATCAACCTGATCGGCGACCGGCTCCGACAGCGCTTCGACGTCCGCGAAGGCCTCCTGTGACCGCCCGGCGCCAGGCGAAGCGCGGGCGGGGCACGCTCGAATTCGCCGATGTCGGCCATGCCGACGACGGGCCCCTGCTGAAGGTCGAGGACCTCCACACCTGGTTTCGGACGTCACGGGGGACGGTCAAGGCGGTGGACGGCGTGTCGCTCTCGGTGGATCAGGGGCAGACCTTGGGGATCGTCGGGGAGTCGGGTTCGGGGAAGACGGTCCTGTCCCGTTCGATCATGGGCCTCCTCCCCGTTCGGGACGTGGTGAGGAGCGGGACGGTTCACTTCGCCGGCCACGAGCTGACGGCCATGAAGCCGGATCAGCTCCGCCAGGTGTGGGGTGCGGAATTGAGCATGATCTTCCAAGACCCGATGACCGCCCTCAATCCGGTCAAACGGATCGGCCGGCAGGTCACCGAGTCCCTGCGGCTCCACCTCGACATCGACCGCGCCGAGGCCACGGCCATGGCCATCGAGCTCTTCCGCTCGGTGGGCATACCCTCCCCGGAGCAACGGGTGAGGTGGTACCCCTTCCAACTCTCGGGGGGTATGCGACAGCGGGTGATGATCGCCATCGCCCTGGCCTGCGCGCCGCGCCTGGTGATGGCCGACGAGCCGACGACCGGGCTCGACGTCACCGTGCAGGCGCAGATCCTCGACCTCCTGGGCGAGTTGCAGCGCGAGCGGCACATGGCGGTGATCCTGGTCACCCACGACCTCGGTGTCGTGGCCAGCCGGGCCGATGAGATCGTGGTCATGTACGCCGGGCGCATCGTCGAGCAGGCGCCGACCCGCACTCTGTTCAGCGACACCCGGATGCCCTACACCCGCGCCCTGATGGACTCGATCCCCCGTCTGGCCGATCCCAGCGGGGTCCGGCTCCATGCCATCGCCGGCCGGCCCCCGGACATGATCCACCCCCCCAGGGGCTGCCGCTTCGCGCCTCGCTGTCCGTATGTGCAGGACAAGTGCCGGGAGATCGAGCCTCCACTGCGCACGGCCGGCTCCCCCGACCATCTCTTTGCCTGCTGGTTCCCCTTGGTGAACGGCGTGTCGACCGCTCCGATGGAGAGCGCCGGAGCCGGGGCTCCCCCGACGACCCCAGCGACCTCTGCCCGCGCTCCGATCCCGTTCGGCGACACCGCCATCAACCCCGATGCCGAGGTCCAGTCACCGTGAGCGTCCCCTCCGTGGACGAGCTGACAACGGGGGCGGACGAAGTCGACATCGTGCTCCGCGTCGACAACCTTGTGGTGGAGTTCCGCAGCGGCCGACGGACCGTGCACGCGGTGTCGGGGGTGAGCTTCGTCGTCAAGCGGGGCGAGACCCTCGGCCTGGTGGGAGAGTCCGGATGCGGAAAGTCCACCACCGGCCGGGCCCTGGTGCAGGTGCAACCCCCCACCTCGGGAAGCGTCATCTATCGGGGACAGGACCTGAGCCGCCTGTCCAACCGGCAGCTCCGCCGGATCCGGACCAAGATCCAGATGATCTTCCAGGACCCGATCTCGTCGCTCAACCCGCGGCGCCGGGTGCGCGACATCGTGGCGGAGCCCCTGAACATATGGAAGCGGGGCACCAAGAGCGAGCGGGCCGACCAGGTGTGGAAGATGCTCGAGGCTGTCGGCATCGATCCCGACGCAGCCGGGGACCGGCGCCCCCAGGAGTTCTCCGGGGGGCAGTGCCAGCGCATCAGCATCGCCCGCGCCCTGATGGCCAATCCTGACCTGCTCATCTGCGACGAGCCGGTCTCCGCCTTGGACGTGTCGGTCCAGGCCCAGATCCTCAATCTGCTGGCCGACTTGAAGGAGCGTTTCGGGCTGACCATGGTCTTCATCGCCCACGATCTGGCCGTGGTCAAGAATGTCAGCGACCGGGTGGCGGTGATGTATCTGGGGAAGCTGGTCGAGGTGGCCGATTCGGACGACCTCTACCGGTCGGCCGCCCATCCCTACACCGAAGCGCTCCTGGCGTCCATACCCGAGCCCGACCCCGACAAGCGCACCGACCACACCGCGCTCTCCGGCGAGCTTCCGTCTCCGCTGGAACCTCCTTCGGGATGCCGGTTCCGGACCCGGTGCCCCTACGCCCAGCCCGTCTGCGCTGAACAGGAGCCACCCCTGCGGGACATCGCCCCGGGCCACCAGGTGGCCTGCCACTTCCCCCTGATCGCAGAGGTGGGCAACGGCTCACGGGCGAATGCCGCGGTGGATGCGCAGTACGCCGCGGCTCCGACCACCTCACTGGACGTCTGACAACCCGGGCCGAGCGGCGGCCCTGCTGGGCCGGGGCCGGGCTCAGTCTGCGGGCTCGTCCGGAGCCTCTGCCACCGGCACAGTGGCGGACGGCGGCTCGGGGGCCGGCTCTGCGGGGGCCGGCTCTGCGGGGGCCGGCTCTGCGGGGGCCGGCTCCGGGGTCGTGCCGTCGGCAGCCACCGCGCCCGGAGGCGCGCCCTCGGCGGGAGCGGCATCGGCGGCGGGGGCGCCATCGGGGGTCTCGTCGCCCGGGCCGTGCTCCGCGACGTAGTCGGCCCACGCCGCTTGCGCCTCGGTCTCCGGTGTGAATTCGGACTCGGCGAACTCGAACGGCCCGACGTAGTTCCCCTCGGCGTCGTAGGCATGCTCGCCGAAGGCCTCCCGGTACTCCTCGGACACCTCGCCGCCCTCCGCCGCCTGCTTGATGGACAGGCTGATCCGCCGGCGCTGGAGGTCGATGTCGATGATCTTGACCCAGAGCTCTTCGCCCGGGGTCACCACCTGCTCGGGCAGGTCGACGTGGTGGCCGGCCATCTCCGAGATATGCACGAGGCCCTCGATCCCGTCCCCCACCTGGACGAAGGAGCCGAACGGGACCAACTTGGTGATTCGTCCGTACACCAGCTCACCCACCTGGTGGGAGTTGGCGAACTCCTGCCACGGGTCGGTCTGGGTGGCCTTGAGGGAGAGGCTGATGCGCTCCTTGGACAGATCGACGTCGAGAACCTCGACATCGATCTCGTCCCCGACCGAGACGACCGACGACGGATGGTCGACGTGCTTCCACGACAGTTCGGACACGTGGACCAGCCCGTCCATGCCCCCGAGGTCCACGAATGCCCCGAAGTTGACGACCGAGGAGACGGTTCCCTTGCGACGCTCGCCCGGCTTGAGGTTGACCAGGAACTCGCCGCGCTGCTCCTTCTGGGTCTCCTCCAGCCACGCCCGCCGGGACAGCACCACGTTGTTCCGGTTCCGGTCCAGCTCGATGATCTTCGCCTCGATGACCCGACCCACGTACGGCTGCAGCTCGCGCACCCGGCGCAGCTCGACCAGGGAAGCCGGGAGGAAGCCCCGCAACCCGATGTCCACGATCAGGCCGCCCTTGACCACCTCGATCACCGGGCCGGTGACCACCTCGTCGGACTCCTTCAGCTTCTCGATGGTCCCCCACGCCCGCTCGTATTGCGCTCGCTTCTTCGAGAGGATCAGCCGGCCCTCCTTGTCCTCCTTCTGGAGGACGAGGGCCTCGATCGCCTCCCCGAGCGTCACGATCTCCGACGGGTCCACGTCGTTGCGGATGGAGAGCTCGCGAACCGGGATGACGCCCTCGGACTTGAAGCCGATGTCGAGGAGGACTTCGTCCCGGTCGATCTTGACCACGGTGCCCTCGACCAGGTCGCCGTCCTCGAACTCGACGATGGTGCCGGCCATGGCATCCTCGAGTGACGCTCCGCCGAGATCGTCCTCGGTGACGGACCTGGGAATGTAGGCCCCCTGCTCATCGAAGGTGCCCATGGCCTCAGGTGACAAGAGGGCCGTGCCTTCGGCTACGACGTGTGTATCGGACATATTGGTAGGTAGCTCGCTTTCCGGACGGATCGCCGCGACCCGTCAGGGGCCCGCGGCGGCAAAGGTAGCGGTCACACCGTTGTGACCGGGATTCGATCGTACTCCACCGCTCCCCGCCCCGAGGCGGCGCATCGGCCGGCGGCGGTGCTCAGGCCCCCTTGGCCTCCGCCCACGACGAGCCCCAGGCCATGGCCACTCTCAGCGGGACGGCCAGGTCGGCGGCGCCGGTCAGGGCGCGTTCGGTGAGTACAGCCACCCGTTCGGCCTCGTCGGGAGCCACGTCCACCAGGACCTCGTCGTGGACCTGGAGAACGAGGTCGGACGCCAGGCCCTCCTCCTCCAGGCTGGCATCGAGGCGGATCAGGGCCACCTTGAACAGGTCGGCGGCCAGGCCCTGGATGCCCGCATTCATCGCCTGGCGTTCTGCCGCCTGGCGGACCTGGAAATTGGTGGAGGCCAGATCGGGCAGTGGGCGGCGGCGCCCGAACGCCGTCACCGTGTAGCCGGCCATCCGCGCCTCGGCCACTGCCCGCTCCATGTACGCCCGCACCGACGGGAACCCCTCGAAGAACGCCTGCAGGATCGACTGGGCCTCCTCCACCGGGACCGCCAGGCGCTGGGACAGGCCATAGGCTTCCATCCCGTAGGCGAGGCCGTAGGACACCATCTTGGCCGTCGACCGCTGAGCGTGGGTGACCACGTCCCGCTCCACCCCGAACACCCGAGACGCAACCGTTCGGTGGATGTCCTCACCGGCGGCGAAGGCGGCGGTCAGCCCGGGATCACCCGAGAGGTGGGCGA
>Ga0307374_10003597_pt1 | contig 26325 bp, 25 predicted proteins | sample OX3MG_FD_202532 | JGI IMG/M metagenome (GOLD analysis project Ga0307374, IMG submission 202532) | Soil microbial communities from Risofladan, Vaasa, Finland - OX-3 | ecosystem: Environmental > Terrestrial > Soil > Coastal area > Acid sulfate soil | place: Finland: Risofladan, Vaasa | collected...
TGTCCAGAACCTGCTTAGTTTCGCCCGTCAACACAAGCCGGAGCGGACCCCGGTGCAACTAAACCAGATCCTCGAAGATACGCTGGTGCTGCGCGAATATGATATTAAGCTGGCGAAAATCCACGTTCATCGCGAGTTCGATCCGCACCTGCCGTTGACCGGGGGGGACTTCCACCAGCTGCAGCAGGTATTTCTGAACATTCTAAATAACGCGGTCGATGCGGTCGGCGAGATCGAAGGCGCCGGCGAGATTTGGATTCGCACCAGACAAGTCGGGAGCCGCCTCCGTGTCGAGTTCAGGAATAACGGCCCGGACGTGCAGAATCCGCATCGAATCTTCGATCCTTTCTATACGACCAAGCCTGTCGGAAAAGGAACGGGCCTCGGCCTGAGCATTTGCTACGGCATCATCAAGGAGCATGGCGGGGAGATCCAGGTGAAAAACTCGCCGCCTCGCGGCGCCACGTTCACCGTGTGTTTGCCTCTCACCCCGATCGGAGTGCTGCCGCGCGCGAAAGAGCCAACGAGTGCGCCGGACGGCGCCGCAGCGCAGATTCTCCTCGTAGAAAACGAAGAAGCCGTATTACAGGTCGAGCAGGAGATTTTACGCGCGCACGGCGCATCCGTTAGGACAGCTCGAAGTGCCTGGGAGGCGATCGACATTCTGGAGCGCCAGTCCGTCGATGCGGCGGTCCTGGACATGAATATTCCCGGCGAGATTTCCACGCTGGGTCTGTATCGTTGGATCGAGCAGAACCGCCCGGAGCTCGCCCAGCGTGTTATTTTCACGGCTTCCGGCGCGGACGATCCGGAGGGCGCCGAACTCCTTCGAACCTGCGGTTGCCCCCTGCTGACCAAGCCGTTTCAAGTGGAGGACTTCTGGAGTGCAGTCCAGAGAGTTCTGACCGCCCAGGTCGCTGCGGTCCTCAAGCCCTGAACCACAAGCAGCAAATCCCTCCGTCATGCGATCCTCACGGAGCAACGGAATCTGCGGTTTCACCTTTTGGAAGGGTTTCGGGGAAACCTGCTATCCTGTTTTCGTCATCCAACTTCGCGGAGGCCAGGTTGAAGCGACTTGCCGTCCTGCCGTGTCTGATCGCACTGTGTGTTGCTGCTTCGGCGCGGCAAGCTGCTCTTCCACCGAAGGCCGCTGCCACTTCACCGCCGGCTGCGGGATTGCCGGAGTCCGGGGCGCAAGCGCCGGCCGGAACGAGCCCGGAATTTCTTCGCGCCGCGGACGAAGTTCTCGCGCAAATGAGCCAGATCCTGGACCTGCCGATCAAAGAGCCGCTCAAGAAAAGCCTCCGATCGAAGGATGAGATCCGCGCCTATTTGATTCAGCAGGAAAAGGAAGACAAAGACGAGGAAGATCGCTACGCCGACACGAAAACGCTCGAAGCGTTTGCGCTGATCCCCAAGGATTTTCCTTTGGATTCTTTTATGCTGGACGTTCTCACGGACCAGATCGCGGGGCTCTATGACCCCAAGGCGAAGGAATTTTATATTGCCGATTGGATTCCGGCCGACGAGCAGCGCGAGGTGATGGCGCACGAATTGACGCACGCCCTCGAGGATCAATCCTTCCAGATCGATCCGTGGATCAAAGCGGCGCGTCCGAATGATGATGCCGAACTCGCGCGCGAGTCGGTGAGCGAGGGCAGTGCATTGGCCGCGATGCTGGATTACTCGCTTCTCGCGCAGAAAGTTGGCATCCGCGACTTGCCCGACGTTACGCTCCTCATCCGCTCCACCGCGGTTGACGAAATAAGCAAAGATCCGAATCTCCAGAAGGCTCCGCCTTACATTCGCGACGACCTGCTCTTCCCCTACCTTTCAGGCACGACCTTCGTACAGCAATTTTTGAAGGCGCATTCAGGCTGGGCCGATTTGAATATTCTTTTCGCGAATCCGCCCGTATCGACCCAGCAGATCATGCATCCCGATCTATATCTAGCCGGCGTGAAACCCGAAGCAGTCACGTTGCCTCCATGGAAAGGCCTCGTTCCCGAAAGTTGGAAATTGCTGGAAGAGAACGTAATGGGAGAATTTAACGTCGACGAGGTGCTGAAGCGGTTTCTAGACCCGGAACGCGCCGATGCGCTTGCTGCGGCCTGGAAAGGGGATCGCTACGCTTCCTTTGAAGACGCCAAGACGAAGGCGATTCCGGTTGTTTTCCTCTTAGCGCTCGATAATGGCGATGACGCAGCGCGTTTTTGCGGTCAATATAGCGAAGTCCTCGAATTAAAATACCCCCTGCGAACGCAGCTGTTTCGACGTCCCAATTTCTTTCAGTTTCAAACGGATAATGGCGGTGTCTTTCTCTACTGCGTAGGGAGCAGATGCCTGACGGTGGAAAGGGCGACGCGGGAAACGTTCGACAGGATCAACCGTGCAATCGGCTGGCCCGCGCCCCCTTCTCTCTCCCCGGTTCCCGGGGCAGAATCGGTTGCGCAGCTCAAAACAGGGGCTCGCGAGGCCGCTATGCGGCGCGCGGCGATGTTCACTCCCTGACCTTCCTCGGTTTTCCTTGCAAGATGCACCGGCCGCGAATACGCTAAACGCGGAGCTCTGCCATGAGCCTGTTCGACCTCCGACGTGTTCCAGAGCCCGAGGCGATGGATGATTCAGCGGAGGTGGACGCCTACGCGTCGGCTGCGGCGCAGAAGCATCTCACTCGGATGGACGGCACATTCGTGGATCATGCTCTGCGCCTTCTTCACGGGCGAGAGCGAGGCCGTGCTCTCGATATCGGCGCCGGCCCTGGACAAATCGCTCTGCATCTGGCCCGGCGGCTTACTCTTTGGAAATTTTCCGGCGTGGACCGCTCTGCCAAGATGATTGAGCAGGCGCAAGCCAATCTGGGTGCCGCAAACGAGGTCGCTGGCCGGGTGGAGTTTCACGTTGGTGACGCCAACCGGCTGGAGTTTCCGGACAGCGCGTTCGATTTCGTGATGTGCAATTCCGTGATCCATCATCTAGCGGAGCCGCAAAGGCTGCTCGCGGAAGTGGCGCGCGTGGCGAAACCCACCGCTGCGGTCTTGCTCCGCGACCTTCGCCGCCCTGGCCGCCTTTCCTATCCGTTTCACGTCCGCTGGCACGGCCGCCACTATTCGGGAGCGATGTATAAGCTGTACCTGGATTCCGTCCGCGCGACATACACGGTGCCGGAATTGCGGGCCATGCTCGATGCCTCCCCACTCCGTGGCGCGCAAGTGTTCACCTGCCACACAACTTATCTCGGCATCGAACGACCGCAGCGCAGTGGTTCGTAATTCGTACGACTCTTCGGCGAATCAGGACGCCTTATACGACAGGCGCGGAGCAGAGAATCGACGCATGGTTGACAATCGAGGGCATATTTACGGGCAGCGCTACTTTTTAGCGGAGCGGTAAAGGATCACGCGCACCTTCTCCAGCGTCACGAGTCCTCCGCCGATCATGTCGTCGAGCTGTGAAAGGATTGCCTCGATGCGCTCGGTGAACTCAATCACTTCGATCACGATGGGCAGGTCTTGCGACAATCGGAGGATTTTATCCGTGTGGTAGATGCTCGACGAGCCATAGCCGCCTACTCCGCGCAACACCGTGACGCCGCTGAATTTCTCCTGGCGCAAAAGTTCGACGATCGCCTGGTACAGTGGCTTGCCATGCCAATGATCGGATTCTCCGATATGAATGCGCATCAGCGTGCGTTCGCCTTCAAACCGTTCGTGTTTACTGGCTGTGTCCATGGCCCCTCCCGTTGCTCGGCAGCCTTACATTCGATCGGCCAGCCGCATTCCCAAAAATATGGCGACCACTCCGCCAATCAAGCTCGTCAATACATAAGTGGCAGCGCGGGACCATTCGCCATCTTGGAGCATGCGCGCTGTTTCCCAACTGAAGCTGGAGAATGTGGTGAATGCGCCGAAAAATCCCACGGTGATTCCGATGCGCCAGTCGGGCGGAATCGTCAAATGCGTGAGAGCGTACTCCCCAATCCCGCCAAGGAAAAAGCACCCGAGCAGATTCACGACGAGCGTGCCGCTGGGAAATGAGGGACCGGTACGAACCTGAACGAACCCTTGCAGCCCGTAGCGTGCTAGGGTGCCGGCGATGCCAAACACCATCAGCAAAGCAATGCGCACAGTCGGTTCCTTTTCCGGGCCTGCCCCGCTCGGCCCATAAAAAAACTCCTGGGCGCCGGGGGCGGCCAGGAGTCATCAGTCCAACGAACGGACGGTTCAGGCGAACTCCATCGCCTTTTTAATATCTCGTGCATTTTACCATGTAAGCGCGACTTTCCCGTGGATTGAATGCCTGCTTGTTGCCTGGGAACCCTCACCCGGGACACCTGGAGCTTGACATGCAGGCCGAGCGCCGTTATAGAAGATGCATGGCGCAATCCATTCTGATTTTCGATTTCGGAACAAATGAAGAGGCGGCGCAGCAGGCCCGCCACAAGGTCGAAGGCTGGCAGCAGGGTTTTCGACTCGGCAAGAAGATTTTACTCAAATTCGACCGTGAGGAACCGGCTGAGGCAGGTGCCGGCCGGAAAGACGAACAGGATCAAGCGGCCGAGGGGAAAGAGCCGGGAGAGAAAAAATCGGCCGCTGTTGCGGAGAAAAATGCGGGCGAACGCATTCGGCTGCTGATTCGTCTCGATTTTTCCGGGCATGAGAAGCTCTCTCAGCAGCAATGGCTCAATCGCATTCCCTCGGAAGAGCCTTTTAAATCCGCCAAAGGCGAAACGATCCATCACAATGATGCCGCATTCGTCAAAGCCGCCGAGCGGTTCGATTCACTCGATTGATTGCCCCAGTGCATTGCGGTGCCATGAATGGCCGGAGTTCCTTTGATGATCCAGGAGCCTTCCACAAGGATCCCGTCCAAAAGAAGGCGGGACAAGGAATTGGCTCCGCGTTCTTCTGTTTGCGCCTGGCTCATTTGGATATAATGAGGTGAAGTAAGTTCGTCCGGCGATCCTCAATGGCGGGGGCGGCTCGTTGGCTTCTGAAGTGAAGCTCAAGACAGATCGTTTTGATGCGGCGAAGTATCGGGGCCTGGGCCGCGATACGCTGATACGCATCTACCGCACAATGTTTCTTTCGCGGCAGCTCGACGACCGCGAAATTCAGCTCAAACGACAGAACAAAATATTCTTTCAAGTCAGCGGCGCGGGCCATGAAGCGGTGCTCGTGGCTGCGGGCTTGGTTCTCAAGTCAGGCTACGACTGGTTTTTTCCCTACTATAGGGATCGCGCGCTTGCCCTCATGCTGGGTGAGACTCCCTATGAAATGCTGCTTCAGGGTGTTGGCGCGAAGGACGATCCTGCTTCCGGCGGGCGGCAAATGCCTTCGCATTGGGGAAATCCACGATTCAATATGGTCACCGGATCCTCGCCAACCGGTTCGCGGTGGCTGCATGCGGTGGGTGCGGCGGAAGCCTCGCTGTACTATGAAGAATTTCCGAAGGCTCTCGACCAAGCTCGGAAGGCCCCGCTTGGGGCTTCCGTGCGCTTCTATCGTGACGATGTGGCTTATGTTTCGGGCGGGGATGGGGCGACAAGCGAAGGCGAATTCTTCGAAGCTTTGAACGCAGCGAGCCTCGGGCGCCTTCCGGTCCTGTTTCTCGTGGAAGACAACGGTTATGCTATTTCGGTGCCAGTGGATGTGCAGACGGCCGGTGGAAACATCTCAAATCTGGTTGCGAATTTTCCGCACTTTCACATCGAAGAGTGCGATGGCACCGAGCCGATTGAAAGCTACGAGGCATTGAGCCGGGCCGTCGCCCACTGTCGAGCGCGCAAGGGCCCGGCGCTGGTCCACGCACATGTGATTCGTCCATATTCGCACTCTCTTTCCGATGATGAGAAGCTTTACAAGACAACCGAGGAGCGCGAAGAGGAAGCCCGTCGCGACCCCCTGCCGAAATTCGCTCTCTTCCTCGTGCGCGAAGGCATCCTGGAAGAATCGGAACTCGTCACTCTCGAGACCGAAGTAGTCCGGGAGATAACCGAAGCCACGGACCGGGCTCTCGAATCCGAACCGCCCGCGCGGGATTCGATCTACCTCGATGTTTACTCGCCGGATGTGGATCCCACCTCTCAAAAATTCGAGTCCGAAGCGCGGCTCAACGGCCATCCGAAGACGATGGTCGAAATCGTGTCGGTCACGCTCATGGATGAGATGGAGCGGGACGAACGCGTGATCGTTTTTGGAGAGGACGTCGCCGATTGTAGCCGCGAAGAGAGCCTCGCCAGCGTAAAAGGGAAGGGTGGCGTATTCAAAGCCACGTCGGGTTTGCAGCGCAGATATGGCTCAAAACGGGTCTTTAATTCACCGCTTGCCGAGGCGGGAATCGTTGGCCGCGCAATCGGCATGTCCATTCGCGGGCTGAAGCCGGTCGCCGAGATTCAGTTTTTCGATTACATCTGGCCGGCAATGATGCAGATTCGCAGCGAGATGTCCACTCAGCGATGGCGTTCGGCGGGCCATTTTAAATGTCCGGCCGTCATTCGCGTGCCGATTGGAGGTTACCTGTCCGGCGGCTCCATTTATCACAGCCAGTGCGGCGAGGTCGTTTTCACTCACATCCCCGGCTTGCGAGTGGTGATGCCCTCGACGGCGCTCGATGTGTGCGGCATGCTGCGAACGGCAATCCGCTCCGACGACCCGGTGCTCTTCCTCGAGCACAAGCATCTCTATCGCCAGCCCTACAATCGCACGCCATATCCTGGCGCGGACTTCACGATCCCATTTGGTAAGGCCAAGGTCGTGCGTGAAGGCACCGACGTGAGCGTCATCACGTACGGTGCAGTGGTGCATCGCGCCGAATTGGCGGCGGCTGTGCTCGAGCGCGACGGCATTTCGGCGGAAATCCTGGACCTTCGAAGCCTCAGCCCATATGACTGGGAGTCGATCGCGACATCGGTATGCAAGACGAATCGCGTCATCGTCGCCTACGAAGACACGCGTTCCTGGGGCTACGGCGCGGAAATTGCGGCGCGCATAGGAGATGAGCTGTTCGGCGAATTAGACGCTCCAGTGCGCCGCGTGGCCGCAACGGATACGTTCTGTGCCTACCACCCCATTCTCGAGGACGAAATCTTGCCTCAGAAGGAAGATATCGTTCGCGCCATCCACGACATCATCGCATTCTAGACGGGTTTCGTAGCCGGTAGTCCCGTCGTGCCGCGCGCGTGTTTCCTCGGGAGAGTGAGGCTAGAAAGTGAAATAGCGGGCAGATCCAGCCGGTCCGAGAGCAGAACTTCCTCCCCGCCTCGCAATTGATCTTTGGTTGCTGCAGAGATTTCGGAATGCGTGCAATGCTCGACTCCACTTCGACCACGTCCGCGCAACCGTGGCCCATTTCTTCCCGAAAGGCAAGCGAAGTTCAGTGCGGCTTCGTGTAGAATCTTTTTTACGTCAAAAATCTTAGTGGTACGGCTGTGTTGAATGGAACGCTGTGGTTCATCCAGACAGGTCCGCAAGTAGGGACAATCGGTGATGCGCAAAATACTCATCGGTTTCGTCCTCGTGGTGCTGGTTGCCGTTCCCGCCTATTTCCGCTTTCATCGTTCGAAGCCTCCCCTGGAGATCGCCTATGTGGGCGATCGTCAATTGACGCTCTGGAGCACGACCGCTCAGGTGCGGGAGCCTGTGGCAACGGTCGGCTTTGGCGAGCGCCTTGCTGTGCTTGGCCACTCTCAGGATCAAGTGCAGGTTCGTACGGCAGCCGGCATTATCGGGTGGGCCAGCCAGCGCGATTTGCTCTCGGGGGAACTGTGGCAAAGGGCCAATGATTTGACTGCAACGGCCGCGGCTTTGCCCGTTGAAGCGCGGGGTCATACGAGAGTCCTTAGCAATCTGCATCTCGAGCCTAACCGTGAAGCTCCGCGCCTTCGCCAGTTAAAAAAAGATGTTCCCGTGGATTTGTTCGAACGGCGAGCGGTGGAAGTGCCGGCGGTGTCCAGGCCGGATGGCGAGGGGGCGCCTGCCAGCGAAACAGACAACGCCAAGAAGGAGGACTGGTGGTTGGTTCGCGCGCAAGTGCCCGATCAATCTGTGCCGGTAGGCTGGATGCTGGGCCGATTTATCGATTTGGATGTTCCGGCCCCAATTCCCGATTATGCCAGCTCGGCCGGGATGCGAATTGTCGCATGGTTTGAATTGAACCGGGTCATGGATGCAACGGGGCAGACAAAACCACAGTATCTAGTCGTTGGCGTTCGCGGGGACCAGGGGCAGCCGTGCGATTTCACGCTTTTGCGCGTTTACACCTGGGGCAGGAAGAGGGAACGCTACGAGACGGCTTATGTCGAAAGCGACGTCTGCGGCAAATTGCCGGTGAAACTTTCCCGGACCGCTGCGCCCGGCGGCGACGCAGCATTCTCCTTTGAAGACTCCAGTAACGGAGCGCCCGAGGAGAGAACGTACCACATGCACCAAACAATTGTTCGGCGGATAAGAGAGTATAGCGCTGGCTCTTCCGTATCAAAGAAACGGCGTTGATATTCGCGCAACAGAACCTTCGATCTTCATCTGTCGCCGCTTGATAAAGGGAATAGAGTCTTGCGTATGCATCATCGACTGTCATTTCTTAGGGTCTTCATCGTTCTGGGCGTTCTGCTCCCGGCCGCGGGCTGCTCGCACATGGATACCGAGGCGCGGTCGCAGAAACCCGCGCCGCCGCTCTTGCGGTTTATTGGGGCGTGGGGTATGCAAGGCAGCGAGCCGGGACACTTGGATGCGCCCACCAGCGTCGCCACCGATGCGCTTGGGAATGTTTTCATTGCGGATGGCGGAAGCCACTTTATCGACAAGTTCGATCCGCAGGGAACTCCCCTGCTTTCATTTCAAGACGATTGGGTCCGGTATCCTCAGTCCATTGCCATCGACCGAGGTGGGGCAATCTACGTGGCCGATGCAACTCAGGGCGGTGTGTTTATTTTCCTTCCGAGCGGCGACCGTTATCGAGCGTTCCGATTGAGGTCGCGCCCAAACGCCGAGGATATGCTGGACGTCGCGGTGGGTGATGATGGACTGATCTTTGTTCTCGATAGAAATGCCAGACAGATTTCCGCCTACACTCCGCGCATCCGGCTCGCACGAACCTGGAAGGTGCCGGAGGTTGCTTCGAATTCAAGAACCCACGCCAGTGCGATCGCTTCGGGGCCGGACGGTTATCTCTATTTTCTGGACGCGGCGGGAAGCCGGATTCTGCGATTCACCCACGAAGGTCGGCTGGTCTCCGAAATCGTCGCTAAGCCCGAGGGGGCGGCCCGGGAACTGGGCGATGAATTTGCCGTTTCGAGTTCGGCCATTTTCGTGATGGACGGCGACGGTCTCACGCTGCATGTTTTGACATTGGACGGGAAGCCGAAGCTAAACGTTGACCTGACTTCCGAACTCGGGCGGGCGAGTCGGTTTATACCTCCGCTGGCGGCCGGCCCGCACGGAGAACTTCTCATTCTGGATCAGCGCGAGGCGCGCGTTCTTCGCTATCGAGTGAATTTCTGATATTCCTTTTCTGCGGGTTGTAATGGTTGGCCACTCAAGGAGATTTCCATGGCCTTGCTCCTCACTGAAGCGGATGTGAAGAAGATTTTGACGATGACGCTGGCTTTGGAAGCCGTCGAGGATTCCTTTCGGCGGCTGGCCGCCGGCACGGCAATTCTCCATTACCGCCAGCGGCTGCACATTCCCCGAAAAGGACTTCTGAACTATATGGGGGCAGCGGATGGAACCAGCGGATACATGGGTTTGAAAATTTACTCGATCGCGCGCGGTGTGGCGCGGTTTCTGGTTCCGCTATACAGCGCGGAGTCGGGTCAGCTAATGGCGTTGATCGAAGCGGATTATCTCGGCCAGATGCGTACCGGCGCCGCGAGTGGCGTTGCCACTCGCTTGATGGCTCGGCAGGATGCGCGGATCGTCGCGATTATAGGAACGGGCCTACAGGCAAGGACTCAACTGGAAGCGATAGCGGCTGTTCGAAAAATTGAGAGCGTTCGCGCATTCGGCCGCGACTTGAACCGGCGCGAACAGTATGCCGGGGAAATGGCTGCCCGGTTGCAGATTGCAGTGAAGGCCGCTTCGTCCGTTGAAGAAGCCGTCCGCGGCGCCGATATTGTGATTACGTCCACCAATTCAAAGAGTCCTGTCCTGGAGGGGCGGTGCCTGGAGCCTGGAATGCATATCAACGCCATTGGAGTGAATCAGGCGGAGAAGCGAGAGCTGGATACGGAAGCGGTCTTGCGTTGTGAAGTGATCGCTGCCGACTCCCGCGAGCAATCGAAAATTGAAGCCGGGGATCTGATTCAAGCCTTCGGCGACGATGCACCGCGGTGGGACCGTGTCTTGGAGTTTTCGGATATCGTTGCGGGGAAGTTTTCCGGTCGCGCGAGCCCGGCTCAGATCACGATGTTCAAATCGAACGGAGTGGCCACCGAAGATATCGTGGTTGCGGGACGAATCTATGAACTGGCGCTCCAGCGGGGCCTGGGCCGGGAGATTCCCCTGTGGGGAGACGAAGCGCGCGCGGTAGAGCGGTAGAAGTCCGAGACATCTAAGCGCGGACGCGCCGCAGCCGCTTTTCAAGAGCCAGGTGCAATCGCTGCCGGGTGTCTTCGGGAAGCGGCACGGGCTCCGAATTGCAGAAAATCTCGATGGTCTTCTTGGTGGTGTCTACAACGACGCGGCAATCCTTGCATTTGTCGAGGTGCTCTTCGATCGAGGCCTTTAGCACAGGGTCGAGCGCTTCATCGAGATAGTCCGCGAGTTCGGTGATAATTGCTTTGCACTTCACGAATTTCCTCCTCGCCGAAAATATCGATTCAGCTTCTGGCGCAGCTTCAGGCGGGCCCTCAACAGCCTGGACTTTACCGCCGGAACCGAAAGGCCGAGAGCTTCCGCCGCTTCTTCGGTCGATAATTCTTCGATGTCCCGCAATTGGAAAACGATTCGGAAAGCGGGGTCGAGTTCGCCAACCACTTGCGACAGAATCTCCGAGAGTTCCACTTGCTCGTAACGCTCTTCGGGAGAGGGCCCCCAGTCCTCCACCTCGCGCGGGATCATATCCTCGCCGGTGTCCACTTCTTCGTCGAGCGACACCTGGTTGGGCCGCCGCCGTCGGAGTTTCATGAGCGCCTGGTTCACGGCGATGCGCACGAGCCACGTGTAGAATCTGGAATTGCCCTGAAATTCGCCTAAATGCTCAAACGCCTTGAGAAACGACTCCTGCATCGCGTCTTCGGCGTCTTCCCGATTCTGAGTAATATTTTGCGTGAGGCGGAAGATCTTGCGCTCATAGCGGCCCACCAGCGTCTCGAACGCGGTAATATCCCCTGCCTTAGCCGCCGCAACCAGGACCGGCTCGTCATCCTTCACAACCTGCGAGGGCAGCGGCGCATGAACCGGATTCAATTTGGATGAACTCATCGGATGTTTTTCCATACGAAAGGGTAGCACAGGTCCGGCCGCCGCAAGAATGCGGAACATTGGCGCGGAACATTGAGATGGATTGGATGGCGGCTCGATCCGGGGAGATGGGAAAAAGATTCAGCATTGAAATAGTTCGAGCGGATAGTCCCAGTGCGGGCAGCGGGGTATAGTATGATGTTCGCGTAAGTTCGCATGGGTTCGCACTGCCAACATCGTCTAATTCCATGTAGTTGAGCCTGATTCAGATGATTCACGGGCCACGTACATACCGTTAATGAAGTCGGACGAACAATCGCCTGGGTAAACGGAAAGCAACGCGATGCGAACGCTGCCTGATTATCTCCGCAAGGGAATGAAAATGATTTTGGTCGGCTCCAACCCGGGCGACCGTTCGGCCCGGGTGGGGCACTATTACGCCGGACGCACCAATCAGTTCTGGCCGATCCTGTACGATGCGGGTGTGATCCCGGAACCGCTCGGCTACGAAGATGACCGCCGGATGCTGGAATTCGGTATCGGCATGACCGATCTCGTCAAGCGTCCCACGCGCAGCACCGAGGAAATCGAGCGGCAGGAGTTTGCTGAGGGCCGTGTCTTGCTGGCCCAGAAGCTCGAAGAATTAAGGCCGCGAGTGATCGCTTTCAACGGCAAGCTGGTCTATGAGAAATTCACCGGGCGCTCTTGCAAGCTGGGGCTACAGAAGGAGCAGCTATATGGCGCCCAGGTATTCGTGCTCCCTTCGGCGAGCGGGCAGAACGGCGAGACGGCTCGCGGAGTAAAGATGCGGTACTTCAAGAAGCTCGCAGTCCTTTTGAAGAGTTTGAAAGACTGAGGAGGCCATGCGGTTCGATGGAAGCGACTCAAACGCAGACAGGAGCCCAGGTGGTGCTCGAAGAGAGATCGGGCGCCGTGATGACCCTTCGCCTGAACCGCCCGCGGAAGCTCAACGCGCTCAATCTGGAAACCTGCCGTGCATTGGTGCAGGCATTGTTGCGCGCGGGCGACGACAAATCGGTGCGCGTAATTGTAATCACGGGGGCAGGGCGCGCCTTTTGCGCGGGCGGCGACCTTGATCAGATTCGCGAAGCGCGGGATCGCCGCGCGGTGAACGAATTGCAGGCCATTCTCGTCGCTGGCAAGGAGATTTGTCTGGCGATTGCAACGATGTCCAAGCTAGTGGTTGCGGCGGTCAATGGCCCGGCGGCAGGGGCGGGCATGAGCTTGGCTTTGGCGTGCGATCTGCGAATCGCGTCGGACCAGGCGACCTTCGCGCAGTCGTTCGCCCAGGTCGGGCTCTATCCGGATTTCGGCGCATCTTATTTTCTGCCGCGGCTGGTCGGCCTTTCGCGCGCATCCGAGCTGTTTTACACGGCGGAGAACCTGACGGCGGAAGAAACCCGTCGGATCGGTATCGTATGCAGCGTCTATCCGCAAGATCAATTTGAGAAGGAAACGCGGGAGCTTGCGGAGCGTCTTGCGGCGGGCCCGCCTCTCGCTTACCGGGATGTAAAGCGCACGATGGTCGGCGAGAAGCGCCGCGAGCTGGAAGAAGTGCTCGATGAAGAGATTCGCCTGCAAACCCACTGTTTTCTCTCCGAGGATTGCGCGGAAGGTCTGGCGGCATTCTTCGAGAATCGCCAGCCGAATTTCCGAGGCCATTGAGAAGCCGAAGCGCCTCTTCCATTTACACTCTACGCAATGAATATTGGATTTTTGCCGGCGTATCCGGTCTTATTAGCAGCGTGAGGTCGCGGGCGAACATCGCAAAGAGGTTTAAAAAATCGAAGATGACCGAAACGAATGCAAACATCGAAATTACGCCGGGCGAAGTGAAAGGTATGCTCGACCGGGGCGAGAAATTCCTTTTGGTCGATGTTCGCGAGAAGTGGGAGGAGGACGCTTCGCGGATCGAAGGCGCCGTCTTGATCCCGCTGCGCGAGATCCCGGCCAATTTGGCCCGCTTGCAGGGTGTCGAGATCGTGCTCTTTTGCCATCACGGCATTCGCAGCCTCGATGCCGCGGCGTGGCTGCGATCGCAAGGAATGGAAAGCGCGCGATCGATGTCCGGGGGAATCGATCGGTGGGCCGTGGAAGTGGATTCAGCGGTGCGACGCTATTGATGAGGAGTACGCCGATGAGCGCAAAAAGTGCGGGGCGAAAACCCGCCAGCGGAGTCAAGAAGCCGGGGAGAAAAGTCAGTTTCCTTCATAAGCCGAATTGCACCACGTGCCGCAAGGCGCGGAAATTTCTGGAGAACCGCGGGGTTCAGCTCCATTTCCGCGACTTGGGCAAGGAGCGTTTGAGTGCTGCGGAACTCGAGAAGTTGATTGGAAACCGCGATTATAAAGGCTTTTTGAATACGCGTAATGAGCTCTATCGAGAAAAGAACATGAGAGAAAATCCGCCCTCGCGCAAAGAAGCGATCCGTCTGATGGCGCGGGAACCGAACCTAATCCGGCGTCCTGTGGTGATTGCCGGCGGGCGCGTCGTAGTAGGCTACGACGAAAACGGCATGGCACGCCTCTAAGGCGCCCCTTTCTCTCTGATGCAAGCCACACAAACGGCCGGTAGTGACTTCCTGGCCGCAGCCGTTCTGGCGCCTCCACGGCGGACGGAGTTCTCGTCGTTCACGCCGGTAATGGCTTGCCTTTCGTTTCCACCCCCAGAGGGAGAAGCAGCAAACCTAGCACGAACGCCAAAGCCGTCATGGCTACGGGTGTACCGAGAGTTTGAAAGTGACGAACCCCTGCGCCGACGAGCAGCGTAAAAAATGCCGCGACGAACCGTCCGATATTGGTCGTAAATGCGAAAGCACTCGCGCGGCATTCCGTTCCGTATTGCTCGGGAAGCCAAAATGAATAAACGATGAAGTTTGCTCCGCCCAATCCAAGAAGGAAGGCGCAAACCAGGAACCACGCGATCGCGTTTGTCTGCATATAAAAAACGTGATCGAAAGCCACCCAGATTGACAAGCCCATCACCGCGTAAAAAATTGCCAGCGTAACTCTGCGGCCAAGCCAGTCGCCTAGCAACGGCACAATCAGAGCTCCCAGTACGGTGGCGATCCCGAGCAGCGCGGTTGAGTAAGAAGCGAGTCTGGCTCCTTCCATCGCCGTTCGTCCTAGCCTGGCAGCGATGTACGTAATCGCCGCGGGCACGTAGACGGACCCCGCCCATAAGCCCACGAGCGAAACGATCAAATAGAGTGAATTGAGGATCGTCCGGCGGCGATATTGAGCCGTGAAGAGCTCGAAGAAAGAGTTGTGCATCCTCCATTTCTTGCCCAACTGCTCCATTTTGCTTTCCCAGCGCTCGGGCTCCTCGATCCGGTTGCGAATCCAACCCACCATGAGAGCGGGCAACCCTCCCACGACGAACATGTACCTCCATCCGAAGCGGCTGCCGATGAAGTAGTTAGCTAGAGCGGCCAGGAGGAATCCGAAGTAGTAGCCGGTGTGCATTAAAGCCGCACCCATGGTGCGACGCTTCTCGGGCCAATCCTCGGCGACAAGCGAGGCGCCGATCGACCACTCACCACCGATGCCCACCCCGGCCAGGAACCGGAAGATGCCGAGGGTCCACACTCCTGTGGCGAATGCGGACAGCAGCGTGAAAACGGAAAAGCAGGTGATGCTGAACATCATCGTTCGCACACGGCCAAAACGGTCGGCGATAGGCCCCCAGATGAGAGCCACGCCCCATCCAACCATGAAGAGGGCGAAAAGCAGTCCGCCGTAATAGCCAACATTGGCCGTTGTGGCGGGGATTCCTGATTTCGGCAACAAATCGGTGAGTGCCGGAACCAGGACGAGAGAGTAGATGAAGGAATCCATCCCGTCCATCGTCCAGCCTCCCCAGGCGGCCCAAAAGCTGCGCACCTGATTGGGAGTTAGCTGCTGTTTTGGTTGGGGAGCTTCCACCGCCAAAGTTTGCAAAGCCGTTCCTCCGTGCTCGCTTGCCTGCGAAACGATGGACTCTATTGGGCGGTCCAGCCGCCATCGATTGCCAGGCTCGCACCCGTAATCAACGAGGCGGCCGGCGACGCCAGAAAGACAATCGCGCCGACGACCTCGCTGATCTTTCCGATTCGTCCCAGCGGAATCCTGCTAATTGCCCAATCGCGGAATTGCGGGTTTTCAAGGAAAGGAGCTGTCATGGGCGTTTCCAAAAATGTGGGGCCGATGGCGTTCACTCGAATGTTGTGCGGAGCCAGCTCGACAGCCATTGCTTTGGTCAGCCCCTCGATCGCGTGCTTGGTCATGCAATATGCCGTGCGTCGAGGCGAGCCAACGTAGCCCATTTGCGATGAGATGTTGATGATTGCTCCTCCGCGATCCTTGCGATCGGGCGCCTGAAGCATTTTTCGCACGGCCAACTGTGCCGCGAGAAAGGCCGAACGAACGTTCAGTGCGAGCATTTGATCGAGGTGAGCCTCCGAAACATCGACGAATGGCTCGGGAACATTCATTCCCGCATTGTTGATGAGGATGTCGAGCCGCCCGAGGCGGTCAATTTCCGCGCGGAGCCGGTCGTTATCGGTCACGTCGCATACCATCACGGTGGCTTGGCTGCCGCACTCGACGATACGCTGCGCGACATTGTCCAGGTCTGTCCGCGTCCGGCTCAGCAGTATCACCTCCGCGCCAGCTTTGCCCAGAGCGACCGCCGTCTCCGCGCCGATGCCGCGGCCCGCGCCTGTAACGAGCGCGATGCGGCCGTCCAGCCGAAAAGTCGCGGGAATGGAGAGTGGATCGACGCTGGCTATGGCCGGCCTCCCGAGCGAGCGCCCAAGCCAACGTTCTTCCCGCCATAGCGGCGCAGGCGAAGATCCGCCTGCTCTTTATGCGCCCAGAATCGTTCGATGGCACACAGGCGCGAGCAATATTCCGCAATTTCCGCGCTGGCCTTCTCCGTGCATTCCTGGTAGGTGACGGTCTTCATGAACTTTCCAACCCAGAGTCCTCCGGTATAGCGCGCAGCCCGCTTTGTGGGCAGGGTGTGATTCGTGCCGATCACTTTGTCGCCGAAGGCCACGTTCGTTTCGGGGCCCAGAAACATGGACCCGTAATTTCGCATATGCTCGAGAAAATAACGCGGATTCCGAGTCAGAATTTCGACGTGCTCGTAGGCGAGCCGGTCCGCCTCACGAACCGCTTCATCAGCATCATGCACTAGAATGATTTGGCCGTGGTCCCGCCAAGCCGTCGACGCAATCTCCGCCGTGGGCAGAATGGCGAGTTGGCGCTCGATCTCAGCTGGAAGCGATTGTGCCAGCCGTTCTGATGTCGTAATTAGAGCTGCCGGTGACGTGGGTCCGTGCTCAGCCTGGCCGAGCAAGTCGGTGGCTACGATCTCGGCATCGCTCGAATCGTCGGCCACAATAAGTATCTCCGTTGGGCCTGCGAGCAGATCGATTCCCACCTGGCCGAACAGCTGGCGCTTGGCCTCGGCCACGTAGGCGTTCCCTGGGCCAATCAGCATGTCCACCGGCGCAATCGTTTCCGTGCCGAACGCCATCGCCGCCACTGCTTGCACGCCCCCCAGAATGTAGATTTCGTCGACTCCGCCCAGCACCATCGCCGCGATTGTTTCAGGATGAGGTTTGCCGCCGGTCGGCGGAGTGCATGCAATCACTCGCTCGACGCCCGCCACTTTTGCCGTGACGATACTCATATGGGCCGAGGCTACCATTGGGTACCGGCCGCCCGGCACGTAACAGCCGGCGCTGCTCACCGGAATATTGCGATGGCCGAGCCGAACCCCCGGCAAGGTCTCCACTTCGATATCCTTGAGCGCCGTCTTTTGGTGTTCCGCAAAGCGGCGTATTTGCTCCTGTGCAAATTGAATGTCCTCGATCGTTTCCATTGGAACAGAAGCCACGATTTCGTCGGCCTCGCTTTTCGAGAGCCGAAAGCTGGGCGGCGACCATCGATCGAATTTTTCGGAGAGCTCCCGCACGGCCGCATCCCCGCGCTTCTTCACTTCATCAAGGATGCCCGCGACCGTCTCTTGGACGTTTTTGTCGGCTTCATCGGTCTTGCTCTGAGCGATGGCGGTCTTGAGGTACTTCGGCATGCTTCTCGGCTCCTTCACAAGACTACTTGATTGCCATCGGGTTGATGGGCGAGCCAACCGCTCCCGTGATGGGTAGGGGAGGCGCGCAGAAGAAAAATTCGTACACGTCATCATTCGCACAGTCGGCCGCCAGATCCTTGACGTAAAAGATCTCCCCCATGGTGATGCCAATCATGGGAATCACAATCCAATGCCAGGGCTGGCTGATTCCAACTTCCGTTCCATTGGGACGCACCTCGCAGCCCCACGTATCGGCGCAGATCGCGGCAATATCGCTACGGCGAATCCAGTCGGCCGTCTCGAACTGTAAGCCGGGCGCATCGCCCCCGGCATAACCGCCCCACTTGCCCGACGCGAGGCAGCGTTCCATATGGCCGGTGCGCACAATCACAAAGTCGCCCTTCCGGATCTCCACCTTTTGAACCGCGGCGCATTTTTCTAATTCATCTGTGCCGATGCCGTATCCATCCTCAAGGAAGTCAACGCCTTTGAAGCGGGGAATATCGAGAAGCACGCCCCTGCCGACCATCTTGTCTTTGGTTTTTTCAATTCCATTTTTATGAGCGCCATTGGAATCGACGAGGCGCGCATCATAACCGTTCCACATCTTATCCCCGAAGAAGATATGTCCCAGAGCGTCCCATTGCGTGCCGCATTGCAATGGCATGGTCACAATGTCGTCCGCATGGCGCAAGCCAATCGCTTCCTGGCGGTCGGCAATGGCGTCCACGCCGGAAGCGGTCATCGTGTGGATGGGATTGAAACGATTGCCCCATAAGCCGTTCTGGGGGCCGTTGCTATCGAAATTCAGGGCGAGTGAGAACGCTTTTCCCCGGCGGATCAGACGGGCGGCGTTAACGATGTCCAGCGGAGAAATATTGTTGAGGGTGCCGAGTTCGTCGTCAGCCCCCCAGCGCCCCCAATTCTTGAGCCGCTCGGCGGCAGAGTGGATGTCTTGGAGTGTCACTTTCGATGTGGCATCTTTGCTCATCGGAGACCCTCCTCTGCGCGTATGGAATTCGAACCCGAAGCGGACCATAGTACCGCACGGCTGCATATTCGTGCACGTTTTGCCTGTCGGCGCCTAATAAAATTCACGGAGAAATAGATCGATGTGGCGCGACGGGCTTGGAAGGGCCGCCAAGAAGGCCTGATCGGCGGGATCTGCGAACTGTTTTCGGTGCCCGGTGCGATTTCTCAATTTTGCCCTGCAAGAGGCAAATAATCGGAGGACGTTACAAGTCCTTCCAGGCCACAAATGCGGCCCCTAGCAAGGGGCACTCTTCGTTCAGGACCACGTAGATCGGTACGTTCGCGAGAAACTCTTTCATCTTTTCCTTGTCTCGTGCTGCGGCGACGAACGCCCCTTCCTTCAATTTGGGCAGAACCTTGACGGCGATTCCTCCGGCCATGTAAATTCCTCCCCGCGCAAGCGTGCGAATTGCAAAGTTCCCCGCCTCCGAGCCATAAATTTCGGTCCATAAATCGAGGGTCTCGGCACACACGGGACACTGGCCGGAAAGTCCTTGTTGTGTAATTTCGGGTGCCGGATCTTGCGTCGGATCGTCGAACCCTGGATGTTTCACCGCGGGATTCAGAAACTCGTGGACGTTCTGAAACCCTCGGCCGGAAAGAATTGTTTCGGTGCTCACAAACTCTCCCCGGGTCCGAAGGAATTTCCAAAAGTCGGCTTGTTGCGCGGTGTGGGGGGCGAAATCCGCATGACCGCCTTCAGTCGCCATGGCGAGGTGCCGTTGGCCATCCCAGAACAAGATCGCCTCGCCCAGACCCGTGCCTGCGGCGATCACCACGGATGTGGCTTGCGGAAGAGGGTTTCCGCGGTAAATCGTCTCGAGATCGGCGGGCTCCAGGACCGAGACTCCAAATGCCGTTGATTCCAGATCGTTGAGAATCCGCACGCGCTTCAGCCCTAGGAACCCAGCCACGACTCCGCCATCCACGATCCAGGGCATGTTCGTTCCATGAACGCTATTGTTTACGACGGGCCCTGCCACTCCGAAGGAGGCTGCCGTTATTTTAGCGGGATGCTCCCGCAGGAAATCCTGTGCGATTTCTTTCAGTCCCGCATGTTCGTGGCTCGAGTATCGCTTGTGCGCGATTCGAACCAGCTTTTCCTGCTGCACATCGAACAGCCCGAGGTTGGATTTCGTACCGCCAATGTCACCCGCGAGAATCATTCACTTCTCCAAGCGTGGATTCACAACAAAAGCGCAGGAATCTCAGGAATCGGAAATGAGAAGCCCAATGTTACTACAGCGGACGCCAGTGGCGTCCTTCGGATACGGTCAGATCGTCCGCCGCTCGTGGGCCGTCGCTGCCGGCCGCATAATTGGGGAACGGCGGCGCGGAAGCATTCTTCCACTCTTCAAGAATTGGATCAACGAGTTCCCAGGCGGCCTCGACGCTGTCCGCCCTGTCGAACAACGTGGCGTCACCGCGAATGCAATCGTTGAGCAGGGTCGCATAAGCCCCGCGCGAGACCACTCCGAATGTTTGGTCGTACCGGAAATCCATTGTGACCGGGCGGATGTGCATCTCCGAGCCGGGAGACTTTGCGCCGAACGACAGGGATATCCCTTCATCCGGCTGGATATTCAGCACCAGTAAATTAGCCTCCAGGCTTTCACCTCGGAAGACCTTGTGGGGCGCCTCCTTGAATTGAATCGCCACCTCCGTGCGAGGCTTGGCCATGCGTTTTCCGGTCCGCAGATAGAAAGGAACTCCGCTCCATCGCCAATTGTCGACAAGAAGCTTGAGAGCCACGAACGTTTCCGTGGAAGAGTCCGCTTTCACTCCTGGCTCCTGATGATATCCCGGCGCCGGCTTGCCATTCACGGTTCCAGGCCCATATTGCCCCCGCACCACCGATTTGCGCGTTGTTTCCCGCGTAAACGGCCGAATCGACTGGAGCACTTTGATTTTTTCGTTGCGCACGGCCGTTGCATCGAATGTCGCTGGCGCTTCCAGCGCGACCAACGAGGTGAGCTGCAACATATGGCTTTGCACCATATCGCGCAAGGCACCGGCGGACTCATAAAACGCGGCGCGCTCTTCCACCCCGATCGATTCCGAAGCTGTGATCTGCACGTGGTCGATGTAATTGCGGTTCCAGAGCGGCTCGAAAATGCCGTTGCCGAAGCGGAAGACTAAAAGGTTCTGCACCGTTTGTTTGCCGAGGTAATGGTCGATGCGGTAGACCTGCGACTCATCGAATACTTCGAGCACCTTTTGGTTCAATTCGCGCGCCGATTCGCGGTCGTGCCCGAATGGCTTTTCGATGATGATGCGCGTCCAGGATCGGTCGCCCTTGGGCTTGGCCAATCCCGCCTCTCCGAGATGCTGGATGATGCGAGGATGAACGTCCGGGGGAGTCGCGAGATAGAAGAGGCGGTTGCCGCCGAGATGGCCTTCGCGATCGAGTTCTTCGAGGCGCTGCGCTAGGCGACGATACGACTCGGGGTCGTCGTAATCCCCTCCGAAGTACTGCAAGTGCTTCAGGAAATCCTCGCGATGATCTTCGCGCCCGCAGTTTGGGCTGCCCTTCGCCAGCGCCGCTTCCGCAGCCTTGCGAAAATCGTCGTCACTCATCCGCGTGCGAGCGAACCCAACGAGCCGGAACCGCGGTGCCAGGCACGCGTGACAAGCCAGGTCGAAAAGTGCGGGCAGCAGCTTTCGCCGAGCCAGGTCGCCCGAGGCTCCGAACATCACCACCGCGCAGGGGTCGTTCGGGGCTTCGCAGTAATACGCATCCGTTCGAGGCAAATCGGCGACTTCGGTTGCACGGGTATTCATCGGAGACTCTCCAGGAAGCGTTGGCTCTAGCGGCGCCCGGTGTCGCTCGTTTCTGTGTCATCACCCGAAATCCGCAACAGCAGCCTACCATATTCTACGCGGATGCCAGGCGGCATGGCTCGGGTTCATATCTTGAGTCGGAGATGCCCCGGTGAGCCATGGCTTGATTCAATCGTTATAGAGCCGCCACCGTTCCCGGTTGGAATTTTCTGTGCGCTTGCAGTATCTTGAATTACAGCGAAAATTATAAGGACGCATTCGAATGGCCGATGAAAATGACCCGACGGTACGGCGACAGCTGCTTCGTCGCAGGGCTGGGCAGTCGGTTCGCATGATGAAGTGCGTGAAATTGGGCCGCGAGATGCCTGGGCTCGACCGGATCCCCTGGAAAGACGAACTCGGCAAACGGGTCTACGACAATGTGTCGAAGGAGGCTTGGCGCATGTGGGTCGAGCATTCGAAGATGCTCAAGAATGAATTCCGCCTCAATCGCTCGATCCGAATTCGCAGAAGGTCATGTCTTCGACGTGGGGGCCGAGTTGCCCGCTAGTTACGTCCCGCCCAAACATTAACGCCGCCTTCGAACGCTTACGGGCGGACAACGATCTGCGGGTAATCGTAGATCGCCTCCCCAACGGCGAGAGGAATGGCAGCATCTAAGGATTCACCGGCTTGACAACTGCTCACCACATCGAAATCCGCCAAGGCGATCTCACCGAAATGAACGTCGATGCGATTGTGAATGCGGCGAATAACGACCTTTACCTCGGCGGTGGGGTCGCGGGAGCGATCAGTCGCAAGGGCGGCCCGCGGATTCAAGCCGAGTGCAATGAAATCGGCACGATTCCGGTGGGTGGCGCGGCCATCACGACGGCAGGAAAGCTGAAAGCTCGTTACGTCATTCACGCGGCGAGTATGCAACTGGGAGGGCGGACCACCCCGCAAGCCCTGCGCAGCTCGACCGCTCACGCGCTCCGCATCGGCGCACAGAAAGGCCTGAGAACGTTGGCATTCCCCGCGGTCGGCGCCGGCATCGCGGGTTTTCCGCTTCGCGAATGTGCTGAGATCATGCTAAGCGAGGCGGTGAAGCATCTCGATGGCCCCACATCTCTCGATAAGGTTTATTTCGTGCTTTTTGACAACGAAGAGCGGGAGACTTTTGAAAAAGTTCTTGACGAAATTAATTCCCGTAGCGGGCCGGTTCAAGAAGCGGATTAGTCGGTTCGCCTTTTGAGGACGGGCTTATCCGACCCGGAGCCTGCGGTGGTTGCAGCCGGGGCCGTGGCGGGGGCTCGGACGGCGGTGGATGCGGCCACGGTGGAGTTGTCCCCGTTGTAGGGCTTCTGGAGATACAGTGCCGCTTGTTGCTGCGCGCCCGCTGTATCGTCGTTCGTATGCTGCGCCAGACTGTATTCGTTGACGGCGCGCTCGCGCTGTCCCAGTAAATCGTAAATCTTTCCGATATAGATGTGGCTCCAGACCTCGACCCACTTGGGATCTCCGTCGCCGCCCAGTGACGCGCGGAACGCATTGGCGGCGGCCTGATAATTCTTTTGGTAGAACATGGCCTCGCCCATTCGGAAATGAGCCAGCGAGTTCGTCGGGGCCACGTCCAGCGCGCGCTGATATTCCTGAATGGCCTCGTAGTATTTCCCGACTTCAGCCATGACCTCGCCTCTAGCCACCGACGCGCGAACCCGCAGGCTCGGGCTCGACTTCAATAAGTTATTGTTGGGATCGATGGTGATTCCGTTCGGTTTCGGCCGTCCGAACGTATCGATTTCAAACGGCGAAGTTGTCCCGGTAACGAGGACATTCTTGGTTTCGGGATTCCCCTCGGTATCCACCTTTACTTCGACGGGCATGCGAAAGGTGTCGAGGCCCTGATGTATCTTTCCTACCACCCGGAATCCCTTTGGCGTGCGATAGACGATGTAGTCCATCGTGAATTCCGGAACGCCGGTCGAATTCAGCCATTGGGAATAGAAAGACAACAAGTTGAACGAAGGCTCCCCATTTGCCGGCGGCTGCACCTTGGTTGCAGTCAGCTTTTCGAATTCATCGATTGTCGCCGTCTTGCCATCTTCCTGCTTGAAGAAGTCCCGCAGAAGCGCCGTGAACGCGTCGTCTCCCAGTTCGGTGCGCAACATGTGAAACACCATTGCGCCCTTGTCAACCACGATCGATTGATACTGATCGGAATACGCGCCAAGGCGTTGCGCCTGCGCGATCGGCGTCGTGCCTTCATACATCAGCGCGCCTACCGCATAGTCTTCGAGCGCCTTGTGAAGTCCGGCCACGCCATCGGATTGCTCCGCATACATTGCTTCCGCGTAGCGCGAAAGCCCGTCCGTCAGCCACGCATCGGAAGGCGAGGCGGGAAGCACGTGGTAGCCCCACCATTGTCCGGCGGCAAGCTGCGACAGTAGCCGGTCGTTCGGTTTGGTGCCCCACTGTCGCTCGCTGATCAGCAGCAATCCCGGCGCTGAGAATCCATTGAGCGAGCCGTTCGGCATCTGCGCAATCGTCATCGTCGTCCCGTCCGGGATCTGCCCGAAGGTTTCCGAAAAGTAGCTCATGATGTGCGCGAGTGAATCTGCGTAGGGCGTTGCTGTCGAAGCTTGCGCCGGTGGATTATAGACGGAGATCTGGTAGCCCTCGGTTTGCACGGGCGACAATTGCAGGCTGCCCGCGACGAACGATCCAACGGGTCCCGGCTGGTCGCAGTGGAATAGGTAGGCTGCTTGTCCCGGCATGCCCTTGCCGACGGCGGGCATCATCGTCGGCGCATCTGCCTTGCCTGTGCCGGCCACGGCAAACGTATCCGGCACCACGATCTTGAATGTGCCGGTATAGCGGTTCGACGGATAATTGGTCAGGGGAAACCAGCGCGCCGGGAGCAGGAGATAAGCCGAGGTCTTGTCGACCGAAGCGAAGCGCACCCCGCGGGTAGGACTGTCGTCTTCGCTCGATATCGGCCCGCTATAGTCGAAGGTGAGCGACACCTGTTTTCCAGGCGTGGCCGTGCTCGGAAGTCCCACACTGAGGAGCAATGGGAAAGTTTCGTCACGCTCGAAACTAAGAGCCTGTCCGCCGGTCTTCACGGAGTTCACTCTCAGGTCCGGGTGTAGCTCGACCAGGACGGTTTTCGCCACTTCCGTGGCGACAAAGTCCACTTTTACCTGTGCCGAGATCGTCTGGTCTTCGGGATGAAGAATGGCCTCGACATCATAGTTTGTCGCCCGGAACGGAAACTGGCGGGGAGCCTGCGCGGGCGCGGAAGCCGCGGCGAGGGCGGAGAGTGCCAGCGCGGCAAGGAGTCGATGGACCCTGAGCAAGGAGCAACCTCTCTCGGCGAAGACAAACACCTAGCATTCATAAGATACCAGACAAGCCTTCTCAGTTGCCCGCGCCAAAAGAGCTTACAGCATCCGCGCAAAAACGTCCGCGGCGCGCGCAATAGCGCCGCCCGGACCAAGTTTGGAGCGCACTTCAGCCAGGCCCGCTTTCACATCCTCGCGCGCCGCCTGGGATTCAAGGAGCCGGCGCACTTCGGCTTCGACCGCGACAGGCGTGAAATCGTCCTGAATCAGCTCGGGCACCACGCGCCTTCCGGCGATCAGATTCACCATTCCGATAAACGGCGTGTGGATCATTCGTCGCAAGATCGCCGCGGTAACGGGCGTCACCCTGTAGATCACGACCATGGGCGTCCCAAGCAGCGCGGCTTCGATCGTCGCCGTTCCGCTCGCGACGATGGCGCAATCCGCTGCCGCGAGTGCGTCGTACGCGGCCCCTGCCACTTGCTTTATCTCGACGCGTGAGGGGCCGTATCGCGCAAATAAATCGCCCGTCAGATTCGGCGCCACGACGTGGACGAATTGCACTCCATCTCTCGCTTCCAATGCGCGAGTGAGCCGTTCGCAGGCCTCGAGGACTCTTGGATAATTCTGCGTGATTTCATTTCGCCGGCTGCCCGGAAGAATCGCCACGATCGGCCGGCTTGCATCCAGCCCGTGCCGCATCGCGAATTCCGTCCGGGTCATGGTTGGCTTCACCACGTCTACCAGCGGATGGCCCACAAAATCCACGGGCACTCCCGCGTCTCGGTAGATTTGTTCTTCGAAGGGAAAAATCACAACCATGCGCTTGACCAGTCGCTTTACCACTCGAACGCGCCCGGCGCGCCACGCCCACACCTGCGGACCGATGAAATATCCCACGGGGATTCCCTTTTGCTTCAGCCGCCTGGCGACTCCTAAATGCGTCCCAGGGGAATCGACAAGAATTGCGAGCGCCGCGTGGCGCTTGGCGGCCTCTCTGGCTAAACGGCGCTGTACGGCGACGACCGACGGAATCTTATGCAGCACTTCTGTGATGCCGACGACGGCCACTTCATGGTAATCGGCGATCAGTTCAACTCCCGCCTCCGCCACGCGGGGCCCGCCCATGCCAAAGAAATGGGCGCCTGTACGCTCACGCAGGGCGGTTGCCAGGCGCGCGGCGTACATATCGCTCGACGCCTCGCCCGCGGAAATCAAAATTGTGGGCGCACTCATCCGTGGGCCCGGATAATCTGCCGCGCAGAAGGGCGCGGAAAGGCATTTCGTCGAGGGATAGCAGGTTTTGCCGTTACTGCCAGGTCAGTCATCGGCCGGCAAGGGCTGTGAGAACCCGGCGGAACGGCTGTCGGGGAGCGAAGCCACCAACTCCTGTTCTTTGTACTGGAGTTGGTACAGGCGGTAGTAAATGCCACGCAAGGCGAGAAGCTCTTGATGCGAACCCTGCTCGCGGAGGCGTCCCTTGTGAAACACGAGGATGCGATGGGCGTGCTGGATCGTGCTGAGCCGGTGAGCGATGATCACAGCCGTGCGGCCCTCGATCAGGCGGTCCAGCGCTTCTCGGATCATCAACTCCGTCTTGGTATCGACGCTGGAAGTCGCCTCGTCGAGGATCAGGAACTTGGGGTTATGTGCCAGCGCGCGAGCGAAACTGACAAGTTGCCGCTGGCCGA
>Ga0307374_10003601_pt1 | contig 26307 bp, 24 predicted proteins | sample OX3MG_FD_202532 | JGI IMG/M metagenome (GOLD analysis project Ga0307374, IMG submission 202532) | Soil microbial communities from Risofladan, Vaasa, Finland - OX-3 | ecosystem: Environmental > Terrestrial > Soil > Coastal area > Acid sulfate soil | place: Finland: Risofladan, Vaasa | collected...
GCGATCGTGGCGAGTCCGACCATGTCCAGAAGCCACTTCTCCCACCCCTTCGGCACTTTCTCGCGTAATCCAGGCTCGACAGCGAGTGTTGCACACACCAGTTTCCATGCAACACTGGAACCGCAGAGACTTTTGTACGGATACGTTTCATCAGCGCGCGCATTGGGATTCAGTACTGCAAATGCACCCGGTAATTTCTCTTGCGGTAAATGATGATCTGTGACGATAACTGCCATACCGAGTTCATTTGCGCGCGCAATCGGTATGACATCCGTGATACCGGAATCCACGGTGACAATGAGTTTCGTTCCGTCTCGCGCGAGCTTCTCGATGCCGCCGATGTTCATGCCGTATCCCTCAAGGTGGCGGTGCGGAATATAATTTTCAAAATTCGCACCAGCCTTCCTAAGAAAATCGTGGAGGAGCACGGCGCCCGGGATGCCGTCGCAATCGTAATCGCTCCACACGACTATCTGCTCCCCCGAGAGGATGGCGCGCGCAAATCGCTCCGCAGCTTTGTGCATATCTATCATCAGGAACGGATCGTGAAGATGTTCAGAGTAAGACGGATTCAAGAATTTTTCCGCCTCTTCTTTCGTCGTGATGCCGCGGCGCGCTAAGAGCGCCGCGGTGAGGTCATCATGTTCTGCGAGTTCTTTGCGCAGTGTGTCGTCAAGCGGATCGTGGAGCGGAAACATGTGGCACTATTGTATACTGCTCTGCAATGGAAGACACCGTATTCATGAAGATCATACGGCGGGAGATACCGGCTGATATCGTATATGAGGATGCCGATACTCTTGCCTTTCTCGATATTCATCCAACGAGCACTGGGCATACGCTCGTCGTGCCAAAGAAGCCATTCCGCAATATTTTTGACATAGACGATGCGACGCTCGCCGCAGTAGGACGCACAACGCATCGAGTGGCAAAAGCAATTAAAGAAGCAGTGGGTGCAGAAGGATTGAACATCATAACGAACAACGAGGCCGCCGCCGGGCAGATTGTCTTTCACTACCACGTTCATATTGTTCCGCGATTTACGGGAGACGGCCTTCGGTCCTGGACGGGGAAGCCCTACTCAGATGCCGCGACTGCGACTGCCGTTGCCGAGAAGATTCGTCAAGCGCTCGGGTGAATAGTAAGCGCTGCAATACCCGGCAATGTGCCTTTTGCCAGGTAATCAAGCATCGCGCCGCCGCCGGTTGATACGAAAGAGAAACGCGAGAGAAGCCCGAGTCCTTCAATTGAGGCTATGGTATCACCACCGCCGACAATCGTTCGGGCGCCTGAGGCTGCAACAGCTTGTGCGAAGGCATCAGTCGCATCGGAAAAACCGTTCTCATACTTCCCTAGCGGACCGTTCCATAAAATAGTTTTCGCTTGTCGTGCAAGAGTGGTGAGAAGCGTCACTGTCTCCGGGCCGACGTCAAGAATAATCTCATCTGCGCGTACCTGTCCTGCTACGGCAATGCGCGCGGTGCCTCTTGCATCTGCTCCATCAGCTCCATTTGTTGGTATGACAAGCGAGTCCACTGGTAGGACCAATTTTGGGTTATTAAGCAGTTTTTTGATGTGAGCAAGATCCGCCCCCGACACGAGTGATTTCCCCACGGGCTGTCCCGCCGCTTTAAGAAAATCGTTTGCAAGTGCCCCGCCGACGAAGATGCGGTCGTAGCTTTCAAGAAGCGTTGTGAGCACTGCCTCTTTTGTACTGAATTTCGCACCGCCGATGACGGCGAGCGCAGGATGTTTCGGCGCGGATGCTGCAGAGAGCTCGCGTACTTCTTCTTCAAGGAGCAGCCCGGCATAGCTCGGCAGGAATTCTGGCACGCCAATGATGGATGCATGGTGGCGGTGGCACGTATCAAAAGAATCTTGGACAAAAATATCTGCGAGCTCTGCCAGCTCGCGGGCGAATGCCGGACGGTTTTCCCTCTCACCCCTATCGCGTCGCAGATTCTCAAGGACGAGTACCTTCCCTGGAGTGAGGGCGCGTACGGCAGCGCGCGTGCGTTCACCAGTAATTTCGGGAAAGAAGGAGACACCGTGGATGAGCTTCCCGAGTGCGACCGCGCTCGGTGCAAGTGTCTCCGTCCCCTGTTCACCGATGTGGCTTATGAGCACGACTTTTGCCCCTCGTTCACACAAATAGCGTATCGTCGGCACGGCACGTCGCAGGCGGTAGTCATTGGCAACGTTCCCGTTTATGACTGGTACATTGAGTGCTGCACGCACGAGAATAGGGATATTTTCAAAAACGCGAATGTCACGGACTGTGCGCATGGCGCCTATACGTGCACGTGGAGTTGCTTCACCAGCTCGCTGAAGATTTTCGGGTTAACAGACGCATGGCCGATGAGGAAGCCATCAATGCCGGAGCCAGCTGCAAGTGCACGAATATTGTCCGGTTCAACCGAGCCGCCGTAGAGCACGAGCGCATGCGCATGATGTCTTCCCGGCAGGAGTTCGGCAAGTACTTTGCGGATGTAGAGCGCCATCTCAGAGAGGTCGTTCGGCCCGATGGCGAATGCCGCCGTCTTTCCGATGGCCCAGAGCGGTTCGTAGGCGACGATGACTTGTGCTCGTTCCTTGAGCGTAAGCGCCGCGAGTGCGGCAGTCAGTTCTTTGCGAATGAAGGCGAGGTACCGGCCTTCGCCGTCGCGCTCACGCTCGCCCATGCAGAGGATGGGAGTGAGCTCATGGGCAAACGCCCGCGCAAGTTTCTCGGCGACGATATCGTCAGTGTCGCCCGCCGCGCGACGTTCGGAATGCCCGATAATCGCATACGTCGCACCCGCTGCCGCATACGCGCCCGCCGTTGCCTCGCCGGTCTTCGCTCCGCCAGTGGAGAGCGAGACGTCCTGCGCGGCGAACGCGACTTTTGATTTGTTACCGGACGTTAATGCGCCGAGGAGCGGAGAAGGCGGTGCGAGTACGATGGCATTGTCGGTCGTGCGGGCGAGCCGCTTACTTACGGCAAAGAGCTTCTTCGCCTTCGCGGAGTCATCAACATACGCCTTCCAGTTTGCGACGATGAGCATGCTCGTAGAATAGCATTATTGGGTGATGGCGTAGGAGCCCGGTACGAAGTTCCAGCTTCCGCCCGGTCCCGAAGAAAAGTTTGAGTTGATGAGTCCGCTGTCGTATACCAAACTCGCACCCCCGCTCATATCTATTTCATTTGCCGTCACGGCTTTCAACGCACTGCCGCCCTCAATGTTGGCGGTGCCGTTCTGTGCGACGATGGCAACGGTTCCGGCGCCGCCCGACATCGTGACGGCATCGTTTCCGTCGCAGCCGGGTGCTACCGGGCAGGCACTCGTTGTGATGAGGAACGGGTAACTGCCGGCCTGCCCCGACCCGCTAAAAGTGCCGCCGCCGTTGACCGCGACATATCCGTCGCTCACGATTGCTCCGTCGTTTGTGCCGTAGCTTGACGCGAGGACAACTTTCCCGCCGCCGGAAACGGTGATGGTACCCTGCACCCATAGGGTACCACTTACGGTAAGCGTGCCGCCGCCATCCACCAGTAAATTACCGGTGATTTCTTTCGGCCCGAGCGTCGCGCCGGCGTATCCGACCGTATAGTCGCCGGTTATTACTCCTCCCGCCGCCGCTTCATTCTTCCAATCCTGGATATTATTGTCGGAAAGAGGAAGCGGTTGCGGTGTCGGGTCGGGTTGACTGGTGTCGCAGGCTTTGTTCGTGTAGCTCCCGCTCTGACAGTACAAAGGCCCCGTCACCGTCGCTCCCATAACAGTATGTGCCCACGCACTGTCGCTCGCCGTTGTGCCGATGTAGACGCCGGTGGCGTACGTATTGCCGCCGATCATTGAAGTACCTCCGCCGAGATATAGCTTGAAATAGCCGTCAAGACCCGCGGGCGTTGTGGCGGACCATGTACCCCCGTATTTTCCAATTTTCGCGGTGCCGTTTACATACCCACCGGTGTTTGCGCCCAAGATGTAATACTTGGAAGAGTTACTGCTGGCATCAATAACAATCCAGTAGGTCTGGCTCGGGCTAAGCACCGGCGTGGACGGCATCGTCACCGTCACCCAACCAAAATTAGCGGTCACGGTCGCCGCTGAAAGCGTGCTCGACATAAGCAAATTCGTTCCGGGGCTCCCGCCGTTGTCGGTCACGATTCTCACAACGGCGTCGGAGGGAGCCCCGACCTTCTTCAGGTAGAACTGAATGTTATTCAGCGGTACGGCCGTCGAGATTTTGAAACTCTGAGCGACATCCTGCGTCGCCGTGGTATTCGCAAAGGTTATGCAGGTAGAACTCGTGCAGGAAGAAATAGAGGGACTGTCGTTTACCTGGTCTGCGGAGACCGCCGGAGGATCTGCGGCGACGGCTGAACCGGTGATGTGCACGCCGGTCGTCGCATTGATGTTGCCGTTTGAATAGACGCTGCCGTTGATGGTCGCTCCTCCGCTCAAGACGAACCCTCCGGCACCGGTCTGTATCCCATACCGGAACGAGACGATATTACTGTTGATACCGACTTCAGTCCGGACTATTTTTGTTGCAACCGGGCTGGTGCTGTTCGGTACATACCCCGTCGCCGTAATCAGTTTCGTGTTTGAATTAACGCTTGAGATGGTCACCGTGAACACACCTCCTCCGAGCGGCGTGTTGCTCTCTCCGCTATACGAAGGGTTTTGGTTTAGCTGGTATGCCGCTTCATCCATGCCCGCTTCGGCGAGCGAGAGCGCCTGCGCGCTCGCGACGCTCGTTAAGGCGTTGCGCGCGGAGGTCGTCACGAAGCTCAAGTATGCGGTCGCGACGGTAAAAAAGATGCCGAGGAAGACGAGCGTCAGGACGAGGACGTAGCCGTGGGATGCGGGACGATGAAGAGAAGGACGCATAGGATTAATAATTACGCAGGTTAATCTGCTCGCGCTCTTGGTCGGAGAGAACATTCTGCTTCACGCTGGTCTGTATTTGCACGTTGATCGTTGTGGAGCTGACCTGGGCGAAGTTAGTGTTGTTGTAGGTAAAAGTGAGCGACTGCAGAGTGGTACTTAAGAGTTTCGTGCCGGGCGTGCGTGCGCTTGAAGCATTTGTTTGCAGAAGACGATAGGCGTTCGTTCCCACGGAATAGAACGCCGCATAGTCGTGCGCGTTCGCGATGATATTTCCGGAACTGTCTATGGAGGGAATTTCCAGAACGAGCGACGTAGATGTGGAAGTATAGGTTCCGCTTGAAAACGCATAGGACTGGAGCACGGCGTCGGCGGGAAGCACGAGCGACTCCACCTCGCGGATGACGGTGCTTGCCGAACCGGAAGATTGCGCGGATGCCTGCTCGTACGACAAGGAATTATTGAAGGTGTATATCATAAGTGTCAGAGCGATGAGCATGATGACGCTGATGGCGACGACGATGATCGTTTCAATAAGCGTAAATGCACGGCGGAAACGCGTCATGGCAGGCCCCCCGTCTGGGTGATGAGCGTGGAAAGCGACACGGTACTTGACGCGCTTGCGCCCGCATCCTGCCAGACGACGCTCACGGTTACCTGTGCGGTCTTCGTGTTATAGGCGCTCACGGTAAGCGTGGTCGTCGCCCCCTGGGGGAGCGTGCTCATAAGACTGTCCGGAAATGAACCGCTTGGCGGAAGCGCGGCATAACCGCCGCCGCGCAGACTCTCAAGCTCATTGCGGGCGATGGAGAGCGCAATGCCTTGGTTCTTCGTCGTCCGCGCGAGCACACCGCTCTGAATGACCGATTGGAGTAGGAGCAGCATCACACCCATGATGAAGAGGGAGACGATAACCTCAATGAGCGTAAATCCGCGGGAGGTCGCCATGCTAGAAAGCGGATGACAGCGAATAAATCGGGGCAATCATTGAGACGGCGAAAATGCCGACGACGGTGCCGATCAGGAGCATAAGGACCGGCTCAATGATGGTGGAGAGGTCTTTAGTCTTCTCCGCGACGTCTTCTTCGTAGAATTCCGCGATCTGTTTCAGCATCTCGGCGACCTTGCCGGTCTCTTCCCCGACCGTGAGCATGTCGCTCATCAGAATCGGATAGAGTTTCGTATGAGCGGAGAACGAGGCGGACAAGAGCTCGCCCTTTCTCACATGCTCTTCCGCCTCGCCTATCACATCCGCAAAGACATTCTCTCCTACGACTTCCTTGGTGATGGCGAGAGCGTCCAGCACGGGCACGCCGGAAGCAAGGAGCGACGAGAGCGTGCGCGCAGCGCGCGCAGTATACGTCTCGCGGACAAGCTCGTTCACGACCGGCAGATGAAGTGCGACCGCAAGCACGACTTTGTTCCCCGGTTTTGAACGAACGAAGGCGATGCCGCCCGCAATAACGGCGACGAGCCCGAGAAGCACCATGGTCACATTGGCCACCATGAAGTCCGACACCGCGACGATAATCTGCGTCGTGAGCGGTACCTGCACATTGAGTTGCTTGAAGGTGCTGGTCAGGGTCGGCACGACATAGATGAGCATAAGCACACCGACGATGAGGACGGCGGTGATGACGATTGCCGGATAAATCATCGCGCCCTTTATCTTGCGCACCAGCTCTTCCGAGTGCTCCATCTGCACGCCGACGACCGTGAGCGCGTCGGAGAGAGAACCGGACTCTTCGCCCGCCTTCGCCATCGCGACAAACAATTTAGGAAATACTTTCGGGTAGGCGGCGAGCGCTTCGTTGAAGGATGACCCTTTCTTGATGGATTCCGAAAGAGCCGTCACAATCTCCTTCAGATGCTTGTTGCCCGATTGGCGCTCAATGACCGAGAGCGCGCGCGAGAGCGACAGGCCGGCAGCAAGCATCGCGGAGAGATTCCGCGCCGTTCGGATGACCTCGGCGCGCTTGATGCCGGTGCCGATATTGTAATTAAGCCATGCGGGAATCGCGAATCCTCCCGCGCCCTCGCGAAGTTCGGTAACTAAGCCGCCTTCTTTCTGTATTTGCTCGTACACCGCGAAGCGCGAGGGCGCCTCAATGACGCGCATTTCATCCGGCACGCCCTCTTTCCGTATGGTTGCGCGGAATTTCATACTTATTCGGTAATGGCGCGCAGCACCTCCTCAATGCTCGTGATGCCGCGCGCCGCCTTGTAGAGACCATCCTCAAACATCGTGAGCATGCCCTCCTTTTTTGCCTGCTCCTCGATTGCCTCGCTTGTGCTTGATGTGAGCATAATCTCTCGGATAGTGGGCGAAATAGCGAGCACTTCGTGGATACCAATGCGTCCCTTGTAGCCATCCGCGCACTCGACCGATGGCTTCGGCCGATAAAACGGAATATCATCGATCAGCGCGCCTGCTTTTACGAGTTTCTCATCCTGAAGCGCTTTGAATGCGAGATTGAATTCCGCATCGCTCGCGATCTTTGCGCGGGTATTTTTATCCATCGCATATTCTTCTTTGCCTTCGCACAGCTTGCGGACGAGGCGCTGTCCGACAATGACACGGATGGTTGAAACGAGGAGGAATGGCTCGACGCCCATGTCGATGAGACGCGGGATGGCGCCGGAGGCACTGTTGGTGTGAATGGTGGAGAGAACGAGGTGGCCGGTCAGCGCCGCGTTGATCGCAAGCGAAGCCGTCTCGCCATCGCGGATCTCGCCGACCATGATGATGTCCGGATCCTGGCGCACGAGAGAGCGAAGTCCATTGGCGAACGTGAATCCTATCTGCGGGTTCACCTGTGTCTGGTTGACGCGCTTCATCTGGTATTCGATTGGATCCTCAATAGTCGAGATATTTACGTCCGGACGATTCAGGATATCGAGCATCGTATAGAGTGTTGTCGTCTTTCCGGAACCTGTTGGCCCTGAAATGAGGATGATGCCGGTCGTTTGTGTGAGCGCATGATGGATGCGCTCCATATTCTCTCCATGAAGCCCGAGTACGTCGAGCGTGAATCCCTCGCCCGTCTCGCGCAAGAGGCGCATCACCGTCTTTTCGCCGAAAAACGTTGGAAGGATGGATACGCGGAAGGAAACCCGGTCGGCTTCGGTTTCCATTTTGAAGCGGCCGTCCTGTGGTAGACGCTTCTCGTCGAGCTTCAGGTTGGAGAGCACCTTGATGCGTGCAACGATGCCGGCCGCAGCGGACGATGGGAGCGTCATCGCGTCATGGAGGATGCCGTCGATACGGTAGCGGACAAGCACTTCGGTCTCCATCGGCTCGATATGGATGTCGGAAGCCCCTTGTACTATCGCGTGTCGGAGTAAAGTGTCGACGATACGCACAATAGGTAGATCCTCAGCCATCTTCTTGAGGTCGTCGCCGGAAAGGTCTTTGTTGCCTTCCGCGATAACTCGAATTTTCCCAGCCTCGGTCGAAATGATGTCGCCGAACTCGTCCTTGAGCGATTTCTGATATTGCAGAAGAGCATGCTTAATACTCTCCGTGTCAGTCAGCCGCGGCAGTATCTTAAGATTTGTTTTCTTACGTACCGAATCGATGGACGCAAGATCGTCGACATCAAGCATCGCCACCCCGAGCGAGTCGCCATCTTTTTTGAAAGCAATGATGTTGTGGGTGCGGGCGATCGGTTCGGGAATAAGCGCGAGAATATCCACGGGGATACGGTAGTCCTTTAAATTTACGAACGGGATGCCGAGGACATACGCCTGGATACGCCGAAGAGCATCTTCGGTAAGGGAACCACGCGAAACGAGGATATCACCAAGCGATTGTTCGCGTTTTTTTGCTTCGACGGCCGCCGCGTCGATGTCTTTTTTTGCGACGAGGCCAGAATCGATTATGAATTCTTTCAACTCCCCTTCCGAAACGTGCATATGCGATAGAGTATAGCGCGTTCTGCTAGTGGCTAGATGCACATTTCACACACATCACGCGTTGGTGAAAGAAAGTAGATTTCTTTTTATTTCTTCAAAAACTTTGTCATTTTTAAGACCCTTAATTCCCGTCCTCTTTTTTCCTTCAAGAAGTTCTCCTATCTTTCGTGACTCTCTTTCGAAAATGGGAGCCAATTCATTTCTATCGATACTCGTGGCATATTCAGAAAACGTTTTAAGCTGTAGAACCGCTTCCTCCAAGATGGCGATTTGCACGGGATGTTCGCTGAGTTCTTTATTTCTCCTGTTCATCCACAGAAGACCAAGCTCCTTTACCCGATCTATCTCTATGCCGACGACAACTTGAGGGATTTTAATTGCCCTAGATCCCCCCTGTTTATGTTGGCTTTTATAGCGTCGAATTTCCTGTGTAGGTCTTTGCTTCCAAAAGTAACATCAATGCCAAGCGCCAAATGTGAGAACTGTTGATTTTCTGCTTCAGTCTCAACAATCATATCAATTTTATTTATGTAATCATCAAAACGAGCTGTCTTTATGATTTGAGATTTTGGGCCGAACCACTCGCTTAACTCCCCATGCTCGCATGCTATTGCCTCCAGAATATCGGCGTAGATTTTACTGGGTGATTGGTCAAAAGTACTTTCCAGGCGATCTACTTCTTCGGCATCGCGCTTGAGAATTTCGTTACCATATAGACCGGCGAATGTCTCAGGTCTTATTTCATATGCAGATAAGACTTCCTTGGCACGAGCATGAGCTGCTGTGGGATTCAAATATGCACGCTCGAACTGCCGCTCATCCGCAGTGCTTTGATAGGTATATCGTTCATGAGGCATGTCCTCTACATGGTATCACCCGCAAAGCTCCTAGAACGAGGGGGCTCCTTTTCTACTACACGCATTCGCAGGCGTGCTTCAATGCCTGCAACGCCGCGTATTCTTCCACTAATCAATAGCTAGGGTAGCTTTGTATATAGTTCCCTCTTTTCCGTGGTTGACTCGCAGAAAGCAGCTGGTATACTTCCTTGTACGCGAATGCCCCTTCGGGGCTTTCTTTATAAAACGTGCGACATACATATTCCATATGATTGATCTGAAAACCATCAATGCAGTGCTCGGAGAGTTTGAAGATCGTGGCATCAGTCGCGCCACGATGATCGATGCCATCGAAAGCGCGATGGCGACCGCCTATAAGCGTGAATATGGGAAGCGCGGGCAGGTCATCCACGCCAAACTCGATCTTGCCACTGGTACTATTTCTTTTGAACAAGTGAAGACTATTGTGGATGGTACGACAGTTCGCTTCCCCGCACCCGATGAAGTGATAGCCGTGGAACGCGTACATTCGCACGCGTTCCACGAAGGAGACGAACAGCTCGCCGAAGGTGAATTGCCGCGCTATGACACCGAGAAACATATTCTTCTCGAGAACGCCAAACTTATCAAGCGTGGCGCTTCCGTTGGCGAGGAGATTATCTTCCCGCTCGAGCCGCAGGACGACTTCGGTCGCATCGCTGCGCAGACCGCCAAACAGGTGGTTATCCAGAAGGTGCGCGAGGCCGAGAAGCTCTCGATGATGGAGGAATTCGGTGAGAAAAAAGGAGAAATTGTGAGCGGCGTGGTGCAGCGCATGGAGCGCGGGGCGATTTTCGTCGATCTCGGTCGTACGACTGGCATCATTCCATATGAAGAGCAGATTCCCGGGGAGCGCTATCGCATGGGTGAGCGCATTCGCGCGTATCTCTATGCGGTTGATGAGGGATTCCGCGGCGTCTACTTGCGGCTCTCTCGCGCGCACCCGAAATTCGTGGTGAAGCTCTTTGAGCTCGAGGCACCAGAACTTGCAGCCGGATCTATCGAAGTGAAGGCGCTTGCACGCGAACCGGGCAGCCGCACCAAGATAGCGCTCGTTTCCCTCGATCCGCACGTCGACCCGGTTGGCTCCCTGGTCGGCCAGCGCGGCGTACGTGTCTCGACCGTGATGAGCGAACTCGGCGGCGAACGCATCGACATCATCGAATGGAACGACAACGCGAAAGAATTCGTAAAGGAAGCGCTCTCGCCAGCGACTCCTCTCTCAGTTGTTCTCGACGAGGCCGATCACCGCGCAACGGTGACTGTCCCCGAAGACGAGCAATCACTCGCTATCGGGCGTGGCGGACAGAACGTTCGTCTGGCCGCAAAACTAACCGGTTGGAACATCGATATCGTTTCGGTCGGTGGTTCCGAAATTGCGGAATCCGATGGAGAGACCGCTGCCATTGTGTCGGACGAAGAGGACCCCGCCGAAGTTGCCGGCGTGATGCCGACGGAAAGCGTCGAAGTCATCGTCGATGAAGCCCCACAAACGACTGGACTCCCGGCCGAGGAGGAGCTCGCGGAACTTCCTGCGCGTGACGAAACAGTTGCGGATGCCGAAGAAGATCGCGATACGGCGAAAGATGAATAAAATTACTTGTAAGGTATAATCAGCGTATATGAATCTGTTGCACGATGTTAATCCGGGCACGAAGGAGAAGCTGCACGTCGTTATCGAGATTCCGAAAGGCTCGCACAATAAGTACGAGATAGACAAGGTGACAGGTATCATTAAACTCGACCGAGTAATGCACTCCGCGCAGGACTATCCATTTGACTATGGTTTTGTGCCACAGACGCTGTGGGACGATGGCGATGCACTCGATGTCGTCGTGCTCACGACGCATCCGCTCGCACCGGGAATCCTTGTCGAGGCACGTCCAATCGGTATTATGCACATGACTGACGGTGGCGAAGCGGACGAAAAAATCATCGCAGTCGCTTCCGGCGACCCACGCTTCGATGACGTGAAAGATATCACGGATGCAAATCGGCACGTGTTGAAGGAAATAGCGCACTTTTTTGCGACGTACAAACAGATTCAAAAGAAAGAGGTTGTTGTCGGAGACTACGAAGGTAAAGATGCCGCCGCCGCTGCCTTCACGCGCGCGTGCAAGCTGTATACCGATGCAAAAAATGAACATGGAAACTGAAAAACTTCTTCCCGCAGGAGAACTAGTTTCTCAAAAGAGCACCCAGGCAGTGCCGGTTCTAGGAGTGCCCTCGGCAAAACAACAGTCCTGGGGCGCCGTTATTTCCATCGTCATCATCGTACTCATGGTAATCATCGGCGCGTTCTATGCATGGGGGCAGCGCATTTCGCAAAGCAATGTGCCTGCTATACCGGCAGCCGCGCAATAAACCTTACTTACATCTCACACTTTTTACTTATGACCCATTCTCAACCCCGTGCATCAATGCTCGTCCCGATGGTTATCGAGAAGAGTCAGTTCGGCGAGCGCGCATATGATATTTATTCACGTCTCTTGAAGGAGCGCATCGTCTTCCTCGGCGGCCCCATCGACGACGACGTCGCGAATCTCGTCATCGCCCAACTTCTTTTCCTCGAAGCAGAGGATCCGAAGAAAGATATTTCCCTCTACATCAATTCCCCTGGTGGCTCGGTGACTGCAACGCTTGCAATGGTTGACACGATGAACCATGTGAAGCCAGCGGTCTCCACCGTTTGTGTTGGTATGGCGGCATCCGGCGCGGCCATACTCCTCTCGGCTGGACAAAAAGGAAAGCGTTATGCGCTCCCGAACGCCGAAGTGATGATTCACCAGCCACATGGTGGAGCCGAGGGTCAAGCGACTGATATTGAAATCACGGCGAAGCAGATATTGAAGCTCCGCGCGGTGTTGAATAAAATTCTCTCAAAGAATACCGGCCAGCCACTTGTGAAAGTCGAGAAGGACGTAGAACGCGATTTCTTCATGACCGCCGATGAGGCTAAAAAGTACGGCCTCGTTGACAAGGTATTCAATTGAAGAGAGTACACGGAAACGCGGGGACGGTCAGCTTCGCCGGCGCCCCGCGTTTGTGCTAGAGTCCCCTCATACCGTCTCCACCGCTTGACCGCCACGGAAGCCCCGCCGCCTTCCATTTTTAGATCTCTATCCCTGTCTCGTATGCGAGACAGGACTAACCAAACGGGCGTATGTCACTCAACATCATATTGATCATGCTTGCGCTCTCAGGCGTTGGCGGCATCGCGCTTGGTTATGTACTTCGCGTGCTCATCGGCCTTGCAAGCCGTGGCTCTGTCGAGCTCGATACGAAACGAAGGTTGCTTCAGGCGAAAGAACAAGCGGCAAAAATTATCGCCGATGCGGAGTTCCGTGGCGCGGTCATCGAGACGGAGCGCCTCGCACCTATCGAGGAACGTGAGGAAAAACTCTCTTCGCGCGAAGAACGCGTCGCGATCCGCGAGGAATTCCTCGATTCTCGTCAGCGCGATCTCGATGATACGGAAGATGAAATTCGCACGCGTGAACAGGAAGCGATTCACGCGCGCGCTGAAGCGGAGAAGCTCACGGTCGAGCGCTCCAAGGAACTCGCGAAGATAGCACATCTCTCTGAAGATAAAGCGCGAGAAGAACTTTTTTTAGAAATAGAACGCGCATACGAGGAAGCGATCCTTCTGCGTCTGCAAAAACTCGCCGCAAATGGCCGCGAACGTCTCGAGGAAAAGGCACGCTCCATTCTTATAAGCTCCATACATAGGCTCGGGAATGCCGTGAATGCTGAGGTTATGTCGCTCTCGGTTGCACTTCCTTCGGAGGATGTAAAGGGGAAGATTATTGGCAAGGAAGGCCGCAACATCAAGGCCTTCGAGCGCGCGACCGGCGTCGATGTTCTTATCGACGACGCGCCTGACCGAATTACGCTCTCCTCATTCGACCCGCTCCGTCGAGCTATCGCGAAGATAGCGCTTGAAAAGCTCATCGTCGACGGTCGCATCCAGCCTGTCAAGATAGAAGAGACGGTTGAGAAAACGCGCACCGAAGTCGCAGAGATTGTCAAACAGAAGGGTGAAGCTGCCGCTTACGAAGTCGGCGTTATCGGGCTTGATCCGAAGCTCACCGCTCTTCTTGGACGCCTTCATTTCCGCACGAGTTTCGGGCAGAATGTTCTTACACATTCCATCGAAATGGCGCATATTGCCGGCATGCTCGCCTCCGAGCTCGGCGCAGATCCGACTGTCGCGCGCACAGGCGCGCTCCTTCATGATATCGGCAAGGCGGTTGACCACGAGGTTCAGGGAACGCACGTAGAGATAGGTCGCCGTATTTTGGAGAAGTTTGGCGTGGATAAGCGCATCATCTTTGCGATGCAATCGCATCACGAGGAATATCCTTATGAGACTCCAGAGGCGATCATTGTCCAAGTTGCTGATGCCATTTCAGGAAGCCGTCCTGGCGCGCGCCGTGACACGGTAGATCGCTATCTGGAGCGTCTCGGTGATCTGGAGCGTCTTGCCGCCGCCTTCGAAGGTGTTGAGAAGGTCTACGCAATTGCCGCCGGCCGCGAGATACGCGTCTTCGTGAATCCCGGAAAGGTCTCCGACATTGCAATGCACAAGCTTGCTCGTGACATCGCGAAGCGCATCCAGGAAGAATTGAAATATCCTGGCGAGATCAAGGTCAATATCATCCGCGAGAATCGTGTCGTTGAGTTTGCCCGTTGATTGCGCACTATCCACGATAGATTGTAAAGCCCTATTGCGTAATGTGGCGCATTTCCTATACTTTTCCCCATGCCCGCCCCTTCTCGGCCGCGGGATTAGCAGCTAGCAGATATTCATGAATAAAGCAGATATTGTTGACAAAGTGCACGGCGTTCTCGGTTCAACGAAAGCCGATGCCGAGCGCGCGGTAGAGACGATGATCGATTCTATTGTCTCCAGCCTCAAGTCTGGTGAGGAAGTCTCGATCGCCGGTCTTGGTATCTTCGCAACGAAGGCGCGCCCCGCACGTCAGGGTCGCAATCCCCGCACCGGCGAGACGATTCATATAGCCGCGACTCGCACCGCGAAATTTCGCGCAGCGAAGGCACTCAAGGACGCGGTTAAGTAATTCCAATAAAAATAGCGCGCTGCCTCAAGGCAGTGCGCTGTTTTTATTTCAAATACTTCTTTTTCTTGATTGCGTCTGGCAGATACGATTCGTTGTCGTACTTCTCGTATCCTTCGCCATAGCTTAGCCCCTTCATTAGTTTCGTGACCGGATTGCGAATTTTCTTCGGAACAGGGAGATTCCCATATTCGCGTGCGTCAGCCTGTGCGTCACGGAACGCATTGTAGGATGTGCGGCTCTTTTTTGCCTGACAGAGATACGCGACACCATGGGCGAGATTTATGGCGCACTCCGGATAACCTATAGTCTCGCAGGCGCGGAAGACTGCGTCCGCAACGACAAGTGCGGTCGGCTGTGCGAGCCCGATGTCTTCCGAAGCGAAGACGACCATTCTTCGGGCAATAAAGAGTGGATCCTCCCCCGATTCAACCATTCGCGCGAGATAGTAAAGCGCCGCATCCGCCTGTGAGGCGCGCATGCTCTTAATGAATGCACTGATGGTGTCATAGTGTTCCTCGCCTTTCTTGTCGTAGCGCAAGTGCGGTGACTCAAGCGCTTTATTCAGTGTGTCAACCGTTACTTTTCCATACAGCGTTTTTGCGCCCTCCATCATCCCGAGCGCCTTGCGTGCATCGCCGTTTGAGTAGCCAAGCAGCCAGTCGAAGGCGTCCTTATCCACTTTCACCTTCGTACTTTTAACAATCGCACGGAGCGCTTCCTCGGAGAGCGGTTCCAATACGAACACACGACACCTCGAGAGGAGCGGCGCGATGATCTCAAACGATGGATTCTCGGTCGTCGCGCCGATGAGCGTCAGTGTCCCATTTTCCACGTAGGGTAAGAGGAAATCCTGCTGGCCCTTATTAAAGCGGTGTATCTCGTCCAAGAAGAGCACCTTCTCTTTCCCGTGTGCGTTAGCGCTGATCATTTTCCGGATATCATCCTTTCCCGCCGATACGGCCGAGAGCTCGAAAAGTTTGGCGTCAAGCGCCCGCGCGTAGATGCGCGCGATAGTTGTCTTCCCTGTCCCCGGTGGTCCCCAGAGGACGAACGAGAATTTATGCTTCTTCTCTACCGCGACACGAAGCGGCCCCCCCTCCCCAACAAGGTGTTCCTGACCGACAACGTCGTTGAGTGTCTGCGGCCGTATCCGTGAAGCAAGTGGTTCCACAGGTTAAGCGTACTCCTGTCGTACCTAAAACAAAATCGCTGTTTATTTTCGAACGGTATTGATTAAATAATGAAAGTAACGTATGATATTTTTTGGGCAATATCGCCCACTCTCTCACGAAAGATGCCAAAATGAACTGGCAAGTGTTCGTAGTGGTTCTTGAAGCAGAGTATGCGGCGATTGTTTTGCAAGGACTTACGGCATGGTCAGGCGGGTATTTGACCCAAGCGCAAATGGCTGCGCGTGGAATTACCGGCTGGTCGATCCTGGAGCACGGCGGAATATGTATGGACGTGATAATCATATCTCCGGCCGTTGCTTACTTCGTAAGCAACCACCAGTTTCCTTATTTTTCGAAATGGGGACTGGGAATCCTTGCGGTTTCCATCGTGGCATGGCTCATTTTTGGCTATCTCTGGCAAATGGGAGGTAAGGTGATACCTGAAGCACATACCCATGACGGAATGACAACCATTGCCGGATGGATCCACCTCGCTTATGGTGCTGTGACCACCTGGGTTCTCGTGATGGTGTTCGTTTCTGGCTTGGCGACACCGCCAGTTTCAAAACCAGAACTCATTATTCTCGCGGTCGCGCTGATGCCGTTCTTTTATTACGGCGTCGTGAAGTTCAACGAGCGCTGGGTATTCAGCCCCATGGCACGGTATCAAGTCATCGCCGAGATTGTCATCGTCTGGGCGATTACTATTGCTCGCGTTCTGTGAACCGTGGTGCTTGCGGGGCCGGTCTTCTTAAAACGGAGACTGGCCTTTTTATTTGTGCGGACGGCGGGAGTCGGACCCGCGCTGATTGCTTGGAAGGCAACCGTCATACCGTTAGACCACGTCCGCATAAGGCTATATTAGCCTTCCTCCTCACGGTTGTCTCGAATGAGTATATAAGACACAGACTCATTGCCCGACTCGTTTGGTAGTAGTGCGAGAATACCATTTTTGCGTTAGCGTATGAATATGCAGCGCGCCACGCCATACCTCGGCATCGTTGCCGCCCTCTTCTTTAGTGCATGTGCCGTTGTCCTCTTCAACACGGCGATGGTTGTGTATCCATCCGTGAATGCTCCAACGATTGCATCCTCGACGCCATCCATTGTTCCCGTGCGCATTGTGCCGTCTGCACCGCTGCCGAATTTTGGATCGAAATCTGGAGCACCAGGCTCATCTTCGGTGTCAGAAACTCCCATACCAAAGGCGGCGCAGCCGGTCTCAGCGTCTGCGTCGCTTGTCTCTCCCGGCAACGGCGGACTTGACGCTTCTGCAACGGCGCTCCGCGGGGCGCTTGTGAACATCGTCTGCTATGTTCCGGAAGGCAGCCCCCTGCATTCTATTTCGGGAAGCGGCGTCATCATTGATCCGAAAGGCATTATCCTTACGAATGCGCATGTTGCGCAATATTTTCTCCTTGCCGACCGCGGCGTTTCCTGTGTTATTCGCTCCGGGAGTCCTGCCGCCGACAGTTACGATGCAACGCTCATCTACATTTCACCTCTGTGGCTCCACACGAACGCCGACGTTCTCACCCAGGCGGCTCCAAGCGGGACCGGACAGTATGATTTCGCGCTCCTCGCTATCACTGGGAGCGCGACTGAGTCGCCGTTACCGGCCCAATTCCCATCGCTTCCACTTGCGCAAGTCCCACCAGTCGCTGGCACGCCGGTCGTGATTGCGTCGTATGGCGCGCAATTTCTTGAGACGAACCAAATACAGTCCGCTCTTTTCCCGACCATTGTGTTCGGTTCGGTAAAAGAGGTATATACGTTCGGGACGAATACGATTGATGTACTCGCGCTCGGTGGCTCGGCCGCTGCGCAAGAGGGCTCCTCCGGTGGCGGCATCGCCGACGCCTCGGGCTCGCTTGTGGGAACCATCACGACGAGCACCGTCTCCGGCTCGACCGATACCCGCTCGCTCGGTGCTATTACCGCTTCGTACATACGCGGAGAATACGCGAGCGAAACAGGGCGCGCGCTTGATATTCTTCTTTCCGAGCCAACGACAACTGCAGTCACCGACTTCGTGCCAAAAATACCAACGCTTGAGTCGATTATCACCGCTCAGTTGCCTTAATAATCATCGGGCCGCCGGGAATTGAACCCGGTCTGCGTGCTCCCAAAGCACGTGTACTACCGGCATACTCCGGCCCGTTTGTCTCACAGTAGCATCAACAGACGATTTGCGGCAGATAGAAGGCGTGGGTCACGCTGTCTCAGCGGTGCAGCAAGACCAGGATACCGTCTGTTTGCTACTCCATTTCCTAGTCTTTCTTAAGGACATACCATTCTCCGGTCCGTGCGGCTTTTCGTACCTTCGCCTCATGGAGATTGAGCGAAGGATCATAGTCGTTCCTGTGCTTTTTCACCTTGGAATTCGTCGGCGGGTATTGTCTTTATCTCGACGGAATGGAACGTATTCCCTCAGCTATGGTGTCGAGTTTGCCGGCTTTGCGTGCAATATTCCTGCCTGTAATAGAGAATCTGTGCCGCTGGAGGTACTCGGCGGAAACTTTCCCAAATGTCACCTATCTATTTCCTTGATTTAGATGAAGCTTCACGACCTTTAGAAAATTGGCTCATTTACTCGCTATTTCACGGACTTCGGGAATATCGTATGTCCTTTATCCCCACTGTGAACAGGTTTATCCACTTTGTGCGGATAGGGAGAATCGGACTCCCGTCTCGTCCTTGGCAAGGACGCGTTCTACCACTAAACCATATCCGCATCGCGACATACTACCATGTCGTTCGTTTTCGTTTCCAGCGCTTTCTACGATATTTGACGCTGACTAAGTATCTACAAAGCCTTAGAATCCTTGGTAACTCGGGACAGTATTCACTGTGGTCGATGCACTTACTGAAGATATTGAAGAACTATTCGTTGTACAGGAGATGGTGTACGTGCTTTGCGAAGAAATGCTGACCACTTGAGATCCACTCGTCGAGGTTAGCGATAAGTCAGGTCCAGAAACTGTGCAGCTATTCACGTTCACTGAGCCCCACGTTATTGTCGTAAAATCTCTGGCGCGTACGCGTTGAGGAGAAGCAGAAATAGTTGCCGATGGCACGAGCACAGTAACGGCAATATTCTGCGGCTGGGTCGGGCCATAAGGGCCACCGGAACAGGTTATAGAATAGTCCACGGTATTGCCGGACGTCGGCTGCGGCGGAGTGACGGTTCGCGACCCCGTTATTGGATAGCTCGTACTGCCGGTATCGGCGAAGGTACAGGACGTAGCGCATGCCGACGTTGTCGACCAGTCCAGGGTCGTCGAGTTTCCGACATTGACAGTCGAGGGGGTGGCGGTGAGCGTTGCGGTGCACGCGTTCACGGTAACGTCGTTTGTACAGCTAACGGATGTTGATAGGCCAGAGACGGTATCAGTCACGGTCGTCGTGGCGTACTTCAGGCCGCTCGTGGTATACGCCTTCGATACCGAGGATGAAGTCCCGGAAAGCCCGTCGGTTCCAGTCCAGCTGTAGGTATATGAGCCCGAACCTCCTGAGGCCGTCGCGCTCCACGTGACAGACTGATTGATGTAGGCGGGAGTTGGCGAACCAGTACAGGCCGCCGTCGGCGGCTGGCTGCAGAAAGCCGGGTTATTTCCGCTCACGCCGTAGGTGGAACCGTCGGTAGCGGTGCCGCTCATGCTGATTGCACCGATTGCGTCCGAACCCCACGCATAGCCCTGCCATTCACAGCTGCTTGTTTGCGTGACACCATACGTTGATCCATCGGTTGCCGTGCCTGAAAGTGCTATCCAGCCATCCCATCCATTCGTGTCTGGGTCAAGAGTTCCAGAGCACGCGTTTTTATTTGCAAATGCCGAGCATGCACGCGCCCAGCCGGTGATAGCACCGTTTGCGAGATTCACCTGCGCGGTGCAGGTGCCAGACGGACAACCGGAAAGGTCAGTCTGATTAAAGGTTATCCAGCCGATGTTTGACGACCATGCGTAGCCAGAAAGAAGCCCTGTCAGATCCTCAAGCACACCGTAGGTGGAACCATCGGCTGCAGTGCCGGAAAAATCAATCCACCCGAGGTACTGTGACCATGCATAACCGGCGAGAGGCATAGAACTTGCGGCCGCACTATATCCTGGGCGGAATGCGATAGCACCTCCCGCTAAAATCACGACGGCGAGGAGTGGCAACAGGAACGTACGAATGTTTTGGAAACGCGGCATACTACTTTTTAGGACTCGTGGAAGTGGAATTCTTTTGCACGGTGCCGATGATAGTTGACGGCGCCGTTAATGAGTTCAATACGTCTTGAGAAATATGTACGGTATTGGGTGCAGAAAGTGAATCAAGAACCGTTTGCTGTGTCTGCGGAATAGGGCTCCTTGTTACAAATGGCGGAAATCCAAAACGCCAACTTACCCAGAGCCAGAGCACGATAAGTATGAGTGCACCACTTGCAATGAGTCGAATCCGCCTGATACGCAGTTCTTGAGGGAGATTCTGTAGGAAGATGAAATCCATGAGATATCTTCTAAGAATTACTTACGCAGAGAAAAAAGGTTGATTGGGATTGATATCCTCCCGCTATGAAGGAGGTTTGAGAAAATCCTGGAGGACATGAAGAGGCTGGATTGTAACCCTTACATGCCGCGATGAGAGTAGCCGCATTTATTGTCGATTGGGTTTCATAAAGACCACACAAGAGTCCGGGGCCACTGGGTAAGCTCCCGACACAACTCCCATTCAAACAAAGATTTCCCCCCTCAACGTCAAGTTTTCCTAGGGGCGACCATGTGCCGATGCCGACGTTCCCCGAGGGGTCGATTGTCATGCTGAATGAGTGATTGCCGCTCGCGTCGTGCCGATAGAAGTTAGTGGATTGCCCGGTTAATTGGATGAGGGCACCCGGTGCTGTCACAGTCCAATACGATCCGTTGTACCACTCGTTGTTGGCGACGTGTGCGTAGTCGCCTCCGGAACTGAAGCAAGCTTGGCCGACGCACAACGCACCATTCTGTGCGACATCCAGACTCACGGTTGGACTTGTCACCCCGATACCGACGTTACCCGACTGCACAATGAGCCCGTTTGTAGCGCCGCTCGTGTTGAGAAGGAGCCCCCCGGCTTTCGACTCGGCTGTAGGGCTTGTGGTGAGGGGGGCATAGGCGTCTGCATTCGGCGGAGAGGTCGAGGGTTGAGTGAAGGCAAACGCCTGCAACCCGATGGAGAAAAGAAATGTACCGATGATAACAGCGGCGAGAGAAAGCAGGTAGCGGGTGTTCATAGCAGTGGTGGAGCTAGAATACGTTCATGCTAAGTATAGCTGTAGTATAACCGAAACGCTATAATAAAATAAAGTCCAGTGCTTGGACCCGGGCTCGAACCGGGGACCCCTTCCTCTTCAGGGAAGTGCTCTACCAACTGAGCTATCCAAGCCCGTACATCAATTTGCCATTGTTTCTAAATCGATTGCGCTGAACAGATAATCTGTTGCACTTAGCTTAATGGCATATTTTGTACTAATTAACAATATCGTATCAAAGAAACACGTGCAATGATGGCAAATCTAGTGTACGAGCAAGCCCGCTGGCTATTTCTTTACTTGAAACGAATTCAGAAATTTTTGTAAATCGGCGGAAGTTGGGAGGCCAAAGGGGCTTGAGGTGGACATTCCTGTCGCCACCGAAAACTTTTCGACCAGTGGCCCAAGATACTGCTGATAGAGATACAGTGGTGTCGCAATCAAGATAGCCCAAAAAATAATAGTGCCAATAACTCCATACCACTGGTGACGCCTGATGGCGCGGAGCATATCATGGTTATCCTTTGCCAGTGCATGAATCTCGTCAAGCGTACGCTTCGATTCTGGGTCCATAGATGCTCCCAGTATAGCAAATCTGGTTGCCCCTAAAGGTACCGAACCGACTTCCTCTATTTTGCTGATAGTCTAACAATCACGCCTCAGGCCACTAATTGATGTGCCCTCGCTAGGAATTGAACCTAAATCGCCGCGTTAGGAGTGCGGTGCTCTATCCGTTGAGCTACGAGGGCCGAACCGTTATACGGTAATGCCAAGCGAGGAAGTAAGTCTCTCCTGGTCGAAACCGATAATCATTTCGTCACCGACGAAGATGACCGGCACTCCCATTTGACCAGACTTTTGAATCATTTCCTGACGTTTTGCGAGGTCATGTGCGACATCAAAATCGGTGTACCCAATGCCCTTCTCTTTCAAGAATTCCTTGGTCATCTGGCAGAAATGGCAGGTCGGCGTGCTATAAATAGTGACAGTTTTGTTCATATCTTTGAAATTATTAGAAGAGTATACCACATGAGATTATCCACAGGTAAGTGATACGCAATGGGCAAATCGGACTCTCGTCCGTTGCTTGGAGAAATTCTTACTATCTCTCCCGGAGAGGCGCGGGAAAAATGCGAGGAAACTTCCGAGCGAAAATCGCGATGTATGAAGATTACATGCTCATTAAGATGATGTTCAATGCCTTACGGAGCCAGTGTGAGGGTACGACGGATGGCGTCGAAAGTTGCGAGGAGCGCCGACTCGTTGAACTCTCGCACCGTACCGGCAGGGTAATTTTCAATAACGCCGTAGTGGATGAAATAACGCACTGCGGTGCAGGGATTCGTACCTGGAAGCGCGTAGACCGTCTCAAAGTAGCGGTTGCCGGCGCCCGCACCGGTAGAAGACGCGACAGAATATGTAGTGCCGTTGTCAATACTAGTTTCCACTGCTGACATCCCTCCCTGTCGGTCCAAGAAAAGACCCGCTGAGCAATCCTGTGTTTGCGGGATATGCTCCACGCTGACATAAGAATCGGCAGAAAGATTCGTGCCCGACGCGACTGATGGAGCAATCGTAAATTTAATGCCAGCGATGTCACGGCCGGGACCGAGTTCCTGGTAGAGATACGGCTTGCCGGCTGCATAGCCGGCGGGAAGTCGGATGGAGAACCCCGCTGTGCTACTGGCGAATATTTGCGGGAGTATTTGCGCCGACCGCTCCACAGTCGGCGATGAATGCGTTCCCGCAACCGCAAGCACTGTGGCAAGCGCGGCAACGATGAATATGGTGGCCTTGGCGCGCATACTCATAATGACGGTATTAATTCTGCCCGGGAGAAGCGCCGCGCAAGTGCATACTGCACGATGGCATAAGCCGCAAGGAGCGGCACAAGCCCTACGATACTATGCACCGATGGTGCGGAGAGATTGTAAAACAACGTTACGATAGGGATCCGAACAAGCACAGAGAAGGAGACAATCTCTATGATGATTAATAGAAGGAACTGCCACTTCTGCGCGCGCGTAGACGGCCCACTATATACGCTAGGTGTGAAGATGAAGAATATAATGCCGACAATGATGAAAGAGAGGAGGACGAGGCTCGTCGGCGCATGCGCCTGCGTGCGTTCAAGCGTGGTATAGAAGGCGACAGAGGTCACAAGCGCCTGCGGGATAGCCGACACGAGCGCAAAGGGAATGACCTGCCGCAGGAACGAGCTCTCAGGTTTTGCTACCTGGTCGTGCACAGGCCGGATGACCCAATAGAGGATGAGCGCACACGGTAACGTCACAGAAAAATATGTGAGAAAGGTAATGTTGAGCGGCGTGAACGGGAACGAATAGCCGAAAACGGCGAGCAAAATGAAAAAGAAAAAACCGAGAAACACTTCGTTGAAGAAGACTGCGGCGCATATCTCAATATTCTGGATGATACTGTCAGCAAGGCGCACACCGCCCGGCAGATCGGTAAAACTATTTTTCACCAACACCACGCCGGCAATCTGGCGCGTCGCCTGTGCGCCATCAAACATCGCGATACCGAGGTCGGCCTTCTTGATGGCAAGCGCATCATTCGCGCCGTCACCGATCATCGCAGTAAAACCATCCTCTTTAAGCGCGGTTATGATCTTTTCCTTTTGCTCGGGTTTGATGCGCGCGAAAACCGTATACGCGTGCGCTTTCTCACGGTAGTCGGCATCTGTCCAGTCCGCGAGCTCGGCACCGGTGATAGTCACGTGCGGGTGCTCCACGCCGGCAGCCGTCGCGACCGCCTGTACGGTCTCCGCATTGTCGCCGGAGATGATACGGATGGTCACGCCGCGCGCCTGAAAGAACTGTACCGCCTCGATGACGCCCTCCCGCAATTCATTGTTGATGACGATGATTGAAAGTGGAATGAGCACGGTGCCGGCGAGATCCTGCGGTATCACTGCCTCGCCTGATTGTACGAAGCACAAGAGCCGCTTGCCGATCTTCGCCTCGGTATCAATTAATGTCTGTGCCCATGCCTTTTCCTCTACGGTCTTCATGTGCGGCAGAAACACGTCCGGTGCGCCAGCGAGCACTACGCGCTCACCGAACTCGTCCCGCATGTGCACGGCGCCGAACTGGCGCGTTGAGGAAAACGTGAGGTCGCTCACGATAGTTCCCGTGTAGCCGCTCGGGTGCCGATCCCTGATGACCTGGATGGTCTTGGACGCGTCCACGGTGATTTGCATATATGCGGCGATGGATTCTGCAACCTGCCGCTCACTTATACCCGGCGCCGTGTACTCGTGCTCCACGACAAGTTTGCTGCTCGTGAGCGTGCCGGTCTTATCCATGCAGAGATTCTTGACTCGACCAAGTTTTTCGGTCGCGTTCACCTGCTGGAGAAGCACGTGCCGACCATAGAGATGTGCCGCACCGTACGAGAACAGAAGCGTGACCATTACAACCATACCCTGTGGCAGGAGAATATTAGTGAGCGCGCCGATGTTCTGAATGATGGCGACAGTAGACTCGTGCACGAGATATCCCCTGCCCCCGACAAAAAGAATAATGAACAGGAGCACATAGCCTATGTACTTCAAAACGGTGTTGAGCGAATACTGGATGGGGCTCTGGATGAGCGAATAGGTCTTGATGCTTTTAGCCATCTGTGCGATGCGGCTATCCACAAACGCGTTCTCGGCGCGCAGGACGCCCGTACCAGCGGTGACGATACTGCCAGCAGCAATCGCGTCACCAGGCTTACGCAAGAAGTCGACCGACTCACCGGTGATGAGCGCCTCGCTCACTTCAAAGCCGTGCGAAGAGACGAGCGCGCCGTCGCACGGAACCTGGTCGCCCGCCGTGAGCTTGAGCGTATCGCCCTTCTTGATATCCTCCGCGAGGACGACGGAGTCGGTACCGTCAGCATTCAGCCGAACGACATGAGGAATCGCAAGGAGCTGCAACTTCTCAAGCGTATACCAAGAATTAATCTCCTGGAAACAGCCCATGACAATATTAATGACCGTAATGCCGCCAAGGAAAAGGCCCTCTTGTACGTCACCGAAGAAAGCTAGCAGGAAAACGACAGCGAAAATAATCCCGTTGACGAGAAGGAAAACGTTGCGGGAGATAATAGCCGCAACGGCTTGGAACTGGCGCTCCCGGGACTGGGCAGATACAGACATCGTTCCAATCAACTACCATGCAGAGAACTGCAAAGTGTGTTGCCAACCCATAGTACCGAACAATGTCGGTTAGCCGTAGTGAATTTGCTGATGCGTCCGATCTTGATCTTTAACATAGTTTTCGATGACTTATTCGCTGATGTATTATTAACAGTGTTTACATAATACCCCTTTGTCAAGAACTCTCCACTCCACAGTTTCCTTTTCATTTCGAGATGTTTTGTTTGAAGATTTATCTTGCTGTTATGATACGGAAATAAATATGGCTCAAAGAAGGTTGCACAATATCCTTTTACGCACTTCTACTGCAGGAATTGAAATCGAAACCTCGCGGTCTGAAGACCGCGTGTTGACCGCTGTGCCCCCTCGCTGTTGCGGACTGTGTCATGTGAGGAAATACAAGGGTGGTTTGAGCGACTCTCGTCGTACCAGTTCGACCCCTCGCGGTCATAGAGAGAATGGGACATTTGGGACACCATTCGCATGGTATGGGATGTGTCCCGTTTTAGAGATTCCAGCAAGCAGTTGAAAGGTATTCTGGCGTTTGGGGCGTGTTCCGTTCGTGTCCCAGGCGTGTCTCGCGGTTGCGGACTGAAATGTTACAAATGTTACACAAATATGGCACTTTCGGAATGTAACATTTTGGGGCGAATACGGCTTAAAGAAAGGATATATCGTTCAGAAGAGGCTGTAACAGTTGCAAGAGGGTGTAACATTTCAAAATCGAACAAAGCGAACACGGAAAGGCGTATTTTGAGTGTTCGTTTTATGTTTGCTTTCTGGACGAATAGGATTATTCCTTGCGGTGGATCCGCCTCTCATTAATGAGACTAATGAGACTGTTTTGGGCATAATTTGGAGTCTCATTATTGGCATTTGCAAATCCCCCGATTCCCCGAGACACGTGTCTCTCTCACCCGTCGTACGATGGCGTATTTGTTCAAAATGAGACA
>Ga0307374_10003602_pt1 | contig 26303 bp, 21 predicted proteins | sample OX3MG_FD_202532 | JGI IMG/M metagenome (GOLD analysis project Ga0307374, IMG submission 202532) | Soil microbial communities from Risofladan, Vaasa, Finland - OX-3 | ecosystem: Environmental > Terrestrial > Soil > Coastal area > Acid sulfate soil | place: Finland: Risofladan, Vaasa | collected...
GGGCGATGGGCCATTCATCCTAAGTTTGGTTTGAATCCCAAAGCGCTTCCATCGTTCGGGGGGCGTCCGCAGATTCGGATGGCGATGAACGATCGTCGAAATGGAGCCGGGAGCGCTGGATTTCATGCAGATGGTCGTGCAGTTGCTGGAGAATTTCCTCACGCGGCCCTTCCTCCAGCACGCGCCCGAGAAAATCAAGCGCGAAATGAGCGATATCGTGGTGATGCACCTCTTCTTTGGGGAGCATTTCACTGAACTCAAGCCAAGTCTTATGCAGCAAGTCGATTTCCTGGGGAGCGAGGCCAGGAGCGCGGGACCGAGATAAAAGATCCGTTCGTGACCGGCGTTAAAACCTCAAGCGTCGCCCTTGGTCGCGGCTCCGGCATTCTCTCCCACGAGATGCCGATTTCACGAGCCTGTTCGGTGATCGCATTTTTGCGGAGCTTTCCGCAACGATCGTTCCCGACGGAAGATTCTCCGCCGCGCGGAGAATCCCTTCCCAGAGATCGTTGGCGGCCACGACGGCGAGCCGAACCGGCTGAACTTCTTTTCCCGTTGCCGCGGGCGCGCCCTCCCCAACGGCACGGCAGCGCCCAGAGCGGCAACGGGAAGCCACGCTACAGCGCCGCCACGCCCCGCTCCTGGTTGCGAATGCGAATCGCTTCGTCCACCCTGGAAATGAAAATCTTTCCATCGCCGATTTTGCCGGTTGCCGCATTCTTCACGATGGAGTCCACCACGCTTTCCACGAGCTTGTCGTCCATCACGATCTCGATTTTGATCTTCGGCAAGAGATCGACGCTGTATTCGTGCCCGTGATACGTCTCGGTGTGTCCCTTTTGGCGTCCATGCCCGCGCACTTCGGAAACCGTCATACCGTCGATACCCGTATCGATGAGAGCTTTTTTGACCGCTTCGAATCTTCCCGGCTGCACAATCGCTTCGAGCTTTGTCATCTCTTCGTCTCCTCGCTTTAGGACGTGCATGGCACGTCGTGGCTCTCGTCTTACCGCTCGCTGCCGAACTTCGGAGATTCTCCGACCCGGCTCCCGACGGGCCGAATCGCCGGGAACCGGAACCGCTCCGCCGGAGGTTGCATCAGGATGTGCGCGGAAACGCTTTGGACAAGCTCGGAGCATCCACGGCGGAAGCCGAACTCTGAGACATCCCTGCCGGCGCGGCAAAGGGCGAAATCATGTACTCGGGATAGGCGGAGATGCCGTGCTCGTGCAGATCCAAGCCGTACATTTCGCCTTCTTCGGAAACGCGCAGAGTTCCCGTTGCATTGACGGCGTACATCACGGCAAGCGCAACAACGAACGTAGCGATTGTGATCGTTGCGCTGCCGATCGCCTGCGCGATGAGCAATTGCGTTCCGCCGCCATAGAAAAGTCCCTTTAGCGGGGCGGAATTATCCGGAGAGACGGGGCCCGTCGCACCATACTTTCCCACAGCGAACAAACCGAGGGAGAGAGTTCCCCAGATGCCGCACATGCCATGCACGGGAACCGCGCCGATGGGATCGTCGATTCGGAACCACTCGAGCAATTCGACACCCATGCAAACGACCACTCCAGCGACGCCTCCGAGGAGAATCGCACCCGTCGGGCTGACCCAATAGCAAGGGCAGGTAATGGCGACGAGCCCGGCCAGGAATCCGTTGGTTGTGAAACCTGCGTCCCACTTCTTGCTCATGAAGTAGGCGTAGAACATGGCGGTGAGGCCAGCCGCGCATGCGGCGAGCGTTGTATTGGCCGCGACACGGCCGATGCCTTCGAAATCCATCGCCGAGAGGGTGCTGCCGGGGTTGAAACCGTACCAGCCAAACCAGAGGATCAAACCGCCGGTGACTGCAATCGTCAAATCGTGCGGCAGCATGGGAGCGCCACCGTCGCGCTTGAACTTGCGGCCAAGGCGCGGACCAAGAACAATCGAACCCGCGAGCGCGATGAAGCCCCCGATGGTATGGACGACCGTGGAACCCGCGAAGTCATGGAAACCAGTACCCAAAGAAGGAAAGAAGTTTCCAGCGCTGCCCATGTTGGCGAGCCAGCCGTCCGGCCCCCATGCCCAGTGACCAATGATCGGATAAATGAACCCGGAAACGGCCAAGCTGTAAAGAAGGTCGCCGACGAAGCCCGTGCGGCCAATCATCGCACCGGAGGTGATCGTCGAGCAGGTGTCCGCGAAGGCGAATTGGAAGATCCAGACCGCCAGGAACGCGACGCCCGTGGTCTCATACGTTGCCGGCGCGCCCTGGAGGAAGAACCAGTGGTAGCCGATGAAGCCGTTGCCGTGGCTGAACATGAACGCGAAACCGATGGCGTAGAAGAGAATGCCGCAAAGGCATGTGTCCACGACGCATTCCATCAGCACGTTCACGGTTTCGCGCGAGCGGCAGAAACCGGCTTCGAGCATCGTGAAGCCGACTTGCATGCCGAACACGAGGAATGCGGCAATCAGGGTCCAAGCGGTGTTGATGGGATTGACCACGTCCGCCGCCTTCACTTCCGGATCCGCCGCATAGACGTGCGCGAAAACGACGTACGACATAATGCCGATCACCGCGAGAACCAAGGCGAGACCCACCGCTTTGCCGAGGATCAGCAGTTTTCCATATCGTCGCCATTCCGGATCCCGGAGCCGCACAGCGAGCCGCGAGACTTTTTCAGAAAGAGATAGCCTTCTTTCACTTCTCAATGTGGCGGGCATTCTGTCTCTCCTTGTAAAATAAGAATCGTGCCGACCGAGATGCTGCCTTTCCCGCAATCCGCCAAGCGGATCGGGATTCGTTCGAGGGCGCGCCTTCGGGCGAATGGCGATCCACGCGAAGTTCCGCCGCATGAAAGTTTCCGGCCGTACCATCCATCGCGCGTAGCCGCATTGCTTACCTCGGATAAAACCGGTCTCTTAATTACCGGGTAATTACCGGGCAATTACCGGACTCGGAATACACCCGGAACCGCCAGCCAACCGAAACGGACAAGGCCGCCAAGAGGTAGCAACAACCCTCTACCGACTTGGGCAGCAGCCTTTTTGCAATTCAATGGAACGATTGATTGGACACGGCGTCGTGTCCGATGCAGGCCCTCGTTCAGCGGCGAAAGAGGGGATCAGAGTGACGTTAGAACTTCGTCAACTCCGCACGCAGCTTGCGGCATTTCCAGGAGAGAGTCAAATTCAAACTTTAGATTGCAACGATTCGCATTCCATCGTGGCGCGCATCCATTACCGAGAACCGCGTTTCAAATCGTCGTTCAGGAGGATCGATTCCGAAACGTCCTTCATGGATTTCCGGCGTTTCTGGCTCTCGCGCTGCATGGTTCGATACGCCTCTTCCTCGCTCATCTTCAGATCGCGCTGCAAAATGCCCTTCGCGCGATCAATGAGCTTCCGGCTTTCCAGTTTCTCCGAAAGCTCGGAATTTTCGGTCTCGAGCCGCGCCCTTTCGACCTCGGCGCCGACCAAAAAGCCCAAAGTGGCAATGACGTTGATATCGCGTTTGCTGTATTGGCGCTTCGCGCGATCCTGCAGATTGATGACGCCCACCAGCCGCCCGCCGCTAATCAGCGGGACGGACAGAAAAGCCTCGAACCGATCTTCCGGCAGCTCATTGAACAGTTTGAAACGCGGATCCGAGTGAGCGCCTTGCGCCACAACGACAGGCTTCCAGTGCATGGCAACCCAACCGGTAATGCCTTCGCCCACTCCCATTTTCAAGCGGCCCGTCACTTCCGGATGGGGATTCCTGGAGGCCCGCAAAACGAGGTCTTTGCCCTCTAATATATAAATCATGCACGAATCGCATTCCACGACAGCGGCGATGAATTCCACCACCTCACTGAGAACCTCATGCAGCGGGTCCGACACAGACAGCCGGTTCGCCAGCTTGTTCAGGAGAGCCATATCGACCGCTACTTCGCGCTCCCGCGACGTGAGCTGGTCGATCCGGGACTGGAAAGCCGAGAATCCCGCTTGTCCCTCGCGCCTCGCGCGGTCGGTTTCAAGGGCTTGGTAGATGGCCGTTAGAAGCTCTTGCGTCTGAAATGGCTTGGCGAGGAATTCAACCGCGCCGCCTTTCAGCGCTCGCAAGCTTGCAGCGACGTCGTTGTGCGCGGCGATAAAAACGACGGGAATTTGAATTCCAGCATCCCTGAGCCGGTCTTGAAGATCGAGTCCGCTTATTCCGGGGAGCTTGACTTCAAGGACCAGACAGCTCGGGACTTCCGGCCGGGTTGCCTGCATGAATTCTTCCGCCGAGGCGAACGCTTCCGCATGCAGCCCCGCCGATCTTAAGAGGCTCCGCACAGCTTCACGGACGGAAAGATCCGCATCCACAACAAAGACCGTCGAGCCAAGATCCGTCGTCGGCAGCGCGACAACCATCACCCCTCCTACGAGTCAATCATCCGAACAGCAAACTGAAGTGTAGCGCCGACTCGGTCGACAAGACGCAGCCCACAACCGTCTATCATGGGATTCATGGATGGAACAATTCATGGACACGACCATGCCGATGCTTGGAGGCTTTGCCGCGAAAAATGGATTGAATATCCGTTCCGCCATTCGAAGACATTCTCGAATCGAACCGGCAGCCTCCTCATGCGCACACCAAGGCCGACGATCAGCGGAAGAAATGAAACGCCGAATCTCCGCTGGCTGAGTTTACGATTCGAGATAACCGGCAGAGACTAGCAAGCATTCACTGAGCTGTCCAATTTGTCCTTTTTATGAGGACAATCTGTTTTTCAGCGAAGACTGACTAAGGAAAGGTCCATCGCAGGGGTGAGGCAATGGCAACGCCACGCCAAAGACGCGAAGCACCGCACCGCGCGTGTGCCCAGCCCATTATGAGGACCTTTCCCGCGCGCGTTCAGGCTTGAGGACAAATCCGCGGAGGAACGGCGCGCTACTTTTTGTGCTCATGGCCGAGTTGCGCGCGAAACTTCCTTCGCGCCAGATCGAGCAGCTTCGCATCCGTGCATACTTCGTAGTAGGCGCGTTCGCCCTGCGCCCCCACCTTCGCGCCGGGCAGAAGCTGGCGCACGAATCCCTTGCGGATCACGATCGGCTCGAGCGATTCGCCGAGCGGCACTTCCCCGAAGTAGAGCTGCACATGTTCCTTGCCCCAGGGCATAGGCAAATTTCCGCCCATCAGCGACAGCGCAATCTCCTCGCCCAGCTTCTGGAATCCATCCTCATTGAGCTCAATGCCATTGAGGTTGTAGCGCACCAGGAGTTCCTCGCCCTCATCCGACTCCGCATCCTCCATCAGCGTTTGCAGCAAGAACACGTTGAAAGGAGATGGATTCTCGCGAAACAGCCGCTTGGCCATCTTCGAACAGCTCGACAGGCGATCCGACAGATTGAGCGCGCGCGAAATCATGATCTTCGAATCGCCATCCATCCACAGGGACGGCGCCGAATCCTGAAACGCAACGCCCACGCCCAGCTCCAGCGGAGGAAGTCCGGTGGTCTTCGCGCGCGCGTTATACAGCGTGGTGACGGCGAGGATTTCGCGCGCCAGCACGCACGCTCGCGCCACGGGCCTCTGCGTGCCCCGCGTCGACTCCGTTTCGTAAATCGCGAGAATAATGGCGTCGCCTTCGATGAACACCTTGGCCGCGCCGTAGCGCTCCAGCATCCGCTTCACGGGCTCGTGCAGGTTGATGCTGAAGTGCGACGCGGGATTCATGCCGCGAGCGATCAGATCTTTCGTCAGGCCCGTCGAGCCACGGACGTCCGCCTTGATCACCGCGTGATTGATTACCATATCCTGCGCCGGGCGCCGCTCGTCCGGATGCAGGAACTCGTAGAGGCTTTTGTTGGCGCGTGAAAGCTCGCGTGAGTGTTCCGAGCGCACCAGATTGATGCGCTCCATCCAGGAGATCACCTGCTGATAATTTCTGCGGTCGCGCCGCAGCCGCATCAGGTCTTCGGTGAATTGCAGGACCGTTCCCAGGGTGTCCTCGTGAGGACGCCGGCGGATGGATCGCGAGGCGTCGTCGAGCTTCTTCATGGAAACCTTGCGCGCGGGGAATTTTTCCAGGATCTGCTCCATGCGCTTCGCTTCTTCGCGGTAGACGACGGCCTTCTTCAATTGCTGCAAGTGGATCGGCGGGCAATACTCCCCATGAATCTTGCGCACCTCGTAGCTCGCGAGAACGTGGAACAGCAAGTCCCGTTCTTCGAGCCAGTGCAGCCATTCCTCAAGGAGTCTCTCCCGCGTTTCCGGGCTCGCATCCTCGGAGGCGTGCCGCGCATCGAACAGCCGCCGGGCGTTCCCCGGCTCGTTCAGATAATCGCCCAGCCGGTTCTTATGCTCCTCGGTGAGGAATTCCAGGCGCTGCCTGGCCGCCTCCATTTGCGGCGCCAGGTTCGCGAGATTTTTCTCGAACGACCTGGATTTCTCGCGAAGCTCGTTGAGTTCCGTTCGCGCCGCGTTGCCAGGCGCGTTCCTGCGCCTGAAAAGCTGGGTGAACGCTTCCGCGGTTTCACCCGCACGGGTGGCCGCTTCTTCCTGCTCCCGTTCGAGACGCGCCAATTCCGAGCGGAGCTGGCGCGCCTGTTCCATCAGCCGTTCGCAGCCCTTGCGCGCGCTGCTCAGATCGTCTTCGCTGCCGTCGGCCGCCACGATGTCCCGCACGAAATCGAGTAGCAGCGCATCGAACACATCGAACCGGTCCGGATCGCTCATGAAATTGCCGAGAAGGACGTAGTGCTCGAGGAAAAGATGTTCGTCTCTGCCGCCATCCACGAACAGGAGGCGATTCTGCAACAGCTCGTATGTCTCGCGAAAATCCTCCCCCAACAGGGCCCGCCGCGATCTCCAGAGCGTTCCCTCCTCCACCTCGCGCCATACGTGGCCGACCGTTTCGCCCACTTTCCGGAAGATGTTTTTGCGTTCGGCCTGGATCTCCGAGATTTTCGACCGCATCACATGGGCCTGCTCGCTGTGTTCGAAAGTCTCCCCGCGCGAGCGGATATGGTCCTTGCACTCGACCAGAATGCTGGAAAACTGGTTCGCAAATTCCTGTTGGATGAATTTCAGAAGCGCCAGCCGATGCAGCACGTCGGTTTCGATCGATTGCAGAGCCTTCGCCCGCGTGAGCGACGCCTCCAGCACCTCCGTCAGCAGCTTGCGGAACGCCGCGTGTTCCGGGGGCGTTGTTTTATTGAGATTCTTGCCGTAAATCAGCGTGACGTTCACGGTCTTCCGGATCAGGTCGAGCAGGTACTTCCGGGTGAATTCGACGAAACGGGGGCTCAAAAAAACGTCATAATGGATGTTGTCGATTCCCGGCGTTAGGCTGCCGAGCCGGATTTGGGCGGAGTATGCTTCCAGCTTCATCCGGATCGGATGGGCGGGGATCGAAGCGATTCGAGTTTCCGACATACAGGTTTTGCTACAACGGTAATCTTTAACCTTAGCGAGCCCGGGAGCCGAGCGCAATGGAACGAAACCTAAACGTTAATGATATTGCCGCCAGCGACGATCTCGAGGATTTCGAGAATCCCTTTGCCGATTCCGGCGGCGATCTGGAGCCCGCGCCGAGCGCTCCCGCCTCCACGGGCGGACCGGGAACGTGCCTCTACCTGGGCCCCTCGGGCCAGCGGTGCAGCCGCCCGGCGATCGACGGCTCTTTTTGCGCGCGGCACCAACCTCAAGGTCTGCGAGCGCGCAGGCTCACCCCGAAGCAAGTTACGCGCCGCGCCGCCGCGAGCGTCGGAGTTCTGGCGGTTCTGTGGCCGGTGCTGGCCGATTTGATCCGTGAACTGCTCCGCCTGCTTCGCTGATAACGCGCACATCCCCCCGCGGCGACATGCGCCGCAAAAAATTCCCCGCGAAGGTCGCGCCGAAATCCATTTTTGCGGTTAAAATATCGACCCATGCCGAAACTATTGGAAGGCAAGACCGCTATCGTTCTGGGCGTTTGGAATAAATGGAGCATCGCTTACGCGATCTCACAGGCGTTTGTGCGCGAGGGGGCAGCGCTGCTTCTCACTTATCAGAACGAGCGCGCCAAGCCCACCGTCGAGGAACTGGGACGCGATCTCGGCGCCGTGGGATTGTTTCCCTGCGACGTGCAGCAGCAGACGGACATCGACCGGCTCGCCGATTCGCTGAAGGCCGCCGGGCGCAACCTCGATATCATGGTCCACAGCATCGCCTTCGCCAATCACGAGGACCTGAACCGGCCCTTCGTGAACACGTCGCGCGACGGCTTCCAGCTCGCGCTCGACGTGAGCGCCTACTCGCTCGTGGCCCTTTCCAAGGCGCTTTCGCCGCTGATGGCTTCGGGCGGTTCCATCATGACGCTCAGCTATCTGGGGTCAACACGCGTGGTGACGAACTACAACATCATGGGCGTGGCCAAAGCAGCGCTGGAAGCGGAAGTGAAATATCTCGCGAGCGAGCTGGGCTCCGCCAAAATCCGCGTGAATGCGATTTCGGCGGGCCCCATCAAGACGATCTCGGCCCGCGGCATTAAAGATTTCTCCAAGGTGCTCGACTTCGTGGCCCAGCACGCCCCGCTCCGGCGCAACACCGACATCGCGGAAGTGGCCGACACCGCCGTTTTTCTCGGCAGCGATCTCGGCCGGGGCGTGACCGGCAACATCCTCTACGTCGACGCCGGTTTTCAGATCATGGGACTCGGCTAGGCTTCTTCCAACCCTTCCAGCGAAATCCGCCGCGTGTCTTCCGCCACGTGCTCCAGGTGAATCCGCACCGACGGCCAGTCGTTGCGCAGCGTGAATTTCTCCGACCATTCCACGATGACGATCGCTTGTTCCGCAAACACGTCCTCCAACCCCAGCGTCTCAAGGTCGCGGAAATCGCCCACACGGTACAGGTCCACGTGATAGACGCTTTTGCCGTGGTCGTATTTGTGCACGAGGGTGAACGTAGGGCTGGTCACTTCGGCTTCCGCCGCCGCGCCCGCGCCGCTCACGATCCCCTTCGTCAGCGTTGTTTTTCCCGCTCCCAGCTCGCCCGAAAGCAGGATCAGCACCGGCGGCTTGAGCCGCGCGCCGATTTGCCGCCCGAACTCAATGGTTTCTTCCGAAGAGTGTGTGACGATTTCGCGCCTAGCCACGGTCCAACTCGGAATAGAAATGCCGATACGCGCGCGGCAGGAACTGAATCAAATCGCCGGCCATCAGCGGCGCGTTGCCCGTTTCCGCGGACGCCAGGTCGCCCGCCAGACCGTGCAGATACACACCAAAGCTCAGCATCGCGCCCCACGACTCCACTCCATACTGCGCGGTGAGCCCCGTCAGTATCCCGGTCAAAACATCTCCCGTCCCACCCGTGGCCATCCCCGGATTGCCCGTGGAATTCACCCAGGTGCGCCCGTCCGGCGCGGCGATGATCGTCTGATGTCCTTTCAGAATCACGTGGCAGTTCCACTCCGCAGCGCATCTCTCCGCCGTTTTGATTCGCCGCACTTGCACGTCGCCCGCGCTGCCACCCACGAGGCGCGCCATTTCGCCAGGATGTGGGGTTACAGCCAGCCGTCCCTTGGGATTCTTCAATTCCGCGGCGCGCCCCGCGAAGGCGTTCAATCCATCCGCGTCCAGAATGATGGGCACTTCACGCTCGCGCACGACCGCGCGGACAAATTCCGACGTTTCCTGATGCGTCGTCAGACCCGGCCCGATTCCGAGCGCGCGTTTCCCCTTGCGCAGCGTGTCGAAATACCCTCCCTCGATGCTGCCCATCGAAACGCTTCCGTCCTTGGTCGCGGCGAGCGGCTCGGTCATAACCTCCGGGGTGTGCGCCGCCACTATTGGGAGCACCGAACCCGGCGTCGCTACGGTCACCAGACCCGCGCCCGCGCGCAGCGCCGCCCACGAAGCCAGCACCGCCGCGCCACTCTTCCCCGCCGATCCCGCCACGATCAGCGCGTGGCCGTAATCTCCCTTGTTGCCCTGTGGACGGCGCGGCATCGCAAACGCCGCCAACTCCCGCGGCTCGATCCAGCGCACATTGCCTTTCCCCACGTCCTCGATCGCTTCCGGCGGCGATCCAATATCGCGCACCAGCAGTTCCCCGCAGCAACCGTTCGCCTGGCCGTAGAGCGTGCCAATCTTCGGCGCGGTCAGCGTGATCGTGCAATTCGCTTCCACGGCCGGGCCAGGCAGTTCTCCCGTGTCCGCCAACACGCCCGACGGAATATCGACCGCCACGACGATTTGGGAGCGCCGGCGGCGGTTCAGCGCCTCAATCGCTTCGCGCAGCATGCCCTCCACCGGGCCGCGCACTCCCGTGCCCAGCAGCGCGTCCACGACAATGTCGCTCGCCGCGATGGCTTGCTTCGCCGCGACCAGGTCGCTTGCATCCTTCACCACGTGCATCTCGCCGCCGCCATCCTGCCAGCGCCTGCGATTCACCGCCGCGTCGCCGCGCATCTCCCGCGGGTCGGCGAACAAGTACACCACCGGCTTGACGCCCATTTCCGCCAAATGACGCGCCACCACGAAGCCGTCGCCGCCGTTGTTCCCTTTGCCGCACAGCACCACGATCCGCCGCCGCGCCAGATTCGGAAACCGCTCACGCAGGAATTCCACGATTTTCGAGCCAGCGTTTTCCATCAGCGCGAGGCTGGCGACGCCGTAGCGCTCGGTTGTGAGCCGGTCGACGTCATTCATTTCCGTGGCTGTCAGCGCTTTCATGGGTTGGAATCGCTCGTGGAAATGACGCGCCACCCGCAGGCATTGTCCTGGCCCTGTGTATCAGGCACCCGGGCACGCAACGACTGAGCGAGCGTACGCTTTGCTTTAATCCACGCCGCCAGTATAAAGAAAAATGCGCCGCGTCCCTAGCGCCGCGCCCGGCGTTAGGGACCAATGCGCAACATCCCTCGCTCCGGCGCCATATCCGCGCGAGATTTCTCCTGCGCAGATTCTAAAATGCATGAGGGGATTGCGTTATCCTTCGAGGTCTCCGGGGACGCAACGCGGGTGCGATGCGTTTTGCGGCGGGTTATTCCGGGAGTCCGATGGGCTTTTCCGCGGCGCTTCGCTCCGCTTCGGCGGACGTGGGCGCCGACGCTCCCAGCTTCGCGCGCAGGCATCCCACCAGTTCCGGCGCAAGCTCGGTGACGTTCATGCCTTCCGACACCAGAAACTTACAGCTCAGGATCGGGCGCGATTGGTCGTCGTCCGCGAGCTTGCAGTTCACCCGGCAATACTGGCATTCCTGGTTCCAGCAGAAGCGCCCGTAGGGAACCGTTCCCGGGCTGATGAACTGGAACGCGCGCAGCAGGGAATTCTTCTCCGGCACCAGAAAAGTTTTCCCGAGGATCGTGATCTCCACCAGCTTTTCATACGGCCGGAATACTTCCGACGTCAGCGACACTCCGGTGTCCATCATTGAAGAGTTCCCCCTGTGGCTCGAAGCCTAAGGCAGCAGTGCACGCTGTCGCAACTAGACAAACTCGCGACGTGCTCAATCTTCCAATGGCTTCCAATGGCGACTCGATAGCGGATGCGAGAGCTTGTTGCCGAAGGGAAATTGGACCGAAACGGCACGGCCTGCTTGGCGGTTTGTTGCCGCGGCGCATCATTTTTAGCCACGGATTGCAGCAGGAGAGAAGTTCTCGATCACTGATGAAAAGAAACGAGGAGTAACCACCTTACTGGGCATAAAACGCGGCCCGTGGAAACGGGCCGAAGGGCGCGCTAGCCGAGGGATTTTTCGGGATTGCCGAGGGCGGTGACGAGGTCGTGCATAAAGGCGGCGGCGCGCGCGCCATCGACCACGCGATGGTCGGAGGAAAGCGTCAGAGTCATTACCGGGCGGATGCCGGGCTTGCCATCCACGGGAACGACGCGATCGGCGATGGCTCCCACGGCAAGAATGGCGGCCTGCGGCGCGACGATGATCGCGGTAAATGCGTCCACGTGGTGCATGCCGAGGTTGCTGATGGTGAACGTAGCGCCGCCGATGTCTTCCGGGCGCAGGCGATTGGCGCGGGCGCGCTCGGTGAGTTCACGGCGCTGCAACGCGATTTCGGCGACGCCGAGCTTATGGGCGTTGCGAATCACGGTGGCCACCACTCCATCCTCGACGGCCATGGCCACGCCGATATTCACCTCCGAATTGAGGCGGATTCCCTGCCCCGTCCAGGTGGCGTTCACGCGCGGATGCCGCAGCAGCACGCGCGCGGCGATGCCCACGAGCAGATCGGTATGCGTGGGTCGCACGCCCTGCAATTTCTCGATACCGGCGACGAATTTTTCGCGCGCGGCGTTGAGCGCGGTAGCGTCGAGCTCGCGCATCACGAAAAAGTGCGGGACGGTGGTCCAGCTCTGCGTGGTGCGTTCGGCCATGAGCCGGCCGATCACGCCCACCTTTTCCTCCGCGCCAGCCGGAGCAGCGGCAGGCGCCGCGGAGGCCGCGGGAGCGGACGAGCCGCCGGCCGCCGCGAGAATGTCCGCGGCAAGGATCTCGCCATCCGGGCCGGTGCCGCGGAGGCGGCCGATATCCACGCCATGCTCGCGCGCCAAACGGCGCGCCTTGGGCGAGATGCGGACCTGCTTCGATTCCGAGGGAGCGGCCGCAGCGGATCCCTTGGGGGCTTGCGCGGACGCGGCAGCCGGAGCGGAAGCGGCGGGAGCAGCCTTGGCGCTGCCGCTGCCATCTTCAGGCACCGCTTCGCCGGGCTGAACAAGCCAGGCGATGGTGTGGCCCACGGGAATGACGTCACCCGGCTGCGCCTTAACCCCTGCAAGAATGCCGCCGGCCAGGGCTTCCACTTCGACCACGGCCTTGTCCGTCTCGATTTCCAGAAGGATTTCACCCTGGGCGACCTTCTCGCCTTCTTTTTTGCGCCAGGAGACCACCTTGCCGGTTTCCTGCATGAGTTCCAGTGCGGGCATGACAATGCTGATAGCCATAATAGTTTTGAGATCCTAATTAAGATGAAACTTCCGACCATTCGTTGCCAAAAAATTTCAAGGGCGATGCAGGGAATGTCAGAACCGGCGCTCCCGCCTCCCAACGAAGCGGGAGACGCCCTTGATGCGCTCAGAGACGGTGGCAGATGCCGGCGAGCGGCTAGCGCGTGCTGGCGACGCCTTCCGTCTTCGCGCTGGCTTCGATCAGATCGACCACGTTGCGGTTGAGAGCGGCTTCGCTCTCTCTCGCGCCCGACAACGGCCCGTTCACCGTGAAATAGTGTGCCCCGGCCACCATCAACTGCTCTGCCGGGAAGCGCGTGATTACTTCGTGGCCCGTCTGCGTGACCACGATTTCTTCCTCGATGCGCGCCGCGCTCCACCCGTCGGTCGAGGGCCAGAACGTTTCCAGCGCAAACACCATTCCCGGCTTGATCTCGTGCGGATGATCGAGCGACACCAGGCGGCTGATGACCGGCTTCTCCCAGATGGCCAGCCCGATACCGTGCCCATATTGCAGGGCGAAGGCCGCTTCCTCGTTGGGGAAGCCGAACTCCTGCGCCTTGGGCCACAGCGAAGCGATTTCCGACGTGGTGCGCCCGGGACGCACCAGCTCGATGGCCGCATCCAGATAATCGCGGCAGCGCTTGTAAGCGTCGATCATGGCGTGCGAGGCGTAGCCGATGGTGAAGGTGCGGTAGTAGCAGGTGCGGTAGCCCATGTAGGAATGCAGCACGTCGTAATAAACCGGATCGCCGGGACGCAGCGCGCGGTCGGAGAAAACGTGCGGATGCGGATTGCAGCGCTCGCCGGAAATGGCGTTCACGGCCTCGACATACTCCGAGCCCATGTCATAAAGCACCTTACTCATCAAGCCCACCGCTTCGTTCTCACGCATGCCGGGCTTCATGGCGCGGTAGAGCTCGTCGTAGGCGGCGTCGACCATCATGGCCGAGGTGTTCAGGAGGGAGATTTCGTCCTGGGTCTTGATGACCCGGCAGTCGGACATGAGTTGCTGCCCGTCGACGATGGTGATGCCTTCTTTCTGGAGGGCGAAAAGAATGGGCAGCTCGATGATGTCCACGCCGAGCGGCTCCTTGTGCAGGCCGCGCTTTTCGAGCTCGATCTTAATTTTGCGGGCTACGTCCTCGGCCCGGCCCATTTCCGGGGACATGGCGCCGCGCAGCAGCGGAATGCCGGCGCGCGAGCGCTCGCCAAGCCAGGGACAATGCAGCTGATGGTGCTTGGCGGCCGAGCCGAAATCCCACAGGATCGGCTCATCATTCTGCGGAAGCAGGGTGAAGCGGCTGTTCTTATCCTGCGCCCAGGTGCCGATGTGCGTGGCGGTGATGTAGCGCACGTTGTTCATGTCGAAGCAGAGCAACGCGCCCATTTCGGATTTCTGAAGCGCGCTCTTGGTGCGCGCCAGCCGCTCGCGGCGCAGTCGATCGAAGTCGATGCGCTGCTCCCAATCCACCGCCATGGTTCCATACGTGGGTAGTGCCATGAAAAGCCTCCTTTAGGAAACGCTCAGGACCGGTTGCACAGCGCGCGAGCCGCGTCGAACACCTGCTGCTCGCTGGGCACCGTGACATCCTCGAGCGAGGGAGAAAATGGAATGGGCACGTGCATGGCGCCGATGCGCTTCACGGGCCCGTCGAGGTAATGGAACGCGCCTTCGGCGATCACGGCGGCCAGCTCGGCAGTGACTCCATAGCGGCCGTAGCCTTCGTCGACCACAATGGCGCGCGAAGTCTTCTTCACCGATTCGATCAGGGTCTTTTCGTCGAGCGGCCACGTGGTGCGCGGATCGATCACTTCGGCGCTGATGCCCTCCTGCTCGAGCATTTTGGCGGCGCCGAGGGCCACCTGCACCATGCTGCTGGTGGCGACGATGGTGATGTCTTCGCCCACGCGCTTCACGTCCGCCACGCCCAGAGGAATAGTGTAATCCTCGGCAGGCACGGGGCCCTTGAGCTTGAACATCATTTTGTCCTCGAAGAACACCACGGGATTGTCGTCGCGAATGGCGGACTTGAGCAGGCCCTTGGCGTCGTAGGGAGTCGACGGGAGCACAACCTTGAGGCCGGGAACGTGGCTGAACCAGGCGTGCAGCGATTGGGAGTGCTGCGCGGCAGAGCGACGCGCGGCGCCCAGCGTGGTGCGCATGACCATGGGCACTTTCCACTTGCCGCCGGACATGTAGTGGACCTTGGCGGCCTGGTTGACCATCTGGTCCATGGTGAGGGCGATGAAATCGCCGAACATGATGTCGACGACGGGACGCATGCCCGTCATGGCCGCGCCGACGGCCAGGCCGGTGAAGCCAGCCTCGGAAATCGGCGTGTCGATGACGCGCTTGGTGCCGAACTCCTGCACCAGTCCGGAGAGAACTTTAAAGGGCGTGCCGGCCTCGGCCACATCCTCGCCGAGAATGCAGACGCGCGAGTCGCGCCGCATTTCCTCGGCGAGGGCCTCGTTGACGGCTTCCGCCAGGGTGATTTCGCGCCGCGCTGCGATGGTTTCAGGCATAGACGTCCTGCTCCACTTCTTCCACCGCGGGATACGGCGCCGCGAGGGCGAATTTGACGGCCGCTTCCATTTCGGATTTGATCTCGCCGCGAATCGCTTCGAGCCGAGCGGCATCGGCGTGCTTCTGGGCGATGAGCCAGTCGCTGAAAATCTTGATGGGATCGCGCTCCGTCATCCAAAGCTGCTCTTCCTGCTTGGGCCGGTAGTATTCGCGGCTGACGTCACCTACGTGGTGGCCGCGATAGCGGTACGTATTGCACAGAAGGAAAGCGGGACCGCCGCCCTGGCGGGCGCGTTCGATGAGCTTCGAGGCCGCGGCGTTCACGGCGCGCACGTCCTGTCCATCGACGCCTTCGCCAAGCATCCCGAAGGCGGCCGGACGGCCCAGGATATCGCCCGCGGTGGTCTCCGAAAAATGCGTATATTCGTTGTAGGTGTTGTTCTCGCAGACGTAGATGACCGGAAGCTTCCAGAGCTGGGCGAGGTTCATTACTTCGTAGAGCACGCCCTGCCCCAGCGCGCCTTCGCCGAAGAAGCAGACGGCCACGCGATCCAAGCCCAGGCGCTGCGACGTGAAGGCCGCGCCCGTGGCGATGCCAGAGCTGCCGCCGACGATGGCGTTGGCGCCCAGGTTGCCGGTGTCGGGATCGGCGATGTGCATCGACCCGCCCTTGCCGCGACAATAGCCCGCTTCCTTGCCGAGAAGCTCGGCAAACATCCGGTCGGGCGACGCACCCTTGGCGAGACAGTGGCCGTGGCCGCGATGCGTGCTGGTGATGTAGTCGTCGTGGCGAAGCGCCTCGCAGATGCCAACGGCGACGGCTTCCTCGCCGATATAAAGATGTGCGAGGCCGGGCATGAGGGCGCGCGTGTAGAGATCGTTGACTTGTTCCTCAAACAGGCGAATGGCCTGCATGCGGCGGTACATCTGGAGCCACTTTTCGGCCCCGGATTTGGATTCGGACTTCTGGCTTTCGGTAGCGGTCGTCATTGTTTGGCAACTCCCGACATACGTGCGAGCACCTCAAAGATTATCGCAAAATCCTGTTTGGCGAGCCCCATGGCGCGCGCCGTGGTCAAAAATTGGTTGGTGGCGGCGGTGGTGGGCAGAGGCACGTCCACCTGGCGGCCGAGTTCCAGGGCGAGGAGCATATCCTTCTGCATCATGTTCACGTCGAACCAAGCCTCGTCCGGCATATTCAGGACGAAGGGGCCGCGATACTGCACCATGGGCGATCCTATAACACTGTGGGTGAGGACATCCACCGCCGTCGCGCGGGGAATGCCGCTTTTTTCCGCGAGCAGAACGCCTTCGGAAAAGGCGAGCATCTGAACGGCCAGGCTGAGGTTCGTGGCAATTTTCCACGCTTCCCGAAACAGGGGCGTCAACCATATCCGCACCCTTCTCGCGCACCTTGGCGGCCAGCGCGCGGCTGGCTGCCGGGCTGGTGGTGCTCATGTCGATCAGAAGCTTGCCGGGACCGAGACCCGCCAGGATTCCGTCGGGGCCCTCGGCGATGGCCTGCAGCGCCGCGGCATTGGTGACCATGGAAAAAATCACATCGGAGGCCTGGGCGACCGCGCGGGGAGAATCCGCCCAACGCATACCGCGCTTCACCAACCCCTCCGCCTTTGCGCGCGTGCGATTGTAACCGGTGACCGTGTGGCCCTTGTCCAGCAGCCTGCTCACCATATTGCCGCCCATCACGCCGAGCCCTACATACCCGAGGTTGGCCATTCAGCAATCGCTCCCATCACGAAGATAATTTTAGTGTTGCGCGCTGCACGACGGTGAAATATTCGCGAACACCGCGTACATCGCCCCCACAGATCAGCTCGCATCCATTGCGGGCGGCCGTGGCCCGATCTCGCCATCGCGAAGCGATCAACTATAACCAAAGGGAAACCTTATTGTCACGACCGGGCCGGGAGTTTTCCCCGGCTGAGAAGATTGAACGGTAAAGAGCCTCCCACCGTCGCACGACTCGAAAAGGTTAATGCCATATAATGCCGAAACGCATTTTTCACCGGGTTATAAATCGAATAGCGCGATTTTCCTGCGTTTGCGCTGATGTTTCCCCACTTCCGGCAAGTCTTGACCACAGGCCAGCGTAAAGGCATTTCAGGATTCCCGCGGAATTCGAAGACGCTGAACCAGCGGCGACACGACCTCTGGACGGCACGCCTTCATAACAGCGTCGCTGGCCGCTACGATCAGCATGCGGCCAATACGTTCGGCATCATTAGCGAGATTTGCGGTGCGAGTCGTAATCGCCCCATTGCGATCCGTGAACGCTAGAAATATCGAATTAGGCAGAACCGAATAGGAATCGCCTTTTGGAACCACAATTTCTTGGACGCCGTTCAATTCCGGACTGTTACGCAGAATCTCCTCTCGCGCAGTTTGCCATTCCGTCTCGGAAATATCACAATCCCCGCGTTGGCCAATCGTTTCAAATTGGTGGCCAGCTACCCAGCCATAAATTATATGTGTCTTTACGTCACGCGGCACTATTTCAATTAGTTCCATTTTCTTTTCCTCATACTTTCATCTCTCGATCCGCTGCGATTTGGATCGATCAACTTGGATCATCCATGCTCTTCCGGTGTCGCCACCGGCCATCATGCCAGTGGATTTGGCTTCGGCACGGTCGTTTCGGGCTCTTTGTGTTCGTGAGTTTCTTCTTCCACCAGCCAGCGCCGCAATTGCAGGATGTCGTTGGCGCGAACGATACCGATGGGCTTGGGGCTTTCGCGGGATTCGACGACAACCACGTTTTCGACATTGCTCAGAAGCATTTCCCTGTTCACACGGTCAACCAACTCGCCGGGATAAGCGCGGATGTAGTCTTGCCGGGCCAGCTCTTTCATTGTGAAATGATGGTCTTGTGTGTCGACTCTTAACAAATCATGAGGCTCGATAATCCCCACGAGATCCCCTTCTTTTCCCACGACGGGCAACAACTCCACGTCTTCCACCGAGAACTTCTTCAGAACCGTGCGCAACTCCACATCGGCTTGAATCACCGTGAAGTTCTTGCGCATGACGTCGTCAATTCGCGCTCGCATCAATACGGGGACGGAGTAATCCTGGAGCACAATCAGGCCACGCTTGACGAGCTTTCCCGTCATGACAGAATCCCGGCTGAACAGGCGCACGAAGCCGTCGGATATCATGACGCAGACGATCAGAGGAAGCAGGGAATTTGGATTGTGGCTCAACTCGAACAGAAACACGATGCTGGTGAATGGAGCGCGAGCAATACCTCCGAACAACCCCGCCATTGCCACCAACGCATAGAACGCCGGGTTGCTGACGAGATGCGGAAAGAAATGCCGGCACGCCATGGCGTAGGCTCCGCCGATGCCGCCTCCCACAACCAGGGTGGGAGCAAAGACGCCCCCGGTGGTCCCCGAGCCAAGCGCAATCACGAGCGCCCAGAACTTGGCCACGGAGATGCTCAGCAGACTTGCGGGCGTCAACCGATTAGCCAGCATATCGCGGATGGTGTCGTAACCCGTGCCGAAAATCTGCGGATAAAAATATCCAATAGCCCCTAAAATGGCGCCACCGATAGCCGGGGACCATACGAGCGCGCGCTTAAATGGGAGATGATCGAAGAAATCCTCGATCCAGAAGAGCACCCGGATCATTATGATTCCGGCAATCCCCATCAGAATGCCCATCACGGCAAATAGCCACAGTTCGTTCATGCCAGTCATCTTGTAGGCCGGCGTGGGGAACAGAGGCGCCCATCCCACAAAGTGAATGCGAACTCCAGTAGCGACGGCGGCGGCGAGAGATACCGGAATGAAGGAGCGGGCTCGAAACTCAAATAGCAGCAGCTCCACCGCAACGAGAATTCCCGCCAGCGGAGCCGTGAAAGTCGCCGCCATGCCCGCCGCGGCCCCCGCAGCGAGCAAAACTCGCCGATGGTACGGAGTGAGGCCGACTGCCTGGCCGAAAAGCGATCCGACCGCAGCACCCGTCTGAATGATGGGGCCTTCCGCCCCGAACGGCCCGCCTGTTCCGATCGCAAGAGCGGATGCCAGTGGTTTCAGAAACGCCACGCGAATCCGCATTCTGCTGTGGCTGAACAATACCGCTTCCATCGCCTCGGGGATGCCGTGGCCCTTCAGCGTAGGCTCCAAGTAATAGACCATACCTCCCACGATGAGTCCGCCGATCATGGGGACAAATATCACCCACACCCCGAGATGATTGTGCGCGGGACTGGTTATGGCAAAGGAAAGCTTCCCGTAGAAGCATAGGTTCGTGAAGAAGTAAATAAGTTCGAGAAGGCCTTCCGCAACGAGACCGCCGATCAAGCCGATCAGCAAAGCATAAGCGGAGATCTTAACGACCTCGGGCTCCAGGGCTATCCCGAAATTACCTTTTTTGGGCAGCTTCGATTGTAGTTTGGACTCGGTTTCAGGAAGGGGAGAATCGGCCACCCGTCACCTCCTCCAGCATTGTAAATCGGAAACTCAAAGAAACGGCAGAGACATCGGCGGTCATTCTGTCAGAGGCAGTCGTTCCGAATGCGAGACATCTCTTGCTCATCGGATCGCGCGGGCAGTCAAGCATGATCCGGAAAAACCGCCTATCTCGATAAGATTCGGGCTTGCAGGGTATCCAGATGTGGAGTTTGAAGAAGATATTGCGAATTGCAGATGGGGATTGTATTTCTAGAAAGCAGCAGCCCACGTGAGACTACGACGCCGACAACTTAAATCTGGCGACTGTACTCGTCCACAGGATTCGTATTTCAGCGATTCGGCGCCGGAAATTCCACTTTGGGCACTGCGCGCGAGGCTTCGGACGCCGCAAAATATGCATTATTGCGGTGGAATCCCGCCCAACCGGCAAAAATATTTTGGGGGAACAAACCGATATAGGTGTTATAGGCTTGGAGGGCGTCATCGTAACGCTTGCGCTCCACGGCAATACGGTTCTCCGTGCCCGCGAGCTCATCCTGTAGCTGCAGGAAATTCTCGTTCGATTTGAGCTGAGGGTAGTTTTCGACGATGGCGAGCAGTCGGCCCAAGGCGCCGTCGAGCTGGCCATTGGCGGCAATCTTGCCTGCCGGAGTCTGGGCGCCGATCAGGGCGGTGCGAGCCTTGTCAACGTCGTCAAAGACAGTCTGCTCCTGAGCCGCGTAGCCCTTTACCGTCGCCACCAGATTGGGGATCAGGTCCGCGCGGCGCTGCAGAACCACATCCACCTGGGCCCAGTCCGATTTGACCGACTCATTCAGCGCGACCATCTGGTTGCGGTCGGATACGTACATGCCCCCGAAGATCAACGCCACCACCACGGCCACCACCACGAGAACGCCGACAATCCATGCGACCTGCTTCATGATCCGCCCCCGGCAAAAATTTCCTTATTCCGATTCCGCGCCTCCGAAATCCGGAGATCGGAGTTGCAAAACGAGAGGCTCGTGCTTTTAGCCCGTGACAAACCGACGGTCCACTTCATTGGCAACAACCTCCACAAATTCCAGATACGTTTGCAAGGCGGCCTCGGCGTCGATCTCCCGCTCTTTACGCTTCCCCTCCCGCAATTCAAGAATGGACCGAAAAGCGGAGGGGTCCGCGCCTGCCAGCGCGGCGATGGCATCCACCGCGCCACTTTTGGTGGCGGGCATCGGCTCGCCGAGCGCGAAAAGGGCATGCCGGAAAAGCGCGCAAAAACCGGAAACCGACGCCAGCATGATGCCGAGGCGAACCTTCCTCTTCGGAGGAGCGACGAGAACAGCCTCGCGCAACCGCAGCCAGGCGGCTCGCAGTTCGCGCTCGACCTGCAGCCGGTGCAGGTGCATTGGGACAACCAGATTCTCCAGAAAATCCGGACCGAAGAGCATGCGATGATTTCGCTTCATGTCGAGAAGCTCGATGGCGAAGACGTCGGCCGACCGATGCAACTCCTCGAGCGTAAAAATCAGCGGAGCGCGATTACCCTTCCGCGTCCACCATTCGGCGGTTGAATGCAGGCGTTCGAGTTCGGCGGCTCCGGCGCGCTCGACCACGCACAAAATATTCAGATCCGAATGCTTCGCGGCAAATTCACCCGTGACCGCGGAGCCGTAGAGAACTACGGCGGTGAGATTGGCCGCCGCCGCAGTCTTCAGACGCGCGACAAGGTCGGTGAGTGCCGTTTCCATTTTTTCCTAGTGTGCCTTAAAAAAGACGACCGAACTGGCCAAAGATTGCCTTCTTCTTCAAGAAAGCACGCGCCGAATCGTCACCAACTGCCGCTGGCGCCGCCGCCGCCGAACGAACCGCCCCCGAAACCGCCAAAACCTCCGCCTCCGCCGCCAAATCCTCCGCCCCAATTGCCACCGCCGCCCCGGAATCCTCCGCCGATTAGGGGACCGATCCACCACCCCGCGCCGCCATAGCGATTGAAACGCGAGCCGCGTCCCTGGCCCATGCCGCGCAGGATCGAATACACCATAAAAATCGCAAAGAACAGCAGGAAGATTTGCCCACCTGGCCAGCCATTACCGCCATCGTCGGACGGCGGAGCGGGCGCCGGCGCGCCGGTCAAGGTGACGCCGCGGTCTGCGGCGATGACTTGGGCAACTTGACGGGTCAGCAATAAAAGCGCGGCGTCGTAATTATTGGCGCGCAGGTACGGCACTGCTTGGCGCCCGAAGGAGCCAACCTTGCCATCGGGAAGAATGGGCTCCAAGCCATAGCCCACTTCAATCCGATACCGGTGGTCGTCCAAGGCCAGGAGGATGAGAACGCCGCGGTCTGATTGTTTGGGCCCGATGCCCAGGCGGGTTGCAAGATCGATGGAATAATCTTCGATGGGACGGCCGCCAAGGGATTTCACCGTCACCACGGCGATTTGCGCGCCAGCCTTGCGGTCAACCTCGGTACACAAAGCCGTCAGCTGATCGCGGGCCGATGGGCTGAGGACGTTGCCGAAGTCGCTGACGTAGCCTTCCACCTTGAGCTGCGCTGGATTTTGAGCCTGGACGCTACGCGCGGAAAAAAGAAAGCCGAGAGCAAGAAACAAGAGGGCATAGAACGAGGCCCCGGCGGCCACTCGAACATGCCAACCGCCATGACATCCCGGCCAACGCCTGAGATTGAAAAAGTGATCGCGACGCATGAAGGATTTGAAGGTGCGCATTCATCGTAGAGCCGCGCTCGCAGGGTGTCAATGCGAGCGGATTCCGGCAGTGGAGCATTAGTTTCCGCTTCCGTCGCTCGGGCTAAACGTTGCGGTATTACTCCGGCGCACTTTGTGCGTACGCGCTGTCTAAAATTATGTTTCATGGCAGCTGAAAAGTTCTGTCCAAAAAAAACGGCCATACGATAGGATATTAGCAAATGGCCTATTTCATTGACCTCTTCTCTCCTGAAACTTATGGGGCATTTACGCGGTCATCGCGCGACGTCTCTGGCTTTCGTCTACGCCACAAGAACGCGGCTGACAGAATTAAACCTGGCGACGTGTTCGTTTGTTATCTAACGAGGCTGTCCCGCTGGTTCGGATTGCTCGAAGTTATCGAGGGACCGTTCATAGACAACAGACCTGTCTTTGTTCCCGAAAACGATCCCTTTGTCGTGCGATTTCGGGTGCGGCCTAGAGTGTGGCTGGATATCGATAAGGGCATTCCGATTCATGAGGACGCCATCTGGACAGCTTTGTCGTTTACCCGCGAGCTCGATAAGGGCTCGCTTGGATGGACGGGAAAAGTGCGAGGCAGTCTAGTGCGCCTCGATGATCGAGATGGGGCGTTGCTCGCTGAAATGTTGACAATCCAGGATGCCTTAGCCGCAACCTACCCTCTCACTGAGCAAGACACACGCAAGCTGGCTTCGCATACGGTGAACCGCCCCGACAAGATTGTTGCCGTCTCGGTTCCAGAGGACAGTGGCGTCGTCGAGGGAACGGAAGCGATTCCCGAGACCGAAACGCGTGAATCCATTCGGATTCAGGCGCTCATCACAACCATCGGAATACGAATGGGCATGGCGATTTGGATTCCTCGTTCTGACCGTGTAGGCGTCCTAAAGGAATGCAAAAACGAGGGGACCAAGCTCCTTGAGCGGCTACCACTCAATTACGACGACACGACTCTTCGAACTATCGAGCAGATCGATGTCCTGTGGCTCCGAGGTCGATCCATCATTCGCGCTTTCGAAGTTGAGCACACCACCTCAGTGTATTCCGGGATTCTTCGGATGGCCGATCTATTAGCACTTCAACCCAACATGGACATCAAGCTTCACATCGTCGCTCCCGACGCAAAGCGCGAAAAGGTCTTCCAGGAAATCCGCCGACCGGTATTTTCGCTGCTAGAGAGGGGACCTCTCGCAGATAGCTGCACCTACCTGTCATATGATAGCCTCCGTGAATTGGCTGGACAGAAGCATCTGTCGCACTTATCAGATACAGTGCTTGACGAGTATGCGGAAGAAGCGGAATGATCCTCCAGACGTGTTCCCGGAACATTGATACCACTCTGTTCAACTAATTAACTATATACAATCGGCGTTGTTAAAATCTAGACGCGAGGTTCTCGGTGAATCGTCGTCTACTCAACAACTAACCCGTTTCCGATTTGTGATGTGGTAACGAAGGTATCCGTGACCGCGGATTTCAACCATCGCGCGCCTTTCTGGTTCTTCCGAGCCAAGCAGCCTCTCCGTCGGACTCATGCACTTTGACCCTCTAGGAAGATGGGTGTGGCTGGCTGCCAAGTCCACCACGAACAGCGATTTGCCGCGCGGGAGGCGGCGGCGTATAATTTTTTGTTTATACATATGCCATCGAAGCCCACTGTGAGCTCCGCGCCTGCGGTTGCCGAGGCGATCCTCTCAGGAAACCCGCGCGCGCAGTCCGGGGGCGCGATGGACAGCGTTGAGGAAATCCGCGTGGAAGGCGCGCGCGTCCACAACCTGAAGAACATCAGCTTCACAATCCCGCACAACACAATCACGGTGGTGACCGGCGTTTCCGGATCGGGCAAATCCAGCCTGGCGTTCGACACGCTTTACGCCGAAGGACAGCGAAGATACATCGAGTCGCTTTCCGCCTACGCTCGGCAGTTCCTGGAACGGATCGAAAAGCCGGATGTGGACGAAATCACGGGAATCGCCCCGGCCATCTCCATCCGGCAGAAGAATTCGACACGTAATCCCCGCTCGACGGTAGCCACGGCCACGGAAATTTACGATTACCTGCGTTTGCTTTTTGCGCGCGCCGGCCATACTTTCTGCTTCCGGTGCGGCGAGGAAGTCCGCAAGGATACGATCGATGAGATCGCCGAGCGCGTGCTCGCGCTTCCTGCGGGCCGGCGATTTTACGTCCTGTATGAATTGAACCTTGCGCCCAATGCTCCTCCCCAGGGCGCGCACGGGCGGACGAAAAAAACGTCCCGCCCTGGTGGGGATGCGATTCGCGACGCGCTTGTGAATTTGCGGAAGCGCGGGTTCAATCGCCTTTATCAGAGAGGCAGGGTTTTCGAGTTCTCGACGCCCGAGGACCTTCTCGACATGGATTTCAGCACGCCGGCGTATGTGCTGGTGGACCGGCTTACGCTCGCTCCCGAGATTCGCTCGCGGCTGATGGACTCGATCGAGATCTGCTACCGCGAAGGACGCGGCGAGGCAATTCTTGAATTCCCGGCCAGTGCGCCGGACGAACAGCCGGAACGGCTCGTATTCAACGAGCGGTTCGCGTGCAAGAAATGCGGCGCGCTCTACCAGGAGCCGGAGCTGCGGCTCTTTTCGTTCAACAACCCCTATGGGGCATGTCCCCGGTGCCAGGGCTTCGGGAACACCATCGATTTCGGCCTCGACCGCGTGATACCCGACCAAGGCAAATCGCTCGCCGACGGCGCGATCGAGCCGTGGACGAAACCGCGTTACCGCCAACTCGCCCTCGACATGCGGCGATTCGCCCGAGCCAGGGGAATCCCGATCGATGTGCCCTTCCGGGATTTGACGCCGGCGCAGCGCGACGCAATTCTGGACGGCGATCCCAAAGAAGACTTCGCGGGCGTGAAGGGATTTTTTGCCTGGCTCGAACGAAAAAAATACAAACTGCACGTGCGCGTTTTCCTGAGCCGCTATCGCGGCTATGCAACTTGTCCCGATTGCCATGGAACGAGGCTGCGCGCCGAGGCGCGCGCGGTGAGAATCGCAGGGCGCTCGATCACCGAAGTGTGCCAGCTAACCGTAAAGGAGGCGCGGCCGTTCTTCGAGAGCCTCCACCTGAGCCCCGCCGAGACCGTGATTGCCGAGAAGGTGCTCGAGGAAATCCAGCAGCGCCTAAGATTTCTCGACGAAGTGGGCTTGGAATATCTCACGCTCGATCGGCTGACTTCGACGCTCTCGGGCGGCGAGGCGCAACGCATCCAGCTTGCCACCTCGCTGGGCTCGAACTTGGTGGGAGCGCTCTACGTGCTGGACGAGCCTTCCATCGGGCTGCATCCGCGCGATACGAACCGGCTGATTCAAATCCTGAAGGGCCTGCGCGATCTGGGCAACACATTGGTGGTGGTGGAACACGACGCAGACACGATTCTCGCCGCGGACAACGTGCTGGACCTGGGCCCCGGAGCGGGCGAATACGGAGGACACTTGATGTTCGCGGGGACGCGGGACGCGATGCTCGCCGACCCGAATTCGCTCACGGGCCGCTACCTGCGAGGGGATTTGCGCATTGCCGTGCCTTCGAGACGCCGAAAAACTCAGGGAAAGTTCCTGAGGGTCATCGGCGCGCGCAGCCACAATCTGCGAGGCGTCGATCTGATGGTTCCCCTGGGCATCCTCGTGGCGATTACGGGCGTATCCGGCTCGGGGAAATCCACGCTGGTCTACGACGTGCTTTACAAGGCGCT
>Ga0307374_10003607_pt1 | contig 26293 bp, 22 predicted proteins | sample OX3MG_FD_202532 | JGI IMG/M metagenome (GOLD analysis project Ga0307374, IMG submission 202532) | Soil microbial communities from Risofladan, Vaasa, Finland - OX-3 | ecosystem: Environmental > Terrestrial > Soil > Coastal area > Acid sulfate soil | place: Finland: Risofladan, Vaasa | collected...
GACGTCTCCCGCCACATGGACGTCTCCCGCCACATGGACGTCTCCCGCCACGGCCAGCGGGGCGGCGGCCGCCGCCGCGGCGGCCGACGGGCCGACGGGCCGCGGTCCGGTCACGAGACGCCCCAGCGACCGTTCGTCGACCACCCGACCACCGGCCAGGGTGACGGCCCGGTGGGCCAGAGGTAGTGCCGCCTCGGGCTCGTGGGAGGCGAGCAGGACGGTGGCCCCGCCGGCCACCGCTTCGAGGATGATCTCGCCCAGAAGGCTCCGGGCGGCGGCGTCGAGCGCGGCGTGGGGCTCGTCCAGTAACCACAGAGCGGGCCGCCGGGCGAGCAGGACGGCCAGGGCCACCCGGCGGCGCTGGCCGGCCGACAGCCGGCCGACGCTCGTCCGCCGGAGCCGGCCCACCAGGCCGAGCCGTTCGAGGGCGCCGTCGATCCCCTCGACCCCGGCGCCGGCGGCCCGGACAGCGAAGCGCAGGTTCTCCAGCACGTTCAGTTCGTCGTAGAGGGCGGCGGCGTGTCCGAGCATCCCGACATGGCGCCGGGCGGCGGACGGTCGCCGGCGCAGATCGTGGCCGAGAACGACCGCCTCGCCCGAGGTGATCGGCAGCAGGCCGGCACAGGCCCGCAGGACGCTCGTCTTGCCGGCGCCGTTCGGCCCCTCGAGAACCAGGATCTCCCCGGGGGCGACAGCGAGGTCGATACCGGCCAGGACCGGGAATCGCCCGGTCAGAGCGACAGCGGCACGGAGAGAGACGGCGGAGGCCATGGGCTCGCCCATGCTACGGGTGGCCCGGCCCCCGAATCCAAGCGGCGCCCGGCCCTCCCGGCTCCGGTGGAGCGGCTTTTCAGCTCACGGTGAGCCGGCCCAGGCCCACGGCGCGAAGCACATCGGCCGCCGCCGTCGACAACCAGTGCAGGTTGCCGGTCAGCAAGAGCAGCCCGAAGACCACCAGCGAGGCGCCGGCCACGGCGTTGATCAGTCCCAACCGCCGCCGGACCTGGGCCAGCACCCCGGTCAGGTGGCCGAAGGCGAGGCCGGTGGCCAGGAAGGGCACGCCCAGGCCGAGCGAGTAGGCCACCAGCAGCACCAGACCCGATGTCAGGGTGGAACGCGCCGCGGCCAGACCGAGGACACCGCCGAGGACGGGTCCGATACACGGCGTCCAGCCGAAGGCGAAGGCCATCCCCATGACCGGCGGGGCCCAGACCCCGAGCCGCGACGGCCGGGGATGGAAGCGCCGCTCGCGTTGCAGAAGTTGCGGTGTCCCGATGCCGGCCAGCCAGAGCCCGAGGACCACGGTGACGAGGCCGGCGGCGATGACGAAACCGCGCTGGTGGTCGAACAACAGCTGTCCGACACCCGAGGCGGCGGCACCGAGGGCGGTGAAGACGATGGTGAAGCCACCGATGAAGCCGAGGACGCCGCGCAGCAACGGCAGGAGGTTCCGCCGTTCACCGGCCTCGATCTCGGCCGCCGACAACCCCGAGACCATGGAGACGTAGGCGGGGACGAGCGGCAAGACGCAGGGCGAGAGGAACGACAGCATGCCCGCGCCGAAGGCGACCAGGAGGCCGAGAGGATCGGCCGAGATGGTGGAGAGCGAGCCTGTGGCGAGCGCCGACACGACCGGCTCTCCTCGTCAGCGTTCCGTCGACGTTCGCGTCAACGGCCGGTGGCGCGGACGAGGGCGATGTCGGCGTCCACCATCATGGCCACCAGCTCGGAGAAAGAGACGGTCGGCTCCCAGCCCAACTCGTCACGGGCCTTCGACGCGTCACCCACCAGAAGGTCCACCTCGGCCGGACGCAGGAAGCGTTCGTCGACGATGACGTGCTCGGCCCAGTCGAGGCCGACATGGCTGAAGGCCTCCTCGCAGAGATTGCGGACCGAGTGGGTCTTGCCCGTGGCCACGACGTAGTCCTCGGGCTCGTCGCGCTGCAGCATCAGCCACATGGCCCGGACGTAGTCACCGGCGAAACCCCAGTCGCGCTGGGAGTCGGTGTTGCCGAGGGGGATCTTGTCGTCGAGTCCGGCCACGATCCGGGCCACGCCGTGGGTGACCTTCCGGGTGACGAACTCGAGGCCGCGGCGCGGGCTCTCGTGGTTGAAGAGCATGCCCGACGAGGCGTGCAGGCCGTAGCTCTCGCGGTAATTGACGGTGATCCAGTGGCCGTAGACCTTGGCCACCCCGTAGGGACTGCGCGGATAGAACGGTGTGGTCTCGGTCTGCGGTACCTCCCGGACCTTGCCGAACATCTCCGAGGACGATGCCTGGTAGAAGCGGATCTCGGGGTCGACGATCCGGATGGCGTCGAGCAGCCGGGTCACCCCGAGCGCCGTCGTCTCGCCGGTCAGCACGGGCTGCCCCCAGGAGGTCTGGACGAAGGACTGGGCGGCCAGGTTGTACACCTCGACAGGACGGTGCTCGCGCAGGATGCCGATCAGTGAGACCTCGTCGAGCAGGTCGCCGGCCACCAGGGTGAGGTCGTCTTGGATGTGGGCGATCCGTTCGAAGGTGACGGTGGAGGAGCGCCGGACCATGCCGACCACCTCGTAGCCCTGGCTGAGCAGGAATTCGGCCAGGTAGGAGCCGTCCTGGCCGGTGATGCCGGTGATCAGCGCCCGCTTCGTCATCTGGCCCGCTCCGTCATCTGGCCCGCTCCGTCATCTGGCAGCCGTCCGTCATGTGGCAGCCGTCCGTCATCGGCCCGTCCACCGGGGCGGGCGCTTCTCGAGGAAGGCACTGATGCCCTCGGCGGCGTCGTCGGTCTGGTTGGTCAGGGTGAGCATGGCATGAAGATGGGGGAGGGCCTCCGAGGCGGCCATGTCCCATACACCGTAGAACGCCTGGCGACCGAGCAACATGGCGGCGGGTGACTTGGCGGCCAGGGTGGCGGCCAGCTCGTCGACGGCCGCGTCCAGGGCCTCGTGGGGGACGACCCGGGTGACGAAGCCGATCCGCTCGGCCTCCTCGGCCCCGACCACCCGCCCCGTCAGCATCAGCTCGAGCGCCTTCTTGGGGGCCATGGAGCGGACCAGGGGCACGGTGATCATGTACGGCCAGAGGCCGACGTTGATCTCGGGGGCGCCGAAGCGGGCGTGGTCCGAGGCCAGCACCAGATCGCAGGCCAGGGCCAGGCCCAGTCCACCGGCCATGGCCCAGCCCTGGACCCGGGCGATGGTGGGCTTGCCCAGGTGCCAGAGGTCCTCGAAGAGCTCGGCCAGGACGCCGCGGGACCGGTGGGTGGGCAGGAAGCCGCCGGCCTCCTCGCCCTGGGCCCCGCCGGCCATGCCGCCGAGGTCGGCCCCGGCACAGAAAGCCTCGTCGCCGGCGCCGCCGAGGACGACCACCCGGATGGCCGTGTCGGCCTTGGCCGCGGCCACGGCCTGGCGGAGACCGGTCATGACCCCCCAGGACATGGCGTTTCTGCGCTCGGGTCGGTTGATGGTGATCCGGGCCACGGCTCCGTCGTGTTCGGTGAGGACCTCGTCGGTGGCCGGGGCCGCCGAGGCGGCGGGAGACGGGTGGTCAGGCATGCGCCTGCGACGGTACCTCCCCGGTAGGGTGACCGCGTCGTGGACAGCGCGGGCGCCGCCCTGATCTCGTTTCGCCTGGGGGGAACCGACGGGGTGTCGGTGGAGGCGGCCAAGTGGGCCGGGGCCCTCGAGCAACTCGGCTTCGACGTCCGGACGGTGGCCGGCTCGGGGCCGGTCGACCGGCTGCTTCCCGGACTGGCCATCGACGCCGCCGATCCCCCGACCGACGGCGAGATCGCCGACGCCCTGGCCGGTGCCGATCTGGTGGTGGTCGAGAATCTGTGTTCCCTGCCGCTCAATCCGGCGGCGGCGGCGGCGGTGGCCCGGGTGCTGCGGGGCCGGCGGGCGGTGCTGCACCACCACGACCTGCCCTGGCAGCGGGGGCGCTTCGTCGGCTGGCCCGGGCCGGCCGACGACCCCCGGTGGATCCATGTGACGATCAACGATCTCAGCCGGCGGCAGCTGGCCGAGCGGGGGATCGCGGCCCGGGTGGTCATGAACAGCTTCGACATGGACGCAGCCACCGGCGACCGGGCCGAGACACGGCGGAAGCTGGGTCTGGAGGAGCACGACCGGCTGCTGCTGCAGCCCACCCGGGCCATCGGCCGGAAGAACGTGGCCGGCGGTCTGGCCCTGGCCGCCGGGATCGGGGCCAGCTACTGGCTGCTCGGGCCGGCCGAGGACGGCTACGGGCCGGAGCTCGAACGACTGCTGGCCGGGGCGCGGTGCCCGGTGATCCACGGGCCCGGCGGCGAGGGGGCCGGAGAGGCCATCGCCGACGCCTACGCCGGATGCGACGCCGTGGTCCTGCCGTCGACCTGGGAGGGATTCGGGAACCCGGCCATCGAATCGGCCGTCCAGAGGAGGCCGCTGGCCATCGGGCCGTATCCGGTGGCCGACGAGCTGCGGGCCTTCGGCTTCCGCTGGTTCGGACACGACCATCCGGGGGCGCTCGGCCGTTTCCTCGACGCCCCGGACCCGTCGCTGCCGGCCCACAATCACGCGGTGGCCCGGCGCTACTTCTCCGTGGCCGAGCTGCCCGGCCGGCTGGCCCGGCTGTTCGCCGGGGCCGGTTGGGAGCTCGCCGAGAAATGAGGGCGGCCGGCACCGGCCGGTACCATTCAGCGATGGGACCGCCCCCGTCGGATGATCAGAAGTCGACGACGAGCAAGCGGCTGCCGGCCGACCGGCGGCGCCAGCAGTTGCTCGAGGTGGCCCTTCCGCTCTTCGCCGAACGGGGCTTCAACGCCACCACCATGGACGACACGGCCGAGGCCGCCGGGGTGACGAAGCCTCTCCTCTACCAACACTTCGATTCCAAGCGGGCTCTGTATCTCGAGTTGGTGGACTCGGTGGCCGGGACCATGCTCGAGGCCATCGGCAAGGCGGTCGCCGCCGCCGACGGGCCCCGTCAGCAGGTCGAGGGCGGCTTCGCCGCCTACTTCCATCTGGTGGTGACCCATCCGGAGGCGTTCAACCTTCTCTTCGGCAGCAACGTGCCCAACGACCCCGAGCTGTCGCGGGCCGTGCGCGAAGTGCAGGACACCATCGCCCTGGCCATCGATCCCCTGATCGACGCCGGTCTCGACGAGGACCACCGGCGGTTGCTCGCCTACGCCATGGTCGGGATGGCCGAGGGGGCGAGCCACCATTTCGTGGCCACCCGGAACCCGGTCGAGCGCGGGACCGAGGACGCCGAAGCCGGACGGTTGGCCCGGCGGCTGGCCGACCTGGCCTGGGCCGGTCTGCGCTCGGTCCACCCTGACTGAGAGAGACCCACGGCGCCGATGGACCGCCGCTTCCGACGCCGGGGCGGAATCCCGACCGGAGCGGTAAGCTTTAGGGCGTGCCCCGCAGGCTCCGGACCGTCTTCAGCTTCCCGAACCCGGTGAACGAGGTGGCGGCGCGGGTGGTGGCCGGCGGGGTGGTGGTGCTGAGCGCGGCGGCCATCGGCTGGCACCTGGGTTGGCTGCTGATCCCGATCAGCTACGGCTTCTGGGCCCGGGTGCTGAGCGGTCCGACATTGAGCCCGCTCGGCCAGCTGGCCACGCGGCTGGTGGCGCCCCGGCTGGGGCCCGCCCGCTTGGTGGCCGGAGCGCCCAAGCGGTTCGCCCAGGCGATGGGCGTGGTCTTCTCCAGCACGGCGCTGATCCTGTGGTTCGGGCTGGGGGCCCAGGGGGCCACGTGGGTGGTGGTCGGGCTGCTCCTGGCCGCGGCCCTGGCCGAGTCGGCCCTGGGGCTGTGCATCGGCTGCCGGGTCTTCGCCGGGCTGATGCGGCGGGGGATCATCCCCGACGACGTCTGTGCCGCCTGCGCCGACATCAGCCTGCGCCACCCCGCGCTCCGACAGGAACCGGCTCCGACCTGATCGGGGCCGGCGCCGGGGCGGTCGGGGCCGGCGTGGGGCGGTCGGGGCCGGCGTGGGGCGGTCAGGGGCGGGCCCGTCAGGGGAGGCGGCCGGCCAACTCGGCCACCAGGACGGAGAGCTGGGTGGCGCAGCGGACATAGGCCTCGTCCTCCCCTCCCGCCGGGTCGTCCACGTCACCCTGGGCGGCTGGGTCGAGGTCGGCCAGGGCCAGGGCCGAGACGCGCGCCGGCAGGGGTTCGGGACCGGCGGGCAGGTGTCGGGCCAACCAGGACAGGGTGGCGGTGCGGTCGGCGGCCTGGGGATGGCGACGGCGGACGTAGAGGACGTGCTCGGCGGCCATGGCAATGACCAGATCGGCGCGCGCCAGGTCGGCATCGGTCAATTGACGGCTCCGGTGGGCCCTGGCCTCGAGGCCCACGGTGGCGAGCGCGTCGCGGGTGCGGCGTGATGTGGGTTGGTGCTCGACGACATGGGTGCCCGCCGTGATGACAGTCACAGGGGGGCGCCGGGCCTCGAGCATGACGCCGGCCATGACCGAGCGGGCGGCGTTGCCGGTGCAGAGGGTGAGGACGACGGGGGCGGCGCCTCGTTCATCGCCGCCGGCCAAGAGAACTAGCCGGCGGCGGTGGTGCTGGTGGCCGTCGTGGTGGGAACGGTGGTGAGTGGCGTCGGCGGTGTCGGGGTGAGGGTGGACGGCGCCGTGGTGGTGGTGGTCGTCTCCTGGGGCAGACCCAGGTCGCTGCGCAGCTTCTTGGAGATGGTCTGCTCGGACTTCTCGTCTTCCATCAGGGTCAGGTTGAGCTTGGCGAATGCCTGCACGTTCTTGAGGACACTCTGGGGCTTGGCCGCCGCCTTGGCCACCTTGGCCGCGTCCGTGGACAGAAGGTCGAGGGCGGTGACCAGAGCCCGGGCGTCGTGCTGCATGGACGGCGGGAAGGTGAGGGCCCGGAGCTGGACGGCGGCGTTGTGGAAGTCGACGGAGTACTTGGCGAAGCTGGTGGCCTGGTGCTTGACCGAACGGTCCCTGGTCAGGGCCTTGTCCGTGCTCTTCACGATGGCCTCGAACTTCTGGCCCAGGGCCTTGACGTCGGGCGACGAGGAACACGCCGAACAGGCCAGGACCAGGGCCAGGACGACCGAACCGAATGCCGTCGTGTGCCGGGAGTACCTCATTGGGACCGACACTGTAATGGGGATGCCCTCCGAAAAGAGGGAGGCCGGGCCGTGGTCGTCGACGGCCGTACTGTCAGTGGCCTCCCGCCGCCGGGTCTCAGAGGACGGGGGGGCCGGACATGCCCGGCCCCGGCGTCGGGGGAAGGACGGTGAAGGTCGTTGCGTAGGTCGGGTGGGAGCCGGCGTCCACTTCGGCGATGACGGCCGAGGGTCCGGCGGCACAGGAGATGCCCTTGAAGACGAAGACGGCGTTGCCGTCATCGTCGATGATGGTCGACGCCTTCGGGCCTGTGTTCAGTCCGACTCCGTCTCTCTCCACGACGCCGGCACCAAGGCCGATGCCACCTGGGTTGCCCGGCTCCCAGCGCCAGCCCCGGATGCAGCGGCTGTCGAGTTGCGACGAGTCGATGGAGACGGTCTGCTCGGCGTAGACGGGGTTGGTCTCGACGTAGAAGACGGCGTAGATGTTGGAGTCGCCGCTGGCGGAGGTGTCACCGGTCTCGACCTCCTGGAGCAGACCTCCCGTCTGCGGGTAAGGGGTGACACCTTCGGGGGTCACCGCCGGAGGCCGGACCACCAGGGTGGTGAGGGCGGTGAGGAAGGGGGAGACCTCGAGGTCGGCCTCGATGACGTCGGTGCCGGGGGCGCAGTCGAAGCCGTCGAGGACGACGGTGGCGTTGCCGTCGTTGTCGAGGACGGCGTCGATCCGGTCGGGCTGGACGTTCGGTTTGGCCGTGTCGCTGTTGTTCTGCAGGTTCTCGAAGGTGAGGGTCGCGCAGGAGGCCTCGAGCTGGGACGAGTCGATGTTGACCAGGTCACCGGCGAAGGAGGGAAGGGTTTCGACCTGGACGATGGCGTGGACCTCGGACTGGCCCGTCTCCACCAGGGGTTGCGGGTCGACCTGGACGGTGATCTGAGGTCCGGAGCCGCCCCCGGTGGCCCCGCCGGAACCCGAGCCGGTCTTGCAGGCGGCCTTCTTGGCGTGCTTGGCGCACCAGGCGGGCGAACCCTTGGCCGCCTTGGTGGCCTTGGCCGAAGCGATGCCCGACATGCCGAGGAGCGGCATGGCCAGGACGACGGTGAGTGCGGTAATACGCGCAAAACTACGATGGACGGTCGATTGAGCGCTCTTTGTGCCAGACATGGGGCTCAGTTTGACCGACGAACCCTCACCTTGCCATCGTCAGAGATGATGAAAGTGCGGTGAGAAATGGGTTGACCACGAGAAGCGGTGAAATCTCACCACGGATCGTAGCCGTGAGTTCACGCTGACGTCTTCGGTCCCCGGTGCCAAGCCGGCAGGCGCCGGACGGTGGGACGGCTACTGGATGTGGACTACTGGATGTGGACGCCCGAGACGGCCCGGGCGATGATCAGCCGCTGGATCTCCGAGGTGCCCTCGAAGATGGTGTAGATCTTCGAGTCACGGTGCCAGCGCTCCACCGGGTGCTCGCGGATGTAGCCGTAGCCGCCCATGATCTGGATGGCCTGCTCGGTGACCCAGACCGCCGTCTCTCCCGCGTAGAGCTTCGACATGGAGCCCTCGCCGGCGGTGAACGGCTTCTTGGTGGCTCCCATCCAGGCCGCCCGCCAGACGAGCAACCGGGAGGCGTCGATCCGCATCTTCATGTCGGCCAGCTTGAAGGCGATGCCCTGGTTTTCGATGATGAGCCGGCCGAAGGCCTTGCGCTCCTTGGCGTAGTCGAGGGAGTACTCGTAGGCGGCCCGGGCGATGCCGAGCGCCTGGGCGCCGACGGCCGGGCGGGTGGCCTCGAAGGTGGCCATGGCCGCCTGGGAGTTGGACTTCTTGCCCTCCCGGGCCCGGGCCAACTTCTCGTCGAGCTTCTCCTTACCCCCGAGGAGGCAGCGTCCGGGGACGCGGACATCGTCGAGGACGACCTCGCCGGTATGCGACGCCCGGATCCCCATCTTCTGGAACTTCTGGCCGGCCGAGAGGCCCGGGGTGCCCGGGGGGACGATGAAACTGGCCTGGCCCCGCGATCCCAACTGGGGGTCGACCGACGCCACCACGACGTTCACGTCGGCGATGCCACCGTTTGTGATCCAGGTCTTGGTGCCGTTGATGACCCACTCGTCCTTGGCCTCGTCGTAAGCGGCCCGGGTGCGAAGCGAGCTGACGTCGGAACCGGCGTCGGCCTCCGAGACGCAGAAGGCGGCTGTCTGGAGCTTCTCGGGCGTGCCGAAGCACTGGGGGCCCCACTCGTAGAGCTGCTCGGGGGTGCCGTTGGCGGCGATCCCGGCCAGACCGAGCGAGCTGCCGAAGATGGCCAGGGTGATGCCGGCGTCGCCCCAGGCCAGCTCCTCGCTGGCCACCGACAGGGTCAGGCCGGTGGGGTCGAGGAACGACTGGATGAAGAAGTCGAAAGAGTAGAGGCCGACCCGGGCCGCCTCCTCGATCACGGGCCAGGGGGTCTCCTCGCGCTCGTCCCACTCGTGGGCGACGGGGCGGACCACATCCTCGGCGAAGTCGTGGATCCATTTCTGGAGCTGCAGCTGCTCCTCGTTGAGCTCGAGCGAGAAGTCGGGCATGGTCTTCCCCTTCTATCGAGGTCGCCGGACGTGGGCCGGGTTCCGGACCACTCCCGGAGCGGGTCGTCGGGCCTCCTCGGCACTGTGGCCGGGCACCCTCACCCATCCGTTGTTACTCAACGGTAACCTACTTGGCGATCGCTTGGCCAGCACCTCGGGCGGGGCCGGCGCGGAGGCCGTCAGCGGTGGAGTTGACCGCCCTCGGGTCCATCCTCGATGTGCCAGCCGTCGGCCTCGAGCTCGGCCCGCAGGGCGTCGGCCCGGGCCCAGTCCTTGGCCGCCCGGGCCGCGTCCCGGGCCGCCGCCTTGGCCTTGGTGGCCTCGTCGGCTTCCACCCGGCCGTAGAGGGGCAGGCCGAGGGCGGCGCAGAGGACCACGGCGGTCAGTGCCAGCCGGCGCCCGGCGGCGGCGTCGCCGGCGTCGGCGGCCAGATTGGCCTGCCGGACCAGCTCGAAGATGCCGGCCACGGCGGCCGGGGTGCCCAGGTCGTCGTCCATGTGGGACCGGAAAGAGGCGACGGCCACGGCATCGGCCCCTTGGGCGGCGGCCTCGGCGGCGGTGGTGGCCAACGCCTCGCCCTCGAGATGAAACCGGCGGACGAGGGCGTCGAACCCCTTCAGGGCCTCCTCGGCGTCGGCGATGGTGTCCGGGGTCACCTCTACCTGGGAGCGGTAGTGACTGCGCAGGAGAAGCAGTCGGTAGGCCCGGCCGTCGGTCCGCTCGAGGAGGTCGGCCAGAGAGGTGAAGTTGCCGAGGGACTTGGACATCTTCTCGCCGGCCATGATGACGTGACCGTTGTGGGACCAGCGGCGGGCGAAGGTCCGGTCGACGGCCACGGCCTGGGCCCGCTCGTTCTCGTGGTGAGGGAAGGCCAGATCGATGCCCCCGCCGTGGAGGTCGAACCCGTCGCCCAGCAGATCGAGGGCCATCACCACGCATTCCGTGTGCCATCCGGGGCGGCCCGGGCCCCACGGCGACGGCCAGGTCGGCTCCCCGGGCTTGGCCTTCTTCCAGAGAACGAAGTCGAGGGGCGAGCGCTTCTCCTCGCCCGGCTCCACCCGGGCGCCGGACCGGAGGGAGTCGAGGCTCTGGCGGGCCAGCAGGCCGTAGCCGGGGACGCGGTCGACCGACAGGTAGACGCCGTCGGACGTCTCGTAGGCGACGGCGCGCTCGACGAGGTCGGCCACGAGGGCCACCATGTGGTCGACGTAGTCGGTGGCGCGCGGCGCCACGGTGGGCCGCTTGATGCCCAGGGCGTCGATGGCCTGCCACCAGGCGTCCTCGAACTCGAGGGCCACCTCGGTCGGCGTCCGGTGCTCCTCGTTGGCCCGGGCGATGATCTTGTCGTCGATGTCGGTGACATTGGAGACGTAGCGGACCTCGAGGCCCGAGAACTCGAGATAGCGCCGCAGGATGTCGAAGGCCAGGGCGAAGCGGCCATGGCCGATGTGGGGGACGTCGTAGACGGTGGGTCCGCAGACGTACATCGAGACCTGACCGGGGTCCCGCAGGACGAGGGGCTCGATGGTGCCCGTGGCTGTGTCGTGGAGGCGCAGCACTCCGGTACGGTAACGCGACCATGGACGAGACCGCGACGAACGGCCTGCCGCGCCCGCCGCTCGAGCCGGCGACGGCCCCGGTCGTGCCTGAACGACCGACCCTCGACGGTCTCGAAGGCAAATGGTCGGCGCTCTGGGCTGAGTCGGGCACCTACGCCTTCGACCGTTCCGCTGACCGGTCACGGGTCTTCGCCATCGACACCCCGCCGCCCACCGTGTCGGGAGAGCTGCACCTCGGTCACGTCTTCTCCTACACCCACACCGACACGGTGGCGCGGTACCGACGGATGCGGGGCCACGAGGTCTTCTATCCGATGGGCTTCGACGACAACGGCCTGCCCACCGAGCGGCGGGTGCAGAACTACTACGGCGTGCTCTGCGATCCGGGGCTCCGCCAGGATCCCTCCTTCGTGGTGCCCGAGAAGCCGGAGAAACATCCGGTGGCCATCTCGCGACCCGACTTCATCGACCTGTGCGGCCGGTTGGTGGCCGAGGACGAGAAGGCCTTCGAGGACCTGTGGCGCACGCTCGGACTGTCGGTCGACTGGAACCACACCTACGCCACCATCGACACCGGCGCCCGGCGCGCCTCGCAGCGGGGCTTCCTGCATCTTCTCAGCAACGGTCACGCCTACAGCACCGAAGCCCCCACCCAGTGGGACGTGGACTTCCAGTCGGCGGTGTCGCAGGCGGAGATGGAGGACCGGGAGCTACCCGGTGCCTACCACCGGCTGCGCTTCGCCCGCGTCGACGGGAACGGCGCCGTCGAGATCGAAACGACGCGGCCCGAGCTCCTGGCCGCCTGTGTGGCCCTGGTGGCGCATCCCGACGATGCCCGGTACCAACCGTTGTTCGGCACGACAGTGGTGACCCCTCTCTTCGGGGTGGCGGTGCCGGTGCTGGCCCACGAGTTGGCCGATCCCGAGAAGGGATCGGGGGTGGCCATGATCTGCACGTTCGGCGACACCACCGACGTGACCTGGTGGCGGGAGCTCTCGCTTCCCACGCGGACGATCGTCGGACGAAACGGCCGGCTGAAGCCCGTCGTCTGGGGGGACCCGGGGTGGGAGAGCACCGACCGGACGGCGGCCGACCAGGCCTACGGCGAGATCGCCGGGAAGACGGTGGCCCAGGCCCGGTCGCGCATCGTCGAGTTGCTGGCGGCGGCGGGCCTGATGGTGGGGGAAGCCAAGCCCATCACCCATCCGGTGAAGTTCTACGAAAAGGGCGACCGGCCCCTCGAGATCGTGTCCAGCCGGCAGTGGTACGTCCGGACGTTGCCGTTGCGCGAACGACTTCTCGAGCGGGGTCGCCAATTGCAGTGGCACCCGCCCTACATGGTGCACCGCTACGAGGCCTGGGTGGAGGGACTGAACAGTGACTGGAACATCAGCCGGCAGCGCTACTTCGGTGTCCCTTTCCCCGTCTGGTACCGGTTGAACGACGAGGGCGAGATCGACCACGACCACCCCCTGGTAGCCGATGAGAGCCGGCTTCCGGTCGACCCGTCGAGCGATGTGCCCGACGGTTTCCTCGAAGAGCAGCGCGGCCTGCCCGGGGGGTTCGTCGGGGATCCCGACGTGATGGACACGTGGGCCACCTCGTCCCTCACGCCGCAGATCGCCGGTCACTGGGCGGACGATCCCGAGCTGTTCGCCAAGGTCTTCCCCATGGACCTGCGCCCGCAGAGCCACGAGATCATCCGGACGTGGCTCTTCTCCACGGTGGTGCGCTCCGAGCTCGAGCACGGCAGCCTGCCCTGGGCGGCGGCGGCCATTTCGGGCTGGGTGCTCGCCCCCTCGGGGAAGAAGATGTCGAAGTCGAGGGGCAACGTGGTGACCCCTCTGCCGCTGCTCCAGACCCACGGTTCCGACGGCGTGCGCTACTGGGCGGCCAGCGGCCGACCGGGGACGGACACGGCGGTGGACGAGGGGCAGATGAAGGTGGGACGGCGCCTCGCCATCAAGATCCTGAACGCCTCGCGCTTCACCTTGTCGCGCATCGCCGGTGGGGAGCTGCCCGGCCCCGACGCCGTGGTCGCCCCCATCGACCTGGCCATGCTGGGCGACCTGGCCCGGGTGGTGGACGAGGCCACCGCCGCCTTCGAGGGCTATGACTATGCCCGGGCCCTCGAGCGGACCGAGGCGTTCTTCTGGTCCTTCTGCGATGACTACCTGGAGCTGGTGAAGGGCCGCGCCTACGAGGATCCGTCCCAGGCCGGTCCGGCGTCGGCCCGGGCCGCCCTCGGTCTCGCTCTCTCGGTCCTTCTCCGGCTCCTCGCCCCCTTCGTGCCCTTCGTGACCGAGGAGGCATGGTCGTGGTGGCACCAGGGTTCGATCCACCGGGCTCCGTGGCCTGATGTCACCGAGTTTCCCGCGGCCATTGTCCGCGGCACCGTTTCGGGCCCCGAGGACAGCGTCCTCAGTGTGGTGGCCGGGGTCCTCGGCGCCGTGCGTCGGGCCAAGACGACAGCCAAACGGTCCATGCGCGCTCCGGTGGCCCGGCTCACCGTGGTCGACGACCCGGCCCGGCTCGCTCTTCTGGCCCAAGCGGAGAGCGACCTGCGCGACGCCGGCGGCGTCATCGACCTGATCATGAACTCCGGTCCCCCCGACGTCGGTGTCGAGTTGGGCGAGGAGGACGCCGGCTGAACGGCGCCGGCGTCAGAGCTTGAGCACCCGCTCGGCGTTCTGCCGGAGGAACTTGGGCCAGACGTGGTCACGGAACGGGACGTCGGCCATTTCCGTGAAGATCCGCTCCAGGGTGAGCGCCATGGGGAAGTAGCCGGCGTACATGATCTTGTCGGCTCCCCGGGTGTTGGCGTAGTCGATGATGGCCTTCGGGTAGTACTTGGGGGCGAAGGCACTCGTCGTGTAATAGAGGCCGGGCCACTTGAGCATCAGCTTGACGGCGAGCTCCTGCCAGGGCTCGGCCCCGTGGCGCATGATGATCCGGAGATCGGGGAAGTCGTAGCAGACCTGGTCGAAGTGCATGACGTCCTGGCAGGCCGACGGGACGCGGGGGCCGGCGATGCCGGCGTTGACCAGGATGGGTATGTCGAGGTCGACGCACAATTGGTAGATCGGGTAGTACCGCCGGTCGCTGACCGGTACCTGCGGGTTGCACCCGGCCGGGAACGTCGTGACCGCCTTGATGTCGTACTCGGCATGCGCCCGGCGGATGCGACGCACGGCCTTGCCGATCTCGTTGGGATCGATCTCCAGACTGGCCCGGAATCGGTCGGGATGTTCGGCCAGGGCACGGTCGGTGATCTCGCCGGCCAATCCGACGAGGCCGATGGCCACACCGGCACGGTCCATCTCGCCCACGGTGACGGCCACCGGGTCGATGTCCTCGTCGATCTGACCGGGATTGTCCCTGAACATGTAAGCGATCGGGGTGGCCATGGTGGCGCTCTCGTCGTCGCGCAGCTGGGGCTTCAGGAAGTCGAACCGCTTGCCCGCTTTGGCGCCCGGGAAACCGATCATCAGATCGACGGCTCCGATGTCGGTCGGCATGGCCACGGTTCTGGGTCCCCCTCGTCTCGATCTTCCGGCGCCGGCCGTCGGTCGGTCCGACGTCACGGTACAGGCGTCGGGCGGGTCCGGACAGATCGGCTTAGGCTCCGGCGGCGGCGCCGGCTCCGGGCTCGACCCGGCGCGGCACCGGACACCGCACGAGAGGACGGCACATGGCTGGTGACGACATGACGGGCAAGACGGTGGTCATCACCGGGGGGAACTCCGGTATCGGCAAGGAGACCGCCGTGGCCCTGGCCCGGGCCGGGGCGCGGACGCTGATCACGGCGCGCGACCGCGCCCGGGGCGAGGCAGCAATGGCCGACATCAAAGCCCGTTCGGGAAGTGAGCTGGTCGAGCTGGTCGTCTTCGATCTCGGCGACCTGGGCTCGGTCCGGGCCGGCGCCGCCGACATCTTGGCGCGCTGTCTCCATCTCGATGTCCTCGTCAACAACGCCGGCATCATCCTGTCCGATCGGCGCCTCACGGTCGACGGATTCGAATCGACCTTCGCCGTCAACCACCTGGGGCCGTTCCTGTTGACCCAACTGCTCCTCGACCGGATCAGCGCCAGCGCTCAGGGACGCGTGGTCAACGTCGCCTCGACCGCCCACTCGGCGGCGCGCCGGGGGCTCGACTTCGACGATCTGCAATCGGCCCGGAGCTACAGCGGCATGCGCGTCTACAGCCACAGCAAACTGGCCAACATCTACTTCACCAGCGAACTGGCCCGGCGACTCGAGGGAACCACGGTAACGGCCAATTGCCTGCACCCGGGGACGGTCGCCACCGGTTACGGGCGCGACGAGGACACCGAGGGTCTGCTTGCCTTCGGGCTCAAGGTGATCAGGCCGTTGCTGATGTCGCCCGAACAGGGGGCCAGGACATCGGTGTACCTGTCCTCGTCGCCCGAGGTGGCCGCGGTGTCGGGGAAGTACTTCATCAAGTCCAAGCAGAGGCGCCCGTCCAAGGTCGCCCTCGATGCCGCCGCGGCACGGCGGCTGTGGGACGCGAGCGAACAGCTGGTGGCCGAAGCCGGCCGCCGGGCATCGGCCTGAGGGGCCGGCAACGGGGGGTTACCCCTGGTCGCCACCCATGTAGGCACTCATCAGGTTGTCCCCCACCTCGGCCGGGGTGCCGGAGCGGACGATCCGGCCGTTCACCATCACGGCCACATGGTCGGCCACGGTCAGAGCCGTCTGGGCGAACTGCTCGACGAGAAGGACCGTGATGACCTCCGAGGCCACCAGCTGGCTCACCAGTTCGTAGAGCTCGGCCACGACGAGAGGGGCCAGTCCCATGGAGATCTCGTCGAGCAGCAGCAGGCGGGGATTGGTGTAGAGCGCCCGGGCCAGCGCCAGCATCTGCTGCTCACCGCCGGAGAGGCGACCGGCGAGCTGACGGCGGCGCTGCCCGAGGACGGGGAAGCGGATGTAGCTCTGCTCTTCGAGATCGGCGACCTTCACGTCCTTGCCCCGGTACGTGTACATCAGGAGGTTCTCGGCCACCGTGAGGTTGGGGAAGACGGCCCGGCCTTCGGGAATGGCGCACAGGCCGCGCCGGGCCAACTGCTCGGACGTGGCCTTCCCGATCTCCTCGCCATGGAAGCGCACGGTCCCCGACGACGGGGACATCCGACCACTCGTGACCCGCAGAAGCGTCGACTTTCCCGCCCCGTTCGGTCCGAGCAGGGCGAGAACGGCACCGCGGGGAACGGTCAGCGACACACCGTGGACGACTTCGATGCGACCGTAGGCGGCCCTGACGTCGACCAGTTCGAGCATGGGGCCGGACCGCGCCGCGGCGTCGTCGGGGACGGACACAGGGCCGCCGCCCACAGCCGGACCCGCCTCGACCGGGCCGGTGACCGTGAGCGTGTCGACCGACAGGCCCACGGCGGTCGCCGGGGAGGTCGGCTCGGCCGGTGTCTCGGTGCCGAGATAGGCCGCCTGGACCGCCGGATCGGCCTGGACTGCGGCCGGGTTCCCGGTGGCGATGATCTCGCCGTAGTGGAGAACGGTCACCTGATCGCAGATGCTCATGACGAGGCTCATGTCGTGTTCGACCAGCAACACCGCCATGCCGTCGGACGCCAGGCGGACGAGCACCTTCCCGAGCGCCTCGGTCTCCAGTTGGTTGAGCCCGGCGCTGGGTTCGTCGAGGAGAAGGACGGTCGGGGTGGTGGCCATGGCCCGGGCCAATTCCACCAACCGGGCCAGGCCCGTGGGCAGGGAATCGGTCGGTTCGTCGGCCACGTGGGCGATCCCGACCTGCTCCAGCAGGCTCTGGGTGGTGCTGTCCGGACTCATGCCCGGCGGAAGGCGGCGGCGCTGGGTCTCGGCCGCCATCTGGACGTTCTCGCGCGCCGTCAGGGTGTCGAACAGCTCGAGCCGCTGGAAAGTGCGGGCCATGCCCAGACGGGCCCGGATATGCGGCGCGTTTCCGGTGATGTCCTCGCCGTCGAAGCGCACCCGGCCCCGCGACGGGGGCTGAAGTCCGGTGATCACGTTGAAAAGGGTCGTCTTCCCCGCTCCGTTGGGTCCGATGAGCCCGTGGACGGTCCCAGGGCTGACGGTGACGTCCACGTCGTTCAGGGCCTGGATGCCCCCGAAGCGGACGGCGATCTGTTCGACGACGAGTTCAGCCATGGCCGCTCACCCGACCGCGGCACTCGGCGTGGGGGGTTGCTCACTGCCCAACTCCGCCTGCGCCCGTCCACGGCGGCGTTCCATAAGGTCCGAGAAGTCGACGAAGACCTTGCCGATGCCGTTGGGGTTTCGGCCCACGGCCACGATGCCCACCCCGATCAGAAGCTGAGAGAAGTTGGCCAACTTGGGGATGTGCTCGCCGATGACGGGGAGAACGGCAATCAAGACGCCGGTCGAGATGGCACCGGTGAGCACGCTCATCCCTCCCAGCGTGACGCCGGCGAAGATGAGGATGCTGTAGAGGAACTGGAACTGTGACGCGCCGACCGATGTGCTCAGTCCTCCGTAGAGAGCACCGGCCAGCCCGGCCAACCCGGCCGACAACGAGAAGACGGCCAACTTGGTCAACGTCAAGCTGAGCCCCACGGTGCTGCAGGCCGCCGGTGAGTCGCTCATGGCCACCAGGCGACGGCCGAATGGCCCTCGTCGGAGCGCACTCACGCCGATGAGACACAAAGCCAGCACGATGCCGATGAGGATGTCGAAGGACTTGTTGGTGGCGAAGCGGAGACCGAAGATGTCGGGGCGCCCGACGGTGACGGCGCCGGAACTGCCGAAGATGGAATTCGAGGTGAAGAAGACATCGTCCATGAGCACGGCGAAGGCCAAGGTGGCCAGGGCCAGATAGAGACCCCGCAGGCGCAACGTGGGGAGCGCCAGCACCGCTCCGACGGCAGCGGGCAGACCGACGGCCAGGAGCACACCGAGCACGGAGCTGCCGCCGTCCACCCAGTGCATACACAAGGCCCCGAGGCCCAGGAACGTGTACTGGCACAGCGAGATCTGTCCGGCGTAGCCCGACAACAAGGTGAGCGACAACGCCAACATACCCAGAACCAGGGCGTTACCCATGGTCAGCAGGTTGTTACCCGAGAGAGTGGCGGAGAGGATCACGACGATCACCACCACGAGCCCGGCGCCCATGAGCGTGGTCTTGGCCCCCGGGGGTCGCGGCGAGCGCACCCGGACCACCCGGCCCACGGTCAGCCGGACCTCGGGGATGAACAACAAAACCAGGAAGAGCATGACCATGGGCAGCGCCGCCTGGATGTCGGACACGTCGTTCGGTGGTCCGTAGCCGACCACCAGTGAATTGGCGATGCCGAGAATCATGGCTCCCAGGAATGTGAGCGGGAGGCTGCGCAGGCGACCCACCACGGCCGCCGCGTACCCGAAGATCACGAGCTCGGTGAGCTGGATGATCCCCATCGTGGTCGGGGCCAGGAGGATTCCAGCCACCCCGGCGAACATGACCCCGATCATCCATGCGTAGGAGGCGATACGCCCGGACGGGGCACCCGCCAGCGAAGCCAGCTCGGGATCGTCCACCACAGCCCGCATGGCCACCCCGGTGCGGGTGCGTTTGAAGAACAGCCGGAGGAACACGGCCGCACCTATGGCGATGGCGATGGTGATGATCTGTTCGTAGGAGAGATTGACGCCACCGAGCGAGACCTGGTGACCGTTGAAGAACTCCGGCATCACAAAGACGTTCGCCTGATTCCAGATGCTGCTCGCTCCCGCCACCAGGACGAGGAGCAGGCCCAGGGTCACGGCCAGACGGATGTTGGGCGATACCCCGTAGAGAGAACGCATGACCACCCGCTCCACCACCGCTCCCAGAATGGGGGCGACCACCAGGAGCACGACGGCCAGGGCCAGGAGGACGGGCCAGTGCCAGCCCTGCCAGAGCTGCCAGAACAGATAGGCCAGGCCCATCCCGAGCGCCCCGTGGGCGAAGTTGAAGATTCCCGTGGTGTTGTAGGTCACCACGAGACCGCTGGCACTGACGGCATAGATCGACCCGGTGACGATCCCGGCGATCACCAGGCTGATGAACTCGCTCACGACGTCTCGTTCCTTCGGTCACGGGCGGATAGCGCGCCGACCTGACGCGCCGTCATGCCGGCACGCTACGACGACGGCGTCGGCCGGACCTCGGGTTTGAATCCCGGCGCCGGCAACTTGGCAGAACCGCAGATGAACCCGGTAGCGGGCGATGGGAGGACCCTCTTGACGTGCCCGTTCTGCACCTGACTCAGGACGATGCAGCCGCCAGGAATGTTCTGCGCCGGGTTCGACGGGCTCAACAATCCGCCGGCGTCGAAGCTCGTGATCTTGTTCAGCGCCGCCATGAGGCTGGCGCGGGTGGGTGTCGACCCGGCGTTGCGCAGGCCCTGCACGAAGAGCTGGGCCGCCGCCCATCCGTAGACGGCCTGCAGTGTGAACTGCGGGTTCGGGTCGGCCTCCCTCATCCACTTGGTGAAGAGCTTCACGGCCGGCTGGTTGGCGTCGGCGTCGAGATAGAGCAGGTACCCGGTGTCGAGGTACATGTTGTCGACAGCCGGACCGCCCTCGGTGATCAGGTTGTTCGAATAGGCGTCGCCCTCGACGTTCACAGGGTTGAAGTTCTGCTGCTGCATCTCCTTGGCCACAGTGGCGGCGTAGGCGTCAGGCATCTGCAGAGTGAAGAACATCTGGACACCCTTGGCCTTCATGGTGAGAACGTTGGCCAGGAATGTGGTCTGACTCGGGGTGAATCCGGTGGAGTAGACGATCCCGAACCCTTCTGATTTCGCCGCCCGCTCGAAGGCCACCTCCGACGCCGCCGTCGACGGTGTGGCGTTGGCCCACAGGATGCCCACGTGCTTGATCTGCGTCGGGAACTTCTTCTTGAGGACCCTGAAGATGGTGAGGGGGTAGTCGTTGTTGGGGTTGGGAGCGGGGCTGTAGGAGGTCGGAAGGTTCGACAGTCCCTGGTCCAAGGGGTACGCCACGTCGGGCATGCCTGTGCTCCTGATCAGCGGCTCCTCGGCCGCGTCGACCAGCGAGAAGCCTCCGACCAGGGCGAAGTCACTCTTGATCTGGGCCTGGGTGGCATTAGCCACGACGCCGTTGTCGTATCCACTGTCCTGGGCGTCGAGCTTGATCTTCCGCCCGTTCACGCCTCCCTGGCTGTTCACGTAGGCGAAGTAGGCCTTGGTACCGTCTTCGGCCCCTTTGAACAGGCCCGGAATCGGCTTGGTCAGGTCATCGACCTGGCCCACGGTGACCTGCGTGCTCGTGACGCCCGGTGATGCCGCCCCCGACGTGCTCGAGCCGCCCGCCGTGGTCGACGTGTTGGCCGCCGTCGTGGTGGGGGGTGTCGCCTTGGGGCTCGACGAGCACGCGCTGGCCAGCAGGGCGACGGCCGATATCGGGACGAGCAACCATCTGCCCCGGATTCTCGTTCGGCGGGTGTGTCCCCTGGCGATCGAATGCTCCCCTTGCACAACGTCCACAATTCCCCCTCTGCTCTCCCCTGTCACCGGTCCCTCCCCGAAGGACCGTCAGCTTGTCACACCCGGGCCAGAACACGTTCTAGCCGCCGCTGATGCTACGTCAGGAATCAGGGGGCCGCCCGACCGCCGGAGCGACCGGTGGCGCCGTCAGGACGGTGGGATCCTCGCCCCCGGTCGAGGGCGTCGGGCGGTGCCGGACGCCTTCCAGGAAGCGGACCACGGCGGCCACGGCGTGGGCGCTGCGGACCGACGGCAGGACATCGAAGGCGTGCTGGGTATAGGGAAGCTCGGCATAGACGACCGGCCCGGCCGACACCGACCGCAGAGAGTCCACGAATCGTCGGGCCTCGGCCACCGGCACCAGGGTGTCATTGGTCCCGTGGACCACGAAAAAGGGAGGAGCGTCCGGGTTCACCCGGCACTGGGGTGACGCCGCTTCGAAAACCCGGGGATCGTCGTCGTAGCGCAGCTTGAACACCCGGTGTTCGAGGAGGCTCATGAGACCCCTGTCGTAGTGGTCGGTGCCGCGGCCGGCGGTCATGTCGTAGACGCCGTAGAACGGGATGCAGGCTTCGACCCCGGTGGGGGCATCCTCGAATCCGGGTTGAAAGGCCGGGTCGCCGGGCGTGAGGGCCACCATCGAACACAGATGGCCGCCGGCCGATCCGCCGCTCACGGCGATGAAACGGGGGTCGCCCCCGTAGTCGGCGATGTGCTCACGCACCCAGACCAGGGCCCGCTTGCAATCGACCAGATGGTCGGGCCAGGTGGCTTTCGGACTGAGCCGGTAATTGATCGTCACCGTCACCCACCCGCGTCGGGCCAACTCATAGAGCAGGGGGAGCCCCTGCTCCCGCTTGTCGCCGATGACCCAGGCGCCACCGTGGATGTACAGAAGGACCGGTCCGGCGACAGGAGGTTCGTCCCGGCGCCTGATGATGTCGAGTCGATGTCCCCGGGCCCCGTCGCCCGCGTAGTCGACGTTGCGAACGACCTTCACCGTGCGGGCGGGCCGGGGCAACGGGTAGATGAGCCGGGGGAAGCGCCACATCGTGTCGGATCCGGTGGCCGGGAGATCGAGGTCCTCGATGGCGGGAAATCCGAGCTCCTCTTCGGCCCCGACGAGCACGCCTCCGGCGCGTCGGCCGATCCCGGCGAGGATTCCGAGACCCACCCAGGAGCACACGGCCACGGCCAGCCCCACCCATCCGGGCCAGGACCCGAAGGCGCCCAGCAGCGCGAAGACCACGGTGGCCGCCACCTGCCAGACGATGTGCCACACCGGCATCTCGCCGGTGTACCAACCGGCGAAGAAGCTCGGGACCAACAAATACTCATGGCGCAGGGGCCGGAAGGCGTTCAGGACGAAGGCGCCACCCAGCAGACTCGACGCCAGAAAGACCCACGCCCATGCCATCACCCCATCTTCACCCACCGCCGGTGGGCTGCACAGGGCGGCCCCCCGAAGGACCTGTCACCTCTTCTCATCGGCTTCTCATCAGGCCCGACACCACACGGGCCGACTGGCTCAGGAGGCCCGTCGCCGCCGGGTCGACGCGGCCCGGAGGCCGGCGGCCCGCTCGTGATCGAGGAGGCTCTTCTTGAGATCGAGACCACCGCCGTAGCCGGTGAGGCCCCCGTTCGCCCCGATAACCCGGTGGCAGGGAAGGATGAGGGGGATCGGGTTCCGCCCATTCGCCAGTCCCACGGCCCGGCACGCCTTCGGATTGCCCACCCGGGCGGCGAGCTCGCTGTAGCTCTCCGTGGCTCCATAAGCGATATCGGCCAGGGCGAACCAGACACGACGCTGAAAATCGGTGCCCGCCGGGTCCAACGGCAGTGAGAAATCGGCCAAGCGGCCATCGAAGTAGCCGTCGATCTGTTCGACGGCGACCCGGACGGCGGACGGTCGACCTTGTCGTTCTCTGTCGAAGGCGCCCGTCTCGAACGAGTGGGGAAGATGCAGGTAGTGCACGACATCGTCATCCCCAATCACCATCATGTCGCCCACTGGGGTGCTCGTCACACTCCACTCGTCGGAGCTCCCCAAACGGGCTGTCACGGTCTTCGTCATGTCGTCTCCCGGTGTCGGATTCGGTGTCGGATTCGGTGTCGGATTGATCGGTTTGGATTCATCCGGTGGGGGGACCAACCAGTCCCGACCACAGATACTGCAGGGCATAGGCCCGGTACGGTCGCCATCTCTCGGCCAACGCCAACGCCGACCGCTCACCCCGGGGAATGGCGAGCCGGTCGAGGACCCGTCGGACGCCGAGGTCGCCGACCAGGAAAGCGTCGGGGTCTCCGAGCGCCCGCATCCTCACGTAGGCCACCGTCCAGGGCCCGATCCCCGGGAGGGCGAGCAGCTTGGCACTGACCTCGTCCCGATCGGCACCCGGATCCAGAACGATCTCGCCATCGGCCAGGAGCGTGGCCACCTGCAGGAGGGCGCGGCCCCGTCCTTGGGGCATGGGGAGATCGGCCGGAGACAGCCCGGCGATCACATCGGCCGTGGGGAATGTCCGCGTCACCGCACCCACGGCGGTCGGGAGCGGGCGTCCGTAGGCGGCGGACAGGCGGGCGGCGACGGTCCGGGCGCCGGAGACGCTCACCTGTTGGCCGATCACCGCCCTTACGATCAACTCGTTCCCATCGACGTGACCGGGGATGCGCAGGCCGGGGGCGACGGCGACGGCGGGAGCCAAGACGGAGTCACGGCCGAGCACGTCGCTCACGGCGGCGGGATCGGCATCCAGGTCAAAGAGGTGCCGCAGCCGTTTGGCGGCCATGGTGAGGTCACGGAGGTCCTCCAATCGGAGGTCGCAGCGCAGCGCTCCGTCGCCGCCGTCGGACAGGGTCGCCACCCCGGCTCCCTGAGGAAGGGCCAGGGCCCGGCGGTAGAACCTGGAGTCACCCTCCTCGACTCCCGGGACGGCGCGTTCGGACAGAAACGCGAACAACCGGGAGGACGGGAACGGCGTCCGGCAGGCGAGGCGCAATGTCACCGACGCCGGGGAGGTGACCCGGTTCTCCCCGTTCTGCGGCCTCGAGCCGGTCGGACCGTGTCCCCGTCGCTGGGCGCGCTCCCTCATAGCCCTGGGGGCTTCGCCGAAGACCGCCCTGACGGTGTCGTTGAACTGCCGGACACTGCCGAATCCGGCGGCGAAGGCCACATCGGCCGCCCGGAGCTCGGTCGTCTCGAGCAGAATCCTCGCCGTCTCCGCCCTCTGGGCCCGGGCCAATTCCAGGGGTCCGGCACCCACCTCGGCGACCAACAACCTCTGCAACTGACGCTGGCTGTAGCCGAGACGCCGGGCCAGCCCGGCCACCCCTTCGCGGTCGACCACCCCGTCGGCGATCGACCGCATGGCCCGGCCGACGACATCGCCACGACGGTTCCACTCCGGAGAGCCGGGAGCGGTGTCGGGCCGACACCGCTTGCAGGCCCGGAAGCCGCCACGTTGGGCCGCCGCCGAGGTGGGATAGAAGCGCACACGGTCCCGACGGGGCATCACGGAGGGACAACTCGGTCGGCAGTAGATCCTGGTGGACGTCACGGCCACGAAGAACCAGCCATCGAAGCGGGTGTCCCGGGCCTGCATAGCCCGGTAGCGCGGGTCGTCATCACCGTCGACCACGTCACCGGTGAGCAACGCTGGTGTCGTCGCCAAGACCACGGGAGCAGTATCCCAGGGGAGCCGATCACCTTTCTGGCGGATTTCGGACACGCGGATCGAGGGCCGGGCGACAGCGGGGCTCCTCCTATAACTTCACGGGCACATCTCGAGAGAAGGAACTCCCATGGCAGCCCCCAGCACCGACAGCGGGCCTGTCGATGTCGACGTCCCGACCGCCGCACCGAGCTGGACGGTCGGATCGGCGCCCATCAGCAGCGTGGTCGAGAGTCAGACCGATCACAGCCCCCCGAGTTCTTCTTCTGCGATGCGAGTGTCGAGGCCGTCAATCGACATTCGTGGCTCTTCCCCGACTACGCCGATGCCACGGGCGCCATCTCTCTGCGGGTGCAGGCCTTCGTGATCGAAGTCGACGACCTGACCGTCGTCGTAGACCCGTGCGTGGGAAACGCCAAGACGCGGAGCCTGCCGTTCTGGCACGACCAGACATGGCCGTTCCTGGAACGGTTGGCGGACGCCGGCTTCGCACCCCGATGACATCGACCTGGTCATCCACACCCACCTCCACGCCGACCATGTCGGCTGGGACACGCGTCGCCACGGCGATCGTTGGATCCCGACCTTCACGCGAGCGCGCCACCTCTATACAGAGGCCGACTTGGCCTTCTCCAAGAGCGCGTGCTCCGACGCCGAGGATGTCTACGGGGATTCGACCGCTCCCATCTTCGGCGCCGACCTAGCCGACATCGTGGCTCCCGACGAAAGCCTCGGCCACGGGCTGACTCTCGAGCCGTCCCAGGGCCACACTCCCGGCCATGTCTCGTTGTGGGTCGAATCTGATGGCGCGCTGGCGTTGGTCACCGGGGATTTCCTGCATCACCCTGTGCAGTTCGCCGAGCCCGACTGGGACGAGATCGCCGACGCCGACGTCGCTGAGGCCCGGCAGACCCGACGTCGGATGACGGACCGCGCCGCCCAGACGGGAGCGCTCGTTCTGGGGACCCACTTCTCCGGCCGACCGGCGGGAACGGTGGTGGTCGACGGTGACCGCTGGCGCTTCTCTGCGGTGTGAGATCGTCGTCTTGAGATGACGTCGGGGAGTGCGGTGCCGTGAGATGGCCGGGCTCCGATGGGTACTGGGCGAGCGACGACCCCGTCCTCCTCGACATGCCGCGCATTCATTCCTGGTTGCACACGGACAGTTACTGGGCCGAGGGGCGGTCCTACGACGTGGTGGCCGGTCCCTTCGAACGTTCTCTGGCGGTGGGTCTCTACGGACCGGAGGGCGAGCACGCGGCGTGTGTCGCTTGGGTGACCGACTCCGGCACCTTCGGATGGTTGTGCGACGTCTTCGTCGCTCCCGACCGGCGTCGGCGCCGGCCCCGGGAGCTCCCTGGTCCGTACGGCAACGGCCCATCGCGCCGTCCAGGGCCTCCGTCAGGTCCTCGGAACCCGCGACGCCCACGGTCTCTACCGCCGGTTCGGGTTCGCTTCCCTGGCCGCCCCCGAACGTTGGATGGAACGCCAGGCTAGCTGCGCGGCGCCCCGGCGTGCAGGCGCCGGTTGACCGCCGGCGACAGGCCGATTCCCTCGGTCAGGTCCTCAGCATCGACAGGTTGCCCGAAGTGGGACATAACCGGCACCACGCCGGCCCAGACCGGCAATCCCAGATCGTCGAGATCGTCGGCCGGCCCGGCGCTACGGATTTTGGCCGACGCCTCGGCGATGGGCATACGCAGGACGGCGGTCTTGCGCAGCTCGGCCTTGGTCGGAGGACGCGCCTCGTCCCATCGTCCGGGCGTGATGTGGTCGACGATGGCCCGCAGGGCGGACAGCTTGTCCTGCGCCTCGACGGGGAAGGCCCTCCCGGCGATGACCACGGATCGGTAGTTCATCGAATGGTGGAAAGCCGAACGTGCATAGACAAGCCCGTCGATCACGGTGGCCGTGAAGCAGAC
>Ga0307374_10003608_pt1 | contig 26292 bp, 19 predicted proteins | sample OX3MG_FD_202532 | JGI IMG/M metagenome (GOLD analysis project Ga0307374, IMG submission 202532) | Soil microbial communities from Risofladan, Vaasa, Finland - OX-3 | ecosystem: Environmental > Terrestrial > Soil > Coastal area > Acid sulfate soil | place: Finland: Risofladan, Vaasa | collected...
TGCGGCTATCGGTCGCCGTGCGCCGGGCCGGCCTTGTGGCGTCTTTCACCCGGCTCGTCTGCTTTGGGACCCTGTCTGAACTGGTCGCCCGGCGCCAGCAGGCGGCGATAGAGGTCACGGAAGCTCTTATTGGCGCCACCCGGCCCGGGGCAATCCTCGGTGAGGTTGTCCGGTCTGGGATCGACGCCTGCGGGCGCACCGGTTTTCCCGACGCCTGGCGGCGGCGTAATCTCGGCGGTCCCACGGGGTACCGCTGGCGCGAAGCGATCTCGCTGCCCGGTAGTTCCACCGTCATTGTTCCGGGCCATGCCTTCGTCTGCGGCGCCTTCATCGAAGGCGCCGTCTGTGAAGAAACGATCCTTGTCACGAATAATGGCCCGGAACGACTTTGAACCAACCTAACTCTCCGCTTCTGCGTGAGCGTCGTGAACCGCCTGGGCGTCAAGTTGGAAGGCGCGGCGCAGCGCCGGGTAGAGCTCCCGGTAGACGGTATAATAACCTTCGTAGAGGGGTATTCGCTCCGGGTCGGGCTCGGTGGTGGTGGTGACGTGGATCACTTCATCGCACGCTTGCTCCACACTGGCGTAGACGCCCGATCCCACGCCGGCTAATAGCGCCACGCCGAGCGCCGGGCCTTCGTCCACATTGATGGTGGAATGGGCGCAGCCAGTCACGTCCGCCTGGATCTGCCGCCAGAGCCGGCTCCGCGCCCCGCCGCCGGAGGCGCGGACCTCTTCGGTGGGCACACCCATCTCGCGAAAAATCTCGAATGAGTCCCGGAGACCGTATGCGACTCCTTCCATCACGGCCCGGATCAGATGGCTGCGTTCGTGACGGAGGCCGAGGCCAAAAAAGACGCCGCGGGCGTCCGGATCCGCATACGGTGTGCGCTCACCGGTGAGATACGGAAGGAAGATGAGACCTTCGGAACCGGCCGGCGCCTGGCCCGCTTCCTGCGACATCAGATCGTACGGGTCTTTGCCCATCGCTGTGGCGACCACTCGCTCGGGCTGAGCGATGGTGTCACGCAGCCACCGGAGCGATCCGCCTGCCGAGAGCATAACTCCCATCACGTGCCACTTACGAGGAACAGCATGACAGAAGGTATGCACCCGCAAGCCAGGGTCCAGCAGCGGCTCGTCGGAGAAAGCGAAGACCACTCCGGAGGTCCCCACAGTGGAGCTTACGGCGCCGGAGCGGACAATACCATTCCCAACAGCGCCTGCAGCCTGGTCTCCACCGCCTCCAACGACCGGCGTTCCGGCCCGCAATCCTGTCCGGGCCGCCGCCGCGTCGGTGATCTGGCCGGTCACTTCATAGGATTCATAGGCGCTTGGCAGCCACTCTCGGGGGATCTGTAGGGCGCTTAAGATCGGCTCAGCCCATTTTCGTTCACGCACGTTGAAGAGTGAAGTACCCGAGGCGTCGGACACTTCGGTCGCGTATTCGCCGGTAAGCCGCAGGCGCACAAAGTCCTTGGGCAGAAGCACCCGCCGGATCTTTTCATAGATCTGCGGCTCGTGGTCCCGCACCCAGATGATCTTTGGGGCTTGAAATCCTGTCAGGACCGGGTTCATCGTGAGCTCGACCACCCGATCTTTGCCGACGGTCTGCGTAATCCATTCGCACTGCGCGGCAGTGCGCTGATCGCACCAGAGAATGGCAGGACGCAGGACCTCGTCGTCCGCTCCCAGCAGCACGGCGCCGTGCATCTGGCCGGAGAGACCCACGGCTCGCACATCGCCGGCGCTGACCCCGGTCGCCCGCAGCAGATTCTGGGTCGCCTCCTGGGTCGCCCGCCACCAGTCCTCGGGGTCCTGCTCCGCCCAGCCGGGGCGCGGCGTCTGAAGCGGATATTCACGCGTGCTGCGCCCGATCACCGTGCCATCCGGCGCGATGAGCAGCGCCCTGGTTCCACTGGTTCCTACGTCGATGCCGAGTAAATACGCCATGCTGTCTCCTGTACGCGCGCAAGATGGAAAAGAGCCATCCTTACATTGCGACGTCGGCGGCAGGATTCCTCCCGATCGATGGACAAAAAGAGACGAAGGACGGAGGGTGAGACAGTGAGAGGTTGGGTGTGTGAGTGTGTGAGTGTGTGGGAGAGTGTGAGAGTGAGAGTGTGTGGGAGAGTGTGAGAGTGAGAAGCGCGGGCGCGAGGACTTAGTAGAGGGCGCGGGGCGTGAGCGCGGTTTTGATTCATCCTTCATCCTTCAAGAGTCCTCCGTCCTCCGTCCTTCGTCCGCTTGAAAGGAAGTACTCATGGACCGACCTTTGCTGGAGACGCTGGACACCCCTTCGGCTGTCATCAACCTTCCGATTCTGGAGAATAATCTCAGGCGTATGGCGGATCTCTGCCGCACGCATGGCATAGCGCTGCGGCCGCACGCCAAGACGCACAAAACGGTTGAAATTGGGCAGCGGCAGCTCGCGCTGGGAGCGGTTGGCATTACGCTCGCGAAGCTGGGCGAGGCCGAAGTGATGGCGCTTCACGGATTCGACGATATTCTGATCGCTTATCAGCTTATAGGCCCCCACAAAATGGCCCGACTGACACAGCTTTTGCAGCGCCCGCGTGAGACTCCGCTCAGGCTGACGGTTGCCGTTGACAGCCTGGAGGGCGCCACCGCGCTCTCTGACGCCGCAACCCGGGCCGGCGCCCGGCTGCCGGTTCTTATCGAGATTGATACCGGGCTGGGACGCGCGGGGATCGCGGACCCGGAGGGGGCGCTCTCGCTCGCCCGTCATATTCAACTTTTCCCGGGGCTCCGGCTTGCCGGCGTCATGACGCATGAGGGACAGGTTGGCCGGGACGGTCCCGCGAACATGAAAGAACGATCCGCCGAGGCGGCCAATCGGATGATGGAAATCGCGGGGGCGATCCGATCACTTGGCCTGGAGTGCCCGATTGTGAGTGTGGGCAGCACGCCCGGCGCCCGGTTTATGGCCGGCGCGCCCGGCGTCACCGAGCTGCGGCCCGGCACCTACGTATTCAACGATCGCACCCAGATTCTCGTGGGCGCCGCACAGGAGGAGGACTGCGCGCTCACCGTGCTGAGCACTGTTATCAGCGTGCAGCCGGGCGGCCGGGCGGTTATTGACGCCGGATCGAAGACGCTCACGAGCGACACCGTGAGCCGGTTTGGCTCTTATGGCGAGGTTATCGGTGATCCGGAAGCCCGGCTGGCGACCTGCAGCGAGGAGCACGGCCATCTTGATATCTCGCAGTCTACACGGCGCTACCGAGTGGGGGACCGTCTCCACATCCTCCCCAATCACGTCTGCCCCGTCGTCAATCTAATGGACCGCTTGTATGTGTACGAAGGCGAGAGTATCACGCAGGAATGGACCGTGGCCGCCCGGGGCCGGATTCAATGAGTACGCCGGCGTGCGATGTTCTGCGCGGCGCATAAAATCCGTATGATGTTTCGCGCGTGGTATCATTAAAGATAGAGGCGCACGCCTTCACCGCGAGCGCCAGAGGTCTGACTATGAATGATAAACGTCGTGGCGCGCGGGATTTGATAGATGAGACGGTGGTGTTCGGGATTCTTCTGATTGTCCTGATCATCGGGCTGGTGGTGGCGCTAATAGTTCGGCTTGTGCGGCAGTCTCGCAACTGGAAACGGTTTCGGAGTCTGATTCGCGACTGGGTGGACGAACGAGAGAAACGCGAATCGCAATGAAAGAGACCTACGTCAAGGTGGCCGAGATGCTCGAAACCGGGGAACCCTTCGCCCTGGCGACACTGATCCGTTCTCGCGGCTCAGCGCCGCAGGTTGCCGGATCACAGGCGATGTTTCATCCCGATGGCCGCAGTGACGGCAATCTTGGCGGCGGATGTCTGGAGATGGAGGCGCGGCGGCGCGCGCTCACGGCGATGGCATCCGGTGAGCCGACGTTTTTTTCGCTCCATCTTGATAGCGACTTCGGATTTGACGATGGTCTCATCTGCGGGGGAACGGCCGACATTCTGATCGAGCCGCGACCACAGCGGTTTGCCCGCTGCTTTGAAGCGGCGGCGGACGCCGTGCGGCGCAGACAAGACGCCGGCGTTGCAACGATCTGTGATGGCCCCCGGGGGATCCTGGGCGCCCGGGCGGTGATTGAACCGGGGCGGGCGTCGATGGTGGATGGCACAGAAGGCGATCTCGCCGAAACGCTTTTGGAGCATGCGACACGGGCCGCAGAGCGGCGATTTCGTCAGCCGGAGGTGGTCGATGTTCCGGGCGCCAGTATCTTTGTGGAGCCACTGCTGCGGTCACCCGAGCTCCTCATTGTGGGGGCCGGGCATGTTGGCACAGCTCTCTCTCGATTGGCGAGCCGGCTCGATTTTGAGGTGGTGGCGCTGGACGACCGGCCTGCCTTTGCGAACGCGGATCGACTGCCGTGGGCAAGCCGGGTCATTGCCGCCGACATCCCCTCGACCCTCGAAAAGATGGATCTGGCGCCGGATACCTACGTTGTCATCATGACCCGTGGCCACCGTCACGACGGCGCCGCGCTCCGTGCCTGCCTGGGCCGTCCGCTCGCCTATCTCGGGATGATCGGCAGCCGGCGAAAGATCCGGCTCATCTACGATGAGCTTCTGGAGGAGGGCGCGGCGCAGCCCGAAGAGCTTGCCCGGATCCGCTCGCCTATCGGGCTCGACATCGGCGCCGAAAGTGTGGAAGAGATCGCCGTGAGTATCGCTGCCGAGTTAATTCTGGTTCGCCATTCTACGAACCGGACGCCAGACAGCCGGCCCCTGTTCGAGTCCATGTCCGAGCTGATTCCGGGCCGGCCGGCCGGCCGTTGACTCGCGTCGCCCGCTTTCCCCGCCCAATTCTCGACGACGAATCGTCGAGGGAAGAAGGAGTCTCTAATGTTCGGCGCTGACCTTGCGGTGAAGTGGATCCACGTTTCTTCGGCCTGTCTGCTGCTTGGATCGCTCGCGCTCATGCTGGCGGTCCCGGCTCTCGGCAGTGGCGATTCCAACCCCATTACCGAACTGGTCATGAGCCGGGCCAAAACCATTGTTCATGGCAGCCTTGGCGTTCTGCTGCTTACCGGCGCCTATAACTTCTGGCGAGTGTTAACCAACAACACTCTCGCTCACAGCAGCGTGTACCAGGATGTTCTTGGCGTGAAGATGGTACTCTTCCTCATCATTTTGGGGCTGGCCATCGTGGCGCTCAAACGCGCGGCCGGCAGCGCGGCGACACCGCGGGCGCGCCGGCTGCTTCCCTGGATGGTCTTCCTGACACTCCTCGTAGTGCTGCTCTCGACCTACCTCAACCTCGAGCGAATCCACCTGCTCGTACAGGACGCCGAAACTTCGGCAGTCACGGCGCCGGCGGGCACTGGATGAGCATTACGCCGCATGATAGAATGATAGTGCAAGGTTTTTACACGTTGAGCAAAGCGAGACGAGATCATGACTGTTGAAACCATCCCGGCAATCCGCTACTACTACGATGAGCATCCTACGGAGGAAGACCTTATGGGGGAGAACTCTCTGCAGGACTGTCTCAACAAGTATCTGGTCCCGGTTCTGGAGTGGCGCTTTCGCGCCGAAGGCTGGTTCATCGCTCGTAATCTGAACATCTACACCACCCCTGAATACAAGGAACCGCCGCTGGCGCCCGACGTCGCCGTGTACAAAGGGGTCAAGCTAACGGCTGAGGAACGAGGTAAGACCAGAAGCTGGTCTCTGGCGCTGCCAGATCATCCCCCTCCCACCGTCGTCTTCGAGATCGCTTCCGATGAGACAGCGGCTAAAGATATCAACGAGAAGCCGGCGCGTTACGCGCGGATGGGAGTCAGGGAGTATTACTTTTACGATCCTCGACCGGGCTGTGCCGAAGAGATGCGACTGCGGGGATGGTTTAACTCCAATGGGAGGGCATCCGAGGCTGCGAAGGATGGGCGGGGACGGATCTGGAGCGAGGAACTGGAAAGCTGGCTCATTTCGGATGGACCATTGCTCCGCCTGTATGACCGGGATCTCAATCTGCGGCACACCGGTGAGGAAGCTGAACGCGCCGCCAAAGAACGAGCGCTGGTCGCGAGAGAACAGGCGTTGGCCGACGCGGAAGCTGAACGCGCCGCCAAAGAACGGGCGCTCGCCGCGAGAGAACAGGCGTTGGCCGACGCAGAAGTCGAACGCGCCGCCAAAGAACGTGCGCTCGCCGCCAGAGAGGCCGAACGCACCGCCAAGGAAGCCGAGCGTGCCGCTAAGGAACGGGCATGGGCGAAGCTGCGCGAACAGGGCATCGATCCCGAGAGCTTGTGATAGGGAGAGCTTAAAGCGCCCCCCTGCCAATCGCGCCCTGGATCAGGTCCCACGCCTTGCGATCGAGCGGTTGCGCGCGGTCAAGGCCGCTGATATGCGAAAGGACGTGCTCCAGGCCTTTTGGCGAATCCTCAGTGATGAAGGCATGATCTGAGGGGTCCAACTCGCCGTTTTCACCCGGCGTTCTGAATTCCAGGGCGGCCGCGGCCACCTCCGCGGTGGCAGTCGGCTCGACGCCCTGCGCCAGATCCGTCAGCATGGCGCCGATAATCCGGTCGTGGCGGCCAAGTTTGCGGCGCACGTCCCGACCGACGCGGAAAACGGTGTCACCCAGCGCCGGGTTGGCAAAACGGTGGAGAAGATCCTGAATGTGATTCTCCAGGTCCTCCATCGTGAACTCCTCCGGGTACGCTTTCGCCAGCGCCGCCGCCGATTCACGCATGGCGGTTTCCGCAAGCTCCCGCACGTCAGCCTCCCGCACGGCCCGGTCGATAGTGGCGATGGCCGGATGCCGGCGGGCCGCCTCGTAGGCGACAGCGGCGTGCCCGAGGTTATGGATATAAAGCTTTCGATCCACGTAGGCGCTCATGTTGGCCCGCGGCGCCAGGCCTGGAATCTCAGGGATCGGGTTCTTAAACGCTCGCGCATCCACGATGAGGGTATTGTACGCCTCACCGCAAACCAGCAGGGGATCCTGGGATCGCATCGACTCGGGCATGAGCGGAACCATTTTGCCGATGCTGGTCTCGACCAGGCCAGCGTATTCATCCAGCGGGAACTGTGGCGGCAGTTCGGCGCGCAGGCCTTCCCTCGTGATGGCGGCGGCGTGATGCAGGTTTTCACAGAGGATGATATCCAGCGGCCCAACGCCCAGCCGGCGGCGTTCCAGGAGCCCGGCCGCCAGCGCCGGATAGATGAACCGGAGCGCATTTGCGCCAACCGCCGTTCCGGCAATGCGGGCCGTGGAGAGCTCCCGGACCACCGCCTCCCGGTCGTTTCCATCTACCGCGCGCACGTTTTGCACGAGCAGCTCGCCCGGCGGATCGTCCCGGATTTCCACGCGGTATGAGCGCCGCTCATTGAGCGCCTCAATGATAGGCCGGCTAACGTCTACGAAGACGACTTCATAACCACCCCGAGCGAAAAGCTGGCCAATGAACGAACGGCCGATGGCGCCGGCGCCAAACTGCACCAGTTTTTCCATGTGGCTCCGAATGGCTCCGAACCGGACGTGTGCCGCGCTCTCTTACTGCTGTGTGGGTGTCTCGGGCGTCTGAAAGTGAATATCGAAGCCGAAGTAGCGGTGAGCGCCTTTGGAAACTTTGGGATAAGAATAATCCGCGGCCTGCTCGTACCAGTACTGGTCGAGGCCAAAGTGGCGAAGATCTTCGAAGGCGCCTATTCCCCCGAGCGGCCGGATGTCGATCCCGGTGTTGGGCAGGAAGAGCCGATCGATTCGCGTGGCGACCTGGATCGGATAAAGCGGCTGCGCCGAGGCTGCCACGGTGCGGAGGGCGCCCGCCGTGTTCACCCGGAACTGCTGGCCGGTGTAATCGGCCGAGTTGACGCTCAGATTGAGAGAGATTCGCTTGCTGCTGAACGTTGAAGTAGGATCCACTGACGCCTGCACCCGCAGTATGCCTTGCGGCTGGATACTCACACGCTCTCGGCCCCTGAGCGCAATCCCTGTGTCGGGCGAACGCACGTCGAACGACACCACTACGCCCGGATTATCGCCCTGGACGAGCGTTACTTTAGTGTTGTCCGGTGTGAGCTTGAGCTGATGCCATTCTGAAGTCCGAACATCCAGAACGACCTGCTGAATCAGGTCATGGCCCTTGTAGCGAACGTCGGTCAGGGTCCCACCGGGCTGCACGGTAAACTCGAGATCGTGGGCCTTCACAGCAACCGGCGCTGCGACGCTGTTCGCCGGTTTGCCGGCTGCCGCGGGCGGCGCAGGGGTTTCATCGGCCGCAACACGCACCGCGGCGCCTGTCTGATCCCGGCGGCCAAGAAGACCGGGCGCGACCCTTATGACCGGGCTCCGGTCGCTGGTTTCTCGTTTTGCGACCAGCGCCGGCGCCTTCTCTGCGGTTTTAGTCGTTGTGACGCGCTTTGTTTCTGGCTTTGCCACCGCATGAGAACTGGCCCGGCGCACAGCCGCATTTGGCTTCACCGGCGCCCGCTTTGCCGCCTTACGCGCAGATGCCGTGTGATGAGCTGCCGCCGTGTGATGAGCTGCCGCCGTGTGATGAGCTGCCGCCGTGTGATGAGCAGCAAATATCGCCGGTATTGCCAGTTGTCCACGCGGTGTTGGACCGGAAAGACTCAGCTCGGAGATCACGTAATCGGGATGAACTTTAATAATGGACGCCAGCCCGGCAACGGGCGACTTCGGATAGGGCGCCCCGTCCGGCTCTTGCGCCAGCCACACCGGATTGGCGTCATAGAGAGGCGTCACCCCCTCTTCCTGGTAAGAGAGCACGGCCCGCGCCAACATCATACCATTATCGTAGGTCCAGAAGCCCACGAAGCCGCCGGCGATGGGCGCGGGATCCGACCAGTTGATGAGCGGAGTCACGTGCGTCTGGCCGTCCTCGCTCACGTACGAAACCACCACCCGGATGTTTGGACCCGTCTTTTGAACATGCACGTCAAACCAGAGCCGGTGCGCCGTACCCTGCGGCGGGAAGTTGAATGCGGTGCTTTCGGCAACCTGTTTCCCCTTGCGGAAGAGCCGGGTTGTGGTTCCGTTCCATCCGCCCACCATGAGCGTGTAGCCGCTGAAGAGGTTCACGCCATCGCCGCAGAAGGCGCAGTTGAGGTCTCTCCACGCCTCGGTACCGGAGTCCTGCACCGCCGCCATCATCGCGCCCGTGTAATAATCAATCGATTGGTCGCCTATCATCGGCCGCTTGTACCAGTTTGCCGCGTAGCTGCCCTCTCGTTTACCGCCATACCAGGTCCAACCCGGCTGACAGGCCCAGCGGCGGGTGACCTCCCACGTTCCGCCCTGCGGCCGCCAGTTCACCGGCGCCAGGTGGAACGTCTCAGCGTAAACGTGACGATTGTTGACGATGATATCAGGAATGTCGAGCGGCGTGCTCCCGCGAATGACCAGGCCGAGCCGGCTGTGGCCGCTGCGGTCCGGCGCATATCCTACCGGCTGGAACAGCGCGTAGCCGTCCACTGGCTTGCTGTCATCATATCTTAGCGCCATGTCAGCGCCAATGCCGGCGTAAATATATCGGCCCTCTCGATAAACATCAAGCGTCACCTGGTCCTGTGTATCGGTTGGCGTCTTCAGGTGACCGGACGCAACCTTCTCGCCCTCACGCAGCAGCGTGAGAGTAATTCCACCATTGGGGCTCGCCGCGTACTGGAGCTGGTACCCTGAATCGACGCCTTTGCCATCGCCATTCAGTATGACGGCGAACTGCCCATTCTGGAGATCTTGCGGAATCAACGGTACCTTCACCGCAAGATTCCCGAAGAGGTCGCCTTTGTGCCAGTAGCCGGCGTCCTTCCCGAAATCAGCCGGGTCCCACGCGTTCAACGGGCCGGCCCACCCCGCCATTTCCTTGTGATGATCGACATTGGTGAACTCTGCCGAGAGCGCGTCAGTCGGCTCGGGCGGCTCCGTCACTTTCACCCCAATCGTACGAAAGCTCGTTCCCGCCAGCGTCGGAGGCTGAAATCCAGCGCGGCCGGACGCATCCGTGACATCCAGCCCTTCCACCACTTTTCTTCCATCGATAGCGGCCCAGACATAGCCATCTTCTCCACCAACCTGAACCGTGTGCGCCTTGCCCACCGGAACGCCGTGCGAAGATTCGCTCAGCAGCCGGTGGCGCCCGGCAGCCACGGATATGAGGCGGGACTGCGTTGAATTCCAGGTGAACACGTCGTAGTTCTGCGGATTCTTATAATGGAATGGCAGCCCCATGGCCTCTCTTGAGCCGACGACGTTCGCAGTAACAACATAGTTCTTCCAGGCCGGATCTCCGGCCAGCGCCTTCTCGTCCTGGATCTGCCAGTGATGTACGCTCTGTGAGGAGAAGTCGTCGTAGATAAAGTGTGCCGGGTGGACCAGGATGCTATCGAAGTAAACCACGCTGTCAGCGGGTCCTTCGGTGTAGAGGCCAATCTTGCCCTGGCCGAACGTGGTGTCCTCAACGCTCAGAACCGGGCGATGATCCACTTCCGCGACCAGCCGGCCGCCGTAAGACCGGAGCGCCAGCGAGTACCATTGATCGGGGATAAACCCGCCCGCCTTTTGCGCCAGAACAGTGCGTTTGCCGTCAACGACCTTTGCAAGCTCCAGCGAACCTTTGGCGCCGGGACTCCAGGTCAGGATGTCGTAATTCTTCTCGTCCTGGAGATTCACACAGATACCGAACCGGGTGTTTGCGGCGCCGCGGGCGGCCGCTTCGAACGAATAGTCACCCCAGAACGGATATCCCGTGGTGGCCAGAGCGGTTGGACCGGGGTGGGATTCCAGCGAGAAGGGATTGGCGCCGCGCAGGACGTTGCCGACCGTCTGAATCTGCCACTTTCCTGTAGTATAATCCCACTCACCCGGCTCGTCCGGCTGCCGCATAAAATCGTCACTGAAATAGAGCGCCTCAAGTGGCTGAAGATGCAGATCCGTGGCCGTCGCCCCGCCCGAAACCCCCACGCGGGCGCTTCCCTCGTTGAATGAGCTGTCTTCCACGCTCATAGCAAGCCGGGCGCCGGCAAGAACCGAAATGTGACCGGCGCGCCGTTTGATCGTGAGCTTGAGGGGCGCTCCTTGTGTGGAAGCGAGACCGCCGACCGATGAGGCCGCAAGTTTTGTTTCGCCCGCGTGCGTGCGGCGGAACAGCGCCAGGCCGTCAGGAGACTCCTCCAGCACGTAGCCGCCGCCAGAGTTCTGCGAATCAAACGCGATTTTAACGCTTCCATGCCCGGAAGTCGATTGTGTCTTGGTGTTCAGGTCAAACTCGGCCGGCAGATCCGGCACACCAGAGGCCGCGAACACGGGGGCGGCGCCCAGACACGCGAAAGCGCCCAACGCCGCAATGGTGATGGCGGCGCCGTACGTTGAACGAAGATTGGTGGTGCTAAGTGCGCATAAATTCATAAGTTTGCAGTATCTCACCGGGTATCTCGACGAATCTGAAAATGGCTCTGCGCCAACGCGCGATCGCTGCTTATTGCGATCGCACTTGTTGCGATAAAGAATCACACGTGATGTTACGTCAAAACCGGAGCATAATTACAGAGAGCTCCAAAGGCTTCGACGGTCTTTACCGTCTCTTTGTTACCCGGAGCAGATGCCGTACAATCATACTCAAACCTGATGACTCCCAGGCTTAGACCCCCGTTCCAACCTCGGCGCCGCATTCGGGACAATGGGTGAAGATCGGTTCGAGAGGTGTCTTGCAGTTGGGACACTCGCGCGGAGGGATGGCGGAGGTTGGGCGAGGGGAAAGATCGTCGCCGCAGAAGGGGCACCGCTTCCATGATGGCTTGACCGGGTGCTGATTCCTGCAGACGAACGGTTTACCGCAGCTCGGGCAGAGGGTGAATCCATGTTCAATCGGGCTGCCGCAGACGCAGACGCCTGAAGCCGCGCCGGCAGGCAAACTGGCCGCAGCCGGCGCGGCCAAAGCGACTCCGTCCGATCCCTGGCCGTTGGCGCTTGCGGTCGTGAACCCCGTCTCGATGGTCGCCGACTCCAGCGGAGCGGTCTGGCTCACGTTGACGTGCGCCGTGCCAGTCACCGGGCCGGCGCTGGCGCTCACCACCACCTCGCCCTCAGCGAGCGCCCGGAAAACCCCACGAGCGTCCACCATGCCCAGGTCGTTTGGTCGTGCCGACCAGGTGATTGGAATGTTCGGAAGCTCCCGGCTGAAGCTGTCGTACACCCGTGCCGTGAGCAGAATTGATCCATCACGTCGGATCGCGGCGTCGGAGGGTGAAATGTCGACACGGGCCGGCTGTCCTTCAACCGCCGCATCCGGGCGAAGATTTCTCTCAGTCATGAAGCGAATGAGCCGGAGACGATACGCCTCATAGAAGCTCAGCTCTCGCTTCTTCTGTTCCTCCGCGTGCGCCGCGAGCGCCGAAGCGAACGGACCACCACCCAGATGCACGATCCGCGATTCGATTCCCCGCCGGACACCACCCAGCAGCGTCTTATCCTGACAGAGGTTCAGAATAATGTCATGCGCTTCCATCGGAGGCCGGGGATTTGCCGGCCCCTCCTGATTCGGCGACTCGTCGGCCTCCCACTTCAGGTCTTTGCCAACTGAAAGAAGCTGTCCGACGGTGCGATCCACCGGCATTCCAAACTCGTCCCGAAACGCGGTTGTGAACGTGACGCGGCCAATCCGATCCACCGTATCCTGTATGATTCCCGATCCCCAACCCACGGCGAACGTCTCCCACGCCTGGTCCTGCTCGTGTGATCCGGGTACGTTGATCGGCTCCCAACGGCCAACATCCTTGCGAGTGTGGAGCGGATTCTGGGTGGCGCCCTGCGACGTGAAGAATTCGTAATCCTGGCGGTACGTGTCGAGCTCCTGGAGCAGCCTGAGTGGGAACGCCGCAGCCTCCCGCAGCACGAGAGTCTCGTACCGGTTGTTCAACATTGCGAACTTCTCGGGTGTCAGCGGAACGACCTGGTCCAGAAGCTTCCGGAACTCCACCTCCTGCGGCGTGCCCGGCTGTGCGCCGTTGTGGACTCCGATCACCGTCTGCCGTTTCCCCTCCAGCGCCACAAAATCATCGGCCGACTGGTAGTACGCCGGCTTGAGGTTCACAAAGGGATTCGAGAGCCGGTAGACCTGCCGGATCGCCTCCAGGCGTTTGGCGTTATCGGGATATTTCTGAAAAAAGCGCGTCAGCACGTCCACGTCATCGCCCAATGCCGAGAAGACGTCCGCGGCCCGCTCAACCAGCGCGCGCCGAAGCGCGACGTCATCGAGCTTCCGGATATGGTAGAGCTGCCCGCCGCCGCTCAGCGCCTGAATGGTCGCGGCGCTGACATTCTCCTTCTTCTCCGGTGTCGCGTACGTCTGGTAAAACGTATTTACGTCATTGTCGCGGTCCCAGAGCCGCTCCCCGTTCACAAACACCGGGCTGGCAATCGTCTCCTGTTCCTTTGCCTTGAATTCGCTCCGGATATGGTCCAGCTTCACGAGATAGGCGTCAAGCTCAGCGATGAGCCGGTCCACAATCGCCGGAAGCTCCTGGAAAAACCGCGCGGCGTGCCGGGCGACCAGCGTATCGAGCCGGGCGCGATAATAGAAACTGCAGGCGTTGAGCGCTTCGGTTCGATCCTGATTGATGGTATCGGCGTAGGCGCCGGGGACCATTCTCAGAACAAGGCTGCCCGAATCGGCGTGGAGCTTCTGGAGCGCCTGGTCCTTGGCCTGCTCTCGCGCCGGCTCGGCGGGCGCAAAGTTCTGCTGCGCCGCCTGGTCAATCCCTGTCGCCGCCTGCGTAAAAAGCTGCCGGGCGTATTCCAACGCCGCCCGCGCGGTGCTCTGGCGGTAATGGGGATCGTCCACCATGCGGCCGATCCAGCCTTCGAGGGACACCGGCGCGCGCTTCAATCCGTCAGTCAGATTCCGCTGCACCTGGCGCAGATAGAGACCCAGGTTTTCGGAGTTCTTTTTGAGAAGATCCTGGTTTGGGTCGCCGTCCCGGAGGTTCTGCTGCTGCATGCCCTGGTCATGCTGGCTGATGGTTGGCTGCAGATGGTTGGCCGGCGGCCGGGTACGCACCAGTTCCTCATTGAGCGACTCCCGCCACTGATCGATGATCGAGTCGAGGGACGAGCCATCCTGCGTGAATTTCAGCCACTGGCTCACGTCGCCAGGCAGCAGTTTCATCTCGGAAAGGCGGTCGGTGACATAAGTATGAAGCTGATTGTCGCTATAGGTCCGGGCCGCTGAGAGCCAGCCATCAATAGTTTCCGCGGCGAGCCGGAATGCGCAGGCGCTGATGACCTTATCCTTTGGGAAATGAATCGTTGAGAGGCCAAAGCTCATATAGCTCTGCGGGCATCCGATTCCGTCGGAGTGAATCAGGAACTGATCGAAGTTGTTCCGGTTCGACCGTTTTTGCGCCTGGAACTCAGAAGTGAGGTCCAAGAAGATGCTGTGGCCAACGAGTGAAACCTGGTCCTGCACGCTGCTGAGCTGCTGTTCCCCATTGGACATCCCCACCAAATAGCAATAACTGAACGGTTCGCGACGGTTCGGGATCCCTTGCTGGGCAGGTGTATATTGGGCGGTAAACTCCGTGTGAGGATAGCAGTAATGATTGAGCTCTAACAGCGCGGCGTAGGCGTTGGCGCGGTGATCCGGCCGGCCGCCCGCAATTGGAGGAATGGAAAAGATTCCAATCACCTCGGGATTGCCCGGTATGAGCCGCCCGGCGATATAAGCCATGTCTAAGAACATGCCGCTGCATGTCCCACCAAGCAGCGAGCCAACTACGTAAACCGTGACTGACTGGCTTACCTTGAGGCCGAGCTGTTGACACTGGTCCATCACCCTGGGATCGGCGATGCGTTTATACGCGGCTTCGAGCATCACCTGCAGCCGGTCGTAGTTGCGGAAGAGCGCCAGCCGGCCTCGTGCCCGGATGGCGCCCGCGCCATGCTGCACGTCCTTGCCGCGGAGCAGCGCGTTACGGTCGAGCCAGCTTGCGATATGGGGATACTGCTGGAGATTATCCTCCAGGTTCTGAACGTCGCCTATATTGGCGTGGAGCTTCTCCGATGACTGCAGATTGACTTCCGGCGGGTCATCATCCCGGACGCCCTGCTCCCGGTTCACGTCCTCATCAGTGTCGATTTCGATGAAATTGACGATGGGAAGATTCTTGAGGCTGCCGTACTTATCAATAATCCGACGGCGCACGTCCAGCAGCACCTGGTGTCCGGTGCCTCCCAATCCAATGATGATGCTGCGAGAAACCGGCGCAAGCGCCTCCGGACGCGCGCCGGATTCCGGAGCGTCCGAACGGGGCGCCGCGGAGGCAGGGGAGGCAGAGTCAGTCATAAAAGAAATCCTTTAGCAGACAAACAACTAACGGACAAACGACTACCGGGCAAACAGCGTGCCAAGCCCAATAATCAATATAACGATGATGCCGATGACCCAGGCGATGACGTTGGTGAGCCAGTCCCAGGCGTAGAAGATGCTTGCCATGAAGCAGATCGCGCCCAGCATGAGCGCGATCCGTGCGCTGGCGGTTTGCGACGCTCCCATCCCGCGATGCATCGCCTGGTACAGAATGGTGCTGATGATCAGGAAGCCGAGCACAAACCCCACCGCCATAATCACCCACGGAAGCCAGTTCGGCTGCACCTTGAATGTCAACGGCGGGCCATCGGGGAACTGCGACGAACCATCGGCGTCTCTCACGAAGTAGTAATACTCGTAGGTCCCGGATGCGGTCGGCGTCGCGTTAAATTCCAATGTCCAGACGTTATTGGTGGGAGTGACGTCGCTGATCTTGGTCGTTACCTTCTCCTTCGTACCGGCCGGGGTGGTCAGTTCAACGTAGGCGTCGATGGGAACCAGGTTCTGGTTGCCGGTATAGTCGATCTTCATGACCGCCTGGTCACCAATGCCGAGTTTGTGGCTGCTCGGCACAAAAACGGGGTTCGACAGTTGGCCTACCGCCTTCGCCGGGATTGCGTTGAATGAGCCCGCGATCAGAAGCAGCAGGACTGCGACGCCGGCGGTTCTGCTCGGAACTCGCGGCCGCAATGTCAACCAGCCCTGCCCAATCACTATCATTATTTCTCTCCGTGCTTCTCTACGCAGGGGTTCAGAATAGTACCGTGCAGCCCCATGATGAGCATAGCGTGTCGGTATTCGTATCGGTATTTAAGATTGTTAGCCCTTGAGACTGGCGTCGAGCTTACTATAGGGGTCACCGCCCGCGCCGGGGGGCGCGCCTACAGCGGCGGCGGCGGTACGAGTGCGGCCGGAAATATCGTGGAACTCAAACGACCCTTGAGCGCCGGCGGTGTCTCGAAGCTGAATGACGCTGTTTTCACTCACGGGTCCGCTGCCGGTGATCTTTCGTCCGCCGCTCTCCGCCTCGATGCCCTTTTCAACCGCGAGCGTGTAGCCCGAGGCCGTGTGGCGCAGGTGCGCAACCGGACCACCAAACGACTCGATGGGAAAGACACCGGGCGATTCTTTGCCGCCAACGCTGACCCGAGTTCCACCGCCCAACCAGAATGTTCGATTCCGTCCGCTTGAATCCTTTATCTGCACGCGCACCTTGCTGGCCTGCCGGCCCCGCGAGATTATCGCAATCGCAATCGCCGCAATCAATACGATCGCCGCAATCAGAAACCAGAGCCAGATCAAAGAATGTGTCATGTGTAAGCTCACTCCATCGCTGCCGGTCTGCACCGGTCCCAGTCGCGCCGAGGCGCCGCCCAACGCGGCCAGCAGCGTATAACTTCCGGGGTTCAGGCCGGTGATGGTAAACTTTCCATCCGCCCCCGATACGGCCGTGTCAACTTCATTACCCTGGGCGTCGAGCGCCTCAATCTGTGCGCCGGTCGCCGGCCGATCCCCGTTATACACCGTCCCTGCGATATCGTTCGCCGTGCCGTTGGCCGCGGCCGCCGCGGCCGTTTTCTCATTCGGCGGTCGATATTCCGGAACACCATCCTCTACTTTGACACCGATTCCGAACGTTTCTCCCTCGCCGCTTCTAAAAAAAGCTTGAGAAGCCGCCCGCCAGGCTTTACATACCGTCGTATTGGGGTAAAGGTTCTGGTTGTCTACGTGGACGTTGCAGTATTCGGCGTAGTCGCTCCAGGCGTCGCTGTGAATCGGCGGAGCGTCATTAAAACCATCACTCACCACCACGATCGCCTGCCAGGCACGCTTGCCCTCCGGCTCGGCCAGGTACTCTTTATGGAGCAGATCCAGGGCTTCGGCGTGGGCCATCCGCATATTCGTCCCGGTCTCACCGGAGATGGCGTCCGGGATCAGCTTTCCCACGCTCTCGATCTGCCCGGCGTTGAGTGCGGGAAAGCTCGCCGGCTGATGAACCACCGAGTCGAACGGTAGGATTGTGAGGGAGTCGCCCGGCTTCAGGGTTGTGCTGAGAAGCTCAGACGTGGCAGCGCGCGCCTCCTGCCACCGGGTCAGTCCGGTTTCGGGAACCTTGCTCCTCATACTCCCCGAAATATCAAAGACCACCACGACCTGTCGCGGCGATGGATGCTGCTTGAAGACCGCCGCGATGGCGCTGGCGTCGGCCATCCAAGGATCCGGGGTGTCGGCGTGGACCCCCGAGATTGTGAACGCAAGGAGCAGCGTAAGGAGACTCGCGGCGATGCAGGGAGAGGGCCGGCGCGCTGAGGGCCGCGTCCGCGCGCTTCTGGAGCGGTTAATCATGGATGCGTTCCTCATATTCGGCGCGATACTCTCTATTTGGGAATCTTTGAATCCCTGTCGCAATGCTCACTCTTCAACGCGGGCGCACGACTCCAGCGCATAGAGGCAGCCGTCACTCGCGGCAAAGATCACCTGTCCATCCCCCACGGCCGGCGAAGAGGCGACCGAGACGTTGTCGGAGAGCCGGTACGCCGATTCGATGGAATGCGGCCGCGGTCCAACCACGTAGAGACGACCATCCTGCGATCCCACGTACGCCAGATCGTCGGAAATGGCGGGCGATCCGAGCACTACGCCGCCTGTAGGATGGGAGGCAATCGTGCGAGCGGTTTGAGCGCTCACGACATAGATCTGGCGATCATCCGCTCCAAAGAAGACCATGCCTTCGGCGCCGCCGCTCCCTACGGCCGGCGAAGAGTGCGCGTAATTACCGGTGGGCGAGGTCCACCGGCGAAGCACTTCACCGGAGCGAGGATCCAGACAGATCAATTTGCCGGCACGCGAGGTGGCGTAAACGCCCTCCCGCGCTACGGCGACAGAGGTGTTGAACTCATCGCCGTGCTCGACGTGTTCCCAGAGCAGTTGGCCGTTTTCGGCGTCGAGCGCCAGAACGGCGCCTCCCGCTGTCGCCGCCAGAATGGCGCCGCCGCTATAGGCCGGGCAGGAGTAGACCGGGCTGGGGATGGCGCAGCGCCATGTCTCTTCGCCATTCTGGTCGAGCGAACAGATCGCGCCCTCCCCGGACGCCATGTAAACGCCAAAAAAGAGATGACCACGCGCCGGGCGGAGAGGCGACGACGGGCGGCCGGGCAGGTCTCGCTGCCAGATCAGGCTTCCTTCGCGAGCGTCCAGCGCGACGATCGCCTCGGCCATGTGGCCGATGTATACCCGTCCATCATCATAAGCCGGCGCACATGATTCGGGCGTGAAACCAGTTCGCAGAGGTCCATCCAACGGCGTTCGCCAGAGCGCCACACCGCCGCTCAGCGCGTACACAAACCCATCGCTGGAGCCGGCGAACACGACCCCTCCTCCCAGGACCGGTGAAGTCCATCCCGATCCGGATTCCGGGGATTTGAGTTTCCAGGCCAGTCGCAGCGGGGGACGCACGGCTTCCGGCGTCCAGCCACTACTGGCCGCGCCCCTGAATACACCCCATCGCTCGACCACCGGCAGCAGCTCTTTGCCGCACCGCACACAGCCCCGGGCGCTCGCCGGAGAAACGTGTCCGGCGGCGCAGCGGCGGATCCGCGCGTGGCATTTCGGGCAGAGCTCCGCCTGTTTGCCCACGTTGGCGCCGCAATAGACGCAGCGTGGGAAATCCAGGTTCTCCAGCACCCTCGCGTTCAACCGTTCTATCATTCGGTGATCCGGGGCCGGACTTTCGGCCGGCCGGCCGGCCGGGTTGGGATGCTCGGGCGCCACCGCGGCCCGTCCGGTGACATTCGTTCGCGCCCCCGTAACCGCAATACCCGCCGGGGAACGATTGTTCAGAAGTGGACCGGTCGCGCCCGGTCCGCGCGGTGCATTTCCAAATTGGGGGCTGATCGGTATGCCATCCGATCGGCAGAAGCGCGCGTCCGCGGCGTTCCTGGTACCACATTGCGGGCAGATAAGTGGGCGGCGGCCGCAAACAGCGCAGGTTCCAGACGTGATCGTGCCCGAACAGCCCGGCTCCGGGCAGGGAACTCGCATAGCGCTTGGAAATTCTGATGCCTTTTCAAACGTAAACGCCGCGTCGCCAAACCGCAGAGTGTCACCCTCGTTCACCGCCTGGCGGACGATCTTTTTGCCATTGATGTAGGTTCCGTTCGTACTCTTCAAATCCTGAAGAGTTACGCCCGCCGAACTGACGGTGAGCCGGGCGTGATTGCGCGACACGCTTCCATCCCCGGCAAGCACAACCTGGTTAGAGGAGTGGCGGCCGATCTGGTGGATGCCGGGGCCAACGCCAAACTCGCAGCCGGCGAAACGCCCGGAGGCGCCAATCAACTTGTAGCGAACTTCCAATAATCCACCATGGGAAAACGAATGTATGTCGCCGCGGGAAAGGCTCGCAGCGGTTCCTGGAATCTTCGATTCCAGAATGTGAAGCGAGGAATACGAGGCTATACGCGGCTTATAGTCTCGCCACTCTGAATCGTATCATACCCCCGTAGGGGTGTCAACGCGCAGAATCTGACGTTTCCGTTTCTCTAACCTCATCCTCGGGTATTCTTCCTATCAGTTGGTTACGTGCAGAGACCGATAGCGTCTTCATATAGGACACGGCCAGGAGATGAGGGGTTCGATGAACAAGGTTGGAGTAATAGGGGTCGCAGCGGCGATAATCGCGGGATCGCTGGCTGCCGGATGCACTCAGAATGATGTTCACAACGCCGACACGGCATTTCATCAGGTTGCCCAGGGAACGCATAATGTAGGACAGAAGATGGCGCATGAGGCCGATAAGGCTGGGCAGAAGATTTCGAGTAAGGCTAATGAGGCCGGGCAGAAAATGTCGAATAAGGCTAATGAGGCGGGCCATAAGATAAACCAGAAGGTCAAGAGCGAAAGTAAGCCGGGACATGACTGAATTCGGCAAGGGGCCGCATCCCGACCCGGAACAAGATAACCCGGACGACCGGGGGCGCGATGGAATCCCACCAATCCACGCCTCGGGGGAGTACACGGCCGCGACCGGCAAAAGCTATACGTACGAGATGGACGCGTGTGACTGGGATTTCGATCATCCGGAAGCGTGCCTCTTTCGTTTCATAGTTCGAGGTCCCGCCCGCAGCTTCGAAAAGATTATCCCGGTGAACCGTCAGGATCTGGGCAGCCCTCCAGCCGGGATGGCGATGCAGGCGGCCCGGCAGGCCGCCGAAGCGAAGCTCTTCATGAAGCTCGATGACGAAAACGAAGCCGACGAGCCCACACCTTTGCGTTGACGAGACTGAACGTGCCCGTGAGTCAGCGTCCTCAATAATTGCGGCAGTGTCCCCGACCAAAACGGTGACCGCCGCGCTCATCCGAGGCTGCCGCAATCGTTGAGCGCCAGCGCGCAGGCGCACAGCGCAGCGGTTTCGCAACGGAGGGTTCTTGGTCCGAGTGTGGCGCTGCGCCAGCCGTTCTCCAAAAGCGACTCGATTTCACCTTCCTCCAAACCGCCCTCGGGTCCCACCAGAATCCGTTCCTGCCATGCGCCCGCCTGCAATTCAAGAAGCGCGGTCAAGGACGGAAGCCCTGCTGCTGTGTCCAGAGCTATGCCCGGGTTGCCCTTCTTAACAAGCGTGCTCAGGCTCATCGGTCCGGCGAGGGTAGGGAGACGGGTGCGGCCGCTCTGCTCCGCCGCTTCAATGATGATCTTCCCCCATCGTTCCGCCTTGCGGGGCCAATCGGCGTAGGTGATTCGCGCTACACAGCGAGCAGTCTCAATCGGTTGAAAGGCCGAAACGCCCAGCTCGGTCGCCTTCTGGAGCGCCCATTCCCACCGCTCCTGCCGTGAAAGCGCCATCACCAGCTCCAGCGGCCGGCGCGCCTCGCGTTCGGGATAGTCCGACGCGATCATCCGTCCCCGCACGCTGCTCCCGGAGAGATGCTCCAGGGCCACCGTCACTTCAATACCGGACCCATCGAAGAGGGCGATCTTCTCGCCCGGCTGCAGCTTCAAGACCCGTGAGCACTGCCGGGCTGCTTCGGGTGGAAGATCGATCACGGCGTCGCGGTTTACGGAACGATCCAGCGCTGGAATATAAAAACGGTGCATGACCAAATTATATCTCCCAATATCACCCACAGATCTGAACACCGGTGTCTCCATCTCAGCAGGAATGACGCCGGATGAATCCGAACGTAGGCGCAAATGGTGGATCACTTTACCCGCGCCTTTGCGCGCGGCTTGCCTTCGCAGTTCACGAACCCCGCTCCTCACCTGAAGTAGGAAATACGCTTCACCCCACCCTCCAGCCTCGCGCTCCGCCGTACCACCAGAGCGGCCACCCGGTCCGCCGCAGCGCCAAACAGCGGCTCCGGCTGATAGTTGTTCCGTAAGTAGCCCCGCTCGTTTCGCCCGCGGCTGGAGCTGATCAGACAGGGGACGATCGAGGGTGGTAGTGGCGATGTAACCCCTCCGTGCTTCCGGAACCGCAGCCGCAGAATGAATGTCTCCGGGAACGGCGCCATCGAGTTCCCGCCAAAGGCAAAATTGCCCAGGCTGTAGGCAATGGTCTTATCTTTATACTGCTCGATTCCCTGCAGCACGTGGGGATGCGCTCCCACCACCGCGTCGGCCCCCGCATCGATAAACTCCCGGCCCATCCGCTGCTGCCAGTCGAACGGGACCGTGTGCAGCTCGCTGCCCCAGTGCATGAAGACGATCACGATGTTGCCGGGCTTCTTGTACGCTTTGATCTGCCGTACGACGCGCCCCGGCGCGTCGTCGATGAGCGTGGTGTTCTCGCCGACGACCGTGCAGTCAGCGATCACCACCACCTCGATACCTTTGACCGTTGTCAGGTACGGCGCTTCCTGATAAGCGACCGCCTCGACCGCCTCCCTGAAGTGAGCGATCGTATCCTGCAGCCCCCGCTCCAGGTAATCGTGGGAGTGATTGTTAGCCAGGCTCACCATCTCCACCGAGCTCCGGGGGAAGATGCCGGCATATCTTCCGTCGCCCTTGAAGTGCCACTGTTTGTTGGCCGTCTCCTTCGCGCGGGTGAGGGTGCATTCAAAGTTGACCGCCGTCAGGTCATCCGTCGTAAACCAGGGCTCGACCAGAGCAAATGGGTAATTCCCACCGCCAGCGCGCCGGTAGATCGAAGGGAACCGGATCGAGCTGTCATCGCCATTGACCATGCCGAAGGCGCAGTCGCCGGCGAAGGAGAGCGTCACTTCGTCTGGCCGCATCCTGCCCCGTTCATAGCACGCTGCCGCCGCTCGCCAGACCAGGTCCGGTGGAATCGTCTGAACCGCGGCAATCAGCGTCGGCGAGATCCCACCGCTCCCATCTCGTGGGCCCGCGTCCAGGTACCGCAGCACGCTGGTCAGCAGCACCGCCAGGCGGCGTTCCCGCGGCCGCGACTCCAGGGCCTGGAGCAGTCTGCGGGCGCTCGAAACCGCCGCGTCCGCCGCGCCCGTGTTTGAGAGATCGTGGAGGCGGTGGAGGGTCTGTCGCAGCGCCGTTCCCGGTGTCAGCGGTGTCGCCAGCGCCGGGGTGGGAACGGGAGTTTGGGGGGGACGCAGCAGGGGCGGCTCGCCCGGGGACGGGGCTGCGTCTTCAGCCGTCGTCGAAAGCGCCGGCCGGGCGGCTGAAACGGTGGCGCCGGATGCTGCAAGTGGAACGCGGCTGGAGGCGCCGGATGGCGGCCGCGCTGCGCAGCCGGCAAGCGCGATTCCCGCCAGGGTGAGGAATTGAAATGTGTGACAGTTATTCCAGCCGTGCGTCGGTTTCATTCCCATCCAGGGCAGCTCCCGCCGGCGTGTGGGAGGATCTGACTCGTTGTGCCAATTATACCACACACCCCAACGTCCGCCGCGTTCACCCACCACCCATCAGCAGACAGCTGCTCCTACGAACCCAACAAGTACGGTATACTTGAAACAGGTGCCCGACGGTTAAATTCCGTCGCATTGGGACGAGATAGAACGCCATTCTGGCGTCGTTGGGAGTTGAACCATGCCGGCAACAGTTGAGGAAGTCCGAGATCTGCTCATAGAGGCATTCCCGGGCGCGGATGTAAGCGTTAGCGAGGAGCCGAACAACCGCGTGGGGGGAATCATTATCAGTCCGGAGTTTGAGTCCATGACTGCCAGGGAGCGAAATCGCGCCATTACAGAGCGAGTCCGTGACAGGCTGGGACTAAAGGGGCTTAATGTCGGGATTCTCTTCCCATTAGCCCCTGGGGAGCAGCTATGAATGTTCGACCGTAAGATTGTAGAGGATGCTCTGCAAGCCAACATTTCAACCGAGGTCGCTCATTACACCAGGATTGGCACTCTATGCAAACTGATTGCTCCAGAGGCAGCAGGCTGGGGCTCAGCGTGGGCCACGCCTGTGCAATTTCTCAACGATAGAATGGAACTGGCGCTCGGACTCGACATCCTCGGTAACGTGGCTGAGACAGTGCTGCCGAAGGGCCATCGAGCTCAAACCATCGTCGTTCAACTCCAGTCGTCGACAGGTTCGCTCGCGACCGACGCCTTTCAGATGAGCTTCAGTGGAGATCGCCTCGTTCCTTATGTAGATTATCTTCGCGGAGGGTTGCAGTTACCCATCTTCAGGATTATCATCGGCCCCGGTTGGCAACTTGCAACGCTTAATAGCCTGGATGCCGCTCGCAATCATGTCGTTCAGGGCATCGCTCGTCTCCTTATGGCACGCGGCCTCCATCAAGTCGCAATTGATCGCAGCCGGATTCCCTACGATCCCAAGTAGCAGTCAATGGCTGCGGCCCGGATCACGACCCCGATCGATGATTCCATACGTCCAGAACCGTTTCCATTTGGAGTCTGGCCCACCCGTGGGATATGGATGGCCCCTATCAGGCTATCTACCATCTGGTAACCTTTCTTCGTCGGGTCCGGGGAAGCCGCCTGAGCTGCCGACCGAGTCGATGAAGGCGAGCCCGCCGGCGGTTGCCCGGGCTTCCCTGAGATTCGTCATGAGCGCCCGGTGAGAGCATCGCTCTCCAAGTGGGTCAATTCGCACGGAGAGCCGCGTTCACACCCTGCACCGCGACCGCGCAAGACGTGATCTCTCATCCCCGCCCGAGCCGCGCCCGTCCGGAGGACGATCATCCGCAGGCTCCTCTGCAGGGTGTTTTACACGCCTGGCGCCGCACGCTCGCAAATTTCGTTAATATGATAAGTGACCCACTAATCGATATCATCCTCTGTGACGACGTGGGTAATACAGGGATCCATGCAGGCGTAGGGTGAGGAGAGTCCGGATGGATTACATTTGCCGGCCCATTGGCGCACATCGGGACGCCGACGCCGACTTTGCCAGCATTGCACGATTGACTCGCTCGGACGGTCATCCGGCCGGCGCGGATCAGCGGCTCGACGTGGAGCGGCGGGAACGGTGGCACTGTCACAACCCGCAGGCCTACACCTTCTACGAGCTGGCCGGGCAGGTGGTCGGCTTCCGCACGCTGTTCCCCATTCGCCCCTCAACTTACTGGCAGCTCCGGCGCACCTCGCTCGCGATCAGAGACCTGCGCCGGGATGATATTCTGACGCCCGAAGAGGCAGAGCGATGTCGCCGGACCGGGCTCGCCTACTTCATCGGCTCATGGTCGGAAGCTGACGCCCGCGTTTATCAGCGGATGCTCAAAGATACGTTTGACACCTTGAGCGGCTGCTGCCTCGAGGGAGTGTACGCCGAGACTTCCGGTTACCTTGAAGAATTTGCGCAGGCGATGACGCTTCTCCAGCTTCCCGACAAAGGAATCTGTCCTTTCACCCATGAAACGGTGCGCGCCTGGTGCGCGGATCGAGAATACGCGAGCGCGGCCCGGACCTCGCTCGCCGGCTTCTTCCAACAGATCGACGCCTCTTTTGGCCGATCTACAAACGCAGCGCCGCCATGGCGGCTGACAGAACGCGAAAAGGCGGTCGCCTATCTTTACTTCGTCAAGCGCCGCACCCGTGAAGAAACCGCCCAGCGCCTCTCCATCTCCCCCAGCACCGTCCAGGACCATATCAACGCTGTCCTGCGCGATTCGGAACAGTTTATCGTACCACCCTTTCTGCCGGACAGCCCCCCAACCGACTCTCCGCGCACCCGCATCGGCGACCTTCTCGAACGCTATCCGCAGCTCTTAATTCCCGCCGACCGACGTGATACACGCCGGGGTTGACGCGTCTCAAGCCGGGCTGATTTCAACGCAGAGTTATCATGAGCCTTCGGCGCAACACGATGAATGAAAATGATCGGTTGCGACCGGTCCAAGCAATCCTCGGGGCAGTCTGGCGGCCCTATTTTCAGGAGAGGCGTAGAGGAAGATAAAGAGAGAGCGCCGACCAAGAAAAAGACGCGGCAGGTATGAGCACAATTCATGCGCAGCAGGAGTGGAGGACTGAGGACGAAATCGGAGGCGTAAGGCGCAGGGTACCGGGCGTGAGGCGCGGGCGGTGGGCCGGCGGTACAATTGGGTTTGCGACAGGGAAAGCGGCGCCAGGCGTAGAATGCCATTGTAGAGCGCGGCTAGAGAATGTACGGCGGGCCGCTGTGAACTCCGGGCGGTACGAATTGAACGTGCGCCGGGTGTGCGCGAGTCGGGGATTGGTAATACGATGGGGAACGGAAAGCATCTGCTCCGCTCAAGACGACTTCGAAACCTGCTTTCCTATGGGCCCCAGAGTGACTGGATCGAACTCCTGCCGCTGAACGTTCTGATCGGTCCCAACGGCTCGGGAAAGTCAAATCTCCTCGCCGGCATTGGCCTTCTGAAGGCGGCAGCCGGTGATTTTTCCGGCGCCATCGAGCGAGGGGGTGGAACGCGAAACTGGCTCTGGAAAGGTATCAGAGGTGAGCCGGTCGCTGAGCTTGCCGCGCACCTCGATTGGCCGCGGAAGGATCGCCAGAAAACAGGGCTGGGAGACGATGAC
>Ga0307374_10003609_pt1 | contig 26291 bp, 21 predicted proteins | sample OX3MG_FD_202532 | JGI IMG/M metagenome (GOLD analysis project Ga0307374, IMG submission 202532) | Soil microbial communities from Risofladan, Vaasa, Finland - OX-3 | ecosystem: Environmental > Terrestrial > Soil > Coastal area > Acid sulfate soil | place: Finland: Risofladan, Vaasa | collected...
TTTTCAAGAACCTGCTAAGGGAGCAATGCGGCCATGGCGCAGGAAAACACGCGGGTGCTGATTATCGGCATTGGAAATCCCTATCGGAGCGACGATGCTGCGGGAGTGCTGGCCGCCCGCCGGTTGATAGATGCGGGGCTCGATTCCTCCACCGTCATGGAGCATTCCGGCGAGGGCGCGTCCCTGTTGGAAGCCTGGAAGGGCCGGGCGGCTGTCATCCTGATCGACGCCGTCAGTTCCGGCAGCCCGCCCGGCACAATTCACAGGCTGGACGCCATTAACAACCCGCTGCCCGCGCAGTTGTTCCAAAGCTCCACCCACGCTTTCAGCCTTCCACAGGCCATTGAAATGGCCCGCGCGCTGGACGAACTGCCGTCCCGCCTGATTGTGTTCGGAATCGAAGGACAAAATTTCCAGGCAGGGACCGGACTCTCACCCGAAGTCAGCGGGGCGCTGTCCGAACTGGCGCGGCGCGTGCTGGAAGAGGCAACCAGCTTGCAGGCCACCCCCGTAAACGGAGATTAATTTGCCATGCACGAAGCGTCTCTGATGAAAGACCTGATGCGCAAGATTCTGGCGATTTCGCGCGAACAGAAAGGCGCGCGGGTGGTCGGCGTCAGCGTCAGGCTGGGCGCGCTCTCGCACATGTCGCCCGGTCATTTTCGCGAGCATTTCGCCGTGGCATCCTCTGGAACGATTGCCGAGGGCGCCGAGTTGAATATCCAAGTTCTCACCGACCTGAGCGACCCGCAGGCGCAGGAGATTTTGCTTGAAAGCGTGGAAATAGCGGAGTAAAGCTTTCCTGCGGGCCCTCAGCAAATGCGGGGCAACTGCTCGCCCATCATCACGTCGAGCACTCGCGAACCGCCAATTTCCGTTTTCACAAGCACCCGCCGGGGGTGAGCGGCAACCACTTCACCGATGCAACAGGCGTCCCGGCCCAGCGGATGCCTGCGCATCTGATCGAGCACGGCATCGGCAGCCTCAGGGGCCACCACCGCCACCAGCTTGCCTTCGTTGGCAACGTACAGCGGATCGAGCCCCAGGATTTCACACGCACCCCGGACGCTTTCGCGGACCGGAATAGTTCTGACATCGATCTCCATGCCCACACCCGAGCGTGACGCGATCTCATTCAGCGTGGTTGCCACACCGCCGCGAGTGGGGTCGCGCAGGCAATGGATCTCCGGGCTCGCCTCCAGCATGGCGGCAACCAGCGTGTGCAGCGGGGCGGTGTCACTCTCAATCGGCCCCTCGAATTCCAACCCTTCACGCTGCGACATGATGGCCATGCCATGGTCGCCGATGGTGCCGCTCAAGAGAATGCGGTCGCCCGGCCGGGCCCGGTCAGCTGAGATTTCGCCCGGCCGCTCCAGAACTCCCAGGCCCGTTGTCGTAATGAAAACCTGGTCGCCCTTGCCGCGATTGACCACTTTGGTGTCACCCGTCACCAGCAGCACTCCTGCTTCTGCGACCGCCAGCCGCATGGATTCCACAACGCGAACCAGGTCGTCAGACGCCAGACCTTCTTCCAGAATGAAGGCTGCGGCGATAAAACGCGGCGTGGCTCCGCTCATGGCAAGGTCGTTCACTGTGCCGTTGATGGCAAGGCGCCCGATGTCGCCGCCGGGGAAAAAGATCGGAGTGACCACAAAGGAGTCGGTTGTGAAGGCCAGGCGCGAACCGTTCACTTCCAACACGGCCTGGTCGTTCAATCGGGCCAGGCAGTCGTTCCAGAAGTTGGGAAGAAAAATCTTCTCAATCAGGTCCTGCGTCAGCTTTCCACCGCTGCCATGTCCCAGCACGATCTGCTTGTGGTCGGGCAAGGGGACGGGACAAGCTTCTCCAGGCATCACGCGGTGGTCCTTGTCGTCTGGCAAATCCGTTCCTCCTGTCCCGGCAAAATCCTGATGGGGCTTGCCCCAACAACCCGGTGGCCTACCCGGCCTGACCTGCTTTCCCCGCAGCGTTCCTGTTGTCGGGTTTCAAGTGCCGCCCGTAGAGATAATACGCGGCACAGGCGCCCTCCGAAGAAACCATCGTGGCCCCCAGCGGATGCGCGGGCGTGCACTCTTTGGCAAACGCGGGGCAATCGTGCGGCTTCTTAATGCCCCGCAAAACTTCGCCGCTGATGCATACGGCGGGTTCCTGGGTATCGATGGCGCCAACGTCAAACCGGTGCTCGGCGTCAAAAGCCTCGAATTCGGCCCGCAGCCGGTACCCGCTTTGCGGAATCGGGCCGACGCCCCGCCACTTGCGCCCGCACACTTCAAACACGCTGGAGACAACCTTCCGGGCGGCCGCGTTTCCGTCCCTCGTTACGGCCCGCGCGTACTGATTTTCAACTTCCGCACGGCCACCTTCCAGTTGCCTGACTGCCATTAACACGCCTTCCAGCAGGTCCACCGGCTCAAAGCCGGTAATCACAATCGGCACTTTGTACCGCGCGCTGATCTCCTCGTATTCCCGGTAGCCCATGATGGCGCAAACGTGTCCGGGCCCAAGAAAACCCTGCACACGGTTCCAGGGTGAATCCAGTATGGCTTCAAGGGCGGGCGGTACCAGGACGTGCGACACCAGCACGGAGACATTCTGCAATCCCTCCTGCTTTGCGCGCCACACCAGCATGGCGTTGGCCGGTGCCGTGGTTTCAAACCCAATCGCGAAAAACACCACTTGTCTGTCCGGGTGCTTGCGGGCGATCTTCAGGCACTCAAGCGGCGAATAGACCACGCGAACCTCGGCCCCGCGCGACTTCACCGTCAGCAGGTCGCACTTGGAGCCCGGAACCCGCAGCATGTCTCCAAACGAGCAGAAAATGACCTCAGGCCTTGACGCAATGGCGTGCGCCTTGTCAATCAGTTCAAGCGGCGTGACGCACACCGGGCAACCCGGCCCATGCACCAGTTCGATCTCTCCGGGAAGCAGGTCGTCGATCCCGAACTTGACGATGGAGTGTGTTTGCCCGCCACAGACTTCCATCAGCACCCAGGGGCGCTTTTGCACGCCCCGGATCTGCTCCAGCAGTTCCTGCGCAACCCGGGCATCGCGATATTCATCCAGATATTTCATTGGCGGATTGTCATTCCGTAGAACTCATTGTCAGCTCGGCTTGTCACTCGGCCGATCTCCTTGCCCGAATCCAGGGTCAGCGGCAGTTTCCTCCAGTTCAGTTAACTGCCCCATTTCTTCAAGAAGCTGATAGGTGCGGGCTGCCTCTTCCTCATCCACAGGGCTGATGGCGAATCCCGCGTGGACGATCACATAATCGCCCAGCGCGACTTCGGGTACGTATTCCAGGCAAACTTCGCGGACGACGCCCCCAAACTGGACCTTGCCCATGCGGAGTCCGCCGGCATCCTCCAGGGAAACGACCTGTCCCGGAATTCCCAGGCACATCGTCAGACTCCTTTCTTAACCTTTGCGTTGGCAATCACCGCTTGGCCCAGGGAAATGCCCCCGTCATTAGGAGGGACCCTTTCGTGCAGATAGACCTCAAAGTTATAGTCGGCAAGGGCGGTGAGTGTCCGTTCCAACAAGAACATATTCTGGAAGGTGCCGCCGCTCAGGCAGACCTTGTTCAGCATTTCACGACGGCGCAACTCCCGGCAGACCTCCGCAATCATCACCGCCAACGTGTTGTGGAACCTGGCAGCGATGGCCCCCACCGCCTCTCTCTCCTGCAGTTCCCTGACTATCGATTCTATCATTGGGCGCACATCCACCTGCCAGGGCTCGGTGAATTCCAACTGGAACGGATAGACCCCTTCCGTTCCGGCAACCGCAGCCATTTCCAGCTCAACGGCGGCCTGTCCTTCAAAGTTGATCTCGTGGCGCAATCCGAGGATGGACGCCACGGCGTCAAAGAGGCGTCCGCAGGACGAAGTCGCCACGGTGTTGATGCCCTTTTCCAGCATCTTCAGGACTAAAGCTGTTTCCCGCTTTGAAACTGAGTTCCACAGGGGCAAGCCGTCCGGCAGGTCGCTCCCGAACGCTTCTCGAAGGCAGCTTAGCGCCGAGCGCCACGGTTGCCGGATGGCAGCGTCGCCGCCGGCCAGTGGAAAGTAACGAAGGTGCGCGCGCCGCTCAAAATGCTCGAATTCGGCGACCAGAAATTCCCCGCCCCAGATCTGGCCGTCCGTCCCATAACCGGTTCCGTCAAAGGCCACGCCGATAACCTTTTCATTCAACCCGTTTTCTGCCATGCAACTGGCAATGTGCGCATGGTGGTGCTGCACGCCCACCCTGCGAAGGCCTGACTGCTCGAAGGCGTATTGGGTACTCAGGTAGCGCGGGTGGAGGTCATAAGCGATCACTTTCGGTTCAACCCGGAACAGTCTTTTGAGATTGGCCAGGGTCTCTTCAAAAAAAACCAGCGTTTCGTAGTTTTCCAGATCTCCGATGTGCTGGCTTAGGATGGCATGGCGATCGTGAGTGAGGCAAAACGTGTTCTTCAGTTCGGGGCCGCAGGCGAGAATCTCAGCGAGCGGCGCGCCGAGATCGATCACAGCCGGCACGTACCCGCGCGACCGCCGCAAAACGCGCTCTTTGCCCTGAAAAACGCGCACAACCGAATCATCTTCTCGCATGTGAATACGGCGGTTGTGCAGGAGAAAAGCATCGGCAACAGAACCCAGCCTGCGGAGAGCATCTTCGTTAGAAGTGACGATGGGCTCCTCGCTCATGTTGCCGCTGGTCATCACCAGGGCCGTGAAGGCTGGAGGATCTTCCGGGTTGTCACCGAACAGCAGCGCATGCAGGGGCGTATACGGCAGCATCACGCCCAGCGTGTTGTTGGCGGGCGCCACAGCGGAAGAAATGCGGGTGCCCGGCCGCCTGGGGAGTATCACAATGGGACGCCGGGAGCTTAACAAAGATTTCTGCTCCGCTTCACGAACGATACAGAATCGTGCGATTGAAGAAACGTCCGCCGACATCAAGGCAAAGGGCTTGTCACTGCGCCGCTTGAGCGCCCGCAACCTTGCAACAGCTCCGTCGTTCTCGGCATCGCATGCAAGGTGGAACCCGCCCAAGCCTTTGATGGCGACCACCTTCCCCTGGCGCAGAAGCCGGCGAACTTCGCGGATCACGTCAAGGTTGGGATTCGTTGCTCCTTCGCTTGCAGTCTCGGTGGGAAGGTTCACGCCAGCGGCATCAACCAGCCAAACGCCGGGGCCGCAGGCCGGACATGCATTCGGTTGTGCGTGGAACCGCCGGTTGCCGGGATTGTTGTATTCCGCCTGGCATTCGGCGCACATCCGGAATTCACGCATCGTCGTCCTGGCCCGGTCGTATGGGACGTCCTCGATCAGGCTGTAGCGCGGCCCGCAGTTCGTACAGTTGGTAAAGGGATAACCGAAACGCCGGTCCGCCGGATGGGTGAAATCCCGCCGGCAATCGTCGCAGGTTGCAACGTCCGGAGAGACAAGAACGCTCTCGAACGGCCGCTCCAGGCTCGCCAGGATCTTGAATTCTGTGTCTTGCAGTGGGTTAACCTCGCAGGTGACCACATCAAGGATCTCTGCCAGCGGCGGGGAGTCGTGGGTAAGGCAATGGGAGAATTCGGCCAGCGCGGAGTCTGCACCTTCTGCTTCGATCATAACCCCGTCGGGTGTGTTGCAGACAAAACCAGACAGCCGATAGCGGAGGGCCAAATGATAAACAAAGGGGCGAAAACCCACCCCCTGCACAACACCCCGGATTTCGATTCGCTTTCGCTTACAAATCGCCAAATCCTTCCCACTACCCTGGGGTCCAACCCGCAAGCATCCCACAGATGATTGCAAAACAGAGTGACGACAATTATTGCAGCTGTGGCTTAAAGAACGTCGGCTCTTCGTCGCTCATCGTGCATCCCTGCACAACATCAATGACACTCCATTTTGCAGCCATTATAGAACGGAACAGGGATTCGGCGCGTCGCCAGGTTCATTTCCGAATGAGACCTTGATGGCTCCGAAGGTCTCTTCTGCTCTCAGGCTCGGGAGGGCTTTCGCCTGTGCCGCGCTCGGACCTTTACCGGGCCGGCCGCTTCGTCTGTGCCCCCCGGGCCTGCCCGGCGGCCACCCCGGCCTTTTCCCACCGGCCATCCACATTAAGGTAGTAAGTCCCTTCGCAATGCGGCTCATCCCGACCTTCCACGAGCACGTTATTGGGCTTGATCTTGTTGTTGGCAGAATAGGCTGGCCGTCAATACCGCCAGCCCCTGACGGTCTTCACGTACTCGTAGATCGAGAATCTTGCGAGTCCCATAGTTTCCCCCTTTTCCTAAGGATCGAAAAGTTGGGAAATCAATGGGACGTCTGAGGACATTTTGGGGATGGCACTAATCCCATTGATTCTATAGAACTGGCGGAGAGGGTGGGATTCGAACCCACGTTACGATTTCTCGTAAACACGCTTTCCAAGCGTGCTCCTTCAGCCACTCGGACACCTCTCCGTGTCACGACTCGTAAAGCAAACTTGCTTGGGGATACCGTTCCGGCAAGTTTGTGGCTCCAATGATTTTAGGGCCTCCGGGCCAATCCCCGCAAGAGAAGAACGGTTACGACGCCATCCGAATTGACCTCGGCGCGCAAAAATGTCAACAAAATGCTGCGCTTTGGCCGGAATTGCTGCAAGATAGTGGGTCGCAATTTATTCTGGCGCAGCGGCTTGTTTGCGCGCAACCATCGGCTACTCACAACATGGATAGTTCTCACTTTAAATCGCTGCTGAGGAGCTTCAGCCACAAATCCAGAACGAAGAAGTTTCAGCTTTTCGAATCGGTCTTTCGGCCGCGTCCGGAAGAGCGCGTGTTGGATATCGGGGCGAGCGGCGAGGTCTTTCTGCGCTACACCTTTGAGGACATCTATCCCTACCCGTCGCGCATCGTTGCCGGCGGCTACGCTCCTGTTGAGGTAAAAAGCGCCCGCCGGGCCTATCCCGAACCCACCTACACGGTTTTTGACGGCTGTTCCCTGCCCTTTCCCGACAAGTCTTTCGACATCGTGTTTTCCAACGCCGTCATCGAACACATCCTGGGACCGGGCCGGCAGCAGCAGTTCGCTCAGGAGGTGATGCGGGTGGGCAAGAGCTGGTTTGTCACCACGCCGAACTACTGGTATCCGTTTGAGAGCCACTATCACCTGCCCTTCATCCAGTTCATGCCGGAAGGCATGCGGCGCCGCTACAACAGCCTGCTCGGCACCCACATCCCCAGAGGGCAGACGCAGGAACTGGGACTGCTTTCGGCGAACGGCCTGTGCAAGCTGTTTCCCACCAGCCGCATCGAAAAAGTTCGCGTGACCTTCTGGCCGGAAACACTGGTGGCCTATTATCTGGACCCGCGACGGCCCGCCGTCAATCGAGAGAGCTGAGTTTCTGCGCTTCGTCCCGCCGGACGGCCGGCACAACCCTTGACCGCCTCCGGCCAAGCCAGTACACTCATTTTGTGTGCGCCTGTAGCTCAGATGGATAGAGCGGTTGCCTCCGGAGCAACAGGTCGGGGGTTCGAATCCCTCCAGGCGTACCATTCCTGATCAATCCTCTCAATCGGCCGGCATTTACACAGACTTCAGCGCGGGGATGTTTCCTGAATTGTAGTGGCAGCATTCAACAGCAGAAACTGCCAGGAGCGCCCTTCCGTCTTTCTGCGATGCCCGCCACGCGGAACGCACCGGCGACGACAGAACGCACTCGATTCGTGAGGCGGCCGGCACTACAATACAAGGATCTTTGGGCCGCCCTCCGGCGACCAACATTACGGAGTCATCATGACCATTGCGGCAAATCAGAACAACATGGCACCCGTCGAGAGCATTCGCGCGCAATTCCCGGCGCTGGAGCGGCACGAAGGCGGCCATCCGGTGGCGTATTTTGACGGCCCCGGCGGAACACAGGTTCCCCGCCCCGTGGCGGAGGCTGTCAGCGACTATCTTTATCATCACAACTCCAACACCCATTGGGGATATCCCACCAGCAACGAGACGGACGCAACCATCCGCAACGGCCGCGCGGCTTTGGCGGACCTGCTGAACGCAAGCCCGTCGGAAATCGTCTTTGGCCCCAATATGAGCACCCTGACTTTCCACCTTTCGCGCGCGCTGGGCCGGGCTTATGGCCCCGGCGACGAGATTGTCGTAACCGAGCTGGATCACCACGCAAACGTCGATCCCTGGCGTGCCCTGGCAAAAGAACGCGGCGTAGCGGTCCGTTCGGTGAGGATGATCACGGAGACGGGCCAGCTCGACTGGCGGGACCTGGAAACAAAAGTCAGCAAGCGGACAAAAGTCCTGGCCATCGGCGTGGCCTCAAATGCCCTGGGAACCATCAACAACGTCCACCGCGCTGCTGAAATTGCCCACAACGCCGGCGCACTGCTTTTTGCGGATGGCGTGCACTCCACTCCCCACATTCCCACAAACGTAAAAGCCTGGGACTGCGATTTCCTTGCCTGCTCCGCCTACAAATTTTACGGCCCGCACATGGGCGTGTTGTACGGACGTAGCGAACTGTTGCAATCGATTGACTTCCCCAAGCTCCTGCCGGCGCCTGACAACGCCCCCGAGCGGGCCGAAACCGGCACGTTGAACCACGAAGGCATTGCCGGCTCGGCGGCCGCCGTGGACTTCCTGGCCTCGCTGACAGCGGGAGCATCGAGGCGCGAGCAGCTGCAGGCCTCGCTTGCCGCGCTCGACGCGCGAGGCCACGCGCTGGTAACGCAAATGTGGGAAGGGATCACGAACATCCCCGGCGTCAGGGTATTCGGTCCCACGCCGGCGGAGCGCCGCACGCCAACCGTCTCGTTCGTTGTCCGGGGCGTTGCTTCCGCCGAGGTTTCCGCGCATTTAGCGAAGCTGGGAGTTTTTGTCTCACACGGGAACTTTTATGCGGCCACGGTGGTGGAGCGTCTCGGATTCAAAGACGAGGGGGTCGTGCGCGCCGGTTGCGCGTGTTACACCACAAGCGCAGAGGTCGCCCGCCTCATCGACGGTGTGCGGGAAGTCGCCCGGCCGGGCAGCCGATGACAGGCCGGTAAACGAGAGGCTGGATCGGGTTGAACGGCTGTAAATCCGCCCGGAATCCGGCTTCGGTTCGTTTTCGGTTCGTTTTTTAGCCACCATTTATTTTCAACAACATCGGTAGGTTCGTTTTAGGTTCGTTTTAGCTTCGTTTTTTCCACGGGTACGTGTTTTCAACAACTTCTCAGCTTCGTTTTTAGGTTCGTTTAGGTTCGTTTTTGGGCACCGATACTTTATTTTCAACAACATCTAAGGTTCGTTTTTCAAAAAACGTGTTTTTTTGTCCCACAATTGTAATGCCAAACTTTCCAGCCGATTGTTTTCAATGGATTAAGGCAACATTAAAAGTCTACCCAGACTGCTTTATTTTGCCCTTCCTTCCGCCCTGTGCCGCCATCCAAAAGGCTATCATACTAGCCCACAGATGTCAAGCGGAATCGGCGTCCTGTCGCTGCCGGCAGCTCCCGGGCCGGGCGTAGTTATTGATTCCTGATGCCTGCCGCTACCGGGGCGGAGCGCCGGAACCATTCGGCGCCTTTCGACCTCAATGGTCAAAACAGATTGCCGGAGGGGCGCCCGGATAAGGGCCTCTCGCCTCGCCAGATCGCGGGCGATGCAAGGCGGCTATCTACGCCACCCGGCAGAAATCCAAAAAACACATTTCTCCCGTCCGGAATTTCTGCGCCGGATACCGGCGGGCAAAGCAGTTTTACGCTGCCGCCCGCAGGTTCGGGCAAGCAGGTTACTAGAAAGGTACCCCTTTAAATTAGCGGGTTGGGCAATGCGCAAGTCGTAAGGCAAGAGGGATCGTCAGCACCAGGCCTGATTCCCCGCCCGCAAGGGCGAATTTCGTGGTAACCTTGCTTTGAGCGGAGGGGTCCGGCCCTTCAAACCGCCGGCCAATGGGCGGATCGGCAAATCCACTAAACACCCGACTTTCTGAAGTTTCTGTGATGAATTGTCGACCTTTCAATATAGTATGGTTATTGTCCGGAGCGCCCCGGCTTCACAGAAACCAGATCAGCAAGTGGCATTGACTGGAGTTTTAACATCGTACTTTAGTACCATTGCAAGCACACTTCAATTGCAGTAAAACTTCAGCACTGGGGGGGAATGAAAGAACCATGAGAATTACCAGTTGAGTACTGTGCCCGTGCGGTCACACGGAATGTACAGTTGGCAGATGATCAGCGGCTGCCGGGAGAGCGGGGTATAGCTAATGTGTGAGCAAGCTATCCGGGTGTTATTTCAAAGTTCAGACGGTCCCTTCGCAGAAGTCGTCACCAGAGCCCTCGGACCTGGCTACGAAGTCCGGACCAGCGAACAGAATGATCTGGATGGAGCTCCAGCAGAGCGGGCATGGTGCGACGTGGTCCTGCTGGACCTGCACGACAGTGGAGAGGAAGAGAGCGCCGAAGCAACCCTCCATTTGATGGATGAAATCAAAAAGTTCAATTCCTCCACGCCCATGATCGCCATTGTTGGCGACTCCGACGACAGCCTCGCCCGGACCGTCATCGAGAATGGCGCTTACGACACACTCTCAAGTCCCCCCAACATGGCGGACCTGCGGTTGCTTCTGCGGCGGGCATGCCGTTTCCGCAGAATAGAAAAGGAACTGGCGGACCTGCGTTCCCGTGACCTCTCGGCAGGGCGCTTTGGAGAAATGCTGGGAACCTCTGAGCTCATGCACCAGGTATTCGAGACCTCCCGCAAGGTGGGGCCCTGTGACGTCAGCGTGCTGATCTCCGGTGAAACCGGCACGGGTAAAGAGCTTTTGGCCCGCGCCATTCATCGCGTCAGTCCTCGCGCCAACGGCCCCCTGGTGGCGTTTTCCTGCGCCAATCTGCCGGAAACCCTGGTGGATGACGAGCTCTTCGGGCATGAAAAGGGCGCCTTTACGGGCGCTATCACCACGCGACGCGGGCGGTTTGAGGCGGCCCACGGCGGGACCCTTCTCCTGGACGAAATCGGTGACCTGCCCCTGGCGCTGCAATCCAAGCTTCTGAGGGTGCTGCAGGAGCGGTCGTTCGAGCGGCTGGGAAGCAATACACCCATTGAAGCCAACGTGCGGGTCCTTTGCGCCACGCACCGGAACCTGGAAGCCATGGTGGAAGAGGGACGATTCCGACAGGACCTCTTTTACCGGCTCAACGTGGTGCAGATTCAGATCCCCGCCCTTCGCGAGCGCCGCGACGAAATTCCGATTCTGGCCCAGCACTTCCTGCAACGCTTTGCACAACAGTTTGGAAAGTCCGCAACCCGGTTTTCACCTCTGACCATCCACGCCCTGGAGGAATACCAGTGGCCCGGAAACGTCCGGGAGCTTGAAAACGCCATCCAACACGCCGTGGTGATGACGGATGGCGCCGCCATTGAAACCTGGCATTTGCCCAACAGCCTTCGGGGTAATTTCGAGCAGGCCACGGTGGGACGCTCCTACGAAGACGAGGTTCGCGAATTCAAGCGGCGTCTGATTATGCGGACTCTTCGCGAGTGCGGAGGCCGCAAGGTCGATGCGGCACGCATCCTGGGCGTGGCACGTGGATATTTGCACCGGCTGATCAATCAACTGCAGATTCAGCTTGATGACGAGGATCTGGGAATTGGGGAGGCTGAACAGGCCGCCTCGCAAGAGCGTATCATGTAGCTCCCCTGATTCCGGGTAACAGGAATGTCCGCAGGTATCGGCTTATACGCATTTTCGACTGAGGAGCGCGACATTCATACCCCGGCCCACGATTTCTTCCCCGATTTGTTGCGGGCCGCCCAAAACACGGACGGCGGATGGGGCTACCGGCCAGGGCTCCCCAGCACCACTGAGCCCACGGCATGGTCCCTTCTTGCCTTGCAGGCGCTGGAAGCCTCACCCGGCAAAATACTCGATTCCGCGGCCGACTGGCTGCGGCAAGCGCAGATGACAGGAGGCGCGTGGCCCAACGCCTCCGGCAAGGAACCAGGCTGCTGGGTGTCCGCATTGGCATGCCTTGCTCTCCTCAGCCTCAAAGGCCCGTCGCAGGATGCCATCGTCCGTGGAACAAATTGGCTGAACGAAACATGGCCGGCGGAGGGCAATTTTTTATGGCGCTTGCGGCAGCAGCAGCAGGCCCACACGGTGGTTCACCAGGATCATGGCCTTCGAGGATGGGGCTGGACGCCCAACACGGCAAGCTGGGTGGAACCCACGGCCTATGCCCTGATCCTGCTCCAGAACATCCCCACCCGGCATCGCCCTTCGCATGCCGTCAAACGTATTCAAATGGCTGAAAAGATGCTCTATGACCGTGCCTGCCCTGGCGGCGGCTGGAATGCGGGCAATCCCCTGGTTTACGGCGTTCCCGGCGTCCCCCGGATTTCACCGACCGTATGGGCCCTGCTGGCTTTGAGACATCACCAGGACCATGCCGTAAACGTGGAAGGCGTGGAATGGCTGCGGCAGCGCTATCAGAGTCTCCGCAGCCCGGCGTCACTGGCCCTGGCGCATCTTTGCCTCAAAGTTTACGGCCGGGCGGAGAATCTCCTTGAAACTCGATTGGGCGATTTCTACGGCAACAATCAATTCCTGCAAAGCATTCCGGCCATGGCCTGGGCGTCAATGGCTCTGGGCGGTGTTCCCTGCTGGATCGAGAGTTCATCACAGTCGATAGAAGCAATATGAGTTATTCCAACACACGCCTGGTACCCCCGTTTAACCGCTCTCCCTCCGCGGTGGCCATCAGGAGTGTCTCAAACTATGCGGCTGATGTAGAAGGCATCCTCTGGGAAATGTTGCAGGAGCTGCGGCCGCCTGTCCGCGACAAGTCGGTCCTGCTGAAACCAAATTTCGTGGAACCCGACACGGAAGGGATGATCAACACCCACCCGGTGGTGATCCGGGCTGCACGGGAAGCGTTTTTGCGGCTGGGCGCAAAGTCCGTGGTGGTTGCCGAAGGGCCGGGGCATGAACGTGATACGGAAGGAATTCTGGAAGAACTGCGCCTGAGAGACTACCTGGGGCCCTTGGAACAGTCTTTTATCGACTTGAACACCGACGAAGTGGCGCAGGTTGGAACCCGCACACGCGCCTCCAGGCTGAAGTCCTTATTCCTGCCGAAGGCGGTTCTGGCGGCCGACTTTGTGGTTTCGATGCCCAAGATGAAAACCCACCACTGGGTGGGAGTCACTCTGGCCCTCAAGAACATGTTTGGCATTGTTCCCGGTAGTTGTTATGGGTGGCCCAAGAACGTGCTGCACTGGGCGGGCATCAGCAAGTCAATCCTGGACATCAACAGCACGGTCCGGCCGGATTTTGCCATCGTGGACGGTATCGTGGGCATGGAGGGCAATGGTCCCATCCAGGGAACACCCAAGGCCTCCGGAGTTCTGGTAGCCGGGGACGATCCCGTGTCCGTAGACGCTACGTGCGCCAGGCTCATGGGGCTTGTTCCCGAGCGGATTGATTATCTCCAGCGGGCCGCCCTGCTGCTGGGCAACATGCCGGAAGAGAAAATTGAGCAACTGGGCGAATCCATCGCCAGCACCCGTAAACCGTTCGAAATGTTGCCGGCGTTTCAACAGATTCGGGCGTAACAACGGCCGGGTGGCGATGGCCGCTGCGTCTATCCGGCAAAGCTGATAATATTGGATGAGGCGTTTACCCTATTGACAATAGTTAAATCTCTAGGTACTAATACTAAGGTATTTTTGACCAGGGTCGGACCCTTCTGGCCCGTTAAAGGGCGTTTTTGGCAAGAGATTTGCTCTTATGTGACCAGGCGTAGGGAGGAAATTGCTATATTTAAAGGGGATATCGTATTATGCTCTACGCTGGAGGGGTAGATTGGGGGCGCATGTGTCATTTGCCGAGGACGCTGCTTAGGCGGATTAGTGTCCGAGTGGTTACAAAATGCAAGGAAGAATCAGGCGCTGAACTGGTGGAAGCGGCTGTGGTTATCCCCATACTGTTGATGTTACTGTTGGGAATCATCAGCTTCGGCCGCGCCTGGAACGTCTATCAAACCATCACCCGGGCGGCAAGAGAAGGGGCCAAACAGGTGGTTCTGACGCCTTGTGCTGACTCGACGTATTGCCCTGGAGCCGCCGTTTACACCGCCAACGACATCTGGACCAATTTCGTCGATCCTGTTCTGCTGTCGGCCCATCTGGACACGACCAAAGTCAACAACTCCTCAATCACCTATGTTCAGTTGGACCCCAACGATACGGTGCCGCACATCTGTGGGCTGCGCCTTACCTTTAATTACCCCTATACTTTTGCGCTTCCCTTCACCAGCGTCAACTTGTCTACCATCAACCTTTCAACGACGGTTCAGATGCGGCTGGAAAACCAGCCTGCAACGTGCCCGGTAGGTACCAGCTATTGAGGGGGGAGGAGTAAGGGTTCGTGTCAAAACAAAACAGCAAGATCAAAGGCTCCGGAACCCGGCGGTTATGGTGCGCCATTTCGAGTCTGGCACTGCGCCCGGGGGGTTCGTCTGCCCTGGCGGCGTTAAAGTTTGCCAGGCGCGTGAGGGAGACAGAAGCCGCCGAACTTCTTGAGTTCGCACTGGCGCTGCCCCTGATTCTGGCGATGGTGGTAGGCCTGCTGGATTTTTCGCACGCCTATAACCTCAAACAGAAACTCGCCAACGCGGTCCGCGAGGGTGCCCGGATCGGCGGATCGGAAACTATTGTTGATACCTCGCAGTCCAGCCCGGATTCGGTAAAGGCTATCAAGGATGACGTCACAACCTACCTGCTGGATGCCGGCATTAACACTTCATTTATTGGCACGACTTTGAGCTGGACCCCCACCCCGACGAGCCTCGGAACTTATTACACGACCAAGGGCGGGGTCAACTACGGCCTGAAAATCGAACGAAATGTTCTGATTACCTACACCGACCCCAACACCAGCAAGGTGGTAACAATGTACGCCACGCGCGTAACACTATATTACCCCTACGACTGGACGTTTGGCTTCAACCAGATCATCAAACTGTTGGTCCCTTCCGCAACCTTCACCAACCCCATCCGTATCGAGACCGATGCCATGATGGTAAACCCTGGTTCATAGAGGAGCACGAGGTTATGAGAGCACCCGAAGAGCTGAATGGAAAGCGCACTAATGAGCGTGGCGTCAGCATCATCCTGATCGCCGTGGGCATGGTTTTTATTCTGGGAATGGCAGGACTGGGCGTCGACCTCGCCTCACTTTACGTCGGGCGGAGCCAGGCCCAGCGTGCCGCGGATGCGGCGGCGTTGGCAGGGGCCCAGTCACTTGTCGCTGAGGGGTGTACGTCAAACGTAGGTTCGACAATCTCAAGCTCGTGCATGACGATTGCCCGGCAGAGGGCGGAAGCGGTGGGAAACCTGAACCTGATTGCCGGCATATCCCCAGGCATTACGGATGCCGACGTAACCTTCCCTTCAACAAGCATCAGCGACCCGCAAGTCCAGGTTATGGCTGCACGGGACACCAGCCACAGCAACCCCATGCCCACCTTCTTCGTCAAGATATTCGGCATTGCTACCGCAAATGTCTCCGCCACAGCCAAAGCAGAAGCCTTTAACCCTTCGGGGTCAACCACAAGCGTGGGCGCAGAGTGCCTCAAGCCCTGGCTACTGCCGAATTGCGATCAGGGCCACCCTACTTCACCTGGAAACCCGAACTGCCCCGGTTACGATTACTTCATTAATCCAACAACCGGCGACATTGAGAACCCGGGTCTAACCACCGCCGGAGTCCAGGGCGAACAAATTGTGATCAAGCCGGGCGACCCCACCGGCGGCGGTACTGCCTCCCCAGGCAAATTCTGGCCCGTGTTTCTTCCTGCGGGCTCGGTTGCCAGCGATTGCCCGGCCTGCGCCACCGGGAGCGGAGGCGGAGGCTCAGGCAGCGGGTCCCTTTATCGGCAGAACATCGAGTGCTGCAATCACAACACGATCGTTTGTGGCACCCAGGTGATCCAGCCCATCACCGGCAACATGGTAGGGCCCACTGAACAGGGAGTTGACTGCCTGATCCATCAAGGCGGGAGCAAAAATAGCCCCACCGGCATGGACACCTTTGATCCTGCCTCCTGGACGATCACGGCAGGCTCCGCCAATCCCTACGGAGTGACGGGCGCGATTGCAAGCTCGGATTCGATTGTTACAATCCCGATTTATGACGGGACAGTCCTGTGTCCAGGAAGTTCTTGTCCTTCAACCACCACGGTAACGATCACCGGATTCATCCAGTTGTTTGTTAGATATGAAGACGGTTCCAATCAGGGTAATGTCTACGCCGACGTTATGAACATTTCTTCCTGCGCTGCCGGGGCTGGTAGCGGCAGCGGCGGCAGTGGCAGCGGCGGGGGCAGTGGCGGCACCACAATTTCCACTGGAGGCGGTACGCCCATCCCCGTGCGCCTGATCCAGTAGCCGGCGATGGTAAGGAACGACCTCCAAACCCCGTTCATCGTGGGAAGCCGTCTTTGTCTGGGCCACGGGCCGACAGGACGGCTTTCTGTTTCAGATTGGCTGAGCGATACCCTGTCAAGAGGGCGTTTGTCGGGCAAATAGCCTCGGATATTACTCCCTTGCAACCTTCAGCCTGGCCCTCGCGCCTGTCTACTTCTGGTGACATTTGGGGATAGGGTCTGTCTCCGGCAGATATCATGACTTATTGATGCTTAAGATGTTAGCTGGATTTCACTGGCACAAAAGGGCCGTAACCTCTCGTGCACACGCCAATAATTAATCAGATAACCCTCTGGATTCCCCCTCTGGCTTGAAACTGCATCGATTGGCCCGCAACTTGCCTTATTATATTGCTTGGTGCCGGCTGTTGCAGCCAACCGGTGGCAACGGGCAAAAGAGTTCCGTCATCATGAGGGGTCCAAAATGAATCACCCATTCTTCGAACGCCCTCGATTGCATGGATCGCCTGCTCCCAGGTCTGCCGGCGAGGGGCGGGCAGCAATGCTGTCGGTGGTGGTGCCCTGCAAGAACGAAGAAGAGGGGCTTCGGGAAACCCATCGGCGTCTCACCACAGCTCTGGAATCGGCAGGCACGGTCCGTTATTCCTCGCCCAACCTCCGGCCGCAACCGGTCGGCGAGCCCCAAACCTCCACGCGTGACGCGACCACCTGTTTTGAAATCATTTATGTTGATGACGGCAGCACCGACGGGACCCCCGCTGTTTTGCGGGAACTGCAGGCGGCAGACAGTTGTGTGCGGGTGGTCCGGCTCTCCCGAAACTTTGGCCACCAGGTGGCCATTACGGCCGGACTGGAGCACGCCTCAGGCGATGCTGTGGCGATCATTGACGCCGACCTTCAGGATCCGCCGGAAGTGATCGGCGAATTCCTTGCCCGCTGGCGCGAAGGTTACGATGTCGTCTACGGGGTTCGAACCGGCCGGCCGGGGGAAACGGCTTTCAAGCTCTGGACGGCCAAGGCATTCTACCGCGTCATCAACCGTCTTTCGGACACGAGCATCCCGCTCGACACCGGCGATTTCCGCCTGATGGACCGTGCCGCCGTAGAGGCCCTGCTTTCCATGCCGGAACGCGACCGGTTTGTGCGGGGCATGGTGAGCTGGCTGGGCTTTTCGCAGGTGGCGGTTCCCTACACGCGCGCGGCCCGCTACGCAGGCGCCACCCAATATCCCCTTTTCAAGATGTTGCGTCTGGCAACGGATGGCATTCTTTCGTTCTCCATTACGCCTTTGAGACTTGCCACCTGGACAGGCTTTGCGGCCTCGGGCCTGGCCATTCTGGGCATCCTATACGCCCTCTATGCGCACTTCTTCGCTGCTCACCTGGTCAGAGGCTGGACCTCGTCCCTGATTGCCGTGCTATTCATTGGCGGTGTTCAACTGATCTGCCTGGGAATCATCGGCGAGTATGTGGGTCGAATCTATGGAGAATCCAAGAGAAGGCCCCTCTATTTCGTGCGCGAGCGCCTGGGCTTCAACGAACAGAACAGGCCCTCCGTCGTCAATGTAACCGAAAGAATCGCAAAATGAATCCGCCGCATCCGGAACGAGGACTTGTGGAGCCGGTGAGCTAGCGTCCATCATGCCTGACACGATCATTCCTGTTACTGAACCTGAACCACCCGTTCCTGCGGCTCCTTCCGCAGACGCTCAACTCCAGGAGTCTCTCTGGCATGAACTGCTGCGTAAAATCTCCTCATTCCAAGTGCTCCTGGGAGCCATTCTGGTCAGCGGGGTGTTTGTTGCCGAGCGTTCCATGCGCCTTGACCCGGATACGTGGTGGCACATCAGGGTCGGCAGCGATATTCTGGCCACGCGACAATTTCCTGTTGTTGACCACTACTCGTTTACGGCGCGCGGGGCGGCCTGGATTGCCTACGAGTGGCTGGGTGATGTGGTGATGTCGCTGGCCTCCCGGTCAGGGTTGAGGGGAACCGAGTTGCTTCTGGTGGCGTCCAGCAGCCTGATAACGCTGCTGATCTATTATTACGCCTGGCTGAAGTGCAAAGAGTGCAAGGCAGCGTTCCTGGCAACCGCCGCCATCGTCCCGCTGGCCATGCTGTCGATGACCGTGCGCCCCCAGCTGTTCGGTTACGTGTTCCTGCTGGTCACACTCATCTGCCTGGAGCGGTTCCGCCAGGGGCATCGACAGGCATTGTGGTTTCTGCCCCCTGTGTTCCTGCTATGGGTTAACACCCACGGTTCTTTCGTGCTGGGTTTCATGGCCATGGGACTCTATTGGGCATGCGGTCTCGTAGACTTCTCATGGGGAGGCCTCCACGCAGATCGGTGGGCCCTGCGGGACCGCATCCGCCTCGAATTGGCGGCCCTCATTTGCCTCTTGATGCTTCCCATCACTCCCTATGGAACCCGCCTGGCTACCGTACCGGTTGAGTACGCCTTTTCACTGCCCGGCAACATGGCCCATATTCAGGAGTGGCAACCCGCAGACTTCAGCCAGTGGCAGGTCAAGCTGTTTCTGGGCCTCGTCCTGCTGCTCGTGTTCGCCCTGCTGACACTCAGGTTGCGCCTCAACCTGGTGGAAACGTCGTTCTTTCTCTTTGCTACCTATGAGACCTGTGTCCACGTCCGCTTTGCAATCGTCTTTGCGATCATATTTGCACCGCTACTGGCCGCGCTGATTGCTCGCTGGGTAGATCCCTATAACCGCAATATCGACAAGTATGCGCTGAACGCGGTGCTGATTCTGGGGATGGCTGTCGCATGGGTCAGATACTTCCCTTCCCGGGCGGACCTCGAGCAAAAAGTTGCGGCAAACTATCCCGTCGAGGCCGTTCGTTACCTCCGCCAACACCCGCTTTCGGGACCCATGCTGAACAGCTATGGGTTTGGCGGGTATCTGATCTGGGCCGGGATGCCGCGCCAGGGCGTTTTCATCGACGGACGGGGAGATCTCTACGAACGCACCGGCGTGTTCGCCGATTTCCGCCGGATCGTCAACCTCGCCCCGGAAACCCGACAATTGCTCAGAGGATACGGCATCCAGTCGTGCCTGCTTCAGCGTGGCACCCCGCTTGCAACTTTCCTTGGCGCCGATCCGCATTGGAACCGGGTCTACCAGGATGACGTGGCTGGCCTGTACGTCAGGGACGTCGGCTCCGGCAAGGCCGGTCGGAGCCCCAATACCGTGCAGACTTCATCAGGGGGGCTGAACTAGGAATGGCCGCACCCGCGACGACACTGACCACAAACGGACAGGTTCAGAACTCCGAAGCCTCGCGCCCGCGCGCGCTCCTGAAGAAGTGCTTCTCCTTTCCCGCATTCCTTGGAACCATACTGGTGGCCGCCAACTATGCCATCGAGCGCGGGTTGCGGCTCGATCCGGATACCTGGTGGCACATCAAGTATGGCGACATGATTCTCAACACCGGCCACTGGCCCGCGGTTGACACCTGGTCGTTTACCGTTCATGGAATGCCCCGTGTGGCCTATGAGTGGGGCGGCGAAGTACTGACCGCGCTTGCATATCGGCTGGGCGGCCTGCGAGGAATGGACGTGCTGCTCATCACCCTGACCAGCATCCTGACCCTTCTAGTTTATTACTTCGCCTGGTTGCGCTGCCGGAACTCATACGCGGCGTTTTTTTCGACCTTCGTCCTGTTGCCCGTGGCGGCGCTTTGCTTTACCCTTCGTCCCCAGTTGCTGGGCTATATTTTTCTGCTCATCACTCTCATTTCGCTGGAGCGATACCGCCTGGGTGAACAGAAAACCCTTTGGGCGTTGCCCCTGGTTTTTCTGCTCTGGGTCAATGCTCATGGCTCTTTTGCTTTGGGGTTTATGGTGCTCGGCCTCTACTGGCTGAGCGGCCTGTTCAACTTCAATTCCGGCGGTCTCTACGCAGTCCGCTGGCGGCCGGAACAGCGACTCCACATGGAAGTGGTGGGACTGTTGAGCGTGGCGGTCCTTCCCCTCACGCCTTACGGAACACGGCTGGCCGCGGTTCCACTCAATGTTGCGACTTCCCTGCCGCTCAATTTTGCCGACATCATCGATTGGCAACCCCTTACGACAGACTTCTGGCAGGCCAAGCTGCTGCTGGTCCTGCTGTTCGGGTTTATCGTGGCCCAGGTGGCCTTTCGGCTTCGCTACCGGCTGGAAGAGTTTGCGCTGCTTCTCATTGTCGTGTACGCCGCCTTCGTGCATTTCCGCTTCGCGATCTTGTTTGCGATTGTATTTGCGCCTTTGGCGGCCTCCCTGTTTGTCCGCTGGGCGCCGGTTTACAACCCCAGGCTCGATCAGTACGCAGTAAACGCTGTGCTCATGTTTGCAGCTCTGGCAGCCATGGTGTTGTTCCTCCCTTCCCAATCCAGGCTTCAGGAAAGTATCGCAAAGAACTACCCCGTTCACGCTGTCCGATACATTCAAGAACATTCCATACCGGGCCGAATGTTCAACAACTACAATTTTGGTGGTTACCTGGTCTGGGCCCTGGCGCCCGGGCACAAGGTCTTCGTTGACGGCCGGGGAGACATCTATGAACAAGCGGGAGTTTTCGCGGACTATTCAGATATCGTTGGTCTGAAACCCGATGTATTCTCCCTGCTACAAAGCTACCGGATCAACTTCTGTCTGGTTTCACCCAACGGCGGCCTGGCCACTTTGCTGGCCGCGAGTTCCAACTGGAAGGAGGTCTACAAGGACAGACTTAGCGCCATTTTTGTCCGTCAGACAACAAGGCCGTCTCCGCGGCCCAACTTGAACGCCACGGGGAAGGGCCGGGACTGGCGTCTTGCTGAAACATAAGCTCCCCAGGGAAGAGGGACGTGGTTTCTGTCGAAATGAACGATGCTCAATCGAAACGACACATCCTGTAAGTCAGACCCAACCGTTGGGAACGCGGTTCCCGCGCGCAACGCCGGCACCACCTCATCAGTACAGGTGCGTTCTACCCTCACGGCGGTGCTCAAAAAGGTTTTCTCCTTCCATGCATTTCTGATGGGGTTGCTGCTGGGCGGCGTTTTTGCGGCAACGTTCACCAACGTCCATCAGGCGCTTTTCTCCTCATCTCAGCCGCTGCGTTGGCTGGAGAGCGATACCCTGTGGCACATCAAGGTTGGCGAACTGATTCTGAAAACACACACCTGGCCGACGCACGATATCTATTCATTCACGGCCCACGGCAGCCCGTGGATTGCGTACGAATGGCTGGGGGAAGTCATCATGGCCCTCGCCTGGAGGGCCGGCAACCTGCAGGGACTGGCTGTCCTGATGATGGCGCTGGCCAGCGTGATTACCCTGGCCCTCTTTTATCTTGCCTATCTCGGCGGCAGAAACGTCAAGTCGGCGTTCGCCGCCTGCGCCGTGCTGCTGCCGCTTGCCGCCATCTCCTGGACACTGCGCCCGCAACTGCTGGGCTACGTTTTTCTGATTGTCACCCTGATCGTGCTCAGGCGGTTCCGCCAGGGATTCAGGAAGGGCATATGGTTTCTGCCTCTGATTTTTCTGCTCTGGACCAACGCCCATGGGACCTTTGTCCTGGGGTATGGCGTTCTGGGTATTTACTGGCTGAGCGGACTGAAGGAGTTCCAAGCCGGAGGCCTCTACAGCCAGCGGTGGACGCCACGTGAACGCCGGCAGCTGGAATTGATTGCCCTCCTCTGCCTCGTCGCCTCGGTCATGACGCCGTACGGGACCCGGCTGGCCGCCTACCCGCTGGAGATGGCCGGCTCCCAGCCCATGATCATTCAGGTTATCCAGGAATGGCAGCCTCTGGCCCTGGCGTCATCCTACGGCAAATTGTTCCTGTTGATGATCCTGGCCTTCTGGATATTCGTGATCACGTGGCGGGTGCGCGTTCGCCTGGAGGATATGGCGCTCCTGCTGGTGGCTACTGCCGGAACCATCATCCATGCGCGTTTCATGCTGCTTTTTGTGCCGGTCTTCGCACCCGTGCTGGCCGAGTTCATTGCACCGTGGTTTCCTTCTTACTCGGAAGCAAAGGATCATCCTGTCTTGAATTTCGCCCTGGTCGCACTCATCATGGCGGGGATCGTTGGATTCTTCCCTTCGAATGCCAGGCTGCAAAAGCAACTTGCGGGCGAGATGCCGGGCCAGGCTGTTCAGTTCCTTCGCGCCCATCCAGCGATGAGCCCAACATTCAATTATTTCTTCTGGGGCGGCTACCTGATCATGAACCGGCGCCCCTCAGAAAAAGTTTTTATAGACGGCCGGCTGGACATTTATGAATATTCAGGGGTGCTGGACGACTACATGTCGATCATGTCCCTGAAGCCCGACCTGGAGGATTTGCTGCGGAAATATCACCTGCGGTCCTGCCTGATTCCACCCCGCAGCCCGCTTGCGGTGCTGCTCGCATCAAGTCCCGGATGGAAAGAAGTTTACAGAGACGGAATCAGCGCGGTTTTCGTGCGGGAAGGGGTGGCAGCCCAGGCAGGGAATGGCTCTGCTGGCCCCCCGGCGGAAGGCAACACTGCAAAGCGCAAAATGCCGGCCGCAGGCAGCTGAAATACGAGGCGTTTTGTTTGGAGTTTACGGATGGCAACTGAAACCATGATTCCGGTTCAAGAACAGCGGCAGTCCGTGTTGCGGCGCCCGCTACGGAAGTGTTTCTCATTCCCCGTGCTGATGGGCACGGCGCTAGTGGCAACAAACTTTGGGATTGAAAAGTCCCTGCGCATGGACCCGGACACATGGTGGCATATTAAGTACGGCGACACCATTCTTCAGACTGGGCACTGGCCAGCGGTTGATACGTGGTCGTTCACAGCTCACGGAATGCCTTCCATGGCCTATGAGTGGGGCGGCGAAGTTGTAACTGCACTCGCCTACCGGTTTGGAGGGTTGCAGGGACTGGACATCCTGCTCATTTTCCTGACCAGTACTATCGTCCTACTGATTTACTACCTTGCCTGGCTGCGATGCCATAACGCAGAAGCTGCATTTGTCGGGACGATCCTCTTGCTGCCCGTAGCTGCGATGAGTTTTACACTTCGCCCTCAATTACTGGGCTTCTGCTTTCTCCTGATTACACTCATCTGCCTGGAGCGCTTCCGCCAAGGCCAACGAAACGCATTATGGGTTCTGCCGCCCGTCTTCCTGCTGTGGGTTAACATACACGGATCTTTTGTGCTGGGCTTCCTGGTCATGGGACTATACTGGCTGAGCGGCCTGGCGGAGTTCTCATGGGGCGGCCTCCGTGCCCAGAGTTGGATGATGGGTGAACGAATCCGCCTTGAACTGACAGCTTTGATTTGTGTTGCGATGCTTCCCATAACCCCATACGGAGCACGCCTAGCCATGGTCCCGATTACGTACGCCTTTTCCTTGCCCGGCAACATGGCCCACATCCAGGAATGGCAACCCTTGAATCTCGGCTATTGGGAGGCCAGGGTATTACTGATTCTCTTACTCGCCTTTATCATTGCCCAGATTTCTTTCCGCCTGCACTATCGACTGGAAGAGCTGGCGCTGTTCTTCTTGATCGCCTATTTGACATTCGTACACTCCCGCTTTGCCATTATCTATGCAATGGTCTTTGCACCACTGGCGGCTGCAATTCTTGCCCGCTGGATGCCTGCTTACAACCCCAAAATTGACAAATACGCCATCAACGCTGTTCTCATCCTTGCCGCACTTGGGGCCTGCGTGTGGTACTTCCCATCCGGGGCTACCCTGGAAGAGCGTATCGCCAGTGAATACCCCGTTCAGGCCGTGCATTACCTTGAGCAGCACCCCATTCCAGGCCGCATGTTCAACGAGTACGCTTTTGGGGGCTACCTGGTCTGGACGGGGGCTCCCGGGCACAAGGTGTTTATAGACGGCCGTGGCGATGTCTACGAAGAAGCGGGTGTTTTCTCGGCTTACATGGACGTCGTTGACATCAAGCCAGACGCCTTGGCAGTGCTGCAAAGCTACCGGGTCAATTCCTGTCTTATTTATCAGAACAGCCCTCTTGCCACTTTGCTGGCGGCAAGCCCTAATTGGAAGTTAGTCTACAAAGATAAGTTGTCTGCGATCTTCGTTCGTGAACGGGATGATGACAGTTCCGGGACCCATGCTGCCGGAACGGCCGTAGAAGGCAAGTCTGTGGAAGGTGGAAGATTGATTCCCGGGCTCTGAAAAACGGGACTTCTCATTCGTAGCCAGGTAATTCTTTATGGCGATTGAAACCATGATTCCGATTCAACAACAGAGGCCATCCGTCCTCCGGCGAGTGCTGCAGAAGTGCTTCTCATTTCCCGTGCTCCTGGGCGCCCTGCTTGTGGCCTTTAACGCCGTGATCATGTTCTCTGGGTTCCGGCTGGAAGCCGACACCTGGTGGCACCTCAAGCTTGGCCAGGAAATTCTGCTGACAGGGCATTGGCTGAAATCCGATATCTACTCATTTACAGCTTATGGGAATAATCCCTTGGCCTATGAATGGCTGGGCGAGGTCGCGCTGGCGATTGCGTACAAAATCGGTGGTTTAAGGGGCCTGAACACCTTGCTCTTTGGCCTGACCAGTATGATTCTGGTTCTTGCGTACTATTACGGGTGTCTCCGAAGCCGCAATTCCAAAGCAGCTTTTGCCGGGACAATTCTTATCATGCCACTGGCCGTAATGTGCTTTACGCTTCGCCCCCAATTGCTGGGTTATATCTTCCTCCTCATAACGCTCATCTGCCTGGAGCGTTACAAGCAGGGGCTGCAGAAATCACTCTGGATTTTGCCTCCCCTCTTCCTGATCTGGGTGAACACTCATGGTTCGTTTATCCTGGGTTTTTGCGTGCTGGGACTTTACTGGGTCTGCGGACTGGTCCCCTTCAGGCTGGGCGGCCTCACGATGGAGCCGTGGCAGTCGCGCCAGCGGCTCCACATGGAGATTGTATTTCTGCTGGGTTGCGTGACGCTTCCCTTCACTCCCTTCGGAGGCCAGGCCTTCATCTTTCCGATCGAGAAAGCCCTCCACTTTCCCGCCCAGGCAGCCCACGTCATGGAGTGGTTCCCACTCAATTTCAGCCAGTGGGAGCCGAAGGTCATGCTAGTACTCCTGCTCGGCTTTCTGCTGGCCCAGGTTGCGTTCCGGCTGACTTACAGGGTTGAAGAACTTTTCCTCGTTTTGTTTACGGCCTATATGGCCTGTCTGCATACGCGCTTTGTTATTTTGTTCGCGCTCGTGTTCGCACCGGTGGCGGCCGCCCTACTGGCACGCTGGGCTCCCCCGTACGAGCCGGAGAAGGACAAGCCTGTCATCAATGCCGTGCTCATGGTCGCCATCATCCTGGCGATAGGCCGCGGGGTGCCATCCAGGAGGGACCTGTCCAAACTCGCAGACAAGCAATTTCCCATCACAGCAGTCCATTACCTTCGTCACCATTCCGTGCCTGGTCCGATGTACAACGATTATGGGTTTGGAGGGTACCTGCTCTGGGCGTGGGGGCCCGAGCACAAGGTCTTCATTGATGGCCGGGGAGATTTTTATGAGCAGGCGGGCGTGTTTTCCGACTATATCAGCGTCCAGGACATCCATCCCGACGCCCTGGCGATTTTGCGAACCTACCACGTCAACTCGTGCATCATTCAACGTACGAGCGCCCTGGCCACGCTGCTTCGTGCGAGCCCTGACTGGAAAGAGATCTACAAAGATCCGCTCAGTTCAATCTTCGTCAGAGACCAGCTGCTGCCGTCTTTAGCAACTGCTGATAACTCACGAATCAGTCCGGTAACAAATGACAGCCCGGCGGGAACGCATTAATGGCATCGGACCCAATCACTCACGAACGCGAAGCCGCTTTTCACGACGCCTGGGCGGGCAGCACCCGGCCAGACGATGTTCTTGTGCGGGAATCCTTCGAGGGGCCGACCGCG
>Ga0307374_10003610_pt1 | contig 26289 bp, 24 predicted proteins | sample OX3MG_FD_202532 | JGI IMG/M metagenome (GOLD analysis project Ga0307374, IMG submission 202532) | Soil microbial communities from Risofladan, Vaasa, Finland - OX-3 | ecosystem: Environmental > Terrestrial > Soil > Coastal area > Acid sulfate soil | place: Finland: Risofladan, Vaasa | collected...
CCTATCATTGTTCCGAGCTACAGCCTGAACTGTTATCGGATGCCAACCGCAGGGTTCTTGAGTCTTGAGTCTTGAGTCTTGAGTCTTGAGTCTTGAGTCTTGAGTCTTGAGTCTTGAGTCTTGGGTTTTGAGTTTTGAGTTTTGACTGTCAACTTTCGACTGTCGACTCTCGCTTTTCGAGCAGCCCTGGGTCTCGGAACCGCATCGAAAAACTGTAGTGCCCAATATTCTGTATAATGTCGCAGTAGACCGTTTCCTGAGACGGAAAGATCATGCTGGAGGGATGAAGATGCGCAGAAAGAGAACCACACTTCTGATTTCGCTGGCTGCTCTTACTCTCGCCGCGCTCGGCGCCGGCTGCGCCAGAAAGGCCGACGACGCGCAATTGGCCACCACCCTAAAAGCACAGTTGTTCTCCGATCCGCAAACGAAGGACTCCGGCGTGCAAGTCGCCGTCAAAGACGGCGTCGTCACGCTGTCAGGCACAGTGCCGGATAACGGCGCGCGCTACGAAGCCTACAAGCTTGCCACAACCACTCCAGGCGTGACGAAGGTAAACGACGAGACGGTTTTGCAATCGCCCGCGCAACCGCCGGTGCAAACAGCCGAAGCCACGCCGCCGTCAACTCCAGCTCCGGAAGAAACGCCAGCTTCCGAACCTGCGCGAGTCGCACCGCGCGAACGCCGCACCGCACGGCGGGACCGCGCCACGCGCAAGAGTCATCCTGGTCGCCTCGACGCGCATCGCAGAGACGCCGAAGCAGCGCGCCGTAGTCGCGAGCAGTCCTCATCCCGGACGCAGGAATCAGCGCCACCTCCAGCCGACGCTGCGCCGCCCGTTGCCGCGCCCGCGCCGGTCGAGTCCGCTCCACCTCCACCGCCTCCGCCGCAGCCCATCACCGCCATTTTCCCCGCCGGCACCACGCTTGAAATTCAAACCATCGACTCCGTCGATTCCGCCGTCAATCATGTCGGCGACGAATTCCAAGCCAGTCTCGCCCAGCCGCTCACTTCCGCCGGAGTCGTTGTCGTTCCTGCGGGAGCGAACGTCTATTTGCGCCTGACCAAGGCGGCAACCTCGGGCCAATACAAAGGCCGCGACGTATTGGAGCTCCGGCTCGCACGCCTTGAATTTCGAGGCAAGGATTATCCCCTCGTATCGACCGCTTACACGGACGCAGGAAGCTCGCGCGGCAAAAATACCGCGGAGAAAGTCGGCGGCGGCGCGGTCATCGGCGCAATCATCGGAGCGATTGCCGGAGGCGGAAAAGGCGCGGCCATCGGCGCGGGCGTTGGCGGAGCAGGCGGCGGCGTTTATCAGGGCGTGACAAAACCCAAGCCGCTTCGCATTCCTTCTGAAACGAAACTCGATTTCCGGCTCGATCAACCGCTCCACGTGACTTACATGCCGCACCACCACGAGCCCTCGCGATAGAGTCCCGCTGGCGATGCAGTCCCGCGCGTGGGTACAGGGTCACCGGACCAATCGCGGGCAATGTGCTGGGAATATCGGAATGTATATAATTGACCCGTAACGTAGGCCAATTGTGATACGAAACCGCGCCCAAAGCGTGCCGAATGCAGTCGATCCCCGCCGGACATGTGAAGAATGTTGCATCAAACATTTCCTTGATATGTACACTCTCGCCGAACCCTCGCCGCAACGTCTAGAGCCCTAAGGAATCTTGGCGCGGACCTCAAATTGCTCGAAAGTAAAGCGAAGTCCGGTTTGTGACGGCAGAATTCGCTTGTTGAGGGTGTGATCAGATAATTTCCCCTTTTGGTGCTGAGTACAAACCGGGGAAGGAACATTCTGATGAGATTGCGCAGTATTTGCCTTTTCTTCCTGGCTATTCCCTTCCTCGTGGTCACCTCTTACGCAGGTCCCACCGGCGAGAACAGCATCCCGGCCCTTGGAAATTTTGCCGTCTTGGGCAATTCCACGGTGACCAATACCGGCTCGACCACTATCAACGGGAACCTCGGCGTCTGTTCCACTCCCGTTGGTACTATTTGTACTGGAGCTAACGCAATCACTGGCTTTCCTCCGGGTCTGGCGAGCGGGGTCACCGACGCAGGCAATGCCGTGGCGTTTCAGGCTCTGCTTGACGCCAACAGCACGTTCAATTTTCTCTCGGGTCTATCAGGTGGAACCTTGTCTGGCACGATCGGTAACCTAACGCTCAACCCCGGCATTTACGTGTTTTCGTCCACGGCTGATTTGACGGGAACGCTCACGCTCAACGGGAGCTCCGACGCTCCGTTCATTTTTCTGGTCGGCAGTTCACTCACGACGGCAAGCAGCTCGTCCATTGTCCTCGCCAACGGTGCTGAAGCTGGCGACATCTTTTGGGCCGTCGGCACGGGCGGTTCCGGCTCCGCGACCCTTGGTTCAAGCAGCACGTTTATGGGGAACCTGATCGCGCAGGCGAGCATCACCATGAACAATAGCGCCACCGTGTGCGGCAGCGTTACGGCGCTAACGGGCGCAGTCACCATGGATACCAATACCATCAATGGCAGCAATTGCGGCGCCCTTGACGAGGGCGGCGAATCAGGCGGCGGCACTTCCCCCACTCCCGAGCCTTCCACGTTCCTTTTGCTCGCGACTGGCCTGCTGGGAGTGCCCGGCTTCTTCTGGTCCCGCAAGCCAAAACCAGTCCGCTAACTTCCCCGTCTTCGGCGCGCCCTGTGCACCTTTTGCAAAGGGCGCGTCTCTTTTTTGCTTTGGGTTTCGCGTGCCCCATTCTGTTTACCCTGACTAAGGAAGGGGGCGATGTTTTGCGAAGCGCGTTTTTTGCGCTCCGGATGCTTCTACGGAGGGTGGGGAATTTCGCTTTCTTGCCCTGAGGAACGAAGGAGCGAGTTCCGCTTTTCATCTTTCTCTGCGCGTCTCTGCGCCTCTGCGGCGTATTTCCGCCTCGATAGGGCGCCTGCTATACCGCCGCGTTCTCCGCACGCCGCGAATGTTGGCGGCAAAAGTCCACGATGCGCTCCTCGGCCCAAAAACGCTGCTCACCTCGCTCCTTCGAAATAAATGCGCAATGCCCGCCATACCGCGTCGCTTCAAATTCCAAATGAGGATTCGCATTGAGATCCGCGGCCTCGAACGACCGGAACGGAATCATGGGATCGTCCTGCGAAGTGAGCAACAGCGCCGGCACGCGAATTTCGCCCAGCCGCCCGAGCGCGCTCGACCTCTCGTAATAATCGTCCGCGTCGCGGAACCCGCAGAACTTCGCCGTGATCGCGTCGTCGAATTCGCGCACCGTGCGCACGCGTTCCATTCCATTCAGCGGAAATTTCCCCGGAAAAAGCGCCGCCTTCGCGCGCATTCGTCGCTTCAGCCGCTTCACGAAATGATGTTCGTAGATGCGATTTTTCGGCAAATCAATCGCGTCCGCGCACGCGCCCAAATCCACCGACGGGCAAATGCCCGCCACGGCGCGCAACTCCGGCGGCGCCGCATCCCCGAATTCCGCCGCCATTTTCAACACCAGATTGCCGCCCATCGAAAATCCCGCGACGAAAACTTCCGGCACACGGTCTTTTTCGATCAGCTCCATCACCACCGCGCGCACGTCGCAGCTTAATCCCGAGTTGTAAAGCGTCGGCGTCAAGTCCTCCGTCGCGCCGCAATTCCGCTGGTTCAGCCGCAACGCGCTGAAGCCCGCCTCGAATGCCTTGTCCGCCGTGCCCCGCATGTAACTCGAATCGCTCGAACCTTCCAGTCCGTGCAGCAGCACCAGCGCGGGATGTCGCGAAGGCTCGCTTTGCCAGTGACAGTCGGCGCGCACGCGCGTCCCTGGCTCCGTCTCGAATAATCGCGCCTGCGTGGGAGGCAAATGAGGGAACGCCCGCGGCCAAAACGCCGCAGCCAGCGTCATCAGGTGAGGATTGCGCAGCAGCCCCAGAGGCTCAAATTTCCGCATCTCCCTACAATTTACGTTACCGCTGTCCGCCACGCAACCGCGGCGCATCCGCAGCCCTTGTCTTCGTTCTAAACAGTAGTAAACACAAGTCAAAGGGAATTTCGAGGATTGTCGGGAAAAACAGGCGTGCGGAAAAGTCCCGCGCGCACAAAACGAGCATGGGGCACGCGAAAAGACGGGCACGTCAGGGCTACGCGTTCCCGCTCCTGACTCACTCAGGATCACGGATTTTCTTCTCTGTGTATAACGCGGCGTCCTCGCAGTCAGAGGTGATTTCGTGAAAGTAACGCCCGGATGTCCACATCACAGCAAACACCGAGAGATCCTTCGAGCGCACCCTGGGCAGGAGAGCTTCGACTCTTTTACCAATCACGTTGCCTTTCGGATCCAGCTTCATGCTACGCACAATGATCTTGCCCGCAAACTTTGCCCTGTATTCCAATTCCGCCTTTGCTTCTGATGGCGAATCAAAATCACCGAAAACCGTCTGTAGAGTAATTCCATTCGAGGCCTTATAAACATGATAGGAAAGTCGTGTGCCGCCATCCGCTGAGGGCCCATCGGCCGCTATTGTCGCCCTGAATGTCATTTTCCGCGGATCGCATTCGCCATGAACGATTTTCCTGCTTTTCTGGACATGCGAGACGGGTCGATCTGTCTGGGCGCCGGAGGCTGCACACGCCGTGACCATCAACAGAGCCACCGAGAGTTGTCTGAGCAAACGGCTCATATGCGCCCCCTGTTTCTTAGACACCGCTGTGGGCCATCCGTTGTCATAAAAAAAACTAAACGCGTTACCACGGAAGATATCGAAACCAGTGCATCTTCGCCCACAGCAGAGCGAGACCGACGAGGAAGCCGAGGGCCGCTTGATACTCGCGATTGCGTTGATAGAGCCGCGAAGAAAATTTGGGAGATGATTCACGCGGATGCGCCGCGGGGCGAAAACGCGGCCAGAAGAGCGGGACGCGAGCGGCGTAATCGTCGAACGCATCGCCGTAATGCGCGCGCAGTTCGCCCTCCTCGCGCTTCATCACCGCCGGATAAAACAGAGCGAGATAGGCGGCGACAATGATGGCGGCCCAGAGCGAATCTCCGGCGGCCACGAATCCCGCGGCCAAAATCACGCTGCCGAAATATAGAGGATTGCGCGTGAAAGCATACGGACCGCTGACGGCGAGCGCTTCATGTTTGCGGAGATAGCCGGCGGCCCATGCGCGTATGGCGATTCCGAGCGCTCCAACCAGAGCGCCGGCCAGCAGCGACCGCACAGTGGGACGCGCGAAAAGCAAGTACGCGAGCGCCACGGGATAGCCGATGCGAACGCGCCATCGAATCCAGAAATTTGTGGCGGCGGGCGTCATGGAGTTTTCAGGCGGCGCGCGATTGCGTCGAGGACTTGCTCGACGGTAATGGACAGCATGGATGGCGCGGGAGTTTTGTCCCGGCGATACGTGGTCTCCGCGGCGGACGCGTTGCGGACTACGACATCGTGCTTCGAGAAAGGACCGTTGCGAGCAGGGTCGGTGGGACCGTACAGGCCGACGACGGGCGTGCCCAACGCGGACGCGAGATGCAACGGGCCAGTATCCGCGGCGACGAGGAATTTGGCGCGGCGCAGGAGTGCGATCAATTGCGGAAGATTGAATAACTCGACGAGAGGTTCCGCCGAATCCGTTGATGCAGGCGGGCGGGCGGCGCGCTGGACGTTTTCGGCGAGGCCGCGTTCGCCAGGGCCGAAACTGATGACGCCGCGCCAGCCGTAACGTTCAACCAGCGCGCGATGGAGAGCGCCGTAGCGCCCGGCGGGCCAGCATTTAGAGGCCCAGCCGCCTCCCGGCGAAAGAACGAAAAAGTCAGTGATGCCGCGTGCTGCCAGGACGCGATCGACGTGTTCGCGGGCTTCGCGCGAAGTCGGTAGCCAGAAACGAATCTCTTCTGCGTGCGCGCCGATGCTTTCGACGAGTTCGATATTATGCTCGACTTTGTGAAGGCGCTGCGGCGTAACTTTTTCCGTGTAGAAAAAAGTCGCGGCTGACTCGCGCGCGTAACTTTTGTCGAAGCCGACGCGACGCGGCGCTCCGGAAAGTCGCGCGAGAACTGCGGAGCGGTAGAGCGATTGAAAATCGAGCGCGATGGTGTAGCGTGCGGCGCGCAGTTGACGAATGGTGGCGAGAACGTTGCGCCAATTGCGGCGGTCGATGGGAATTATTTTTGTGGCGTCGGGATTGCCTTCGAGAATCGGCGACCATTTGGAATCGACGAGCCAGTCGATTTGCGCGCGCGGAAAAGACTGGCGCAGAGCGGCGACAGCGGGAAGTGTGTGCACGATGTCTCCGAGCGCGCCCATGCGGAGTATGAGAAGGCGGTCGTCAGCCATGGGATGCTTGGCGAATGCGCGCGACGAGATCGCGAGTGGAATGCTGCTTGGGATCTCCAACAATCGCGACCCGAATGCCGAGGCGCGCCGCTTCTTCGCGTTCAGGAACCGTGTCGACAGTGTAATCGGTGCCCTTGGCGTGGACATCTGGATGAAGGTCGCGCAAGAGAGCGCGCACGTCGGGCTCGTCGAAAATTACGACGTAATCCACGGCGGCGAGAGCGGCAACAAGTTCGGCCCGCGCTTGCGCGGACAAAATCGGGCGGCCAGGACCTTTGAGTCCGCAGACACTCGCATCGGAATTTATCGCGACGACGAGGACATCGCCTTCACGGCGCGCGCCTTCGAGATAGCGCACGTGTCCCGCGTGCAAAATGTCGAAGCAGCCGTTGGCGAGCACGATTTGTTTTCCGCTGGCGCGATGCTGAACGAGGCGCGTTCGCAAATCGGTGCGCGAAAGAATTTTCGAACGCGTGTTCATGCGCCGGCGGTGGCCTCGCCGCGAATCGCGGATTCAAGTTCGGCACGCGTGGCGGTGGCGGTGCCGCGTTTCATCACGACGATGCCGCCGGCGTAATTCGCAAGATGCGCCGCTTCGACAAACGAAGCACCCGCGGCGAGCGCCAGCGTAAAAACGGCGATGACTGTGTCGCCCGCGCCTGTGACGTCCACCGCGTCGTCGGAACCGTAAACGCGAATTTCGTAAGGAGGTTTTGCGCGCTCAAAAAGAACCATGCCATCTTTGCCGCGCGTGACGAGAAGCGCGTTGAGGTTCAGCGCGCGCAATGCGCGCTGGCCGAGACTTTCCAGCCTGCCGCGATCGCTCCCGATGCGCGAATGATAAAGAGCCTCGAGCTCCGGTTCGTTCGGCGTGGCGGCGGTGAGTTTCACGCCGCGATAAGCGAGCAGACGATAACGCGAATCGAGCGTGGCGATTTTCGGGCGCAGACTTTTGAGCAAGCGCGGAGTGACGGAGCCGGTGCCGTAATCGGAGACGAGCACGGCATCCGATTTGGCAATGCGCGCGCGGCTTTTGCGAAGGATTTGCGCGGCGATCCGTGGCGGCAATTCGGTTTCCGGTTCGCGATCGACGCGCAAAACTTGCTGGCGCGAAGTATGCGTCCAACGCGCGAGGTAACGCGTTTTCGTGGTGGTGGTCCAGTCGCGCGCGCGAATGATTCCGGAGACGTCCACCTGCTTGCGATGGAAATATTCGATGAGGGCGTTTCCGGCGGCGTCATCACCGACAGCACCGATGGGGAAAACTTTTGCGCCTAAATCGGCAAGATTGTTGGCGGCATTCGCGCCACCGCCGGGGATAATTTCTGTTTGCCTGTGGCGCAAAATCAGGACCGGCGCTTCGCGAGAGACGCGCGAGATTTCTCCCGTGACGTATTCGTCGACGACGAAATCGCCGAGGACGACGATTGTCTGGCGCGAAAATGCGGAGACAATATCCAGCAAGCGGGACAAATCAGGCGAGCGCGCGGTGCCGTCGGCTTTTTTTCGCGGCCTTTTCATCGCTTGCTCCCAAGGATGAGATCAACGGCGGCGGCGAGATTCTCGACAACGTGGTCTGGCTGGCGCGGCCAAGCGCGGCGATGGTATTCGTATTCGCCGCGGCCATAACCTGAAAGGACGAGAATGCTGTGGCAGCCAACGGATTGTCCCATGGAAATATCGTCGTAGCGATCGCTGACGAGGACTGAATCAGCGAGATCGAGCGCGTGTTCGCGCGCGGCCAGATCGAGCATTCCGGGGATCGGCTTGCGGCAGGTGCAATTATTGTCGCGGATGTGCGGGCAATAATAAATGGCGTCGACGCGCGCGCCGGCGGCCGCGAGTTCCGCTTTCATTTTATGGTGAACTCTATCGATCAAAGATTCCGGAAAGAAATTGCGGGCGACGCCCGATTGGTTGGTGACGACAATTACCGGGAGGCCAGCATGATTCAGGCGGCGAATCGCGGCGGCCGCGTACGGAAAAATAATGAAGCGGCTCAAATGATTGACGTAGCCCATTTCCTCGGAGATAGTGCCATCGCGATCGAGAAAAACGGCGCGGCGTTTTTTGGGCGAGTCAGGCACGGGGCAACTGCTCCAGCCATTTCAGGGCGGCGGCGTGAACATCGGCAACAGTGACGCGCGTCATGCAGCGATGATCGATGGGACATTCACGCAAAAAACACGGACTGCACGCGACTTTCCGTTGCACCAAGGTTCGTCGCGGCGTGACGGGCGCGGTGCCATGCGGATCGGTGGAACCAAACACGCCTACAACAGGCACGCCGACAGCGGCGGCCACGTGCATGGCGCCGGAATCATTTCCGATAAAAAGTTGGCTGCGTGAAAAGAACGCGGGAAGCTCCCCGATGTGCGTTTCGCCAACCAAGCTGATGGGTTGATGGCGCATTCGTGCGGCAATTTGCCGCGAGACCTCGACTTCGGAAGTCGTCCCGAAAAGTATCACATCGGCATTGAACTCATCAACGAGGCTGTCGGCGACGGCGGCAAAACGTTCCGGCAGCCAGCATTTCGCGGCACCGTAGGCGGCACCCGGAGCGAGCGCGATGCGCAGCGAGCCAGGATGAACGCCTGTTTTTCGCAGGCGCGATTCGGCGGCTTCCGAAGCGCCCGGCGCGAGACGCAAAACAATCTTTGTGATGGTTGGCAATTTATCGAGCCAGCCGATGCGTCGAAGCAACTCGAGATAATAATACGATTCGTGCGCGGGGATTTCACCGTTGCGCGGAACGCGAACGGCGCGAGTGAGCAATAGGCGGCGGGCGTCGCTGGCGTATCCGATGCGTTCAGGAATTCCAGCGCGCCAAGCAAGCCATGCGGCGGAGAATGCATTTTGCAAAAGCAACGCGCAATCGAAATGCTCGCGACCAAGTTCGCGGGAAATATTGTCCATGGCGAAGGGGCTGCGTACGGAGGCGTCGAGGGAAATAAGTTTATTCGCGAATGGCTGGTCGCGGTAAAGATCGGCGACCCATGGACGCGCGAGGATTGAGATTTCGGCGTCCGGCCAGTGCACGCGAATGGCTTCTAGCGCGGGAATGCACATCACGGCATCGCCGACCCAATTTGTGGCACGGATGAGGAGCTTCATCGTGGCGATCCTGATTGTATTTCCGATTTCGCGCGCGCGAGTGTTTCAAGAATGTTTTGCCAGAGAGACGCTTCGTCATTGAAACGCAAAGCGATTGTGCAAAAGAATATTGGCAGGCGATTGGTGCGAAGCGGCGTCAAGTCCTGAAGATCTTTTTCCGTACATAGAAGAGCATCGGCTCCCGCCGCGAGGGCGCGAGATTCCAATTCGGAAAGATCAGCGTCGGTATAGAGATGATGATCGCGGAAGGTTGCGCGCCCGGCGAGTTGAATTCCCCAAGTTTTCAGATCGTCGAAAAAAGCAGACGGATTGCCGATGCCGCAAAACGCAAAAAAGTTTTGGCTGCCGGTTGGCTGATTATTTTTTTCACTGGAGGGCTGGCCGTACGTTTCCATGCCGAGCAATTCGGTCCGCGCGTAAAAGATGGGCGCGGACGTGTGGCGCTGAATGATCGCTTCGGTGGCAGGCGCGTGTTCGCTCCGCGTGATTACGATAATTCCCGCGCGGCGGAGCGCGGAAAGCGGTTCACGAAGACGGCCCGCAGGAAGAAGATAACCGCTGCCGAATGGATTCGTCGCGTCGAGCAAAACAATATCGAGATCGCGCGCGAGTTGGAGATGCTGAAAACCGTCGTCGAGAATAAAACATTCGACGCCGCGACTTTCCAGTTCCCTGCCCTTCGCGAAACGATTCGCGCCGACGCCGATTTCAACTTTATTTCCCAGGCGATTGTGGAGGAGAGCCGCCTCGTCGTTCCACCCTTGCAGAATTTCCGTGCCACCCGCCACGCGGGACCTTTGCGGCAACGGGCGATAGCCGCGAGACAGCACGGCAGTTTGTTTTCCACTTGCCGCGAGACGTTGCGCGAGCCACACGACCATGGGAGTTTTTCCCGTGCCGCCGACGGTGAGATTGCCAACACTGATGACGATGCCACGCAAACGGCGCTGATGGACAATACCTGCGCGATAAGTCCACGCGCGCAAACGCGCGCCGGCCCCGTAGAGAATCGAAAACGGCCACAGAAATGATTTGGCGAGAGTCACGCGCCGCCTCGCGTAGATTGCGAAGAACTTTCAAGAAGTTCGGCGATGCGCGCGAGCGTGCGCGCGGTGGCTCCGCGATTTGCTTCGACGAGAGCGCGGGATTTGCGTCCCATTTCCTCGCTGCGTGAAGGATCATGAATCAAGTCGACCCACACTTTTCCGAGCTGCGCGGCGCTCGCAACCTGGGCTCCCGCGCCGGTGCTCGAGAATCGCGCAGCCATGTCGCGGAAATTTTCCATCGAAGGTCCGAAAACAGGCGGCTTAGAGAACCACGCCGGTTCGAGAATATTATGCCCGCCGGAAGGCACGAGCGAGCCGCCGACGAAAACGGCGTCGGCAAGAGAATAAAGGCCGGCGAGTTCGCCGATGGAATCGAGGATGAGGACGTCGCAATTTTCGTCCAGAGGCGCGTTGAGATTTAGGGAGTTGCGACGAACGGCCCTCCAACCGCGTTCCTCGACGGCGCGCACGGCCGCGTCGAAACGCTCAGGCTTGCGCGGCGCGAGAACGAAAAGCGCGTGACGCCATTGGCGCTGGACAATATCGTAGGCGGCGAGAACGATTTCCTCTTCTCCGGCAACCACGCTGCCGGCGACGAGAAGCGGCCAGCGCTCCTGCTCGCGAATTTGTCGGGCCAGCCAATTGCCGAAAGCGCCGGGCGGAGGCGGTTCGTGATCGTATTTCATGTTTCCGCTGATTTCGATGCGAGCCGCGGGCGCGCCCATTTCCGTGAGACGTCGTGCGTCTTCGGCGGATTGCGCGAGGAAAAGATCGGCGTTGTGCAAAACGCGCTCGAAGAATTTGCCGATGAGCGGCTTGAAACGGCGGAAGCGGCGAAAAGATTTTTCGGAGATGCGGCTGTTGACAAAAATGACGGGGACGTTGGCGCGATCGGCTTCACGCATGAAGTTCGGCCACATTTCGGTTTCGAGGATTACGACGAGAGCGGGACGGAGTTGATTGAGATCGCGGCGGACGGTACCGGACCAGTCAAAAGGAAAATAAAAAATGCCGTCGGCCGAGGCGATGCGCTCGCGCGCGACGCGCTGGCCCGTGGCCGTGGTGGTCGAGAGGAAAATTTGACGGTCGGGAAAACGCTGCTTGAGGCCGTCGATGAGAGGCTTGGCGGCGAGAACTTCGCCGACCGAGACGGCATGGACCCAGATAGAGGACGCGACGGAATTGTTGCGGGAAAGCGCTTGAGGGAGATGTCCCATGCGCTGGCGGAAGCTTGCGAGATATTTTCCGCGGCGGAGCCCTTGCAAGGCAAAATACGGCGCGAGCAGCACCATGACGATGGCTAGCAGCGCGCTGTACAAGAAATACATGATGGGAGCGAGACGCCGGTCAAAAAAAAACGGCAGCCGCAAGAGAAGCATTATAGTGGCAACGCTGATTTGAAACCCACAACGTTTCGGGCCGAGGGTGCATCTATGCGCATGAAGTGAATGGCGGGTGGAAATGATGCGAAGTCTGCTGCTGATTGCAACGCTGGGCGTGATGGTGGCCGTTCCGCAGGTCCAAGAACCGGATATTTCGAAATGGACGGCGAAGGACATGCATCAGGATTTTGTGGTGGCGGCGCAGGCGTATGGGGATGCGGCGCGCTCGAAAGAAAAATTCGGCAAAGGGGCGGACCCTTATCCGGCGGGATTGCTGGCCGTCGACGTATATTTTCGAAACAACATGAAGTTGCCCGTGCATGTGGACCTGCACACAATCCGCCTGAACGTTGACGATCCGAATGGGCAGAAATTTCACCTGGAGCCGCTGAGTTTGGGGGAAGCTGCGGACGATATCGCGCATCCGAAAGGGCCGCCGTCGCCAAGCGTGCGGCGATTGCCGATTCCCTTTCCGCACGGAGACAGCAAGCAACAGAGCGTGATGGGCAAGCTGGAGCCGTTGACGCTGCAATCGGATATTGTGCCGCCGGGCGAAACGATTCACGGGTGCATGTTTTTCGACGTGAGCCACCATTTCAACTTGGTGCCGGATGCGTCGCTGTATGTGCCGGATGTGAAATCGGTAGGGTCGGATACGGCGCTGATTTATTTTGAAGTGGCGCTGGGCCACAAGCACACGCAATAATCTTCGCCATCGCGATTTCCCTCTGCATCGCGCCGACGTTTGCTGAAACGGCGAGGCTCGGCTAGAATCTAGGTTCGCTTTTCTTTCCTCCACAAATCACCGAGGCTCATGGCGCTTCTCGACGAATTAAATTCACAGCAACGCGAAGCAGTGTTGGCGACCGAAGGACCCGTGCTGGTGCTGGCCGGCGCAGGGACGGGCAAGACGCGCGTGATCACGTATCGCGTGGCGCATTTGATCGAGCAGGGCGTGCCGCGCCGAAATATTCTGGCGGTGACGTTCACGAACCGAGCGGCGGATCAAATGCGCCGCCGAATCGAAGGGCTGGTGCGTTCGAGCGGGCACGACGCGTCAGATATCTGGATTTCGACGTTCCATTCGTTCTGTGCGCGGTTGCTGCGCCGCGAAGCGACACACGCGGGACTGCCGAGGGACTTCGCTATTTATGATGATGACGACCAGGCGCGCGCGGTGAAACTCGCTGTGCAGAATCTGAAACTGATCGAGAAGGAGTTCCCGCCGCGGCCCATTCGCGACCGCATCAGCTCCGCAAAAAATCACAATACTTCGCCGGGCGAGATGGAAGCGGATGCGTACGATCCCTTTGGCAAGAAAGTGGCGGCGATTTATCGCGAGTATGAGGAGATTTTGCGCAAGGCAAGCGCGCTCGATTTCGACGATTTGCTGCTGCGCGCCGTGAAGCTGCTGCGTGAGAACGCGGAGGTGCGCACGCGGTGGTCTGAGCGGCTGCGTTATGTGCAAGTGGACGAGTTCCAGGATACGAATGCGTCGCAGGAAGAATTGGTGCGGCTGCTGGCGGGCAAAGAGCGGAACGTCTGCGTCGTCGGCGACGAGGATCAGTCGATTTATAGCTGGCGCGGCGCGGTGAGCGGGAATTTCCGACGTTTCCTTGAGGATTTTGAGGGTGCACGCACGATTCGCCTCGAGGAAAACTACCGCTCGACGCAAACCATACTGGACGCAGCCGGCGCAGTGGTCAGCAACAACCGCAGCCGGCTGGGGAAAAATTTGAAGGCGGCGCTGGGCGCGGGGGAGTTGCTGAAGTTTTACGAGGCGCGGGACGCTTCGGACGAAGCGGAATACGTTTGCGGCGAGATTACAGGAATTTTGCGCGAAGACGCGAGCGCGACAGTGGCAGTGCTCTACCGGACTTCGGCGCAATCGCGTTCGTTTGAGGAATCGCTGAGGCGATTAGGGATTCGCTACCGCGTGGTGGGAGGATTCAGTTTTTATCAGCGCGCGGAAATTCGAGACGCGCTGGCTTACGTGCGGATGCTGATGCATCCCGAGGACGATGTGGCGCTGCTGCGCGTGTTGAATGTGCCCCCGCGAGGCATCGGGAAAGTTACGGTGGATGCGCTGAGGGAGCTGGCGCGCGAATTTAACGAATCACTGTGGGAAGCGATTCCGCGGATGACGGGTGGGGGCAAAGCGCGAGGCGGGTCGGCGCTGGAAGCGTTTCGCGAAATGATTCTGGGCATGACGGAGGAATGCCAGTCGCGAAGTGCGGGCGATTTGCTGGAAGTGGTGCTGAGCCGCACGGGATATTTCGATTGGGTTGAGCAGCAGGATAAATTGGACCATTCGACGCGGGCGGACAATCTGCGCGAGTTGTCGAATGCGCTGGCGGAAGCGATTGAGGCGGGACAATCGCTCGAAGATATTCTGGACCGCGCGGCGCTCGTGAGCGACGCGGACGAATATGATGAGAGCGTGCCCGTGTCGTTGATGACGCTGCACAGCGCGAAGGGATTGGAATTCGATCACGTGTTTCTAGCGGGACTGGAAGAAGGCGTGTTGCCGCATGGACGGTCGATGGGGAGCGACGAAGACGTCGAGGAAGAGCGCAGGCTCTGCTACGTGGGCATGACACGCGCCAAGCGCAGGCTGACGATTTCACGAGCGATTTACAGACGGTCGTGGGGAAATGCGGAGTTGACTCCGGCGGCGCCGTCACGGTTTTTGGCGGAGATTCCGGCGGAGATGGTCGAGGCCGCGGCGGGGTCGTTGAACGGATCATTGAACGGGCCGGGGGAAACGCGCCGATATGAGCCGGATCCGGATTTTTACAATGCGGAATACCGAAGGCCGGGGAAATATGCAGCGGCGGGAAAATTTGGTTCGCGAGGGGCGGGCGCGGCGCGGGCGAAGCGAACAACGAATCCGCTGATTGGGACGCGGGTGCGGCATCCTACGTATGGCGTGGGAACGATACTGAAAGTTGAGGATGATGGAGACGATCGGAGGATCACGGTGAGCTTCGTCGATCATGGGATGAAGAAGCTGATCGAGCGGTACGCGCATTTGGAGGCCATGTAGGAGTTGGTGCGGCGGCGGGCGCCGCCCTTCCCGACGCAAATCGTCCCATCGCTGCGTCAAGGTAAACGGACGCAAAAAGCAGATCCCTCGCCGCATGGCGGCTCGGGATGACACGCAGAATTGTTTTACGCAAGGTGTTAAGGTTGTGCGGCGACGCAGCACATTCGCAAGGCTGCCGGCCTTCCCGACGCAAATCGTCGGGACGCAAAAAGCGCGGAACACCGCCGCTACAAAGGCAAACACACTCGGCCTGCGGCCTACGGCCCGTCTGAAGACGGGCCCTACAAAGGCTTGGCGATTTCGGGCACGCGGATGAGATCTGGCATTGCGGCAGCGAGGGTGGTCAAGGTAGAGTTTGGCGCTACGAGCGCCGGCAAACGGCAAAAGGCGCACGAGAGCCGTCGAGACTCAGGGAGAAAAATACAGAAACAAAAACCCACCCTTCACGCCCATTGTTCAAGACGGGCGTTCAGGATGGGGCACCCGAAAAGCAAAGCACACAGGCTAAAGCCTGTGCCACAAGACGCGAAGGGCGCGCGAGACGAGGGGACGGTTCCGGTTGAATAACGAGCTTTTCCGCACCAAGAGCATCGACCAACTAATCGTCGACGCGGACCAACCGTCCAAGCGTCTGAAGAAGACGCTCGGCTGGCTGAGCCTTACGGCTCTGGGAATTGGCGCGATCATCGGCAGCGGCATTTTCATCACTACCGGAACCGCGGCAGCCGGCGAAGTAGATCGTTATCCCTCGATTCTTCAGGCCCCGCTGCTCAGCGTGCTGATGCATGGCACGCACGCGCTTGGTATCAACGGCAGACCCGGTGCGGGCCCGGGTATCGCCGTATCGTTTCTGGCAGTCGCCCTCATTTGCGCCTTGGCGGGTCTGTGTTACGCAGAACTCGCATCGATGATCCCGATTGCCGGCAGCGCCTACACGTACACATACGCAACGTTGGGCGAATTCGTCGCCTGGATCATCGGTTGGGATTTGATCCTCGAATACGCCGTCTCCAATATGGCCGTCGCGGTGGGCTTTTCCGCGTATGTCGACAATCTTCTTAATACTTTCGGCCTGCACATGCCCGCTTCGTTGGCCACTCCCGCGTACGATCCCATGGTCGGCTGGGCGTGGCACTTCAATATTCTCGGATTTCTGATCGTCATGTTTCTGACCGTTTTGCTCGTTCGCGGCATTCGTGAATCGGCGGGCGCAAATAACCTGATGGTTGGTATCAAACTATTGGCCATCGTTGTCTTCTGCGTCGTCGCGAGCAAATATATCCAGCCGTCGAATTTGAAGCCATTTTTCCCCAATGGCTTTCAGGGCGTCCTGACCGGCGGTGCGATTGTATTCTTCACATACATTGGCTTCGACTCGGTATCGACCGCCGCCGAGGAATGCCGGAACCCTAAACGCGATGTGCCGATCGGCATCCTTGTATCGCTGTTCGTCTGCGCAATTTTCTACGTGGGCGTCGCCATAGTGCTCACAGGCATCCAGAAGTGGGACACGCTGAACAACGCCGCTCCGGTCGCAAATGCCCTCGAAGCCATCGGATTAAAACTCACGGATCGATGGGTGACCGTCGGCGCGCTGATGGGGATGATTTCCTCGATTCTCGTTTTCCAGTTGGGGCAGGCTCGCGTATGGTTCGCGATGTCTCGCGACGGGCTTTTGCCTTCGATATTTTCGCGCGTCCACAAGACATTTCGGACACCCGATTTCGCGACCTGGGTTGCCGGTTTTTTCGTCGCGATTCCTGCCGGGATTTTCGACATTGGCACACTCGTGAATTTAACGAACATTGGCACTCTCTTCGCTTTCATTCTTGTCTCGATCGCAGTTCTAATCCTGCGAAAACGCCAGCCCGAGCGTCCGCGAGGCTTCCGGGTTCCTTTTTCTCCCTGGATTCCCATCGCCTCCGTGGTTTTGTGCTTCGTTCTAATGGCGAGCCTGACGGTGGAAAATTGGGTGCGGTTTTTTGTCTGGCTGACGATTGGGCTGTTGTTTTATTTCGATTTTGGAGTCCGCCACAGCACCGCCGGACGGTCGGCCGATGCGCGGGCACAGCGTGCACTTATGCTTGTTTCCGATAAGGCGCTAATGGCATTGAGCAGCGTGCTGCTCGTACTGGCCACCATTGGCGGGGGGGTTGTGTGGCAAGGACTATTGCAGGCCGGGGTACTGGAAAAAATGGGGCTCCTGATAGTCGCGATTTTCGCCGTTGTGTATTTATGGAAGGGCTACAACCATTATCGCGAGGACTCACTCGCCACAGAAAAATCATGATGGGCAACGCAAAAGGCACAGCCAACTTTGTTTGGTTGCCGCAAGGCTGCCAAGAACGATGGCCCTGCTTTCAAACCCAAGCGTTTACTCATACCAGCATCGCCATGCTGGTGGTCGCGAGTATTGTTTTCGCGCCGCTTGCATTCGGGTGGGGCGGGAACGCGGACCGGCTCGTGGTAAATAACGCGGTGGGAACTTTGCCGCAAGAAATGCGGCCGTTCTTTGAAGCGAACCGGCAATTTCTGGTTTTGCACGTCACCGATGCGGCGGAGGCGGCGCTGAAAAGTCCGCAGGAGATGGACAACCAGTACATCCGGCTGGACCATTATGGCGCGTATCCGTTTACGAGTCTGCCGCGGGTGTACAAGGATGCGGCGCGGAAATTCAGCAAGCGGTCGCTGCAGGCGAACGGTTTGCTGCCATGGGAAGTGGGCTTGTACAGCGCGAAACTTACGGACGATTTTCACTCAGGGAATTTGGCGGCGGCGAAACTGGACGCGGCGCTGCTGGCGCATTACGTGAATGCCGCGCACGACCCGTTTAATACGACGATGAATGCGGACGGGCACTTATCGGGGCAGCCGGGAGTGAACGACCGCTTCGGTAAAAAACTGGTGAATCGCTACGCGCTGTTTTTCTACCTGCATCCGAATGCGGCGTCGTTCATCACGGATCCGACGGACCGTGCGTTTGAGATGTGCCTGACGGCGCATTCGTGGCTGGAAAACATTCTGTTGGCCGACCGGCGCGCGCATGAGGGGCTTTCCGACTATAACGACGAATATTACGACCGGTTTTACAGCCAGACGGGCTCCGTGCTGGTGGGACAAATATCGAACGCCGCAACGGATGTAGGATCGTATTGGCTGACTGCCTGGGAAAATGCCGGCCGGCCGCCGCTGCCCACGCAATAGAACAGTTGCAATGCGCTGATGCAATCCTCCACCGGAATTCCCGCCGCAATACTTCAACTGCCCAAGGCGGAGCTTCACGTGCACCTGGAAGGCTGTCTGACGCCGGCGCTGCTTGTGGAACTGGCGCGGAAGCACGGCGAAAAGCTGGAACTGCGGTTGGTCGAAGAACGGTACAAGACGACGACGTTTCTGGAGTTCCTGGAATTATTCAAGTGGGCGACTTCGTATTTGCGCGAGCCGGAGGACTATGCGCGGCTGGCGGAAGTGACGGCGGTGCGCATGATGGAGGAAAAATGCCATTATGCGGAGTTCACTTTATCGATCGGCATGATGCTGCTGCGAAAACAAAATGTGGAAAGGAATTTCGCGGGGATTTTGCGAGGGGTGCGGAAATCCGGCCTGCGAACGCAGTGGATTTTTGACGCGGTTCGGCAATTCGGGCCGGAAAAGGCCATGGATGTGGCGCGAGTTGCGGCGGAGATGAAATCGGAAGGGGTGGTGGCGTTCGGAATGGGCGGGGACGAAGAATCACTGCCCGCAGCGGATTTCGTGCGCGTATACGATTACGTTGCCGGTGAAGGACTGCATCGAGTCCTTCACGCCGGTGAAATGGGCGAGCCGGAGGCGGTGCGCGACGCAATTGAGATACTGGGGTCCGAGCGCATCGGGCACGGAATCGCGAGTATTCGAGATGAAAGGTTGATGGAACTGCTGGTGGAGCGGGAAATTCCCCTGGAACTTTGCCCGCAGAGCAACGTGTGCACCGGGGCGCTGTCGAAATTGGTTGGCGTGAAGGAAGCGCGAATCGAAGAGCATCCGCTGCCGAAATTTATCGCGCGCGGCGTTCCGGTGACGCTTTCGACGGATGACCCGGCGATGTTTCGTACGAGCCTGGATGACACGTACCGAGCGGCCGTGGAAAAATTGGGAGTGGCGACGCAGAAGATGGTCAGCCTGACAGAGGCGAGCTTTCGACATGCGTTTTTAGACGCGGAAGAAAAACGGGAGATGATTGCCAACTTTCGCGCGGAAGCGACGAGGCTGGGCCTGCTATAATGGCGCGCATGAAAGCTCATGTGTGGGTAATGCCGAAAACGACAGTGCTCGATCCGCAGGGACAAACGATTCATCATGCGTTGACTTCGCTGGGGTATTCCAAAGTACATCAGGTGAGACAAGGGAAGTTCTTCGTGCTCGATCTGGACGGCGTAAGCGCGGAGGAAGCGAAGGCGCAGGTGGAGAAAATCGCGCGCGAAGTGTTGACCAATCCGGTGATCGAGGAATTCCGCTACGAAATTGTTGCGTGATTTTTAGCGACCGCGACATTCACTTCCCTGTCGTAACGCGACATTCACTCACGTCTCGTACTTCCCTCCCGTAACGTTCACTGATGCGCTGTGGCGTTTGTTTGCCGACTCTTTCTGACGGCGCGGAATATGCTAACCTGAACGAATTGCGCGGCACCGGCCTGGGTGCGTGCGCAGCAGGGAAAGAAAGCGAGCGACGGAACTTTATGTGCGGAATCGTTGGCTACATCGGGCCGAAAAAAGTGGTGCCGCTGATTCTCGATGGCCTGAAGCGGTTGGAATATCGCGGATATGACTCGGCGGGAATCGCCGTGGTCACGAAGGACGGTAAGCTCGATATCCGGCGCGCCTCGGGGAAATTGCGGAATCTGGAAGAGGCGATACGCCTGTGCCCGCTCGATGGACTCTACGGAATTGGGCACACGCGCTGGGCGACGCACGGGCGTCCAACAGAAGAGAATGCGCATCCGCACCGCGACTGCAAAGGCGAAATCGTGGTAGTGCACAACGGAATCATCGAGAATTATCTGGAATTGAAACAGCAGCTGATTCAAAAAGGGCACAGGTTTTTGACCGAGACGGATACGGAAGTGATTGCGCACCTGATCGAAGAGAACTTCAACGGTTCGCTCGAAGGCTCGGTGCAAAAAACGGTGAAGCAATTGACCGGCGTTTATGCGTTGGCGGTGATTTCGACGCGCGATCCGCGAAAAATCGTGGCGGCGCGCTGGGGTCCTCCCGCGGTGATTGGGCTGGGGCAAAACGAGTATTTCGTCGCCAGCGATATTCCGGCGGTGCTCCATCACACGCGCGACGTGGTTTTTCTGGCGGATGGCGACATTGCCGTGATTACCGCCGACGGCGTCCGGCTGACGGATTTTGATGGCGCGGCGATCGAGCGTCCAGTGCAGCACATCACGTGGGACCCGATCATGGCGGAGAAGGGCGGGTTCAAGCATTTCATGCAGAAGGAAATCTTCGAGCAGCCGCGCGCGGTGCGGGATACGCTGGTGGGGCGCGTGTCGCTCGATTCCGGAAAAGTTTTCCTGGACGAGATGGACATCACGGAGAAGGAATTCCGCGAATTCCAGAATGTAAAGGTTGTCGCGTGTGGGACGAGCTGGCATGCCGGGCTGGCCGGGAAATTCATGATGGAGAAGCTGGCGCAGATTCCGGTGGAAGTCGATTACGGAAGCGAATTCCGCTATCGCGACCCGATTGTCGACGGACGTAGTTTGGTTGTCGTCATCAGCCAGTCGGGCGAGACCGCGGACACGCTGGCGGCGCAACGCGAGGCGCGTCAAAAAGGTGCGAAGACACTGGCGATTTGCAACGTGGTGGGGTCAATGATTACGCGTGAGGCGAGCGGAACAATTCTGACGCACGCGGGGCCGGAGATTGGCGTGGCATCGACGAAGGCCTTTACGGGGCAACTGACGGCGCTGGCGATTCTGGCGCTGCACATCGGCGAGTTGCGCGGCAAAACGTCGCCGGAGGCGGGCAAGAAAATTGTGCAGGAAATGTCGCGCCTGCCGCACAAGATGGAAGCAGTGCTGCAACGCGACGAGGAATACGAAGCGCTGGGGCGGCAATTCTTCCGGCATTCGGACTTTTTGTATCTTGGACGCGGAATACATTACCCAATTGCGCTCGAAGGCGCGCTGAAACTGAAAGAAATTTCCTACATTCACGCCGAGGGATATCCCGCCGGGGAAATGAAGCACGGCCCCAACGCGCTAATCGACGAGAATCTGCCCGTCGTCATCATCGCCACGCGCGATGAAAATGACGCTGCCTCCATGACGCGTTATGAAAAAACCGTCTCCAACATAAAAGAAGTGAAAGCCCGCGACGGCATCGTGATCGCTGTCGTCACCGAAGGTGACCGTTTGGCGCGCGAAGCCGCCGACCATGTCATCGAAATTCCGGCTGCGCCGGAAATCTTGACCCCCATCCTCGAAATTCTGCCTTTGCAACTTCTCGCTTACCACATCGCCGTGCGCCGCGGTTGCGATGTCGACCAGCCCCGCAATCTCGCCAAATCCGTCACCGTGGAATGAGCGAACGAGGTGTGTCAGTTGCCGGTTGGCCGTGATACAACAAAATGCGTAAGTGCGGCCCAACAATGTGTAGCGCAGCGTCGTTCTCAATTGACAACTGCTGACACCGTCGCAGATACCGCGATCTGCGCATGTAGGATGCAACGGCACATCGCCGAAGGGCAATGCCCACCTACGATCTCATCGTGGAGGCCTACATGCCCAATCTAGAGAACCTCAAAAAACAAGCCAAGCTCATATTGCGGTGGCATCGCGAACGCCACTACCCCATCGCTGCACAGATCCGCGGACATTTACCTCGTTTCCTGAATAGGCCCGACTCCGAGATTTTTGCGGCGAGCTTTAAGCTCAGCGACGCGCAAGAAATGGTCGCAAGGCAGCAAGGCTTCGATAGTTGGCAAACCCTGAAGGCTGGACTTTCGACCACGTCGCTCAAGGTGAAATCGCCGCGATCCAAAGCAACGATTGTCAGTGCAGAGCCGCAGCTGTTCGTCACCGATCTCAAGAGAGCATGCGAAGTTTTCTGTAAGAAATTGGGCTTTTCGCTTGCATTCAGTTACGGCGACCCTCCCTACTACGCACAGGTGGGTCGCGACGCGGCGCGTCTCAATCTAAGGTGTGTCAAGCGACCAGTAATCGAGTCGGCGGTCCGTGGTCGGGAGGAACTGTTGTCGGTATCTATGACCGTCGCTACAGCGGACGAGATCAAGCTGCTGTTTCTTGAGTTGCAGTCCGCTGGTGTTGAGTTCCACCAGACGCTGAAAAAGCAGCCTTGGAGCGCCAAGAATTTCGTCGTCAAGGATCCGGATGGGAATCTGCTGCTGTTTGCTGGGCCCGCGAACTAGCAGCTACTAAGCCGGCGTGTGCTGATCGAGCATGTAGAGTCGGCTATCCGGCAGTAATCGGTTACTTCCGCATGGCTCGTGACTCGAGAGCAACGCGGTAGTGTTGAGCTTGTACCAAGCTCAAATGAGTGCATTGGCGATTTTGAGTCAACCGAGGAAGCGTTCTGTTGTCCAGATTTCAGAGTCACGACCTGGGCACCTTGCATCGATCCGCCGTTTGCCAAATTGATTCGGGGTAGCCGGTTTGCTAAGGTCGTCGTCATGTCCGAGCGTTCCACCGCGCAGATCCGCGAATTGCTCGACTCCCTTTATCGCGTGGATTCGGGACGAATCCTGGCAACTCTGATCCGCTTGCTCGGTGATTTTGATCTGGCCGAGGAGGCGATGCACGAAGCCTTTGCGGCTGCGCTGAGCCTGTGGCCGAGGAGTGGAGTACCCGGCAACCCGCGACCATGGTTGATTTCGACGGCCCGATTCAAAGCCATTGATACCCTGCGCCGACGGGCAAGATTTGATGCGTCTCAATCCGAGCTCGTGCGATATCTCGAAGCGCAATCGAGCTCGGCGGAAAGGTTCAATGAAGAGGACAGCCTTGAGGAGGATCGACTTGAGGATGACCGGCTGCGCCTGATCTTTACCTGCTGTCATCCATCTCTCGCGCCGGAAGCGCACGTTGCGCTCACCTTGCGTGAGGTGTGCGGGCTGACAACCGAGGAGATAGCAAAGGCCTTCCTCACCACTCCGCGCACGCTGGCGCAGCGCATTGTGCGCGCCAAGGCAAAGATTCGAGAGACACCGATTCGTTACGAGGTGCCGACGCCGGAGGAATTGCCGGAGCGACTCGGCGCGGTGCTTCAGGTCATCTATCTCGTCTTTAACGAGGGTTATTCGGCTGCGGCGGGAGCGGAGGTAACGCGGGCCGAGCTATCCGGCGAGGCAATTCGACTGGGCCGGTTGCTGACCGCACTCGGGCCAGAACCGGAAGTCATTGGGCTGCTTTCCCTGATGTTGCTACAGGAATCCCGTCACGCCGCCAGAACCTCTCCGACCGGAGAGCTGATTTTGCTGGAGAACCAGGATCGCTCGCTCTGGAACCGGGAGCAGATCGCGGAGGGAGTGGCATTGCTGGAGAAAGCCCTGCAGTCCCGCCGCTTCGGCTCCTACACACTGCAGGCTGCGATTGCGGCCGTTCATGCGGAGGCGAAATCGGTCGCTACGACCGACTGGCGGCAGATTGTTGCGCTTTACGACCGATTGGTACGAATTCAGCCTTCGCCAGTTGTACAACTCAATCGTGCCGTGGCAATTGCAATGCGCGATGGTCCAGAGGCCGGTCTGGCGCATATCGACGCGATCTTGGAACATGGCGAATTGGCGAATTATTACCTGGCGCATTCGGCCCGTGCGGATATGTACCGCAGGCTCGGCCGAACAGTTGAGGCTCGGTCCTCTTATGAGAAAGCTCTGGCGCTGACCCAACAGGAACCGGAGCGGCAATTCCTGCAACAGCGGATTCGGCAGTTGAAATAAAGAAGTAAAATTTCTTCAACGGCTTGTCGAATTCCGGTCCGGCCGTTCGACTATATTGTGAAGGCAGGGCAACCGCCCGACCCTAAGACCATTCGTTACAGAAAAAGGAGAAATCATGCCACAGTATCTGGTTGCTAACTACCTCCCCGACGACTTCGACCCGTCCACCGTAAACGAAGCGATGATCGAGGAGATCCACGCTCTCAACCGCGAATTGATTGCTGCCGGCGTGAGGAAGTTCGCCTGCGGCATTTCCCCGGCCAGCAGCGCGAAGACGCTGCGGGCCCAGCCCAACGGCAAGGTGCTCGTCACCGACGGGCCGTACACCGAGACCAAGGAGCACATGGGCGGATTTTGGATATTGGAATGCGCCGATATGGACGAGGCACTCGCGTGGGCGAAGAAGGGTGCCATCTCCTGCGATGCGGTGGGCGAGGTGCGCGAGCTTCTTTTCTTCCCGGCTCCGGAACAAGAACCCGGCGAAAGCAAGTAAGCAGCCTGGCCACTGCGGCCTCGGAACACGCGCTCTAGTGACGGGACGAACGAGCCGGCGCAACGCTCTGCTGCCGGTTCGTTCAATCCGCTATGAGGAGAGGAACAATGAAATACATTTGTTTGGGATACCTCGAGCCAGGAAAATTCGAAGGGATGGCCGAGGCCGAGCGACACGCAGTGCTCGACGAATGCTTTGAGCACAACGACCATCTGCGCGCCAACGGACATCTTGTCGCCGAAGTACCTCTTCAGCCTCCGGAGACCGCGTTGACCCTGTACTGGAAAAACGGCAAAGTCACGACGACCGACGGCCCCTATGCGGAAACCAAGGAACAGCTTGGCGGCATTCAAATCCTTGAGGCACGAGACCTCAATCATGCCGTTCAACTTGTCTCACAGCAACCAGGCTTTAAGTATGGACTTGGGCCGATTGAGATACGGCCGGTTATGGATTTGAGCGAAATCATAAGGGAGAGCGAGCGGCGACGGCGAAAGGATACCTCGCGATGAGAGCGGCCACGAGGGAAAGAAAGATCAGTATCATGGCCTTGGTGCTGGTGATCAGCATCTGTTTCCTAGTGCCGAAGGCGGCGGCGCAGGCGGATAAATATTCGAAAATGGCGCCTGTCGACCAATACTTGATGGAAAGGAATGCTGAGATTCTGCTGGCGCGGAGCGCCGCTCCGGATTCCATATCCAGCGACGCGACGATCCTGGTCTTGGGAGGGCAAGGCTATGAAACAGCTGTCCGAGGAAAGAACGGGTTTGTCTGTATGGTGGAAAGAAGCTGGATGGAGGCGTTTGACTCGCCTGAGTTCTGGAACCCGAAGGTGAGAGGTGCCGAATGCCTGAATCGCCAAGCTGCGCGATCGATATTGCCGATCGCTGATTTGCGGACGAGGATGGTGATGGCCGGCCACTCTAAGGCGGAGATCGTGTCGGCCATTAAGGCGGCGTTCGACAATAAACAACTGCCAGATCTCGAAAACGGCGCTATGGCGTTCATGATGTCGAAGTCGGCATATCTATACGACGCAGGGGATCACAACGGACCGCATGTGATGTTCTTTACCGCGCTCGAGGACGGTAAGGATTGGGGGACTGGCGCATCTGGTTCGCCAGTTTTTTCCGGTCCTTACTGGTTCTTATCGTCGAAGGAACCGTCCCAGGCGAAAGGGCTGCCGCCGATTCTTGCGTTCGCAGTCGCAGTCGCAAAGTGGTCCGACGGAACGGCCGCACCCATGCACCAAGAGTAGATCGACCACTACGCAATCGAGACATCCCACTGACTTCCGGCATGGCAGCCCCAGTGGTCTGCCCAGCGAATTTTCGGCGATCCCGAAGTAATCGGTACAACGGGCGGACGCTCGCTGGACGGTTTCCGGTTAGTGCGCGAATCCGAACGTCATCCGATGATTTCCTTGTACGCCGCGATGGGAGCAGAATCCCAAAGGCGACAACGCGAATCAAATCTCAAGTAAATTGGCTACGGTCGAATCGATATATATATATAATAGACCATCCGAGGAGGGCAGTTCATGTTGCGCATAAACGACGATGCTCCAAATTTCGCCGCGGAGACTTCGCAAGGCAAGATCGACTTCCACGAATGGATCGGTGACGGATGGGCCATTTTGTTTTCGCACCCGAAGGACTTTACGCCCGTGTGCACCACGGAGCTGGGTTACATGGCCGGGCTGCAGCCGGAATTCGCAAAGCGCGGTTGCAAAATCATCGGGCTCAGCGTGGATCCGGTGAGCAGTCACGCCAAGTGGGCCGTGGACATTGAAAAGACGCAGGGCCACAAAGTGAACTACCCGATGATCGGCGACCCGGAGCTGAAAATAGCGAAGCTTTATGACATGCTTCCCGCCGACGCCGGCAACACTTCCGAAGGGCGCACTCCGGCGACGAATGCCACCGTGCGTACCGTCTTCGTGATCGGTCC
>Ga0307374_10003612_pt1 | contig 26282 bp, 35 predicted proteins | sample OX3MG_FD_202532 | JGI IMG/M metagenome (GOLD analysis project Ga0307374, IMG submission 202532) | Soil microbial communities from Risofladan, Vaasa, Finland - OX-3 | ecosystem: Environmental > Terrestrial > Soil > Coastal area > Acid sulfate soil | place: Finland: Risofladan, Vaasa | collected...
CGCCATCTCCGGGGAGAGATGACCCATGTAGCGCTGCACCACGTGGAGTGGAACCCCCGAGTTCAAAAGCTCGGTGGCTTTGGTGTGCCGCATCCGGTGGGTGCGCTGAAAGTCGACGAGGCACCCCCCAGCGTCGCGGATCTGCAGCTCGCCCACCAGTGTGGCGAGCAAGCCCCGCAGGGTGTGCGCGCTGTAGGGCCGGAGGCCACGACGATTCGACTGCCAGGCCACGAACAGATAGCGCGGCGTGGGCGGCGTCTCGGGGTTGACGGCGGCCAAGTGATCGACGAGCCAAGCTTGCTGCTCGGCAATGATGTTGACGACCTCTTGTTCGACCAGGATCGTGTCAGGTGCACCGTGGATCTTGCTCTGGCGGTAGCGGAACCGCGCCACGAGCGCCCCCTCGCCCCGTGGCTGATCGGGGTCGAGGCCGGGCAGCGGCGAGAGGGGGTGGAAGTCGGCGAGGAGGATCTCGTTGATCCGCCGGCCGGTGAACACCTCGAGCAAGAAGGCGCGCATGGCTTGGGGGTCGCCCATTCCGGCGACCTCTCCGGGCACACCGTCGACCACGACGGTCTTGGTCTGATCCTTGGCCAAGGACAAGATGTCGAGATGCTCGACGATGCGACTCAAGGCGGCGGGGTCGATGTAGTCGCTGCCACTGCGGTGCCGGTCGCGTCTGAGGTACTCCCCGCTCCGCCAGAACCGGGCGTAGGCGTCCGTCAGTTCGGCCCAGCGGGGCTCGTCCAGGGCCCGGGCCGCCTCGAGGCGGTGATCGGCCATGAAGGTGTAGAACGCGCTGACCCCGGTTTGGATCAACGCCACACTGGTGGTGCTCAAGGGTCGGCCCCGACGCGATCTGCGTTGACGCAGATCGCCGAGGAACGCCAACGCCACCGCGCGCAACTCGACCTCGGGGTCTGCGACCAGCGTCGGGGTGTCGATCCCCGAAGCCACCAAGAACTCGGAGAGGTAGGCGCCCAGGTAGGTCAACGCGGAGGGCAACGATGACCACACCAGGTTCCCGGTTTCCAAGCTCAGCGCGAAGTACCACTTGATCGCGTCGGCCAGCCACGGCTGGGCCACCCGCTCGAAGTTCAGGCGCGAGTTGCCGAGCGCCTCGTGCTCGCGCAGGGGGATCCGAGGGTCGCGGCGTGGGTCCCAGCGATCGGCCCGCCACCACTCGTCCGTATCGTGGCGACGGCCTATCGCGGCGTGAAGGCGGGTGATCGTCGCCCGGTAGTTCTGCTCGAAGGTGACCCCGGGCAACCGGTCATGACGGCCGTAGAAGCTGGCTCGGGCCGCCGCCATCCACTCGGCCACCGACAGATCGACAAAGGACCGGACCTGGCGGATCGGATCGGCCGACGCTGCGTTTGCGACCTTGACCCAGGTTGCCAGGACATGGGAGTTCACCCGCTCCCCGCCGACGTGCAACGAATGCAACCACCAGACCAGCTCATGGCGCATCGCGTCCGGCAACACGGACACATCCACGCGGGCCGCCGGACGGGCCGTGTAGGCGTAGGCCAAAGCCCGCCACGGGTCGACGCCGAAATCGACGGCATCCCCCGAGATCTCGAACGACGCGGGCACGGCCCGCACGTCGGCAGTCGAGGACGATGAGGGGCTCGCCATCACCACCAGCGTGGCCCGCCGGTCCTCAGTCACCGCTTGTCCGCCAGCCCTCGGCGAAGCGGCGCCACTCGGCCGCGGCGCGCATCTCGGCGTCCTCGGTGACCCAGCCGTAGAGGTCCATCGTGGTCTGCACATCGGCATGCCCGAGCCTGCGGCTCACCACATGCTCGGGCACTCCCGCCAACAACAAGGCCGTGGCGTGGGTATGGCGGGCCCAGTGCGGGCTCCAGCCTTCGGGCACGGTGTCGCCGAGCGTGCGGCGCAGACGACGCACCGTGGCGTAGACGTTCTCGGGCCGCATCGGGGCGAAGCGCGGCTCCCGGGCCAGGTTCACGAACACGAACCAACCATCTTCGAGCGTCCGGCCATCTTCCTCGGTCGCCTCGGCCAGGATCCACAGGTAATCGCTGTAGAGACGCTCGAGTTCATCCGACACGTAGATCCGGCGGTGCCGGCCGCCCTTGACCCGCTGGCCGTGGGGATGCTCTTTGGGGACGACCTCGACGAAGGGCGTGTCACCTCGGCCCACGTTCCAGTCGGCATGGGTCAACGACAGCGCCTCACCGAGGCGCATGCCGGTCTCGACCAAGGTGGCGAAGAGCAGCCGGTCGCGCAACGACCCACGCCAGACGCTGGTCGCCACGTCGAAACGTGCGCACCCATCCAAGATGGCCAGCACCTGGGCGGGGCTGAGCAGCGGTGGCGGACCGGCCCGCTGGCGACGCAGGCGCAGCGGGCTCGACGGGCGACGGCGCCGGGCGTCAAGGTGAACCAGCATCGGACGGTAACGACCCCGCCGGGCCGGTGCCGCCGAGGCCCGGGCAATCAACGCGCCCCGACCGTGTACGTCGTGGTGGTAGCGGTAAAACGACACCACCGCAGCCAAACGAGCCGAGACGGTCGCCTCGGTCACCTTGGGCGGCGCCGGATCGGCCCGACCCAACGGGGTCACCGACGGCGACAGCCCGGTCGCCAGCCAGGTCAAGAACGCTCGGAGGGACTCGACCCCAGGGTCCTCCCACGACACATCGTTCTCGGCCACGAACGTCCACCACAACTGCAGACCCTTCGCGTAGGACCGCACCGTGTTCGGCGACGAGCCGAGCACCCGGTGATACTCCAAGAACTCCTCGATCGGCTCGACACAGCAGTGATCGTCACCGAGCACCGTCCACGTACGCGCACCGTCGAGAACATCGACCGCCTGGACCCGCATCCCCCCACCCCACCCTCAGCCACGTTGTCGGACACGGCAAGATAACGAGTCGCCAACGACAAGGGGTGGATGCTGAGAGCACCGTCGCCTACGTCAAAGACACCCCAATTCTCGATACAGATAAGCCCAACAGGAGACGGTCGTTGAAGTTCGCCAGGTCGTAGATGCCGTCGGAGTCCACCACCAGCGTGTCGGTCAGTCGGGCCAGTTCCAACAGACGCGACAGGTCCGCCGACGAGCGGGCCAAGCGGGACACCTCGAGGCCGAAGATGGCCCCGACCTCGCCCAAGCAGACCCGGCTGACCAGATCCTTGAACCCGCTGCGGTGATCGGCAGAGCGCCCCGACAGACCCAGGTCGGTGTCGATCACCTCGACCCCTGACCGGGGCCATCCGAGACGAACCGCCTCGTCGGCCAGTGCATACTGGCGGGCGGTCGACTCGGTGTTGTTGCGCACCTGGGCCAGGCTCGACTGGCGTATGTAGACGATCCCCGTCCGGCTCAGGTGTCCCGACGTGATCTTCTCGGTGCCCCTCACCGTGTGCCACCAACGCGGAGACGGCCATGTTCGCCAGCACCGCCACCGCCTCGGCCGACGGCGCCATTTAGGCAAGCTCCCCGCGAGCCAACAACTCGATATTGATCGTCGAGATCTCTTCCAGCGCGCGGCGCACAGAGACCGAAATAGCCGCCCCCGCTTGCACCGCTTCTGCCGCACCAGCTGGCACGTACACCGAGCGTGTGCGTCCCCCCGCCCGGGGCAGCACCACGTAGGTGTAAGGCCCATGCAACTCTCCCCTGGTGCACCGACAGCCCTCCTTGCCACACGTCCGGCCCTGTTCGATGACCGCCCCTCCGATCAGCCCCTCCACGTCGGGAAGTGAACGAGCCAGGCGCCGGCGCCGGGCTCGCAGTTGTCGGCTGGTCTTCGAGGCCACATCTATCTTGTCTGTCATTGCCACACAAGATCATGACCGGCCACGCTTCGCAAGTGGCGGATGCTCCAGTGCTGCGGTCAACTCAGCCAGTGCCGCCAGGCCCGCGACCGCGAGCCGATGGCCCTGTGCTGCAGGCGCCCGGTCGGTCCAGGCGACCGGAAGTGTCATCTGCCCTCCGGCGCTTCCTTCACAGACGAGCACTCGCTCAGCGCCCAGGCGACTCTTCTCGAACAGCACCGCCAGGCGTTGTCCAGCCAACGGGTGGAACGGATGCGTGACGACGATCGAATCCGAAACCGGACTCGACTTGGCAGATCGGGCCCTATGCGAGGACCGTCGGGATGCCTAATGGGCGGCGAGACCCATCGGGCTTTGGAATCTCCACTCGGCGCACCGGTGCCGGACGGTAGATGCCTGCACGGAGGCGACTCTGGAGTTCTGCGATCATCCGCTCTTCCCCATAGGCCTCCACCGCAGCGATGGTCAATGCATCGACCCCCGCTGCCCCACGATTGGCTCGGACACGCCTCCACGCCTCTACGAGAATGTCGCCTCGGTAGATGCGGTCAAACAGGGCGTGGAAGGCCCGATCCTTTGACTGCTTGGCCGTAGCCCATAGCCGGTTCTGGAGACGTCGCACTTTATCGGGAGCCATATGACGGCCCTCGGGGAAGTTGGACCGGGCAGACCCGGCCATGCCCTCACGCGTACCTCCATCTCCGGCGTGACCGAAGTCGGGGCCCTTTCCTCCCGCCGCGTTACTCACGGCGATCATCGGTACTACGACCCCGTCGGACTCCGCTGTGCTCCTCGATTTCACCATTGGCTTATACGAGTGGTCTTTGCTGACAAGGCTGCACAGACGGATCTCTCCTGTTCCGAACCAAGCCGTGCGTACGTGCCGCTCCCCCTACCCCGGAGGGACTCGACCAAGGGCATGTCCGGACCGCCAGGTGGTCGAGTACTGCCTTCGCTGTGGCATGAGCGGCTCGGCTCCCTCTTTGTGGATTTGACGAGGCTGCAGGACTCATGTCGGGTGGCATTACGGCCCGCACGCTTGCTCCCTCCGAAGAGGCTTTTGACACCCCGCTCAGCCCGCCGCCTCTCAACGACGTACCGGGGCCTGCTACTGGGCTTTCCGGCTATTACCCAGGCGGGACTTGCACCCGCAGGTCTGGTCCAGCTTTCAGGACGCACCATAACTAAATCTTATAACACCGACAGTAATTGAGTGCTTCTCCCGTGTCGGCCCGCATCGGACACTAGAGAGATGAAAGCCGAGCTGTCGGAGAGCGGTCAAGACACGACCAGCGGTCCAGACTCAACACGGCTGGCCCTTTTGTCCAGAGTAAGGGACGTCCTGCCCGGCGTGGGTATCGCCAGCGCCCTGGCCGCAATGGCGACCATTCTCGGGCACCTTGCACCGGTCGTCGGTGCGCCGGTCCTTGCCATTGTGGGCGGCATCTTCGCTTCACTGCTCTGGAGACCTGCACCAACAATCCACCCAGGTTTGGGTTTCGTCAGCAAGTACGTGCTGCAGGGGTCCATCGTCGTGCTCGGTACTGGCCTTTCCTTTCACCAGGTCCTTTCGAGCGGCTCGTCTTCGCTTCCCGTACTCCTTGGGACGTTGGCGGTCGCCCTCGGCGGGGCCGCCATCATCGGGCGCCAGATGGCGATCGAGAGAGACCTCCGCACCCTGATCGGCGTGGGTACCGGCATCTGCGGTGCCTCGGCGATCGCGGCGACTGACGCCGTCATAGGAGCTTCCGAGGCAGACGTCTCCTACGCCATCACCACCATCTTCACGTTCAACGTAGCGGCCGTCCTCACTTTTCCCACCATCGGGCACGTCCTCGACCTCTCGCCCCATGCGTTCGGACTCTGGGCCGGGACCGCGGTGAATGACATGTCCTCGGTCGTGGCGGCTTCATCAATCTTCGGTCACGGGGCCACATCTACCGCAGTGGTGGTCAAGCTCACTCGGACCCTCATGATCATCCCCATCTCCGTCGGCCTTGGTCTCTGGCGCGCACGGCGCACCCGCCAGCAAGGCCCGACCGTCACAGGCTCGTCGGCGCTCAAACACGTACGTCACATCTTGCCGATGTTCATAGGTTGGTTCCTCATCTCCGTCACCCTTAACACAGTGGGGTTGATCCCACACTCTTGGCACGCCGAACTCTCCGATGTCGCGCAGGTGATGATCACGGCTGCTCTGGCTGCCATTGGCTTGTCCACCCGAGTACATGACATCCGTCTAGCGGGACTTCGACCTCTGGCGCTAGGGGCCATCTTGTGGGGAGCGGTCGGACTCACGAGCCTCGGTCTGCAGCTGGCCACGGGAACGCTCCACCATGGATGACGTAACCCGTTGGGGCTGGAATGTCTTAGGTCCCCTCGGTGAACTGATCTCCCAAGGTGAGCCTCTCGCATTGGCCGCCAGCTGTCTAGGTTGACGAGATCGGCCGACCCCTCAAACAGCCGACGCGTTGTACGAATTCCGCGGCCCTAACGCCGCTCGAATCCCGCGACATTGCTCGCGGTCGATGACACCTGCGTCAGGTGGATACCCACGTCGGTGGGGCGGGTTTCGATAGGGATACCGCTGCCAGTCCCGAGCTGGCCGTTCTGGTTGCCGCCCCAAGCCCAGAGCCGGCCCGAGCCATCGATTGCGAAACACGAGTACCCGCCTGAGTCGACCTTTTCGAATGTGACACCCGATGGCACCCTGACGGATACGGGCACGTCCGAGCTGGTTCTATTCCCGTTGCCGAGCTGGCCCTTCGTGTTGTTGCCCCAGGCCCAGAGGGAGCCATTCGCGAGTAGGGCCACGGTCTGGCCGTTGGTGGAACCACTCCCCCCTTGCGACACCTGCCTGACACCCGAGGGGAGCTGGACGCGGATCGGCACGTCGCTGTTCCCGGTAGTGCCATTGCCGACCTGGCCCGCGACGTTGTAGCCCCAGCGTAGTACGCACCGTTGCTCAGCAGCACACCCCCGCCGCCCCAGGAGGAGGTGAGCGCCGTCACGCGTGCCGTGCTCGGTAGACCGACGACAGCGGTCGGCGTCGGGCTGTTGGCCGTCGACCCGTTGCCGAGCACCCCGTTCTGACCGCTGCCGCAGGCGTACACCTGACCCTTGGAGTCGAACAGCGAATGGGTCAGCGCCCCAGTGGCCAGCGTGACGTCGCTCATCGGCAGTCGGAGAGGGCGAAGTTCTATGAGTCCGGAAAGGCAGAGGTCGCCCGCGGCGTTGAGGCCCCAGTCCCACAGGCGGCACTCGAGTCGATCGCCAGAGCGCCGTCGAATGGCATCGGGTTCGCCAGAGCGTGGATCTTGACGCCGGCGAGGAATGCGACCTTGACCGCGCGGGTGTCGTACGCGACGGTCGTGCCATCGCCGAGCTCGCCATAGCTGCTCACGCCCCAGGCCCAGACCGACCCGCTCGAGGTCAGTGCGTAGCCGCCGGAGTTCGAGGTGGCGATCTGCCCAACCTCCCCCGTGACACCGGCGACGACGGTCGGCGTCCTGCGCTCGAGCGGGGCGATCTTGCCTCGGTTCCCAACGACGCCGAACCGGTAGACGACAGTGCTGGGCGTCGACTGGGGGTTCGCTCCGCCGCTTCCACTGGTGGCGGGCAGAAACGCCGCAAGGAGCACCGCAGCCGCTACGACCAGGAGTTTCTGTCGGTTGGCGGTAGGGCAGGCGCACCATCCAAGTATTAGTTCCATGGCCCAGATTGTCAACTTAGTTTACATTCTGATACCATCCCCCTTGTGGGTGCCGACAGGACGCCGTCTGCCGACGTGGGTGATGGGAATCCGTCACGGCTCGAGCACTCAGTGGGGCTCGGGCCCGCTCTACGCCGGGCGTGGGTTGGGTACCAGCTTCGACTCGACAGGGCCATGGCCGACGCGGGGTTCGGCGAGCGAAGGTTTCCCGACGGCCGGGTGCTCCGTTTCTGTTCGGAACCCACCGGATCGACGATCTCGGCCATCGGGCGTGAGTTGGGCATCACGCGCCAAGGCGCCAGCAAGGTCGTCGCTCATCTACGCGAGCGTGGCTACGTCTCAGTCTCGGATTCGGCGACGAGTGGCAGGGAAAAATCCGTGAAACTCACTCCGCGCGGGGTCGAATACCTCAAGGCTCAGCGCAAAGCGACTGGCGCGATCGACGCCCAATTGCGTTCGGAACTGGGAGAAGCCGGATTCTCCGGTCTGCTCACGCTGCTCGACACCCTGGACCAGGGTGAGCAGGTCCGCATGCGCACCTACCTCCAACGCTCGACAAACGCCTACCGGGAGAGTTCCGACGAGGTCTCGAGCCGATCGTCCGCCACGCTCGCTACTGGGAACCGTCGGTGCTCCGGGTAGCGAGCTCCGCGCTGGCGATCGGCGCGAAACATGGACGGCACGGGCTACGGATCGTCGTGCTCGTGGTTCTTGTCGCCGCCGTTGTCGGACTGATCTTGTGGGTCCGAATGCGTCGGCGCGATCGGCAAAGCCCGCACGCGACGGGGTCACCCACGCCAAAGGCAGACCATGCAGTACGGCGCGACGAACGATCTGCAGCCATAGCCGTTAACAGGCGATGGGACTGGAATGGCGGTGGGAACCAGAACACGATCGAGGCCAGGGCCCTGACGAAACGCTACGGCAACAAGCTCGCAGTCGACGATCTCAGCTTCGGCGTCAAACCGGGGTACGTCACCGGCTTCCTCGGACCCAACGGGGCGGGCAAATCCACAACCATGCGCATGATCATGGGTCTTGATGAACCCGATGCGGGCACGGTCACCGTGAACGGACGCCGCTACCACGAACTCGGATGGCCGCTACGTGAAGTGGGGGCGCTGCTCGAAGCGAGAGCCATTCATCCTGGACGGAGCGCCCGCGCCCACCTGTGGATGCTGGCACGGACCAACCAGATCCCACGGGCGCGTGTCGACGAGGTGCTCGACCTCGTCGGCCTGTCGTCGGTCGCCGAACAACGCGTGGGCCAGTTCTCACTCGGCATGAGTCAGCGGCTTGGCATCGCAGTCGCCCTGCTGGGGGATCCCGGCGTGCTGATGTTCGACGAGCCGGTGAACGGCCTCGACACCGACGGCATCCGGTGGGTCCGTGGCCTGCTGCGGCGCCTTGCTTCCGAGGGTCGTGCCGTCTTCGTCTCGAGCCACCTCATGAGCGAGATGGCGCTCACTGCCGACCATCTCGTCGTTATCGGCAAAGGACGGCTGATCGCCGAAATGCCCATCGACGAGTTCACGGCCAAGAACTCAAATGCCTACATCCAGGTGCGATCGCCCAATCTCGCTCAGCTCCGATCGGCCCTCGAAGGTGCGGGTGCCACCGTCACCGCAGGAGATGACGAGTCACTGTCCGTGCGGGGTCTCAGCCAAGAGCGGATCGGCGAGTTGGCGTGGACCAATGGCATCATGCTCCATGAGCTGGCGACACAATCGGCATCACTCGAGGAGGCGTTCGTGGAATCCACCGTAGGAAACCTTGAGTTCAGCGGCGGCACTTCTTTGAAACCGGAAAGCACCGAGGGCGGTGCGCAACCATGAGCACAGCGACCGCATCCGATACCCAAGCAACGTCAGATCCGAAGGATCACTCTCGGTTCAGCGGAGTTCTCGGCTCGGAGTGGATCAAGCTGACCACCGTTCGCTCGACCGTCTGGACGCTTTTGGCCACGGCAGTCGTGGGCATCGGCTTGGGCGCCATCGTGACCTCGGCCCAAGCATCGCGCTGGGCGACCCGCTCACTCGTCGCCCAAGCCACCTTCGACCCAACCCGTTCCAGCCTGGCCGGTCTGCTCTTCGCCCAGCTGGCCGTCGGCGTGCTCGGCATCCTGATCATGAGTGCGGAGTACAGCACGGGAACCATCCGGGCCACCTTCTCTGCCGTGCCCCGCCGGCCCCGCGTCCTCTTGGCAAAGGTCGTGGTGTTCGGAGTCGTGACCCTCGTCGTCGGGGAGATCGTCTCGTTCGTGGCCTTCTTGACCGGCCAGCGAATCCTGAGCGGCAAAGCCCCATCCGCCGTGCTCTCGGACCCCGGAGTTCTCCGTGCCGTCGTTAGCGGTGGCCTCTATCTGCTTGCACTGGGACTCCTCGCACTGGGACTGGCGTCGATAATCCGGCTGACCGCTGCGGCGATAAGCTCGTTCGTCGGCCTTCTGTTCATCCTTCCGATAATCGCCGACGTGCTTCCCTCGTCGTTCACCAGTGACATCGGACGCTTTCTTCCAGCAAATATTGGCACTGTAATGATGTCCGCCCACTACCACGGCACTGATCCATTCGGTCCATGGACCAGCTTCGGATTGCTCTGCGCCTACGCCGCCATCGCCCTTTTGGTTGGTGGGGTGTTGCTCGTTCGTCGAGATGCGTAAATGGGCACAGGGTCCATGATGGAGCAAATGCGCCTGACGTAGTGACCCGGACCGATATCTCATGGCTGACAGTCGGCCGCCGGGGCCAAGATGCATTGACCGCCCGATCGAACTGGCACTTCCCGCCCGTTCAAATCGGCCGAGTGGCCGGCAGAAGGCCGTTTCGGACTCGTCCCGTCCTTCTCCAGAATCGTCGACGCAGGCGTTACTGCCCGCTATTCGCGAGGCACACCCGATGTCAGGTGAAGATGATGTGGCCACCAGCGGCCTTCTCATAGAATTCGCCGACGGTGATGATGTCCTGTACCTGCTCGATGAAGTCGTTCTTCTCCAGACCGAAGAGCTCGACCGACGCCTTGCAGCCGAACAGACCGGCACCGGTGCCAGCGATCATCTCGATGAACTCGGGAATGACCGAGTGCGGGGTACGTCGCCTTGGCGGTGGGGCCCCACTGGGGTTACTCGCTGCTCTCAGCTCTCATCATCCTTTCCATGATGGTGGTCCCCCACATCGCCAAATCCACCGAAATAGCCCTCCGACAAATCTCAACCACTTATCGGGAAGGAGCCGAGGCCCCGGTACCTCCGGGCTACACGTTGCGCCACGTCGTACTCAAGACAGCCCTACCGGGGATCGTCACCGGGCTGCTCATCGCATTGGCGATTTCGGGTGGCGAGCTAGCACCCCCTGCTCTACACCGCAGGGTGGTCCAACGCCCTTCCTAAAGCTGCGTTGACCCACCAGTCGATCGCGTACCTCACCTATCCGGTTTGGACGTTCTGGGACGAGCCGTACACCCTGGGCCCACACGCTCGCCAATGACGCGGCACTGCTTCTGCTCGTCATGGTGGCGGGCTGGGGGCTGAAGGGATGCGGGTGATCTTGGCGAAGTCAGGCGAAGAAGACCTTGACCTCTCGTCGCTCAGAGGATCATCGGGTAGGATGCTGGTCGAAGAAGACGTCTCTCATCCACGCCGTATCATTACGGTGAAGCGCTATGGGCATCGTTTCGATCCGTTCTTGCCAAGACCATCTCAGCGCCTCGCGGCCTGGTCCTGCTCTTCCGCTGCCCCGCAATGGTCGGGCGCTCAGTTTCGTCACGCAGGGGCACACCCTTGAGTTCGAACAGCGGGTTACGGTCGGCGTGGACCCGACAAACTGCCGTCAGATACAGGGGCTATCTGGTCGACTGTTCCGAGGAGCCGAAGGCGGGCGGGCCGCCGCCGGCCATCTGGTGTCACCAACGCGACCTCTTCCAACGCAACGGAAGACCTCATCGACAAACCTGACGGCACCGCTACATCGACCTTCTCCTCCTGATAGAGCACCCATCGTTCCGAGATCCGTGATGCAGAGACGCCGATGAGCGCGATCGGCGCGATCCAATTGAAGACGGTCGCACCAACGGGTCCGTGGAGGGCACCGCCAATCACAAAGCACGCGGTAATGCACAGAGTGACCACGCCCATTTCAAGCGTGAGGGCGCGATTGACCTGCCTGAATGCCGGATCTTGCCTGAACCTCCGCGGTATGGCGTTGCGCGTGTACTGCTCGGCCACTGGTACAGAGCACAATGAGACAAAGAGCAAGATCGTCAGACCAGCCATGGCGATCGATCGCGAGTATTCCTCCAATGACGCACCCGGCCCAGCATGCACAAAGAACGCTGTAATGGTAAGGCTCCCAAACAACACGACAGCTCCCGCATCAAGCACCTTCAGCTGTCGCGAACGCGCCGCAGCGATCAGAGCCAGGCACGCACATATTGTCGCCGTCACCCCGGCCCAGGCCGCTCCCAGGCCGGTCGATCGGTCGACGACCGCGAAGATGAGCCAAGGAAGGAACCCTAGATACGCCTTCGTCCCCAGTCCTGTCGACATTGCCGGGGACGACATATACCACAACCATAGTCGCTCCGCCAGTCGCCGTCAGAGGGGACCCTGCGCCGAGCCTCTCAATTCTGCTGTCGGCCGAAGAAAAGAGCCCTGCGTCATCCCCTTCTCAGGCGGTTGCGAGCGCGACGATGTTACCGTTCACCTAATCAATTCATCTGCATAAGGAAGCCTCGTTGAGAGCAGACCCGATATCGACTGTTGGGCCGTCGCATTCAGACGACGACGTGGAAGAGTTCGTGGCCGCGATCGTGACGGCAAACCTTCACCTTCTAATGGCGTCGAACCGCGCCGTTGAAGGACTTCGCAGCGCGATCTCGCCGCTGCAACTCCGGGCACTCACAGTTCTCGCATCTGGGTCCCAGCGCCTGATCGACCTGGCTGACGCTGTCGCAATCGCTCCGTCCACCGCGACCCGCTTGTGCGACACACTGATGAAAGAAGCGCTCATCGTCAAAGATCGCGATGACACCGACCGCCGAGAGGTACGCCTCTCGTTGGCTCCCCTTGGCCGCCGCTTACTTAGTGATCTGGAAAAGCGACGACGACGAGAATTCGAGAGCATTGTCAAGTCGATCTCCTCCCAACAACGTCGGCAACTGATTCGTACTCTTCGAATTCTCTGTGAAGGGGACCCGTCGGCGCTTGCGATGTAGGTCGCCTGATGATCCTACGGGATCCACTAAGTGGAGCGCCGTGACAGTCGACGATCCCAATGGCGGATGAGGGCCACGACACCCATCTATCGTGGCTGTGTCGGACGGCCAGAAGTAACTCGAGGAGGGCGATCCCATTTCTTGGAATCGAGCCTGTATGGCAATGGAGATCGACCGAGGCGATCAACTCTGAGAAGATTCAGGAGGCGAGGGTGCAACGACCATCGACGTTGACGCGACAAGGTATTTCACTAGCGACCTTGGGTGACGTTTTGGTGCGCCGATCAGCTCGAATCTCCCGAATCCAATTATTCGGTTTCCGCGCTCTACTCTGATGACCATCGCGGAAGAGTCCTTTAGAATTGGCGCGCTTCTATCGGAGATTGGGGCACTTCTTGGTCCTCCATCGTGTGCGAAAGCCAATCATGGGAATCAACGACAGCTGGATGCCTGAGCACCGATTTGTTATCCCTCCGGATTGGATGGAGGACGATCCCGTGACTTCGACTGTAGTCCCAGCTTCTCGAGACGTCGCAAATTGGTCGAAGGCGAAGTGCGCCACGTCTATTTGAAGACTGTCGCTCAGGAATCGATCCGATCTGAGACAGATTGCGACAATAAGAAGATGCGGGCGCAAATCCCACATTCACACATCTCATCCTCTAAGTATTTGTCATGTAGAAACAAGTCGCCTAAACTCTGTCCATCTTCGACCACGAGCGCTGACGGGCGGAAGGGCCCTGAACCTTACGCGCCGAACGACTTAGAGGAACTCCGTCATCTCCAATGACAGCAACTGATCGGGACTCGGACATGCGGCCCTCACACACCAGCGCGCCGAATGTCTCGGGCAATGCGGGCGACGAAGATTCCCCGTTCCCGCATCGAGACCGTCGGGTGGTTTCCGATTGGATTTCAAGGCGCTGGGAAGGTCCCGGCACCCGCCGGGTCACGATCGGATGGGCCATTCTCGTCGCCAGTATCGTGGTGTACTACGTCGTCGCCGGGATCCCGTGGTCCACCAATTCGGTGCTTTTCTACGTCATGGCCGCGCTCGTCGTGTCCAGTCTCGGGAGCGGGGTGCGCTGGAAGCGGCTGCTGCTGGATTGGCTTCCGCTCATCGTCGTGTTCTTCGGCTACGGGGTCCTACGCGGTTATGCCTCTCATGTTCTGTGGGGACCGTTCTACGGGCCGCAAGTCTGGTTCGACACGCACATAGCGGGCCTGGGTGTCGACCCGACCGTGCAGCTCCAGCGATGGATCTATCGACCGGGCCTGCATTTCTGGGACTACCTGGTGTGGGTCTGCTACATGAGCCACTTCTTTACCTCCTTCATCATCATGGGAGTGCTGTGGAAGACAAACCACCCGAAATTCCGTCGTTACGTCGCCCTCTTTGTAGGCCTGACGTTCATCGGCTACCTCACCTACGTGCTCTACCCGGCCATGCCACCGTGGATGGCCAGCCAGTTTGAGCATCTGCCGCCCACCACCCGGATCATCGATCAAGTGTGGAAGCACCTGCATATTGGCCTGGGACAGACGATCTTTGCCGGTGGAGATAGGTTCGACAACGACGTGGCGGCTATGCCGTCGATTCACTGCGCCTACCCGATGCTCATCTGCCTCTTCTTTTGGAGGGGTTCGACCGCGCGCAAGCGCGTTCTTTTGGCGGCGTACCCAATATGTATGGCCTTCTCGCTGGTCTATACCGGGGAGCACTTCGTGATCGACATCCTTGTGGGATGGCTCTATGCCGCCTGCACGCTGTACTTCGGATCCAAGGCGCTTGACCGGTGGGAGATCCGCCAGGGAGGCAGACATGCAGCTAAGGGAGACGACACTTTCGTCCAACAGACCCGGTGACTCACCTTCCTTCGACAGATTGAACATTGCTTACGGCAGCGTCAAATTCCGAGTGAACATCGGCGAGCCATCTACACCCGAGTGTGATTCGACTGCTTCCATGAGGCCCGAGGCTCCGTATGGCGGAGCCAACAGATGACCCGGCGCCAGAGATAGCCTCTCAGGTAAAAGAAGGTGTCCTTGGAGACCTCGTGCCGGAAGTAGTTGGTCCACCCTCGCTGCACCGGGTTGAGCCGGTGGATGAGGATGGCGAGCGGTTGGTCCGTCGGCCCTTGGGTCGCTGCTTCACCTTAGCCTTCACCGAGGCCAGTGCCGCCTTGAAGGGGGTGGGTGTACATGTAGTCCTTCGCCATGCCTCGCTTTTGGTGCCGCTGGATGCGGAACTGCCGGGTAGCCCCGGCGCATTGCTGCGCCGGGGCCGCTCAGAACCGGACGTGCCCGCATTCCAGGCATCCGACTCAAGCAAGCCACATGGGCGACGTGGGTTCTGCTGAAGTTTCGACGCTGGGCTCCTGCCTGGCTGCCGCGAGGCGCTGGGCGGGAGGCGTGGACGAGTCAGTAGGACGATCGTTGTGCGGAATCTGAAGGCAGGTTGGCTGCGAAGATAGGTAGATGGATGTGGTTGTAGCGCCGCCGCTGCAGATGGGCCCTGGGTTCGTTACCCTTGTCCAAGGTCTGGGGGCCTCTAACGCCTAGCGGATACTGGAGACGGATGTGGGCATGGACACGTGGCAGTCGATGGACGAGGAGCGGTCGGCGCTGGCTGATGACCTGGCCACGCTCGACGACGGCCAGTGGGACGCCCAGTCGCTGTGCAGCGAGTGGAAGGTCCGGCACGTCGTCGGCCACTTGGTCGGTGGCGCGGACGTAAAGATGGGCCCGTTTCTGGCCGGGATGCTCAAGAGCGGCATGAACTTCAACCGGTGCATGGCCCGTGAGGGCCTTGAGCTAGGAGCAACGTCCCCTGACGAGCTCCTGGGGCAGTTCAGAAAGACGATCGGGACACGTCGCACCCCGCCGGGAGCGAAACCCGAGATCATGCTCGTCGACCTGGTGTGCCACAGCGCGGACATCCGCCGACCCACGGGCGTGACACGGAGCGTACCCGAGGCCACGTTGTTGACCGTGGCCGACACGGTGAAGCGCATAGGATTCCCCATTCGGGCCAAGAAGCGCGTAGCCGGTCTGCGCATGTCGGCCACGGACTTCGACTGGGCGGCGGGTGACGGTCCGTCCGTCGAGGGTCCTCTTGCGTCGCTCATCATGGTCATGGCGGGACGCAAGGCTCCGCTCGAGGACCTGTCGGGCGAAGGGATGCACACCCTCCAGACCCGCGGGTAGCTTCGGCGGCGCACCGACTTCGGGTTGACTACCGGACCCGCTCCTTGCTCAACAACGGACCGCCCAACTAGTCATTACTCCAGACGGTCACGCACCATTGGCCCGGCCGGTCCGGTTAGGGGCGGATCTGGTAAAAGGCGTTGGCCGGGTGGTCGATCGCGAGACGTCGGAATCGGGTAAACCCGGCCCGCTCTGCCAACGCTCTGGCTGCGTCCTCGTGCATCCCGAGGGTGCCGAATCCTGCGCCGTCGGGTTCGCTCATAGCGGAGCTGAGGCAGGTGAGCACGCTCGCTCCGTACAATAAGGATGCCATCGGATTGAGGGCCGCGTTCTCGGCGAAGGTCGGCAAACCCTTGATCTCGACCATCAGCCATGTTCCGTCATCGGACAAAGAGCGACGGATGGCCGCTGCGACGTCGAACGGTCGGGTCATATCGTGCATGCAATCGAACGTGGACACGAGATCGAGTGAACCGTCGTCGGGCAGCGGGTCAACCCGGGGATCAGAGAAGGCGACGTTATCGAGTCCCTGTTCGGCGAGGCGTTCTTTGGCCCGGTCGATCGCGTGTTGGCTGATGTCGTATCCGACCACTCGGCTCTTGGGAAACGCCTTCGCGACCGTCAACGCCACAGTACCGGTCCCGCAGCCGATATCGGCTACTGCCGCCCCCTCCGTCAGGCGTTCGACGACACCATCGAGGGCAGGCAACACGACCGACACCACGTTCGCCTCGTTCCACGCCTTTAGGGACATCTCGATCCCCAGCGCCCCGGACTCGCCGAACACGTCGTAGGAGTGACCGACCCCAGTGCGGAATGACTCCACCAGTCGAGGTGCCACCGCCACGGTCGCTGGAAGGCTGTGGAACCACCCGAGACCGAACGCTGGATGGTGTTCGTCGGCTAGCACCGCAACCGCTTCGGGTCCCATCGAGAACTTCTCGCGTCCCGGTACCGACGCGTCGACATCGATAAGGTGAGCCGCCGCCTGGTTGTACAGCCATTCACGCACCCATCTCTCATGCAGACCGGCACGTTCAGCAAGTTCCTCGCTTGTAGCCGGTGCCACGGCCAACGCCTGGTACAGGCCGAGCTGGCCGCCAAGGTGGATCAACGTCGCCGTGACGGCGCCTTCCATCTTCGAGAACAGGGTAAGCGACAGTCCCTGCAACGCTTCCGTATCCAAGCCTGGCTGACCCACGATCCTTCTCCCCCCCCCGCTGGATCGAGACCAGCGAGGCTTTTCCAATACTCGCACAACAGACAGCACCGGCACACCTTGTCAGCAGCCGCGACACGACTCCTTGTCCCGCGCACCGATCGCCGCCCCCGTGATTGTGGGTGGAGTCGAGCGCTACCACCTCACCCTCAAGAAGTGGCTGCGCCAGCAGCCGCCCGCAGCGACCCTGGCCGAGCTCCAGGCCCAGATCGACCGCTTCGTCTTCATCTACAACGAGGAGCGTCCGCACTCCGCGCGGGCTGTCCGCCGATGCAGGCCTGGCGTGCCCTCGACAAGGCCTCCGTCACCATCGACGGGCAGCCGCCCTTGGCCCACACCAAGGTCCGCCGAGACCGCATCGACAAGACCGGCTGCTTCACCTTGCGCTACCGCTCCAAGCTCCACCACGTCGGGGTCGGGCGAGCGCACCGGGGCAAGCGCGTGCTGATTCTGGTGGCTGACCTGGACATCCGGGTGATCGACCAGGACGGGGTCATGATCGGGCACCTCGAGCTGGACCCTTCGGTCGACTAGCAGCGACGAGACCGAGATACCGTTTGAGGGTTTCATCTGTCCCAGAAAATCTGACACATCACCGAGTGGGCCTTGGGGGACACAATAAGAACCAGCCCCTCATAATCGGCGGTGCTCCTCTCATCATGAATCGTTGATTTCGAGGGCAAGAATCCACTTCGGGGACATGCGGCTCTTGTTCCCGACGCCGCTGAGCGCGGTCGATCCTGCCGGCCTCCTGCGCTTCTCTGACGCCTCTCCCAGCCGACCTTGGACGGGGCGTCCGGCTGATTACTGGTGTTTGAGCCAGATACGCGGCACTTCGCAAGCACATCGCCTCTCACGGGTGGCCGGCACTCCTTGGGGCTGAAATCCCGAAGGCCACTTTTGGTCCATCGATTTCGGGTAAAAGCCCGCTTCGGTCATCAAGCGGCACTCCAAAGTGACCAGAGCAATGTCACGGTCCCTGTCGCCAAACTCAGTCACCGAGATCGACGGGGCCTGCACCGACGATGAACGAAGGACTGGAAACTCGAAGCGATGGCGATCGTACTCACCGCAGGCTGCAGACCGGAATCTGTGCTGTGGGTTGGCGAGGTGCTGAAACCTCGACCGAAGTGAACTCATTGATGAACCGCAGATCCAATAAGGGCGACGAGCAGTTGCCTCGAGTTCCTACTTCAAGGAATGAGGCAACCAAAGCCACGTCGCCTGGAACTTCGACCCTAGCGTCTACTTGATCGACCAAAGGCCATGGGCTGACGCGAACCCTTCCGCCGGCGTCGATACCGACTGACCCGAGATGCAATTCGTCGGTGGGCACCCCAGCTCGTTGCAATGCCACCAGCCCGAGTACGAGGTCCTTGACTGCGGCGTTTGCTCGAACCTCGTCCCATCCGAATCCACGAGCTTCTCGAGCAATAAGCGCGGCGGAGGAAGCCGGCCGTTCGAATACAACGAAGCTCATGTCATCGAAATGTCCACAGGCGTATACGTTGACGACGTGAGAACTTCTTATCTTCGCAACCAACTTTCCCGTGCCGATCAGCGAGCTTTCGCCGCTCGCGACCTCCAGCGCAATTGCAACCTCTCGGTCAAGCCAATCATCGGTGGCCCCGAATGTCCGCACCCTGCCCTCTCGAGAGAGCGGAGCGGCGATAACGTAACGCCCAGCCACTTCGACACCAGTCAGATCGTCCCTTTGGACTACGTTCGGAATATCGGTAAGGGCCACCATTATCCTTCCTCAGATTCTCCACTATCGAGGTGACGTTCGGATAGAGATGGTGGACATCCGAACAGCACAGCGAAGCGCAGAATCTCGCCTGCGGCGAAGACACGCCAGCGAATCTAGATGCCAACGTCGACTCCCATTTTCCAGCTCTGCTTTGCTAAGCGACAATGTCCTCCTTAATTCGAACTTCAGATTCAAGATCAATCTCTTTGGGAAGTTGGTATTTCGATCAGCAGGCAACGTTGCCGGAGGTTTCTGCCCGTGATCGATGCCGGTAGCGAAGATCACAGGATCAGCCATAAGACAAAACTGCGGACCGGTGACCCAAGCGAGAGCGAACTCTTTTGGCGCTCTGTCGCACCCATCAATATGTCGCCACAGTTCGAATAGTGGTGTGTACTCCGGGAATCGATCCGTAGAAGGGGGCGTCACCGAAAGTGAAGACCCCGCCATCGAGTGAGGCCATCCAGTAGCCGCCGCCGTCCGGTGTCCGAATGAGGTCCCCGACCGTCGACAGCGGTATGTTGACGTCGACCGTGGAAGGGCGGGTGTAGCCGGTGATGCTCACGGGCGGAACCACAATCCCAACGGATGAGAGCGATCCACGCCCCAATGCATCCCCGAACGTGTAGACATTGCCATTTGTCCCCGCCATCATGTAGCCCCCTCCGTCGGGTGTGGCGACAAAGGCGGTAATGGGCACAGTCGTCGGATAGCCCTTTGCGATGTCACGGGGATTAGGCGAAATCGAACTCGCACGTCTGTCGTTGGCCGAACCGAGCTCTTCTGACAAGGTCCCGAAGAACCGGGCATCGCCGAAGCAGTAGACGTTGCCAGCGGAGTCCGCTATCCAGTACCCGTGCCCATCGGGCGTAGCCTGCAAGAACAACTGGGAGGAGCCGACATAGGCGAAGAGGGTCTCGGACTGAGCGATGCGAGCCCCATTAGGAGTGATGTTGATGCCGGGCAACGAGCCGTAGAACTGGGCGTCGCCGAAGGTGAAGATCCCCCCATCAGAGGTCAGCATCCAGTATCCGTGCCCATCAGGCGTCGGGGCGAATCCGGTCACTTGGCTGGGAGCGGGCCCACCGAGCACTCCGGGCAAAGAGCCGTAGAACGAGGCGTCACCGAACGTGAAGAGCCCACCATCAGCGCCGGCCAGCCAATAGCCCTTGCCGTCCGGCGTGCTCGCGATGGCCACGATGTCGGAGACGTTGATGCCCGAGCCCGGGAGAGAACCGTAGTACTGGGCGTCGCCAAATGAGAACACGCCCCCGTCGATGCCAGCCACCCAGTAGCCCTTGCCGTCGGGGGTGGAAGCCATAACCACCGAGGCCCGATACGGCGTCACCGCGTTGACACTGGTGGCCGGAGCGGCCGCAACCGACACGCCACCCACCAACAAAAGGCTCCCCACAATCGCCAGTAGCGAGGCTGCTATTCCTGCACTTCGAAACATGGTTCCTCCACTTGGCATTCGTCGGTCCGCTCGGCATGTATCCCAAAACCCGAGAGGCAGCAGAGCCAAAAATGACGACCAAGATTGGCTCCTTCTACCGAAACAGCCTGGTCGCCGAGTTTGGCGAGTCCGGGTCAGGAATATTGCAATTATATTACGAAAAGATGGCGTAGGTGCTACAGGGGAGCCAAACTTGCATAGTCCTTCCTGGTGAGGGGACCGGGGCTGAGGCGTCCGGTGCCGGTGGGCACCTGGGCCGGGCTTCCCCCCACCCGTATCGAGACCTGCCGGATGCGCGGGAACAAGGAGAGTGTGTAGACGATCTGGGCCACAGCGATGATCTGATCTTGGCCGCCCAGGTTGGCGAAAGAGGACGGGAGATCCACTACCGCAGTGGTGCCTTTGATGGACTTGAGCGAGAGGGGTGTGGCCAGCGAGACTGGGCTCTCCAGACCTTGCGCTGACTCGCTGTTAGTCGCTCCCTGGGCCAGAGCTGAGAGGGCGGAGCGCACGGTAACGGGGTCCGAAACGGCTCGGTCCACTGCCACCAAGCGTTGCCGACCCTTGAGGTAGATGGCCACATTCGAAGTGGGAACGAGCACCGTCGTGGTGGTCGATGCGGGGGCCATCAGTCCGAACGGCACCGAATGCCGAGCGATTGATTGTGGGGACTGTTGGGCTCCAATGCCACAGGCCGCCAGCACCAATCCCATGGCCACGAGGGCGAGGGCACGCTTCACGGTTCGACCAGCGGCAGAGCCACCACAAACCGGGCACCACCTTCTGGCCGGTTCTCAACTCGGATGCTGCCGTGATGGGCGCGAACGTGTTCAGCCACCAGCGCGAGCCCGAGGCCAGCCCCGGTCGTCGTCCCCCTACGGCCCGATGTAGGGCCCCGGTAAAAGCGCTCAAAGATGCGCTCTTGCTCAGTGGGCGCGACTCCGGGACCATCGTCATCCACGGCGATTTCGACCCATGAATCCCTCCGATCCACCGAGACCAAGACTGCGCCCCCTCCATGCGCATCGGCGTTGTTGAGCAGATTGACGATGACCTGTCGCAATCGGCGTTTGTCACCCATCACGAGGGCGCCCTGGGCCGTCGGAGAGATCTCGATGGGGACATCGTTGTGGCGGGCGACGGTGAGCTCGATCAGCTTGTCGATAGGCAAGGGCTCCAGGGGAAGGTCGGAGGTTCGGGCGTCCATACGCGAGATAGCCAGGAGATCTTGGACCATGGCCGTAAAGCGATCGACCTCGAACTTGAGCAGATCAACTGCAGTTTGTCCCTCGGGGGGTAACGCGTCACGATAGGTTTCGACGATTTCCACCGAGGCGCCGACGCTCGTGAGGGGGGAACGCAACTCGTGGCTGAGATCTGCTGCAAAGCGGGCGTCACGTTCGCTCCGCTGCTGCAGGCTGTTCACCATGTCGTTGAACGCCATGGTGAGCGGCCCGAGGTCGGGGTCGGGCGGCAAACGCCGATCCAGTGCTCCACCGGCGATGTCAGTGGCCACACGGGCGATGTCGGAAAGTGGGCGGACCAGGCGACGACTCGCCCACAACCCGAGAATGCTGCCCCCGACGGTAGTAGCGATGGCGGTGGCCAAGAGCACGATCGCCAGGGTGTCAATGGTCCCCTGCGTGTCGGCTAAGGAGTGGATCTCGAAGTAGTCCACTCCGATCGAGGGAATCGGGAGACCGACCGCGAACGCCGGCTGACCATTGATGACGATCCGCTGCTGGGCCGGGTTACCGGCGAGGACTGTACTGCTGAGCGACGCCGGGATGCTTTGATACCCAATCGAGACCGACGTCGAGAACCACTGATGGTGCCGATAGACCAAGGCGCGAACTCCGTTCGCTGAGGCGAGCGAGGAAAGGGTGGCAGCCACATCTGCCGCTGGGGCGTCGAGGTCCTGTTTGACCAGCCGAGCGTTGACATAGGCCTGGCGGAGACTGCTCGACTGACGCTGGCTCAAGAGGTCGTGTTGGACAACACCGAAGGCAATAACCGCCAAGCTGGCAGACACCAAGGCCGCACCGGCACCGAATGCTGCCGTGACACGAGTCCGCAAGCTCCATCGCCGCGCACGTGGCGCCGACCGGTGCCTGCGTGGCCACCGGATCACGGCTGGAGCTTATAACCCGCTCCTCGCACCGTCACGATGAGTTCGGGCTTGGCGGGGTCCGCTTCGATCTTCATCCGCAGGCGGCCGATGTGGGTGTCAACCAGGCGGTCGTCGCCAAAGAAGTCGTAGTCCCACACGCGTTCGAGCAGCTGGGCGCGGCTGAGCACCCAGCCGGGATGCTCAGCCAGTTCGCACAGCACCCGGAACTCTGTGCGAGTGAGGACTATCTCCTGGCCGTTGCGGTAGACAGTGTTGCGCTCACGGTATAGCTCGATGTCGCCAAAGCGCACGACCGTATCGGGGGTTGACCCGGTCGCCGCTCGGCGCAGCAGTGCTCGAACGCGCGCTCCGAGCTCTTTTGCGACAATGGGCTTTACGACGTAATCGTCCGCCCCGGCCTCCAGCCCTGCGACCACATCGTGGGTGTCGCCGCTGGCCGTCACGATGACGATCGGCACGTCGCTGGTCCGACGCAGTCGGCGGGTCACTTCGAATCCGTCGATGCCGGGAAGTCTCAGATCGACAAGCGCGACGTCGGCGGGGTGACGATCAAAGACCTCTAACCCTTCTTCGCCACTGCCCGCTTCGTCGACCTGGTAGCCCTCCGTTTTGAGCGACATGGTCAACTGCCGGCGTATGTGCTCGTCGTCTTCGATGAACAATATGAGCGGTGCCAACTTGAGTTCCTCGGGCTCCTCTTTGTAGAACCGATGTAAGCCCAGGGTATCGTCACTCGAGTCCCGCAGCTCCCCACCCGCCTTCGGACCCAAGGTTGCGCCTTTCGACGTACGGCGAGGTTCGTACGGAGATCCACCGGACGCCGCGGACGCCAGGGAGTTCGTGGATCGATGCGCTCTGGAGGCTTCGGCATTTCTTGGTTCAGAACAATCGAATGCCCTGTCAGCTGGACGAAATGATCGCGATGTCTGAAAGAAGATCCGCAGCCGTCTCGACCGCGAGCTCATAGCAACTGGTCTGTCATTGAAGTGGCGACCGCTAGCACGTTTTATGCTGCATCGTACGGCAACACGACACCCATTTGAGAAGTCCCCTACTTCCGCAGTCAGGCTCACCGTAAACTATGGCAACGGGAGGCGCAGTGGTGGAACCGAGTGTTTGCATCACACGAAACGAGATTTGGAGAGGTACTTCGGCAAGAGGCACTGAAGCGACGAGTTCGGCCGGTCGGAGTGGGAAATCTGCAGAGTAGCAGTTTCGGATTCTGAGACGGCGGTGGGAGCCACTCGGCGATTCGAGTTCGCCAAGACCTATGACGGCTCGCAACAGTCGGCCTGGCGCACAAGTCGAGCTGAGGTTGCCCAGAAATTGTGGACACGGTTCTAAGCGGCTTGTTACTTGTGGGCCAACGTTAACTCGTAGCGGATGGGGCTGAGGTTGCCGGCCTCGGCCCAACGACGCTGGTGGTTATAGAAGTTGATGTAGCGAGCGATCCCGGCACGGAGCTCGTCGATGGTGGCGAAGGTGTGCCGATAGAAGTACTCGTGTTTGAAGATGGACCAGAAGCTCTCGGCGCTGGCATGGTCGTAGCATTAACCGGTGGCGCCCATGGATCGGACCAGACTGGCGGCTTCGCAGAACTCGACCACCTTGCGATCTGAAACTTGACTGCCTCGGTCGGTGTGAAACACCGTTCCCTCGACCTGCCCGAAACGGGTCGAGGTTGATTGCTCCAACGCCTCGAGGACGATCTCGGTCCGCATGCGATCAGCCACTGAGAACCCGAGCACCCGAGATGACCCCTCATCGCGGACGGCACACAGGTAGGCCTCTCCGTCGCCGACGGTGAGGTATGTCAGGTCTGACGTCCACACCTGGTCGATTCCTTCTGGATGGAACTCGCGGTTCACCAGGTCCGGTGGGTAGGTGGCGCTGGCGTCGGGGGTGGTGGCGACTTTGAACAGCCGTGGGCTGACCCCCACGATCCCGAGGCTGGCCATGCGGGCCGCCACGGTGTTGGCGCTCACCTGCTCGCCGGCCTCGTGCAGGTCCAAAGTGAATCGAGGAGCACCGTAGGTGCAGCGGGGGGCGGTCCTGGGCCGCCCTCCAGCCGTAGTAGCCGGCCGAAGAGACCTCTAACCTCGCTATTTCACGCATCTACGGCTCGCGAGGTCCGTTAGATACGCCAAAGTGCCTGTTCTGTAAGGGATAATGGGAGTCTTCGAAGCTTCCAAAAACCTCACAGAAAGGCACTTGACGAGTGAAGCGTAGCGCGCGGCTGGGCAAGGTGAAGGTGACCGCGGATGGGGAGGGTGTGGTCTCGCACGCCGGGGCCGAACTCCTCCGTGAGATGGCGGGGTTCACCGGTTTGATCGATGCGTGGGACCGGGCCTTGATCGGTACCTACAAGGCCATGCCGATCCACTTCCCCGGAACAGTGTTGGCCGATCTGGCTGTCGCCATCGCCGACGGTGCGGATTCCATTAGCGACTTGAAGTCACTGCGGGACCAGCCCGTGCTCTTCGGCCCGGTGGCCTCGAAGTCGACGGCGTGGCGGGTGCTCGACCGGGTCTCAGACGCCCATCTGTCCAAGCTGCGCGCCGGGCGGGCCACGGCGCGTGCTGCGGCCTGGGCGGCGGGAGCAGCGCCCGATCTGTCCCAAGAGCTGTGCCTCGACATCGACGCGACCATCGTCATCGCCCACTCGGAGAAAGAGCTTGCCTCTCCGACGTGGAAGCATTCGTTCGGGTTTCATCCATTGCTCTGCTTTTTGGATCGCCCCGACATCTCCTCGGGCGAAGGGCTCGCCGGCCTCGTGCGCGAGGGGAGGGCGGGCTCGAACACCACCACCGACCACATCCGCGTGCTCACCATGGCCCTCGCAGCCCTTCCAGAGGCGGCCCGACCCAAAAAAGGCGACCCCGATGGTCCACGCCTGTTGGTAAGGGCCGACGCGGCGGGGGCCACCCATGGCTTTGCCGCGTTCTGTCGGGGGGAAGAGGTGGCCTTCAGCTTCGGGTTCGCCATCGACAAAGATGTGCGCAAAGCCATCGGTTCGCTGGAAAAGAGCGACTGGGTAGAGGCCATCGAAGAAGACGGCTCGGCGCGCGACGGCGCCTGGGTGGCCGAGATCACCGACGGGCTGGACCTCTCGGCGTGGCCTGAGGGATCAAGGGTCATCGTGCGCAAGGAGCGTCCGCACCCCGGGGCCCAGCTCAGCCTCTTCGACGAGATCGAAGGACTGCGCCACACCGCCTTCATCTGCGCCGAACGAACGGCTGCCGAGACCTCTTTACTTTCGATCTGTCGGCTCGAGGTACGCCACCGCGCCCATGCCCGCGTCGAAGACCGCATACGCCAGGCCAAGGCGGCCGGACTGCGTAACCTGCCCTGCAAGTTGGCGCCCGAGAACCACGCCTGGCTCGAGTGCGTGCTCGCCGCCTTCGACCTCGTCGCGTGGTCCAAGCTCATCTGCTTTTTCGACGAGCCCGCCCTCGCCCACTGCGAGATCGCCGCCTTTCGCTACCGCGTCTTGCACATGGCGGCGCGCATCACCCGGGGCGGTCGTGTCGTGCGCTTACGCCTCGATCGCACCTGGGCCTGGTCCAAGCAACTCGCACTCGGCTTTAGCCGCCTGCGCGCGGCGTTTGCCTGAGACGCCCTCACTCCGCGTCGACACCACACCGACGCCATCAGGTTGCAACTACCCACCGGGTCTTTGATCCCGCACGCCCTCGAACGGGCTGTGATCTCCGCTCATGTCTCCGACACCGTCGCACCACGTCCGCCGGCGCCTCAGGGCGCACAGAGAACTTTCCGTGAAACAGG